>Ga0302320_10005428_pt1 | contig 28609 bp, 24 predicted proteins | sample Bog_T0_3_FD_202130 | JGI IMG/M metagenome (GOLD analysis project Ga0302320, IMG submission 202130) | Peat permafrost microbial communities from Stordalen Mire near Abisko, Sweden - Bog_T0_3 | ecosystem: Environmental > Terrestrial > Soil > Wetlands > Peat | place: Sweden: Abisko, Stordalen Mire...
CGGCCATTCCGGGCACAAGCAACCTTAGCGGAGCGAGCTCCGCAACGGTTGCTAGACTGGGTGGATGAACCCCTCGACCCTCCGCGCTGTCATGTCCGCCCTCCTGACTCCCGGGAGCGGATGCCCCTGGGACCTGAAGCAGTCCCACCAGTCCCTGGCCCGCTACCTGCGGGAGGAGGCGGCGGAGGTGCTGGACGCCCTGGCCGAGCATGTGCCCGGGGACGCGGAAACCGAGCGCCACCTGTGCGAGGAACTGGGCGACCTGTGGCTGCAGGTGGCTTTCCACGCCCAGCTTGCCCAGGACCGGGGGGCCTGGGACCTGCACGAGGTGGAGGCCATGGTGGTGGAGAAGCTGGTGCGCCGCCATCCCCATGTGTTCGGAGAGGTGGAGGTGGATGGCGCCGAGGCGGTGCTGGTGAACTGGGCGGCCATCAAGCAGGATGAGAAGGCCGGGCGGGGCGACGTCCAGGAGCCGCGGCTGCTGGAGGGGATTCCGGCCAGCCTGTCGCCCCTGGATACCGCCCTGGAGATCGGCCGGCGCTGCGCCAAGGTGGGCTTTGAATGGCCGGACATGGACGGGGTGCTGGACAAGGTGAAGGAGGAGGTGGAGGAACTCCAGGCGGAATCGGACCTGGACCGGGTGGAATCCGAGTTCGGCGACGTGCTGTTCAGCCTCATCCAGTGGGCCCGCTACAAGGGGATCGATCCGGACCGGGCCCTGCGCCGGCAGATGGTCCGGTTCCAGTCCCGCTTCCGCCATGTGGAGGACTTCGCTGCCGGCAACGGCGGCTGGGAGCGCCAGGACCTGGAGGGCATGGAGGGCGCCTGGCAGGCGGCGAAGCGCTCGGAGCGCCCCTGATGGCGGCCCCTCCTTTCTACTTCGTCCCCCTCACCCATCCGACCTGGGCCGAGGCCTTGGCCTGCGCCCGCGCGCTGCCGCCGGAAGCCATGGCCGAGCTGCGCCTGGACCTGTTCCCCGAGGAGGTTCCGGAAACGATGATCCGGGCCTTGAACCGGCGCTGTCTGGTGACCTGCCGCCGGGCCGACGAGGGCGGGGCCTGGCTGGGGGATGAGGCCGGGCGCCTGGAGCGGCTGCTGGCTGGAGCCCAGGGCCGCCCGGCCTGGGTGGACCTGGAGTGGGACCTGGAGGTGCCGCCGGCCCTGGCCGATTGCCTGTCCCACGTGCGTCTGCTCCGCTCGGTCCACGTGGGGCCGGGGGTGTTCGACCTGGAGCGGCGGCTGGAGCGCCTGCCCCGGGGCGACGCCTTCAAGTGGGTGGGCCACGCCGCCAGCCTGGCCGACAATGCGCGGCTGCGGGCGCCCCTGGGATGGGCCCGGGACCGGAACGTCACGCTTTCGGCCTTCCTCATGGGCCCCAAGGGCATCCCCGGGCGCTGCCTGCAGGCCGCCTGGGGCGGCTCCTTCACTTATGCCCAGCCGGATGACGGGCCGGCGGCAGCCCCCGGCCAGCTCACCCTGGGCCGGATGCTGGCCTGGCGCTGCCACCGCCTGCACGCGGGCTGCGGGCTGTGCGGCGTGCTGGGGCAGCCGGTGCTCCATTCCCTGGGGCCGGGCTACCATAATCCGCGCTTCCAGATGGCCTTCAAGGATCTGCTCTACCTGCCCCTGGAGTGCGGGGACCCCGGGGAGGCCCTGGCCGCTCTGGAGGCCCTGGAACTGCTGGGGGCGAGCCTCACCTCCCCGCTGAAGGATTCGCTCCCGCCCCTGCTGGGGCTGGAGGGGCCGCTGAACACGCTGTGGCGCCGGCGGGCAGGGGAACCCTGGCAGGGCGCCAATACCGACGCCATCGCCCTGGACGCGGCCCTGGACGGCCTAGAGCCGGGTCCGGTGCTGGTGCTGGGGGACGGCGGGGTGGCCGAGACCACCCGGCGGATGGTGCTGCGCCGCGGCTGGCCCTGCCTGCGGGTATCCCGGAATTGCCCGGTGGAGGCCGACGCGGTGCGCGGGTTCGCGCCGGTGGGGGTGGTCCAGGCCACCCGGCTGGGCATGGACCCGGGCGACCCGCTGCCGTTTCCGGATGCCCTGGCGGCCGCGGAAGGATCGGCGCGCTGGGGCGTGGAATGGATCTACAAGGAGGACACGGCATTTGCCGCCTGGGCCAGGGAGGGGGGGCGCCGCCTGGTTCCGGGCGGGGTGCTGTTCGAGGGGCAGGCCGGGGCGCAATCGGCGGCGTTCATCCGGGAATGCGGAGGATAATGGCCCATGCGCCTGCTGCTGGTGGAGGACAAGGACAGCTTCCGGCGCCTGCTGGTGCAGGCGCTGGAGTCCGCCTGGGAGGTCACAGCCGTGGGCGATCCGGCGGCGGCCCTGGAAGCCCTGGCCGAGGCCCCCTTCGAGATCCTGGTCACGGACCTCCGGCTGCCGGGAATGTCGGGGCTGGAGCTGCTGAAGGCGGCCAAGCGACGGCACCCGGCCCTGCGCGCGGTGCTCATGTCGGCGTTCGGCGAGCCCAAGGACATCGTGGAGGCCATGCGCTGGGGGGCCGACGATTTCCTGCCCAAGCCCTTCGATCTGGACCAGTTCGAGGAGGTGCTGGAACGCGTCCGGGCCCTGGCCGAGGCGCCGCCGCCGGATCCGCGGGAACCCTGGATCATCCATTCCCCGGCCATGCGGGAGCTGGACCAGGCCCTCTCCAGGGCGGCGGACACCGGCTTCGCCGCGCTGTTCCAGGGCGAGCCGGGCACCGGCAAGGGCCGGGCCGCCCGCCGCCTCCACGCCCTGCGCCATCCCCAGGCCCCCTACCTGTGCCTGTCGGCGCCGGCCCTGCCGCCGGAGGGGCCGGACCAGCGCCGGCTGGCGCTGCTCCAGGGAGGCAGCATCTACCTGTCGGAGCTGGAGGAACTGGCCGAATCCGGGTGGGGGCCGTTGGCGCGGGCCATGGACAGCGACCTGGGGCGGGGCATCCACTGGCTGGGCTCGTGCCGGGAATTGAAAGCCCTGCCTGAGCTCCTGCGCCTGCGCCTGGGCGTGATCGTGTTCACCCTGCCGCCGCTGCGGGAGCGCCGGGAGGACATCCTGCCGATGTTCCGGTCCTTCCTGGAGGCCCGGGCGCGCCAGGACGGGCGGCCCCTGCCGGGGCTCGCGCGCGGGGTGGAAAAAGAGCTGCTGCAGGGCGCCTGGCCGGGGAACCTGAGCCAATTGGCCTGGGCGGTGGCCCATGCCTGGCGGGCTACCACCGGACCCGTGCTGGCACCCCTCCCCGCCTTCGGCCCGGACTCCGGCGGAGCGCTGGTGCTGCCCTGGCCGGCGCCCGGCACCCTGGCGGCCATGCTGGCCTCGGTGGAGCAGGACGCGGCCGAGGCGCTGCTGCGCAAGGCCATGGAGGGCCGCCGCCACGACCCCGCCCAGGTGGCCGCCAGCCTGGGCCTGGCGCCCCGGCGGCTGGCCGGGATCCTGCGCGAGCACCACATTTCCATGGAGGAAGAATGAGCGCGATGTCCGCCGAGTCCCCTTCCGCCGCCGCCGTCCAGGCGGTGCGGGAATGCGTCCACGCCGGGCTGAAGGCCCTGTGCCGGGTGGTGGTGGGCAAGGACCAGGCGGTGCGCCGGTCGGTGGCGGTGATGCTGGCCGGGGGGCACCTGCTCATCGAGGACCTGCCGGGTGTGGGCAAGACCACGCTGGCCAAAGGGCTGAGCCGGCTGATGGGGGGATCCTACCAGCGGGTGCAGGGCACCAACGATCTCCTGCCTTCGGACCTGCTGGGCGTCCACCTGTGGGATGCCGCCTCCCAGACCTTCCGCTTCCAGCATGGGCCCGTGTTCGCCAACGTGGTGCTGCTGGACGAGCTGAACCGGATCGGCCCCAAGACCCAGAGTTCTCTGATGGAGGTGATGGTGGAGGGCCAGGTGAGCCTGGACCGCGCCACCTACCCGCTGCCGGACCCGTTCTTCGTCATCGCCACCCAGAACCCCATGGACCATTCCGGCACCTTCCCGCTGCCGGAGAGCCAGATCGACCGGTTCGCCTGCGTCCTGCACCTGGGCTACCCCGATGCCGACGCGGAACGGCTGGTGTTCCGGGGCGAGGCCGGGGCGGAACGGCTGGACACCCTGGGGCCGGCCATGGACCTGATCGGGTGGCGCCTGGCCCGGGGCCTGGTCCACGCGGTGCTGCTGGCGGACCCGGCCATGGACTATGTGGAGCGGGTGGTGGCGCGGATCCGCAAAGACAAAGGGTTCTGCTCCACCCGGGCCGCGGGACACTGGCTGGCCCTGGCCAAGGCCGAGGCCTGGCTCTCTGCCCGCGACTTCGTCACCCCCGACGATCTGCAGACGACCCTGGGCGACGTCATGGCCCACCGCGGCACCATGGACGACCGCCGGCTCAACCGCGATGACCGCCGCGAACAACTCGCCCGCCTGCTCAGCGAAGTTCCGGTGGGCTGGAAGCCTTAGGAGATATGCTGGAAGACATGGAGTTCAACCAAGACGTGAGCCCTGGCGCCGGCGGGCCCGCCGGCATCGGCGAAGTGCTGCGGCAGAACCGCATCGCCCAGGGCCTGTCGCTCTTCGTCCTGGCCCATGAACTCAATCTCAGCGTGCCGATCATCGAGGCGGTGGAAGCGGAGGCGTGGGAACGGCTCCCGCCCGGACGCGAGCGGCCCCACACCCGGCAGATCGCCGATAGGCTGGGGGTGGACTTGGCCTCGTTCCCGGAACAGTGGAACCAGTTGCCCGGAGCCCTGGAACAGGAGCCGCGCGATCCGCGCCGGGAGTCGCTGGAACGGGTGCTGGTGAGCGCGATCACGGTGGGCTCGCTGGCGCTGCTGCTCTGGCTGGTGGTGCCCGGCCCCAGCCTCAAGCGGGCGCCCAGGACGGCCGCGGTCAAGGAGGTGGAGGCGGCCCCCGCGCTCTGGGTGCCCAAGGATCCGGCGGGGCAGTACCCGGTGGTGGGTGAGGTGCTGCCCGAGGTCCCGGTCACCGAGGAAGGGGTGCTCATCTCCATGCGCGCCATGGACGTCTGCGAGGCCGTGGTGCAGGGCCTGCCCCAGGGACCGCAGGACCTGCAGGGCGCGGCCGGAACCGCGCAAAGGCGCACCCTGCGGGTCTCCGACCCCTGGCGCCTGCGGGTGAAGGGCCCGTTCACCATCTCCCTGGACAACGCCGGCGTGGTGGCCCTGGAGGTGGGGGGGCGCCACATCCGCCTCGGGCGCACCGTGGGCGAGCCCTGGCAGGGCGGGTTCGGGCCCCTGGGCGAATGGATCCAGCCCGCCGAAGCCTCGCCCCAGAATCCCCCAACGGCCCCGGAAACCGACCCGAATGATCTTGAAAGGGAGTAGCCGTGCACCCGATCGTCGACAAATTCATCGAAGGCCAGCTGCCGGAAACCCTGGCCGAAACCCTGATGGCGGGCAATCTGCCGGTGCCGCCGCTGGACCTGCTCCAGGCCCTGGCGCACGCGGTGTTCAAGGGGTTGCCCCTGGCTCCCAAGGCCCTGGAAACCCTGCTGGGCATGCCGGAGAAGTTCCTGGCCAACGCCATCGTGGGGCCGGTGCAGCCCGAGGCGCCCCTGGGCCTCATTCTCCTCCACCGCAAGGAGCCGGGCCTGCTGGAGACGGCGCTGCTGCACGAGAACATCACCTCAGAGTGGATCGAGCGGGCGGTGCCGTTCCTGCCGGGGTCGGTCCTGGAAATCGCCCTGAACAACCAGGTACTCTGGCTGGAGCGGCCGGTCATCCTGGATCTCCTCGAGACCCATCCGGAGGCGGACTACCAGATCAAGCGGCGGGTCAACGAATTCCGCCGCGACGTGCTGCGTCTGGTCTCCGCGGAGGTGGTCCAGGAGCGCCTGGAGATCATCGACGAGGTGGAGGCCGGCCGGCTCGACCGTGCCTGGTCGGAGCTGCCGCTGCCCAAGGATTCGCCTCTGGAAGAGTCCACCGTGGACCACACTGCCAGTCTGAGCAGGGTGGCGGCGGAGACCGGCGAGGACATTCCGCTCCGCCTGGCCCAGCGCGTCATGAAGCTGCGCACCAATCAGAAGATCATGCTGGCGATCAAGGGCGGCAAGGAGGAGCGCACCCTGCTCATCCGGGAAGCCAACCGGCTCATCCAGGTGAACGTGGTGCGCAACGGGCGGATCACCGAAGGGGAGATCGCCTTCATCGCCCAGATGCGCAGCGTCAACGACGAGGTGATCCGGATCATCACTTCCAACCGGGAATGGATGAAGAAGTACTCGATTGTGCGCAACATCGTGATGAATCCGAAGACCCCGCTGGCGATCTCTCTGAACTTCTTCAAACGGCTCATCGACATGGATCTGAAAATCCTGGTGCGGGACAAGGGCGTCGCGGAAATCCTGCGGCGGGAGGCCAAGCGCTACCTCACGCTCAAGACCAGCACCTAGCACCGTTGGATAACGTTTGGATGAAGCGTTCGGCTGGGCACAAGCAGCCGTAATGGAGCAAGCTCCATAACGGCTGCTAGCATCGTTGGATCATGTTTGGATCAAGCGTTCCGGCTGGGCACAAGTAGCCGTTAGATCGCTGGCGACTTAACGGCTGCTTGTCCGTGCGGGTTGTTCGGCTCGTTGGCCGATGGTGCGCTGGTCCGGCAAGCGATTGAATTATTTGTATCTAGCAGGGGAAAAAGCGTGGAATCGGAGCCGGGCCCCATCTGTGGAGAAGCGCGGCAGCACTGGTAAAAACCTGATTTCAATTGGCTCGATGCGTCCTGCACTGGGAATTCAGCAGTGCTCCGATGACCCGATTCTCATAGGAACTTCCGATTTCCCCACAGCGAAATCAGCAGCCTTCGCGGAAAACTTCCCGGGCCCGGAATGGCCCGGTCCGATCGCACGCTCTCCCCTGGGGTACACTGGGAGGCTATGGCATACTCAGTCCCCGCGCCCGTCCAAGGCCCCCGATCGCTCCAGGTCTTTGCCGCGGCGCTCAAGGCCGGTCCACCGGAACCGGAGGTGCTTGAAGCCATGCTCGCCGGCCTCGAAAGCGAGCGGCGTCTGGAACACGCCTGGCTGATCCTGCGCCAGGCCTGCGTGGATCCGGCCCTGTGGGGCGCGGCCCAGGCGCGGATGAAGGCCGTCCTGGAGCGGTCCCGGAGGCGGCGCATGAGCCGCTGGCAGACCGACCCCGACCGCGTGACCCTGCGGCTGCGGTTCGCGGTGCGGGAGCCCGCCTGCGCCCAGTCTTCCGCGGGCCTCCTCTCCCTGCTGGCCGGAACGCTGATGGCGGCGGATCTGCCGGTGGCCATGGGGCTGGAGAAGTCGCCCAGGCCGGCGGTCCACCTGGGGCACCCGCTCCCGGCCCTGGTGGAGGGCTGCTCCGAGTGGGCGGACGTGGTCCTGCTGGAAGCGCCGCCGGTCCCGCTGCCGGAGCTGCCGGCGCTGGTCAACGCCCACGCGCCGCGGGGACTGGCCGTGCTCCAGTGCCTGCAGGTGCCCAACTACGCCTCCCCGGTGGCGGAGCTGTGCCGGGCCGCCCACTGGCGCTGGACCTGCCCCCAGGAGGAGCTGGAAGCCGCCCGGGAGGGGCTGGAGGCCTTCATCCGCTGCGATCAGTTCGAGATCGAGAAGACCGGCAAGATCGACGGCCAGAAAGGGGCCAAGCGGGTGGATATCCGTCCGCTCATGGAAGCCTGCCGCTGGGAGGGCGCCGACTTCCTGTTCCGGACCCGCATCGCCCCCGGCGAGGCGGTCAACCCGCGCAAACTCCTCGCCGCCATTCTGGGACCCAGTCTCGACGTGCAGGGTCTGGCCCGCACCGCGGTGGACCTGGCGGAGGATCCGCGCCTGCTCCAGGCCGAAAAATTCCAGCCCAAACTGCACAACATGTTCGAAGACGCTGTGCTGCTGGGGGCGGAGGGCAACATCCGGGTGGTGGACGATGACGAGGACGAGCCGCTGGTACTGGGATAGCCGCTACCGCGGCTTGCCGAAATTGAATTCCATGTTGAGCCAGCCGGAGGCGGGCTTGCCGTTCCTGGTGCCGGGGGCGTAGGTGGAGGCGAGCGCCGCGTTCTGGGCCGCCTCGTTGAACTCAGGCGTGCCGCCCTTCAGGATGACCACCTTCAGGGGCCGGCCGGCGGCGTTCACGAACACCTTGAGCGCGACCTTGATCTCGGAATCCTGCAGGGCCGGGGGCAGGGACTCCCTGGCGACCCGGGGGATCAGCGGGCTGCCCTGGTGGGTCACGGTGGGCTGCGAGTCCTGGCCGGGGCCCGGCGGCGGCGCGAGTGCAGAAGCCGGCGCGGCCGCCGGGGGCGGCTGGACCGGGGCGGCGGGAACGTTCATGGTCTGGGCCTGCTGGGCCAGCCTCTGCCTTTCCTTGACGGCCTCGGCGCGCTGCCTGGCCAGCTCCTTGGTCTTTTGCCGGATGGTCTCCAGCTCCTTCTGGGCGTTCGCCTTGGCTTCCTGGGTGGTGGCTTCTTCCGCCTGCTTGCCGAACATGTCCTCCAGGGCCTTCTGGGCTTCTTCCTGCTTGGTGATGTCGGCGAGCTTCTCTTCCGCCGCCTCCTTGTCCCGCTGGAACGCGGCGAGCTTGGCCTGCACGCTCTTGAGTTCGTTGGCGCGCTCCCGGTTGCTCAGGCTGCTCTGGTAGTAGAGGCCCCCGAACAGGGCGATGACCACCAGCGCCCCCACGGCGAGGAGGTAGTAGAGGGCCCGGCTGCTCCTGGCCTTCGGCGCGCCCCCCTGGGCGCCGGGCGGGGGCAGGTACTGGGCGAAGTTGGCTGCCTGGTCGAGCTTCATGGCCTGGGCTTCCGCCTCGTTCTCTTCCCGGAACAGGGTGTGCATCAGGAAGGCCATGTTGAAGGTGGTGGGGCTGTACTCCCCGTCGTAGAGCACCCGTTCCAGGGTGGCGTTGAACTCCGGGGCGCCGGCGAACGGCTGGCCCACCATGAGCAGGCGCTTCAGGAGGTTCAGGATCTCCTCCGGGATGGGGCCTTCCTCCTGGGCCGCCTTGAGGGTGGCGCGGTCGAGGGCTTCGGGGATGGCGGCCCCCGCCGGGAGTTTCTCCAGGGTGAGGAGTTCGTAGAAGATGGCGCCCACGGAGAACAGGTCCTGCTGGAAGGCATTGGCGTCCTTGGTGCGGCGGTAGGGCTCCAGGGCGGCTTTCAGGGCCGGGGCCTTGGGCAGCAGGGCCTGGATGACGGCGCCCAGCGGGGCGTCGAGGATCTGCACGGCGCCCTCGAAGCTGATCCAGACGCTGTTCGGCGAGAGGCTCCCGTGGCGCAGGCCCTTGTCGTGCATCAGGATGACGCATTGGGCGAGGCTTTGCAGCACGGTGAGGGCGTGGTCCACGCCGAGGGGGACCTGTTCATCCCGGGTCTTTTCCAGCACCTGGGCCAGGCAGCGGCCGGGGACGTAGTCGCAGACCAGGAGCACCGGCTTGCCGGCCTCGAATCGGTAGTTGCCGCCGAACCCGCGGAGGGTGCCGAGCCTGTCCACGGCCTGCTGGATCTCGGACCCGTGGGCGGCCAGTCCCGCCTCCAGAAGCTCGTCCGAGAACGTGCACAGGAAATGGTGGCGCTCGAAGGTGGCGCCGGTGACGGAGATGGCCCGGTAGATCCTACCGCTGGGGACGGTCGCCAGGGCATCGGCGAGGAGGAAAGAGCCCAGGCGGTCGTAAGAAGCCATGCTGTTCTCCCCAATGATAGTGGTGGATTCACCATAGCGCTGAACGCCGGAAAGGCCTACCCCTATTCCTGGAGCGGCCAGCGGTCGCCCGTCTGGCGCCAGAGCTGGATCCACAGGTTGGCCGTGGCGTTGACGCCGTTGGAGTAGGTCAACTGGAGAAGCGCGAAGGGCACCGACAGCTCATCCCATGGTCCCACCCGGCGCGAGGTCTTTTCGTCGAAGCATTCCAGCAGGCTCTGGTGCCGGTCGAACTTGACCTTCGCCCAGTGCAGCAGCGGCTGGCGCGGATCCAGGGAGCCGGTCACCGCCCAGAACGGCTCCCGGCTGAGGATCAGCCTGGCCAGGTTGTCGTCGCCATAGGCCTCGAAGCTGTCCCGCAGGGGGGTGGCGCCGCGCACGGCGGAAGGATCCATGAGGAGCTGGACCTGGTGGGCGAGGGTGCCCAGTTCCCGGGCCAGCCGTTCGGGCCTGGGGTTCTGCTCGGAGAGGGTCACGATGCGCTGGAACTGGTCCTCCACGTCCTCCACGGTGGGGACCTGGTCGTTGCCCTGGCCCCGGGCCCCCTGGGCCAGCTCCCCGGGGTAGGCGCCGAGGAAGGCGGCCATGCGTCTGGGCGCCAGCCGCACCGCCAGCATGGTCTGGGCTTCGTGGAAGCGGGGGCTGAAGGCGGCGAGGGCGGGCGCCAGGAGGGCCGCCAGGCCGAGAACGCGTAGTCTGGAATGTCTCATGGCACCATTGTGGCTGAGATTCGCCCAATTTGCAGGGCGGTTGACGCGGGCCCGGCGGTTGCCGATCATCGTGGGCATGTTTTCCCGGGAAGCCCTTTGGCAGCGTCTCAGCGGTTGCGCGTTCTGGCCCCTGGCCTGGGCCCTGGCCGCCGCCTGCGCGGTGCCCTGGGCCGTGCCCGAGACCTGGGACGGCCGCGTGCCGGGGGCCCTGCTGGCGGGGGGCTGGCTGGGGGTGGCGGCCAGCGCGCCCCTGGCGCTGCGGCGGCGCTGGGTCTGGCTGCCCATGGCGCTGGCCCTGGCCTGGGGCGCTTTCGGGGCCCTGGGCCGGCAGGCCCGCTGGGAAGCGGGGCTGCCCTCGGGTTTCCAGCGCATCGAGGGGGTCCTGGCGGCGCCCTGGACGATGGCGGGCGGCGCCCGCCGGGGCGCCATCCGGGTGGAGACGCCCGCGCCGCTGCGCGGGGCGGTGCTGCCCCTGAGCCTTCCGGCGGGCGGGGCGGCGCCGCCCGAGCCCGGCACCCCGGTGCGCTTCCAGGGCGAACTGCTGCCGGTGGAGGCGCAGCCGGCCTTCCTGCCGGAACGGCCCCGGTGGCGGGCCCTGGGCGACGGCGCGCCCCGGCGGATCCGGCTCCGCTCGGCGCTCCTCATGGAGCCCCTCGGGCCGGCCAGGCCCTGGGCCAGGCTGCGGCTGGCCACCTTCGCCCGGCGCCGGTTCGAGGCCCTGCCGCTGCCGCCGGGCGCCGCGCGGGATCTGTGGGGCGCCCTCACCCTGGGCATCCCGCCGGCCCGGGAGGAGAGCTTCAGCCCCTTCGCGGAAAGCGGGACCATCCATACCCTGGTGGTCTCCGGCCTGCAGGTAACCCTGGTTGCATGCGCCCTCGCCGCCGCCTGGCGCCGGCTGTTCCACCTGGGCGGAAGCCTGGCCGGCATCGGGGGAGGGCTGGCATACTGCCTGCTGGTGGGCTTCACCGCGCCGGTGTGGCGCGGGCTGCTCATGGGCATCGCCTGGATCGCGGGCCGGGCCACCGGGTGGAAGCTGCCGCCGGCGCTGACGCTGCACGGGGCGCTCCTGGCCTGGCTGATGGCCCACCCCGCGGCGGGCTGCGAGCCCGGTTTCCTCCTGGCCTGGATGGCGCTGGTGGGGCTGGTGTGGGCCTGCGAGCCCCTGGCCGGCCTGTGCGCGCCGCTGCTGGGGCGGGCCGCGCCGGGGTTCGCCCGGGCCCTGGCGCCATGGCTCACCACCCTGCCGCTGCTGGCCCTGCTGCACGGCGGCGCGCCGCTCTGGGGGGTGCCGGCCAATCTGGTCCTGCTGCCCCTGGTGGCCTTCCTGGCGCCGGTCTGCATCGCCCTGGTGTTCCTGCCGGTCCCCGGCGTGGTCCCGGCCCTGGGCGGCCTGCTGGGCTGGACTGGGGAGCACCTGGTGCCGGCCTTCGCCCGGATCGCGCCCCTGGCCACCGGCCACCTTTGGCCTTGGATCGCGCTGCTGCTGGGCTGGATCCTCCTGGCCCAGACCCATGCCCGGTTCGGCCGGACCCGCTGGCTGTGCGCGGCCCTGGTTGCCGCCTCCCTGGGCCTCCTGGCCGCCGGCGGGGTGGGTCGGGCCCCGCCCGCCCTCAGCCTGGAGGCGGTGGACATCGGCCAGGGGGACGCGTTCCTGCTCCGGGTCCCCGGCGGGGACGCCACCCTGGTGGACACCGGCCCGGACCCGGCGGCGGCGCGCCGCATCGCCCGGGTGCTGAGCCGGCGCGGGGTGCGGGAGCCGGTCCACCTGGTGCTGACCCATCCCCACCTGGACCATGCCGGCGGCTGGGCCACCCTGGCCCGGCTGTGGCCGGCCGCTTCCACCGCCCTGCCGGCCGTGGCCGGGCCGTCGGCGCCCTGGGCCGGGTACGGCCCGCCCGGGGCCGCGGCCGGGGCCCGGAGACTGCTGCGCGGGCAGGCCTGGAACCGGGGCGAGGCCGCGTTCTCGGTGCGCTGGCCGCCCAGGCCCCTGGCGGTCCGGGACTACAACATGATTTCCGCCGTGCTGCGGGTGCGCTGGCGGGACCGGGAAATCTGGCTCATGGGCGACGCGCTGGCCATCCAGGAGCGGGATCTGCTGGCCCTGGGCGATCCCGGGGAGGGTCCGCGGTTCCGCCTGCTGAAGGCGGGCCACCACGGCAGCCGCAGCGCTTCCGATCCGGCCTGGGTCGGGGCGCTGCGTCCGGATCTGGCGCTGGTGTCGGCGGGACGGCGCAACGCCTTCGACCACCCCCACCCCGAGGCCATGGCCGCGCTCCGCTCGGAGGGCGCGCGGGTGTTCGTGACCGGCACCTGCCGGGGCATGCGGGTGACCGCCTCCGGGGACGGGTGGCTGGTGGAGACCGGGGACGGCCGGCGGCTCCTCTTCTCAGGGCGCTTCGAAGACCCCGTGGCGCATCAGCGCCTCCATCAGCGCCCGGCTCACCCGCTCGTGGTTGGCGCGCCACTGCTCGTGGGCTTCGGGCCCCACCTGGTTGGCCACGGCCAGGGCCGCGCCGCAGGGGATGCCGGCCTCGTGGCAGGCCGCGAACACCCCGGTCAGTTCCAGGTGCTCGGCGGCGGCGAAGGCGGACAGGCGCTCGGCCCCTTCCAGGGTCCGGGTGATGCCCGGGGGCACGGCCACGGACAGGGCGGGGAAGGGGATCGGCAGCACCGCGGCGAGGGTGGCCGGCCAGCGGTGGACCTCGGTTTCCGGCCGGTAGGCGCGTCCCTCCAGCACGTCCATGGAGATGGACAGGGCATCGGAGGCCCGGAACAGGTCGCCCGCGGCCAGACGCTGGTCATAGGCGCCGCAGGTGCCCACGAACAGCACCCGCCTGGGGGTCAGGGCGGTGAGCAGCCTGGCGGTGGTGACGGCGGCGGTGAGGGCGCCCACGCCGGTGCAGCCCACCCGCCACCCGGGGGGCGGATGGATGTCCATCCCCGCCAGCTCGGGCGGGAAGGCGGCTAGCAACAGTGAAGGGCGTGTGGTCATCGGCACCATCCTACGCTTGACGACCGGGGGCATAATTATTTTGTTTGACCCATGGCAAAATTATAAATATTAAATTATATTAGGTTTTTCGGTGGCCCTTGATGATCTGTGATCAGGCTGACAGCGCCCTTCCCGGAAAGTCCCGCGAGGATCTGTGCAGCACTGGGAATCCGGACATGGACAACCAGCACCTGCGGATCTTCCAGGCGCTCCTGCGGCTCGACGAAAGCCTGCGGGGGCCGTTCCCGCTGGCGACCCTGGGCGCCCGGCTCCAGCAGCTGGAGGATCACCTCCTGGAACACTTCAGGGATGAGGAAGCTCTCATGGAGAAGACGCATTACCCGCTGCTCCTGCCCCATAAGGCCGAGCATGAGCTGATGGTGGAACGCTGCCGGCAGGTGGTGGGACAGTTTGCCTCTCCCGATTCGCCGCCTCTCACCGACCTGTCCGAAGCCTTCATCGCCCTGTTCCTCCGGCACATCCGGGAGGTGGACATGGACTATGCGAATTTCATTGAACGGGAGCAGGGGAACGGCTTGACCTGAGGGCTGCCTAGCCAACTCCCCGTTCAATAAGTCAGCTTCACACCGGCGACGAAGGTACGTCCGATGTTGGGTCCCCAGATATGGGTGACATTGATATCGCCATTCTGGTCCGTGAACAAGAAACTGTCATGCTTCGCCTGCTGGTAATCGAATATATTGTCGACGCCCAAATAGGCCGAACCCGACTTGGTGAACTGATAGGAGGTATGCAGGTCGGCGACCCAGAAGGTGCGGCTCCAGTTGGCTTTTGCCGTGCCGTCCAGGTTGAATCGAGGATTGTCCTGATAGTCGTACCACTTGGCCAGATTCTGCGGGCCGGTGAAGGTGCTGCGGAAATTGAAGTCCCATGGCCCGGCCTCGTGGTCGTAGCCGATCGACACGCGGTAGTCGGGACGGGAAAACAGGCTCGCGTAATAGGCATCCTCGGAATTGAATGCATAGCTGTAGCCTTCAAGCCCGAGGGTGATCGAGTCGCTGGGCGTCGCCTTCCAGGTGCCGACCACGTCGGCATTGTCGACGGTGAAGGGGTGCTGTGCGGGTAGCAGCACGAAATTTTCGGTGGGGTTGTAACTGGTGTTGCTGTCCACGAACATCGCCATGTCGGTGATGCGCGTGTGGTTCAACGATCCCGTGACCGTGGTGCGGTCGTCGGTGTAGGTCAGGGCGTAGGAAAAATTGATCGAGCGCTCGGGCTTGGCCTGGGAGCGGTCCACGGAGGTGTCGGTGAGGATTCCGTGGTCCTGCTCGAAGAACGACGTGGGCAGACGATAGCCGGTTCCCATCGCGATCCGGCTGGCGAGGGTTGAGGAATGATGCCACAGGACATTCAAGCGCGGCGTGGTGATGCTGCCGAAGACGTTGTTGTCGTCCTCGCGCAGGCTGGCGTTGACCTCGAGCCGCTCCTGGAAGAAGACTCGGTACGCCTGCGCATAGACTCCCGGGGTCTGGTACTGGTAGGCGTCCACATCGTGCCGAAGTTGTTGATAGTAGGGGCTGGATGGGTCTTCAATGATGGAATCGCTGTGCAGGTCCTCATACTTGTAGTTGAACCCGACCGTGACGAGGGTTCCGCCCAGAATCCTTTGCAGGTTGGCATCCAGGTAGACCTGCCGCTGATGGTCCCAGTAATCGGAATCGTCACCGTACCATGAACTCTGGTGGTGCTGCGCATAGCCAAGACCAAGGTGCAATCGGGTGTCGCCGAAATCGCGGTTCGCGGTGGCGACGAATTGATCGCGGGTGGTGAAGATGATCTCGGCCAGCCCGAAGGCGCCACCATCGTAGGGCAAATACCCGCCGTTCGGCCCGCCGGACGGATTGATCCAGCCGTTGGGATTGGGGGAGCCGTGGGGCCCGGCGCTGAAGTTGAAGGGGTTCCCGGTGGTGCTCGCCTCCACTCCGGAATAGTCGTCGCCCAGCGGGCCGCCCATGCGCTTTTCTTCGATGTGGTCATAGCGGAATTTCACCTGGAATCCGCCCAGGTCGTTCAGGAACAGGCCAAGGCCCCCCAGGTAGCGCTTGTAGCCGGTGAACTGCGACATGCCGTAGCCCACGCCGTCCACGCTTTCATGGGCCTGATGGGTGCCGTTGATGGACACGGCGCCCCAATCGAAGACTTTCGCGCCATAGAGCGCCTCTCGCTGAAAGCCGAAGCTTCCCCCGCTGACGTCGGCCTCCGCGGCATCCTTGACGGGCACCTTGGACATGAGGTTGACGGTGCCCCCGAGCGACTCGGGGGTGGTCAGGCTGCTGCCGGCTCCCCGGGAAATGTCGATCCGCTCCAGGCCGTTCACTCCCAGCATGTCCAGTCCATAGGCATTGGAGACCGGAGAGAAGATCGGCACGCCGTCCAGGGTCAGCGTCGTGTAGCGTCCGGGCAGGTTGTCCAAGGTGATGCTCCTGACGTTGCACACCGAGCACTCCACCTGGATGTCGATGCCCGGCCGGTGGGTCAACGCGTCGGTCAGGCTGGTCGCGCCAGTCTTCGCCATTTCCGCGGTGTTGACGGATTCGGTCTTGACGACATCGTCGCGCAGGGCGCCCGGCTGGGTCGGGGCTTTCACCCCCTCTTCCACCACCACCGTGGCCGAGGCGGTCTCCAGGGCGACGTCCAGCTGCAGGGGCAGGTCGGAACGCACCACCAGGTCCCGGTGGGTGGTGATGAAGCCGGGCGCCCCGACCGTGAGGCGGTAGTCGCCGGCGGGCAGGCTGATGAAGGTGAAGTGGCCCCGGGCATTGGCTTTCACCGACTGACGATGGCCGGCGACCTTGCCCGCCAGGACCAGTACGGCCCTGGATAGGGCTTTGCCATGGTCATCCACGACCTGTCCCGAAACGGAGCCGCTGGGGGTGGCGGGAGGGGCCGCCACCAGCGAGCCGGCTGACAGAGCACAAAGGATATATTTCGAGTAACTTATGTTCACGACAGCCCTTCCATGAATTCTGCCTACATGGAAATCTATTCTATCTGGAAAGGTTGTCAATGAAAATCGTTTCTATTACTTGACGGGCGTCCAGCGAGTTGTCATCTTAGCCAAACGGACGGTCCTGGACCTTCCAACCTTTGGTATCTATTGGATCCGAATGAACCGAGCCCCCAAGGCCAACCCGCCAGCCGCCGACCAGGCCGGGGATTCCCTTGAGGATATGGTCTACCGGTGCACCCTGGCCGAAGGCAACCGGGCGGTGCGCGGCACCAGTGCGTGGCTGACGGTCCCGGTGACCCTGGCGGTCTGCGGGGCGATGGGGGTGTCGGTGTGGATGCTGGCCCGGGAGACCGAAACCGGGGCCAAGGTGCTCCAATCGGTGGCGGTGGTGCTCCAGGAAGGGGCGCCGGCGGGTGTGCGTGCCCCGGCCGCCCCGGCGCCTCATCCCGCTCCGGCCCCCAAGGCCCCGGCGCCGGCTCCGGCTCCGGCGCCCGCGCCGGCCCCGGAGGTCCAGCCCAGGGAACCGCCGCCGCCCCCGGATCCCCGGCAGGAGGCGGTCCCCGAGGAGGCGCCCCGGGAACTGCCGAAGGAGGACCAGTCCAGGATGTACGGCTCCAATGCCGATCCCGCGGGAGGGGGATCCGCGAGCGGTCAGGGGACGGGGGTTGGCGGCGGAACGGGCTCCGGCGGGGGGGCGCCGGGCAAGGTCATTGATCTGGAGATCACCCAGGTCAAGTTCAAGTTCAAGCCACCGCCGCCAGGTTATCCGCCGCTGGCCAGGCAGGCGCAAATCCAGGGCACCGTGGTGTTGCAGATCCAGGTGGGCGCCAATGGTGTCCCGATCAGCGTCCGCTCCCTGTCCGGGCCCTACCTGCTCCGGGCCACGGCGGAGGCCTACGCCATGGCCTGTCGCTTCTTTCCGCCGACCCAGAACGGGGTGCCCCAGGCCTTCGATTTCATGCTCACCATGCCGTTCAACCTCACTCACACCCAGTGATTAGCAAGTAATACGGACAGTCCTGTGCTTGATCCTATCCTCCAGGTGGCCCCATGATTTCGCTGACTTCGCCGTTCTGCCTCGCCCTCGCCGAAATGCCCGAGAACGCCTTCGGGCCCAAGGCCATCTGGGAATCCGCCTCACTCCCCAACAAGGGCATCATCTGCCTGCTGCTCTGCCTGCTGGTCCTGCAGCTCTACATCGCGGTGGAGCGGACCTTCGTTTATGCCCAGAGCAACGCCGCCACCCGGTCCTTCCTGAAGCTGTTCGTGGCAGCCCTGCGCAGCGGCGATTTCGACGCGGCCAGGCAGGCCGCGGCCGCCCACGGCAAGAGCCACGTGGCCATGGTGCTCAAGCAGGGGCTGGTGATCTTCCAGTACGAGAAGCAGCTCAAGACCCACGGCCAGGACCATGACGTGGTCCAGCCGGTGGAGCGGGCCATCGCCCGGGGCTCGGCGGAGGTGGGCGACCTGCTGAAGAAGGGCATGCTGTCCCTGGCCACCATCGGCGCCCTGGCCCCCTTCATCGGCCTGCTGGGCACGGTGATCGGCATCATCCGGGTGTTCGCCGACCTGAAGAGCAGCGGCGCCGGCGATATCAACGTCCTGGCCGGCTCCATCGGCGAAGCCCTGGCCACCACTGCCCTGGGGCTCATGGTGGCCATCCCCGCGGTGTGGATCTACAACTACTTCACCGCCCAGCAGGACCAGATGGCCACCCGGATCAGCAATGCCGCTTCCCAGATGGTGGACGAGATCATCCGCCGGGAGGGCCAGGGATGAAAGCAGATATCAACGTCACCCCGCTGGTGGACATCGTCCTGGTGCTGCTGATCATCTTCATCGTGATCACGCCGGCGGTGAGCAACGCGGTGCGGCTGCCGGTGGCCAAGCACAGCTTCACTCCGGAAAAGGAGCGGGACGCTCGCTACCTGACCCTGATCCTGGCGGCGCACCGGAACGCGGCGGGCAAGGTGGCCGGTCCCGGCACGGTGATGGTGGACGGCAAGGAGGGGAAGGACGCCCAGGGCCACCCGGTGAGCTTCGACCTGGCGGACCCGGCGGCGCGCGGCCGGCTGGTGGGCTTCATCCAGAACTCGGTGGCCTACCTCAGCGACCGGCGGGTGTTCATCAAGGCCGATCTGGATCTGCCCTTCAAGCAGGTGGACGAACTGTTCCAGCTGTGCCGGGAGGGGGGCGCGGACGAGGCGTCAGCGGTGACCCGGGAGGACAAGGGCACGGGACGGGGGGCCGACTGATATGGATACTGGCGGCATCAAGGGCAAGGCCAAATCCGAGATCAACGTCACCCCGCTCATCGACGTCGTGCTGGTCCTGCTGATCGTGTTCATCGTGCTGGTGCCGGGCCTCACCAAGGCGTTGCCGGTGGCGGTGCCCCAGGTGGTGAAGACCAGCCCCCCGCCGCCGGACCCGCACAACCCGCCGCTGGTGGTGACCGTGGACGAAAAGGGCGGCCTGCTGCTGCAGAGCGACCGGATCGATTTGTCCCGGCTGGCGGACGCACTGGCACCGGTGGTGCAGCTGCAGCCGGCCGGGATGCGCCGGGTGTTTCTCAAGGTGGACGGGGAGCAGCCCTGGCAGAAGGTGGTGGATGTGCTGGACCAGATCCGGGTGGCCTCGGAGCGGGCCAGGAAGGAAACCGCCGCCAAGCCTGAATGGGGCGGCCGGGACGGGGGCGACATCAAGGTCGCCATCACCCTGAGGAAGCCGGTCTAAGCCCGGACCTCCACCCCGGCCTGCTCCAGCGCCTCCCGCAGCCGGCGCGCGAACGCCAGGGCCTTGGGCTGGTCACCGTGGATGCAGACGGTGTCGGCCTGGATGGCCACGTCCACGCCGTCGCGGCCGGCCACCTTGCCTTCCCGCACCATGCGCAGCACCCGGGCCACGGCCAGATCCTCGTCCTCGATCATGGCGCCGGGCTGGCCGCGGGGGGTGAGGCTGCCGTCGGGCTCGACGCCGCGGTCGGCGAACACTTCGCTGGCGCAGGTGAGGCCCAGGGCGCGCCCGGCCTTGATCAGCTCGCTGCCGCTCAGGCCCACCAGGATCAGCGAGGGGTCGAAATCCCGCACGGCGGAGGCGATGGCGTCGGCCAGGCGCCGGTCCTTGGCGGCCATGTTGTACAAGGCCCCGTGGGCCTTGACGTGGCTCAGCCGGCCGCCCGCGGCCCGGGCGAAGGCTTCCAGGGCGCCCATCTGGTAGAGGGTCATGCCGCGGGCCTCCTCGGGGGAGATGGCCATGGTCCGGCGCCCGAACCCCTGGAGGTCCGGGAGCGAGGGATGCGCGCCCACGGCCACCCCCTTGGCCACGGCGAGCCGGACGACGCGCGTCATGGTGGCGGGGTCGCCGGCGTGGTAGCCGCAGGCGATGTTGGCGCTGGTGACCAGCTCCAGCAGGGCCTCGTCCTGGCCCATGCTCCAGGCGCCGAACCCTTCGCCCATGTCGCAGTTGAGATCGATGTGCTTGGCCATTGAGCGGCTCCTCAGCAGGTTTGCCGCCAGGCCAGGATCCGCTCCAGGGCGTGGAACCGGGCTTCGCGGCGGAGAAAGAGGCTCTGGGCCGCCTCGAGGGAGATGGTGGCGAACCGCACGGTCTCCGTGGAACGGAGCTGGGCGGCCCTGGCCAGGTCCACCGAGGCCAGTTCGCCCAGGCGCGGATAGCCGCCCGTGGTCTGGCGGTCGGCCATGAGCAGGATCGGCGAGCCGTCCGGCGGGAGCTGGACGGTGCCGGTGGCGACCCCGGAGGAGATCATCTCCAGGGGCTGTTCCAGGGCCAGCCTGGGGCCGCGCAGGCGCAGGCCCATGCGGTCCGAGTTGGGTCCCACCTGGAAGTTCTCCTCCAGGAAGCCGCGGCGCGAGGCCTCGGTCAGCAGCGGCCACTGCGGGCCTGGAATCACCCGCAGCCGGGCCGGGCGGAGGAAATCCAGCTCCTGGTACCAGGGCGGGAACCAGTCCAGGGCCACGGCGGGCTGGAGCCCGCGGGCAAAGCGCTGCTGCGGGGCCGGGTAGATCTGGCGCGGACAGGGGCCGGTCTCCAGCAGGTCGCCCCGCTTCAGGGGCCGGCCCTGGAAGCCGCCGAAGCCGGCGGCGAGCTGGGTGCTGGCGCTGCGCATCACCTCGGGAACCCGGAAACCGCCGGCCACCGCCAGGTAGCAGCGGCAGCCCTGGGCCGGCCCGCCGAAGCTGAGCAGGGCGCCGCCCCGCACCAGCGTGGGGCGCCACAGCCGCACCGGCTCCCCCTCGATGTCCGGGTTCAGGTCGGCGCCGCCCAGGGCGATCAGGGCGTCGGTCTTGAACTGCAGGGTGGGGCCGGCCAGGGTCATCTCCAGGGTGGCCGCGCCTTGGGGGTTGCCCACCAGCAGGTTGGCCAGGCGGTGGGAGACGGGGTCCATGGCCCCGCAGGAGCCGACGCCCAGGTGCTGGTAGCCGAAGCGGCCCAGGTCCTGGAGGGTGCTGAGCAGGCCGGGGGCTTCCACCTGGATGCTCATGGCCGCTCCTCGGCGCAGGCCCTGTAGGTGTCCAGGTCCACGGGCACGAAGTGGAGCCGGTCCCCGGGCCTGAGCAGGCAGGGCTCCTCCAGGCCGGGCCGGAACAGGCGCCTGGGGGTGCGCCCGATGAGCTGCCAGCCGCCGGGGGAGTCCATGGGGTAGATGCCGGTCTGCATGCCGGCGATGCCCACGGAGCCCGCGGGGACCTTGGTCCGGGGGGTCTCCCGCCGGGGCGCGGCGATGGTGGGATCCAGTCCGCCCAGGTAGGGGAAGCCCGGGGAGAAGCCGAGCATGTAGACCCGGTACTCGGCGCCTGAATGGCGGGCGATGATCTCCTGGGCGGGCAGCTTGCATAGGTTCGCCACCTCCTCCAGGTCGGGCCCGAACTCCAGGCCGTAGCACACCGGGATCTCCACATGGCGCGGGGCGGGGGGAGCCGCGGCGCCGGCGCCCTGCCAGAGCCGGACCAGTTCGGCCCGCAGCGCCTCGTACGGAGCGCCGTGGGCGCCCCAGGCGGCGGGGTCGTAGTGCACCGCCAGGGTCGCGTAGGCCGGGACCAGGTCGGTCAGGCCCGGAAGGGCGCTGCCCCGGATCACGGCCGCCAGGTGATGCACCTGGTCGTTCACCCCGGGATCGATGCCCTCGCCCAGGATCGCCAGCAGGGCCTGATCGCCCAGGGGTTCCACCCGGAGGGTGGAATCCGCGGGTGGGGTGGAAGCATTCGTCGCCATGTCAGGCCAACTCCGTTCCGCAGGTTTCGGGGAGCAGGAAAATGGAAACCGCGCCTGCCGCAAATGCCAGGGCCAGGAAGGTGAGCGCGCCACCCAGCCCGAAAGAAATGGAGAGAGCGCCGATGATGGTGGGTGCGAAGGCGCTCAGCATGCGACCGGTATTGTAGCAGAACCCCACCGCCGAACCGCGGGCCTGGGTGGGGAACAATTCGGAGATGAAGGCTCCGAAGGCGCTGAAATAGCCGGAGCCGAAGAACCCGAGGAAGGGCCCCAGCAGCATGAGGGTGCCGGAATGGCGTACGCTCCCGAAGATCCAGACCAGCACGGCGGAGACCAGCAGGTAGAAGCAGAAGGTCGGGCGCCGGCCGAAACGGTCGGCGATGAAGCCGAAGCTCACGTAGCCGAAGAAGGCGCCGATCATCATGGGGATGGTCCACAGCGGGGCCTTCACGATGCTCAGGCCGGCGCCGCCCTTCTCCACCGGGGAGAAAGAGGTTGAGTTGTGGGGAAGGGTTAGAAAACCGCCAGGCTGGAGTTGAGGATGTCGGTGACCAGCATGTAGCCCGGCTTGTGGGTGATGGCCAGGGGCAGGGCGGCGCCGCTGAGGGCGTTCTGGGGGGTCACGCCGCAGGCCCAGAACACCGGCACCTCGTCGGGCAGGATGGCCACGGCGTCGCCGTAGTCGGGCTGCTGCAGATCGCGGATGCCGATCAGCGACGGGTCGCCGAAATGCACCGGGGCGCCGTGGATCCCGGGGAACCGGCTGGTGATCTGGATGGCCCGGATGGCGTCCGCCGCCTTCATGGGCCGCATGGACACCACCCGCTCCCCCGCGAACGGTCCCGCCGGGCGGTTCTTCACGTTGGTCCGGTACATGGCGACGTTCTTCTGCTCCTGGATGTGCCGGAGCGGGATGCCTTCCTGCAGCAGCATCTGCTCGAAGGAAAAGGAGCAGCCCAGGGCGAAGGTGACGAAATCCGGCCGCCAGAGCGCCTCCAGGGAGGTCAGTTCCTCGGCGCGCCGGCCGTCGCGGTAGACGTAGTAGCCCGGCACGTCGGTGCGGATGTCCAGGTCCTCGCCCAGGGCCGGGATGGCCCACTGCCCGGGTTCTCCGACCCCCAGAAGGGGGCAGGCCTTGGGGTTGAAAAGGCAGAAGCGCAGGAAATCGTCCGCATTCGCCTGGGGGAGAATGACAAGGTTTGCTTGGGCGTAGGGTCCGCACTGCCCGGAGGTGGGACCCTGGAACCGGCCCTCGCGCACGTTTTGACGAAACTCTGCTGGATGCATATTCAACCCCCGTTTTCCGGATAATGTTTAAGAGCTTTGGCCAAGGTTAGGGCCTGCGGCAAACGATTGCCATCGACATTTTCGCGCCGGAACTGTTAAGGTTTACTTACCATGAACACCCGCTTCCTGGAAACCTTCGTCACCCTGTCCCAGCTGCGCAATTTCCACGCGACGGCCCGGGCGCTGAACGCCACCCCGGCGGCCATTTCGCTGCGCATCAAGAGCCTGGAGGACGACCTCCGCACCGAGCTGGTGGACCGTTCCGCCAAGGGCTTCCGCCTGACCCCCAGCGGCGAGCACCTGCTGGGCTACGCCAAGACCGTGGTGGCCGCCGCCGCCAAGCTGCGCAGCGCCGCGCTGCTGGACAACCCGGTGCAGGGGCGGGTGCGCTTGGGGGTGATCGAGACGGTGGTCCACAGCTGGCTGGCCCAGTTCATGAAGGAGCTCGCAGCGGACTACCCCGATCTGCAGATCGACCTGACGGTGGACATGAGCACCGTCCTGCAGAAGCGCCTGCTGAACGGTGAACTGGACATCGTCGTCCGGGTGGAGGGCATCGACCACCCGGAGGTCCTGTCCACCGCCCTGGCCCTCTATCCGGTGCAGTGGCTGGCCCGGAACGGGCTGCTCTCGCCCCGGCCCGGCGGGCTTTCCCAGCGGGCCCTGCAGTTCCCGATCATGACCTTCGCCCAGGGCACCCAGCCCCAGCTGGCGCTGGTGGAGATCCTCACGGCCATGGCCACCCGGGAGGACATTCCCATCGAGCAGATCCGGATCACCTGCTCCCCGTCGGTGGCGGCCATCGTGCAGCTCATCAAGGACGGCTACGGCATCGCCGCCATTCCCGGCCTGTTCGTGAAGGACTCCCTGCTCACCGGCGACATCATCGAGCTGCCGCTGCACCCGACGCCGCCCGCCTACATGGTCGCCATGTGCTGCCGCACCGACGCCAAGGCCAGGGTGCACGCCACCGCCGCCACCATCCGGAAGGCCTGCCTGAACTACGGCAACAGCACCGGCAAGGAGTTCGTGAAAATATTGTGCTGACTTAGGTGAGCTCGATTCCGGCGGTTTCCGGGAGCAGGAAGATGGAGGCTGCGGCCAGGATGAAGGCGATGGCGGTGAAGGTCAGGGCGGCGCCCACACCGAAGCTGATGGCCAGGAAGCCGATCACCGTGGGGGCCAGGGCGCTGACCATGCGCCCGGTGTTGTAGCAGAACCCCACCGCCGAGCCGCGCGCCCGGGTCGGGAACAGCTCGGAGATGAACGCCCCGAAGGCGCTGTAGTAGCCGGAGCCGAAGAAGCCCAGGAAGGGGCCCATGATCATGAGCGCGGTGGCGTTGCGGGTGTTGCCGAACAGGAAGACGAAGACCGCGGAAAGGACCAGGTAGGCGGCGAAGGTCGGGCGCCGGCCGAACTTGTCGGCCACGAAGCCGAAGGAGATGTAGCCGAAGTAGGCGCCGATCATCAGGGGGATCATCCACATGGGGGCCCGGACGATGGAGAGGCCGGCGCCGCCCTTGGCGACGGGGGAGCCCAGGAAGCTGGGCAGCCAGGAGAACAGGCCCCAGTAGGCGAACATCACGAAGGTGGAGATCAGGGTGCTGATCAGGGTGAAGCGCAGCAGGTCCGGGGCGAAGATCTGCCAGAAACTTCCCTTGGTCTTGGGCTCCGCGCGCTCCAGCTTGTGCTGTTTCACCCAGACCTGGGGCTCGTCGACCTTGGTGCGGATCCAGAACGCGAACAGGGCCGGGATGATGCCCACGAAGAACATCACCCGCCAGCCGAACCGGGGCAGGATGAGGGCGGCGCAGACGGCCGCGGCGATGTAGCCCAGGGCCCAGCCGCCCTGCATGAGGCCGATGGCCTTGCCCCGGTGCTTGGCTGGCCAGGTCTCGGACACCAGCAGCGCGCCGGCGGCCCACTCGCCGCCCATGCCCAGGCCGAGGATGGTGCGGGCGATGGCGAGCTGGACCAGGTTCTGGGACAGTCCGGACAGGCCGGAGCAGACGGAGAAGATCAGCACGGTGGCCATCAGGGCGTTCTTGCGGCCCCAGCGGTCGGCCACGGCGCCGAACACGATCCCGCCGAAGGAGGACGCGAACAGGGTCACGGTCACCATGAAGCCGGCCGTGGCCGGGTTCAGGTGCCACTCCTCCATGATCACCTTCAGGCAGAAGACGTAGAGCATGACGTCGAAGGCGTCCAGCATCCAGCCGACCTTGCCGGCCAGGAGCGCGTACCACTGTTTGCGGGTGATCTCCTTCCACCAGGGGATGTTCGGATCGGCTTGGATGGTAATGACATCGCTCATGCTCGTGCCTCGTCGAGGAAAAAAAGGAATCGGCCAACGGCGAAACGCAGGAAACCGGGCCTGGCTGAGGCCGGATGCCTGCTCGCCTGTCATAGCTGGATTTGAAAAAGGATCTGTGCCCCCAGGGTAGGGTCGTTTGATTCATTTCTCAATCAACACTTGGGCTTGCAGAGGAATAGTAATTATTTATTTTATGATTGTGTCACCAGCCTCCAGATCCCCCCTGGGTGGAACCCTCCGCCGGCTCGCCGCCGCCCGGCCCCCGTGGCTGGTGGTCGGCTGCGCGACGCTGGCGGCGGCCCTGCTGTTCCTGGTGGGGCTGCACAACCACACCCTGTGGGACTACCACGAGCCCTACGTGGGCGGCATCGTCCACGAGATGGCCACCCGGGGGGAATGGGTGGTGCCGACCCTGAACGGGCAGCCGTACCTGGAGAAGCCTCCGCTGTTCTACCTGATGGCGGTCCTGTGCTGCAGGGCGGCGGGCGACTTCGCGCCCTGGGCGCTGCCCCTGCCCAGCGCCCTGATGGCCATCGGCACCGTGGCCTGGGTGAGCTGGCTGGGATGCAGGCTCCAGTCGGCCCGGGCGGGGCTGTGGGCCGGGCTCCTCACCGCCACCGACGTGCTGTTCTTCCAGATGGGCCACCAGGCGGTGGTGGACATGACCCTCACGGCGACGGTGACGCTGTCCCTGGGGCTGGCCTTCCTGGCCCTGACCGAGGAGCGGTCCCGGCCCTGGCTGGACGGGTTCTGGGCGAGCCTGGGCCTGGTGTTCCTGGCCAAGGGGGTGGTGGGGCCGGTGATGGTGCTGTGGCCGGTGGCGGCGGCGCTGGCGTTCCTGGGGGACCGCCGGAAGACCGCGGCCTTCCTGCGGCCGACCTGGGGCATGGCGGTGGGCCTGGGGCTGGCCCTGGCCTGGGTGGTGCCCCTGGCCATGAAGGGCGGGCGGGAGTTCCTCACGGAGGTGTTCGTGCGCAACTCGCTGGGGCGCTTCCTGAAACATCCGGACCTGGTGTCCCGCACGGGGCGGCTGGAGGAGCACCGGGAGCCGCTCTACTTCTACCTGGAAAGGTCCCCCGGGAACCTATGCCCGTGGCTGGCCCTCTGGATCGCCGCCATGGTGCCGGCCCGGGCCCGGAGGGGCGTGGCGGCCTGGGGCATCCCGCTGCTGTTCCTGGCGACCCTGGTGCTGCTCAGCGTCTCCTCGGGCAAGCGCATGGTCTACCTGCTGCCAGTCCTGCCCATCACGTTCCTGCAGACGGCGTTCTGGACCGACCGGGTCCTGGACGAGGGCCCGGGGCGGGCGGCCAGGTTGGCGCTCTGGACCACCCTGGTGCTGACCTTCCTGCTCAGCGTCGGTCTGCCCTGGCTGGCGGTGGACCGGGGCGGGATGCCCTGGGCCATGGCCCTGCCCATGAGCCTCGTGTCCCTGGCCATGGGCACGGCCGCCCTGGGCCTGGCGCTCCGGCGGCGTCTGGCCGGGGCCCTGGCCTGGTGCATGGCCCAGTGGGCGGCGGCGGTCCTGGTGTTCGGGGTGCTGGCGGTGCCGTACATGGACCGGGAGTGGAACCCGCTCCTGGAGCCCTATCAGGTCGCCCGGCGGCTGGAGGACCTGGGCGCCGGGGTGCACCAGGGCAATCTGGGGGAAACGCAGATCGGCTTCATCAACCTGGTCCTCGGGCACCAGGTCCCGGCGGCGAAGACGGAAAGCGAGGTGCGGGAGGTCCTGGCCCGGAACGGGCCGGAGGTGGTGCTGGTCGAGTCCATCCATTTCTGGCGCAGGGACCTGCGCGGGCGGGTAGAGGGCGGGCTGGAGATCCCCACCCAGGCCGGACAGTCCAGGAAGCTCTGGGACCGGGCTCCGGTGGTGGTGGTGAACCAGAGCGCCCTGGACCTGCTGGAGGACGAGGACAATTGAAAGGCGGGGGCCGTGGCCCCCGCCTCGCTCACGGTGGACTCTAACTACTTGGTCTCTTCAAGCACGGCCTGGGCGGCCGCGAGGATGGCGATGGGCACGCGGTAGGGGCTGCAGCTCACGTAGTTGAGGCCCACGCGGTGGAAGAACTTCACCGAGCGGGGGTCGCCGCCGTGCTCGCCGCAGACGCCCAGATGGATGTTGGGGCGGGTCTTGCGGCCTTTCTCGCAGCCGATCTTCACCAGCTCGCCGATGCCTTCCTGGTCCAGGCTCTGGAAGGGATCGTCCTCGAGGATCTTCTTGGAGACGTACTCGGGCAGGAAGGAGCCAGAGTCGTCCCGGGAGAAGCCGAAGCCCATCTGGGTGAGGTCGTTGGTGCCGAAAGAGAAGAACTCGGCTTCGGTGGCCACCTGGTCGGCGGTGATGGCGCCGCGGGGGATCTCGATCATGGTGCCGATGGGGCAGATGAAATCGGTGCCCTGTTCCTTGTTCACGAGGGCCAGCTCTTCCAGCATCTGGACCTTGGTGTAGGCCAGCTCCTTGACGGCGCCGACCAGGGGCACCATCACTTCGGGCAGGGCCTTGATGCCGCGTTTGCCGACGTTGATGGCGGCTTCGGCGATGGCGCGCATCTGCATGCGGATCAGCTCGGGGTAGGTGATGCCCAGACGGCAGCCGCGGTGGCCCATCATCGGGTTGAACTCATGGAGCTTCTCCACCCGGTGCTTCACTTCGGCGAGGGAGACGCCGATGACCTTGGCCATCTCGGCCTGTCCGGCTTCGTCGTGGGGCACGAACTCGTGGAGGGGGGGATCCAGCAGGCGCACGGTGACCGGCAGCCCGTCCATGGCTTCGAAGATGCCTTCGAAATCGGTGCGCTGGATCGGCAGCAGGCCCTTGAGGGCCTCGGTGCGGGCCGCCAGGTCCTTGGCCAGGATGAACTTGCGGAAGGCGATGATGCGCTCGCCCTCGAAGAACATGTGCTCGGTGCGGGTCAGGCCGATGCCCTCGGCGCCGAAGGCCCGGGCCACCTGGGCGTCGTGCGGGGTGTCGGCGTTGGTGCGGACCTTCAGCCGGCGCACGGCGGTGGACCAGGTCATGATCTTCTGGAAGCGGGCGAACAGCTCGCTGTCCTCGGGCTTGAGCTTCTTCTCCACCAGCACCTGGTTCACTTCCGAGGGGAAGGCGCTGAGCTGGCCGGCGAACACTTCGCCGGTGGAGCCGTCGATGGAGATGAAGTCGGTGCCGGCCTTGAGGGTGAGGGTGTCGGTGCTGAGGGTGCGGGCCTTCAGGTCGATGGTGATGCCGGAGGCGCCGCAGACGCAGGGCTTGCCCATGCCGCGGGCCACCACGGCCGCGTGGGAGGTCATGCCGCCGCGGGCGGTGAGGATGCCTTTGGCGGCGACCATGCCGGCCAGGTCCTCAGGGGAGGTCTCGGTGCGGCAGAGCACCACGGGGCCGGACTTGGCCAGCTCCTCGGCCTCGTCGGCGCTGAGGGCGATGCGGCCGGCGGCGGCGCCGGGGCCGGCGTTCAGGCCCTTGGTCATGAGCTTGC
>Ga0302320_10005429_pt1 | contig 28607 bp, 15 predicted proteins | sample Bog_T0_3_FD_202130 | JGI IMG/M metagenome (GOLD analysis project Ga0302320, IMG submission 202130) | Peat permafrost microbial communities from Stordalen Mire near Abisko, Sweden - Bog_T0_3 | ecosystem: Environmental > Terrestrial > Soil > Wetlands > Peat | place: Sweden: Abisko, Stordalen Mire...
CATGTAAGCAGCGCCGATTTTTTCCTTTCGGCATGGTTCGATCGCAGAAGTTGGGGGACAATGGGCGCTGGGATTGTCGAGGGCTTTGCGGATCGCGCCGGCTATTGATTCCACCGAGCGCGGATTGGCAAGAGCAGCGCGCTCGTAGAATTCCTGCCTGGCGTAGGGAAGGTCGCCTAGCACGAGTGGTTTGCGCATCGCGGCGGCCTCAAGCGCGGAGATCGGCTGCTGCTCTTCATAGCTGGGGAGGGCGAAGACGGCGGCGCTCCGATATGCCTGGGCCAACTCAGACGAGCCAGGATTCAAGCCCCGAAGCCAGCCAAAGCCACTGTTCGCAGCCATGGCGTCCGCGACGGCCTGTCCATAGTCCTCTTCGCCGGTCATGACGCTACCGACGAGCAAGAGTGGAACGCCAAGCCGCCGGCATGCGTGGATGAGAGACAACTGATTCTTCCGGCGGCAAACATTGCCGGCACAGATCACGTAATTTCCGATCCCAAGCGCGGCACTGTTCGCGCCGGTTGGCGGGTTGAAGAATACATCGTCAACCAAGTTTGAGACCACTTTCACTTTCGGCGCGGGAAATCCAACTGTCCTCACCAGATAGTGGGCCTGCGCGTCGTTGATCACTGTAATGCAATCAATTTTCGCCAACATTGTTTTTCGGAATCTGGCAGGTCCAACAGCCATGGAGGCAAGATGCCTGAGCCAGGATCTCCACGTGGGATACTTCACGAGCGCGCTCAGCACGATTTTCTTTCCCCCCGCATGCGCCCAATTCACTGAGTTGGTGTGCTGCAAGTCCAGGCCCCAGCAATGCAAGATGTCGAAATCAGCCTCGCGCCGCCAGAAGTCCAGCGGTGCGACATCCGCTCCAATACCTTTCGCCGCTTCCATTGCCGCGATCATTTGGACTTCAAAGCCGCCAAATGCGAAGCAATGGGGTTGAAGGGGAATCACTCGCACCCTTGGATGTGGCGTCATGGATTTGGTACCTCGCACAGGGCGCTCAATTCCAGATCAGATTCTGAGGAGAGCGACGGTGTCTCGGCTCTTACTCTGCGATCTTCTGAAAGACTCTGTTGTGACCGACCTGCAGGATTTCACGAAAGCGCGCACGATCAATTTCCTTGGCGAGGCGTGAGGGCCCGGGATGGCCGCCGGTTGCCAAGTTTGCCTGGGGAACATAACTGCTAGTCAGACCAGAATCATCGAGAACAATGATGCCTTCGGGGCCCAGGTGTGCGGAGCATAGCTCCCAGTCCCGGCGCGCAATTTCATAATCATGGTTCCCGTCGATGTAGATGCACGACCAGTCTCGAGAGGCAATCAATTGAGTGGCGGATTCGTCGGTTGAATAGGCCCTCAATAATGCCGGAGGCGGCAGCAGGAAATGCGCGAAGTTCTGAAGTGTATCTTCGTAGTAGTCCACGTCGCGTCTGTATCGCGAGACAGTGTCGCCGGCAGGTGAAAACGGCGATATTCCCTGAGTAAGGCAGGGGAATCTCAGTTGACGCGCAAGCAGCGCCGCCAGGCTGAGCGTCTGGCCGCGAAAGACTCCAATCTCAAGAAAGCTGTCTGGCCTGAACTCTCTGAACAAGAGGAACCACATCACATGAAAGGATCTCTCACCAAAGCCACGCCCAGCGGTTTCAAAAAAAGTACGATGATTGCGCAACGGTTCGGGCAGGCTGGTGTGGAAATAATGGAAACAGCGATCATAGAAGTTAGTCGGGCATTCGAGGCTTGCCACCCATTGTGGCGGCGTGATTTCATCCGCGGTTCCGGAAAACCGACTTAGCAGATTCCGCTGCGCCCGTCGCTGCTTCCACTCGGCGCGCCGGCGTTTAAGCAGGTGAATGACATTCATCTCGTGCACCATCCAGTAAAGAATGCGCGACTGCAAGTTCACGCTTCTGTTCCATTGAGCCGTTGGGAGAGTCTCTCGCCGCGGGTCTCGCGAGCTATAAAATCCGTTGCAACAATCGAGCGGAGCAAGCTCAAATCGCGATAGGCGAGGTCAATGCTACGTTTGGTGGACCGCGCCGTTCGCAGCAAGTGCGGGCTCCCCGGTTGGCAACCCGTTGCGAGTGGCACAAACCAACATGTGGTCGCCGGGCAGGTAGAGGGCAACATGTCTGTTCCAGTGGGCCGCAAATAACTTGCTGAGTACCCACTTCACGGGAAAGAGCAGCCACAGGCGCAGGACGTAGGCCCATTCCCGCCGTGCGGTGTTATGGCTGGTCTTGGTCAACTCAACTCGATGGAACTCCTGGTTCAGCCAGGTCCGTATCGAGCGGGAGCTGAAGAAGGTAATATGCTCTGCCCCATGCATGTAATACCAGTAGGGGCCGAGGCGCTTCGCGGACTCGCTGTCGGCATCCCCTGTGAGAAGAATGGCTCTTCCGCCAGGACGCAGTGCAGTGACGAGTTGGCGTCGAAATTCATCGAGGTCGGTCGCGTGCTCAAGCACGTCCATTGAAGTGACCACGTCAAAAGAATTTCGCAGATCGGGCCGGTCCAGGTCCTCAGGTTGGATGATCGTTACGCCTCGATTGCGCGCGATGTCAGCCGCGGCCAGTGTTGGTTCAATCCCGAAACGTTCCACTTCGGGACCAAGCATGGCAAGAAATGTTCCTGTCCCACAACCAATATCCAAAACCCTGCACGCGGCCCGCTCGGCGATGACGGAAAGAACCTGCCGGTAGCGGAACTGGTCGGTGTCATGAATGCTGCCGTGACAATCGGCCGACAGCGACTGGTAATAATTCGCAAACCCCAAGGCGTCGAAACTCTCCGCAAAAAGGTGGCTGCAAGAGTCGCATTGGTAGATCGCCCGATATTTCACTTCGTTGTTATATGGATGGAGGCCACGCAGGAGCGGCACCGAGAACTTCTTGTGCGATTGTGAACCGCCGCACACGTGGCATCGGGGAGTGGCATCGGGGCTGGTGAGCAGACTTTCGGATTGACCTGCGTTCTTCATATCAGGATGCCTCCAGGATGGGAAGTTGGGAATGCAAACGAAATGACCTGCGCGAAGCAAGCAAATATGGAATGGCCAAAAGGAGTGAATAGACGATCCGTCCCAGTGCCGCACCGCCCAATCCAAACGATGGAACGAGGGCCAGCGTCAATGGAACCAGGAGAATGCCCGAGACGAGGTTGAGGCCGGCCACGAAGCGGACTCTGCCAAATGCGAGCAGCGCGTAATGCGGAACTACGTTGAGAGCCATCAACGCGTAGGCAATCGCCAGCAGGGACAGGACGACATGGCCATCATGGGCGACTTGCTTGCCCATCCAAAGCGAGAGCAACTGTCTACTCCCCAAAACCAGGGGGAGCGCGAGAGCCGCGGAGACCGCCAGGCTCAGCAGCGAAGCCAGGCGAAACACCCTTTCCGGACCTTCGATCTCCCCGGCCTCATGGCGGGAACTGATATGAGGAAACACAAAGTTGAACGCGGAAGCGGCCAATCCGTGGATGGGCTGCGCAACCTGCACGCAGAGGACATAGATGGCCAGGGGCTCGGTCCCGAGCAAGGTCGCAATCAGAAAGCGGTCAGAATAGGAGAACGCAACTCCGGCCAGCGATTGCAACCAACTGAAGCAGCCGAAGCTGAAGACCTCAACGAGGGCGCCCCGATTGAACGTAGGGAAGGGATTCATGTGTCCAACCACACGCCGGGCGGCGATGGCCTGCAGGACGACTATCAGCGCAGACCAAAACAGCGTCGCGATCATGATGGCAACCACTCCACGACCAAGCGCAGCAAGCAGAGCCGCTGAAACCACGACGATGGTGCGCAGAAATACATTCAGTTTGACCGGGGGGCCATAGCGTTCAAAGGCGCGCAGCGTGCTCACAAAAACGCTCTCGATGGAACGAATCGCCAAGATCACCGCGCTGATCTGGATGGCCTGAATGCTGGCGATGCGGAAGATGGGATCGATTTTGAATAAGTGATCGACGGCGAACGGCGCCGTAACCCAAACCAACAGTCCGAAGAGGCTGCCGAGCAGCATGTTGATCGTCAAGGTTGCACGAATTGTGCGCTCAACGCCGGCAAAGTTATTCTGACCGCGATATGCGGAGACATACTTGACGGTTGCGTCGCCGAATCCGGTGCTCAGGATGCCCATGCTTCCCAGAATCGCGCTCACCAGCATCCAGATGCCGTACTGCGAAAGTCCAAGCTTGTAAACCAAATATGGCGCTGCAACCAGCATCGACACAGGCATCGCGATGTACTCCGCAATGCAGTACAAGGCGTTTCCCGCACTTTCGCGGAAGGTCTTTGACATCCGAAGCGAACGCAAGGCCTTGCCAGCCGATGACCTGGACAGGGTTTGCGCGCGGGATCCCAAATGAGCCAGTGGCGAACGAATGGTCATCTCCCGGTCCCTCGGCGCACCGCGAAACTCAGCTTGATCTGGATGGTAGGCACGTTGGATGTCGTCATCGGAAAGTGGCTCGCAAAGCCTCGAGGCGGCGGCGCTCCGCAGGTTCAGCCTCGAGGCGTCGTACCTTCACAGCAAAAAGGCACCAACCGCATACCAGAAAGAAGCCGCAAATGGCCGCGAGGGCGACAGTGAGAGTGCGCCTGGGGAACGATCGCTTATCCGGCGCCACGGCGACGTCGATTACCTGAACGATGGACCCCTGACGCGCCTCGTCGAGTTTGGCCATTTCAAATTGTTTGGCGATGAGCTCTGCGATGGTCTCGTAATACTTCACATCTCTTAACTTGCGAACGTACTCCATTCCAGCTTCGGGGATGTTGCCTTTGGGCACGATGATGTCGGAGTTTGAGTGTGCATCTGAGCCGGAGAGTTTCTCGAGTTGGCCCTGAAGCGCGCCGAGCTGCTGCCGGGCTTCGAGCATCTCCGGATTGTCCTCGGTGGCATAGGCTCGCATGCCCTGAAGCTGAACCTCTTTGGCGACGATCTGGCCCCGCAGGATAGCGGCGGACTCGATCAGCGACCTTGCCTGGCTATCGACTTGAAGAACGCCGGTGGATTGCTCTGTGTTTTTCATGGCCTCTTCGGCGGCCGCAAGATTCTGATTTGCTTCAAGCAACTGCTGCTCAAAGAAGATGCGCCGTTGCGATGCCTCGGTGATTGCCAAATTGGCAGAGAGCTTGCGAAACTCATCGACATAGCCGTTGGCGATGTCGGCTGCCAATTTGGGATCGGGATCGGTCACGCCAATGCGAATGAGGCCGTCTTTGCTGCCGAGGACGACGGTGGACCGGTCTTCAAACCTGCGCCGGGCGTCGGTCATCTCTTCTTTGCGATATCTGGCCATGAGTCCGAAACGCCGAATGACGGAGTCTTCGACCGTCCGGCTGCGGAAAAGGGAAACGTACATGTCACCGGGATTCTTAATGCCGAGACTTGCGCCCGCCGCGGAAGCGAGAGCGCCCGAGCCGCCAAGCTGGCCAAGCAAGTTGGAACTCATTGAGGAGTTCTGGCCGGGCGGAAGCACACTGGTCTCCGCCGTATATTGGCTCGGGATCAAGAGTACCGTGATCACCGCCAGAACCGCGGCTGCCACCGTGAAAAGGAAGATGAACCTTCTGCGCCTGGAGAGAATGATCAACAGGTCCAGCAAATGCACGTCTTGCGAGGGCGAACTTTGCGACTCAATCTGCTGGCTCTTACCGGTCATTGCTTCTGTTTCCATGCTGTCGGGTCCCCATACCTGGATCAATTGCGTCAAAATCTTCCCCGGTTTCGAGGTGAAGCGTAGTTCCGTGAGCTTCAAGTTGTCGTACGGCAGTCTGACGGCAACCTGTGAATCATGCGCCGAGCCAATTTAGAGAACATTGATGGCAGCGGCGCCGAGGGCAAGTTGAGAGAATATCTGCGACCAATCCATGAACTGGCGAAGCGCGGTGGGGCGCAGGGTCTTCTCCGGTACGACGATGGTGTCGCCGGGATTCAAACGAAGCTGCTCAAATCCGTTGCCCCAATACCCATTCGCTGCTGTGCGACTCACCACTGAGCCGTCAGCCCGAATCACAAAGGCGTGGCGCATGTCAGCGTTGCGACTGGGCCCGCCCGCCAATCTGAGATAACGCCCCGTCGATCCACCATGTTGATAAAGGAAGGAATTCTGATCGTTCACCGCTCCAACCACGTTGATCGTCGAGGGTGCAAAGGGAACAAGGAAGCGGTCGCCATTCTCCAGACTGATTTCGGGAACGTCAGCGACACCTGACCTTTCTGCCTGAAACTCAAGGACAATTCGGCCTGTTGCCCGAATCTGACCGAGACGCGCAATCAGCTCCTGCCCCGCCACGCGGGAGGCCGTCACATCGGAAGGGCTCGACGCCGATGAGCTTGCGGCAGCGGCTAGAGCCTGGGTTCCGCGCTCGGACTCCATGCTGACGCTGCGCACATACTCATCGAGGCGCTGTTGTTGAAGCACGCGCGTGGAATCGCGTGTAAACTCCGAGCCATACAAATATGCTTTCGAAGTAAGTCCGCCGGCACGGCGAACAAGATCGCGCAATGTTTCACCCGGCTCGACGCTATAGATGCCGGAATGAACAAACTCGCCCTCGAGGTCTATATATTTAGTTTGGCGCTCGAGTGGGACGCGGATGTCGGCTTGCGAAAAAACGGTGATTGCGTCACCTGCCTGAAGCGCAATGTCCTGGCCGGGGTCATGACTAAGGACCAGCTTACCCAGATCGAATGGGATCAGCGAGGTTTTCAATGTCTCTGGATCGAGGCGTTCAATTACCGCGTAATCCCAGTTGATCTCGGGCGCCGACAGGCTAACATCGTTTCGTTTTACGCGTGCCGCCCCGCTCTGGCCCGAGGCTTCTTTAAGCTGCGAAGCAACCGACCCACTGCTTCCCATCTTGCTTGCCGCCGCGGGTTCCATGCTGGAAGCATTCGAGTCTTGCTGCTCGTTTGTTGTCAGGGCCGATCTTAGAGTCTCGGGAGTTACCGACGCTGTAAAGCCGAGCCCGTTCGATTCAGCGTCTCTTTCATTCCGCCCAATTGTTGAAATCGCAGCTTCAAACTCCGGTACCGGCAATCCGAGATGACTTCGCTTCCACCAGTAATCGCGACTTACCAGCGAATCTCGATCGGGAATCAGATCACTCAGGCGCATCCCAGGCCGCAGAGCGAACCGCCCAGGGTTCGCAACATTTCCACGGAGCGTCACGGTATTCCGGTACGCGGGAACGATTGGATCGATACGGAGGATATCGCCGTCTTGAAGCGGAGCGGCCAGGCTATCCGCATCGAGCGCAAACTCCATTGCCTGGCGGGATTGGTCGGCGCCGACACGTTCCAGCGATAAGCGCGCCCTGGATGACATCGCTGTCGTTTTGCCGGCCGCCGCAATCAGTTGACCGATCGTTTCGCCATCTCGGACTTCGTAGATGGCAGGATTTCGAATGCTGCCAGTAAGGGCGACCTGGGATCCTGCGGGTGGAATGTACAGTACATCTTCCGGGAGCAATCGAACGTCTTTTGATTTGTCGCCGTCAATGAGCAGAGAGTACAAATCGAAGTCGGCGATCGTCTTCCCAGCCCTTTTTAGCTGGACCCTGCGAAGCGACCCCTGGGCGGAAGGGCCGCCTGTGGCAAATAGCGCGTCTACCAGCGAACTCAGCGAGCTTACCGTGTACGCGCCAGGGCGTCTCGCCTGCCCGGTAACATAAATCTGCATTGAGCGAATCCGCCCGATGTCAACCGAAAGATCAAAATTGCGATACATTCTGGCTACAGCTGAGCGGAGATGCTGATCGAGCGCCGAGTACGCCAGGCCGGCCACGTGGATCGTTCCGGCTTGAGGAAGATAAATGTCCCCCGACCGATCGACCCGCAAATTTCCGCTATAAACGATCTGCCCCCAAATGCGGACACGCAACTCATCTTCCGGCCCAATGACGTAGTCGGAACTGACAGGCGCCAAGTCACTCGGAGAGAAGGTGGAGGGCACGTTGCGAAACAAGTTCGCGCCATAGATGGGAAGAAGCTGTCCTGTGGTGGCCGCAACGAATTTTTGAAACTCGCTGGGAGGCTCAGGTGGCAATCGCCGCTCTTGCGCTTCGTCCCTGTTCCTGTCCCCGAGAGTCGCGCTTTCCGGCGAGGTTGAATTTGCCGATGGAATGGAGGTACCGGCCTCCGCTCGAGAAGCCTCGCGCCGCATATAAGGCGTTTGCGGGCAATCTCCGTTCGCGGCCGATGGCGCCTCCGCACAATTCCCGCCGACGCTCTGCTGAGAGTCTGGCGATTGATACGCGCTCGAGTCCTGGGGATGCAACGCCGACACACTCGCCAGCGCAAAGAATACAAAAGACGCAAAAAGATGTTTTTTCATAGATGCACTCGGTTCTCAAGCTATTTGCATGGTGCGTCCATACTTTAAGTGACTTGCCAGATCTCCAGACATTCGGCCCAAGAGACTCGTGAAGTATTGCTCTCCAGGCAATTCAGTAGTCTTCAACAAATACGATAAGAAGCAGACAAACATTACACCGCGAGAAATGGATGGCCAATGCATTCGAGGGACCGCGTCACAAGGGAAACCCCCGACAGCACTGGCCAAGCTTCACATTAAGCTCAGCGGCTCTTACCGAGCCCCAATGCGGCTCAGAACGGCGGGAACGGTTCGAAAAAGAATGCTCAGGTCCTCGCCGAGGCACCATGTACGCACATACAAAGCATCCAGCTCCGCGCGGTCAGCGTAACCGACATTGCTACGCCCCGAGACTTGCCAGAGTCCCGACAGTCCTGGCTTTGCGGCCAGGTAAAATGCCAGGAGATTCCCGTAGAAAACCGTTTCGGCCTCGACAATTGGCCGTGGCCCGATGAGAGACATCTCACCCCGGATCACGTTGAATAGCTGGGGTAATTCGTCCAGGCTCCAGCGTCGAATGATATTGCCGATCCAGGTGATCCGAGGGTCTCTTCGATTCTTGTTCATTCTCCATTGCAGCCCCGCACCAACCGGCTGACCGCCAGCGAAGTGGCCTAGCTGCGCAGCGCTCTTGAACATGGAACGAAACTTCCATATTTGAAATGGCCGTCCGTCGCGGCCGATTCGTTCTTCTCGATAAAAGACCGGACCCTCGGAGGTGAGAAGAATTGCAGCCGCGATGAGAAGTCCAGGGATGGCAAACGCCGCTGTCATCGTCAGGGCACAACAAACATCGAGCCCCCGTTTGACATATTGATAGCGCCAGGATGTTATAGGATCTGCAGCAGACGACAAGTAGTCTGCAGAATATAAACCTTCCGACGCCAGTGAATCTCCCTCAAATGTTACTTGAGAGCTATGAAATACAACATCGGGTTGAGCCCTTCTCACATTGCCTCCTCTGGCGAATAACTCCCCGTGATTTCGCCCATTGACACCCGCATGCAAATCGAAACAGGGAGTCGCCTTTCCACAAGAATCCAACGGCAGCGATTCTTCTGGGTCAAACTCCATAACATCGAATGCGGATCACATGGACAGCTTCTTCCACCCTGCAAGAGCCAAGAAGCCGTTTCAACGCGACAGGGAACTGAGTTCAAAGTTAGGCCCAAGGAAATCGGACGATCAATTAGTCATTGTGTGATTACGCAGCGCGCTTCCCATTAAGGAACGAGAGTTCAATTTGGAACACGGTGGATTAGTGCCGACTATCGGCGAGACGGCGCAGAATGGAGGTCGAACATTGGAATAGAACGGGCTGATCGTGGCCCTGCCGGCAGGCCATGCCTGAGCAGCTAAATGCGACATACGTTGAATTAGAAGTCACAAAATATCCAAAGTTTTGCCGGCAGCCGAAATGCTTATTCTTCACTTAACATCATGAGGATCAGTCTCTGGTGCGGGCTCTCGTAGCTCGAAGCCGATTCGCAAAACCGGATGGTCCGGTCTTGTCGATCTCGCTTTGAGGCTAGGAACACCCACCCACATCGCACTTAAGGAACTTATGTTGGCGCTCTATTTGAATCTGGCTGGAGCGGCGAGTTAGCCGATGCAGTTTCTCGCGCATTGGATGACAGCCTGGGAGCTAGTGCGCCGAGCCAGAATTTCGTATAGGCTCGCGCGGGCTCCCTGCTATCTGTATGAGAGAGGTTGTTGTCACCCAAGAGCCTGGAAATCCTGGGATGAATCGCGGCCAGGGTCATGAATGCTGCCGTGAGCATGGTTGGATCTACATCGGCTATGACGCCCCGGCGCGCATTCACGGCGAGGTATTGATGAATGGGCGCGATCATAGGCGAGAGGTGCTGCTCGCAGTAGGTCTCGATCTTATAATGGAGTTCAAGAAACGCAATTGCGATCAGCCGTATCAATTCCGTCTTGTAGGTCGCGGTATCCGCAAGCAACTCAAATATTTTTGGAAACATGACCTCCGGAGGGTCGTTTCTGATGAGTCCTTCCTGCAAGTCGCGTCGCAATGTGAGCCCCTTTGTGCGCCACTGGAGGGCCGCCCAGAAGAGGGCTTCCTTGTGGTCAAAATGCCGGAATAATGTGTTTTCACTGACGCCGGCAATGCGAGCGATGTCACGCGTATTCGTGCCGTGATATCCCTGGCGCGCAAAGAGCGTGGCTGCCGAGATGACAAGCTTTTCTGTTGTGGTCGACGTTTTGCTAGGGGTTGGCATTGATCGCTCCCTGCGCAGTGTTGGAAGACCGATGCAGGCCTGTGGCCCAGTCGCGTCTTATCCAAAGAGCGGGCCTTCTCAGCGCGAAAAGACGCTTTTTAGACGGGCGGACTGCTACTAAAGGAATGGGAAGGGTTGCTTTGAGAATTGGTGACTGAAGTTGAGGACAGGTCGATCGCAAGCGTAATCGAGGGGTACGGCGCGTCCCTCGCATTTGCGGCGGCAGCGATGGGAAAAGCTCACTCTCAGGAGGTTAAGAGAGCAAGGCTTCGCCTTGCTGACTTAGCAAAGCGACTTTCCGCAAAGTAATGCACATGGCCCCTGTGGTCAGCCGGAGTGTTACAGACTGCAGTGTCAAACGGTTCCGCGCGGACATCCCAGGTTGATGAGTACAAGAGTAAGCCCATGCTCCCATTCGACGGAGCGCCAAATCGCGTCATTCGGAGTCAATGAATGCCGCCATTGTGCAAAGCAACTGAATGCGATGCAACGTTGGAAGCCATGGTGAACGTCGTCGGCATTCGATTTGTGGGTCGCCAGTCATTTTCAAGCGCCGGGTCTGGCCTTTGCGAACCCTGACACTCGAACCGGATTGGTATATCCCGACAACGGGGCCGTTTATCTTAGGATATTTTCACTTCACACGCTGATATTGCATTTGCGTGAAGGGTGGCTTTCTCTTAAGGAAAAGGCCACTCGGCTGTACAGGTTCTGTAAACACCAGAAGTGAAAATGCTGTCGTGGAAAACCGGGTACCGCACGGTTGAGGCAGTCGGAGCGATTTTCGCGCCATCTCTAGTATGCTGTCGATGAATTTACAAGGGAGCAAAAGGTCGGCGCCCGGGGCCTGTTTCATCCATTATAAAAAGGTGAGAACGAATTCATGAATGAACCCCTTGCCATTATCGGCATCGCCTGCCGCCTTCCGGGCAACGCAGACTCCCCTAGAGCATTTTGGGAGATGCTTTGCCAGGGCACGGACGCGATCCGCGAAATCCCACCAGACCGCTGGAGCATCGCGGCACACTACGATCCAGTTCCAGGCCGGCTTGGGAAGTCGATTTCCAAGTGGGGCGGGTTCATTGAAAATATCGACCGGTTTGATTCTGCCTTTTTCCAGATGTCGGCCCGCGAGGCTGATGCTGTCGATCCGCAACAACGCCTCTTGCTTGAAGCTAGCTGGGAGGCTCTTGAAGATGGCGGGCAGACCCTGGAAGCGATCCGCGGATCGTCGACGGGTGTTTTCGTCGGGATCTCCACATCGGACTATGCGGGGTTGCAGCATGACTTCGATGGACGCAGTGTGGCCAACATCTATTCCGCGACCGGGTCCGCCTTCAGCATTGCGGCCAACCGCATATCGTACAGCTTTGATTTGCGCGGCCCGAGTCTGGCCACGGACACAGCATGTTCATCCGCGCTGACTGCCTGCCATTTGGCATGCCAAAGCCTTTGGCGGGGCGATTGCGCAATGGCTATCGTTGCCGGCGTCAACGCGCTGCTCAATCAGAACACGTTCGTCGCATTTAGCCGGATGTCGATGCTCTCACCTGACGGGCGCTGCAAGGCCTTTGATGCCGGGGCAAACGGATTCGTTCGGTCAGAGGGTGTTGGCGCAATCGTTTTGAAGCCGCTCTCGGCCGCATTGGCGGACGGGGATAAGATTTATGCCGCGATCCGTGGCACGGCGGCTAATCAGGATGGCCGTACCAACGGAATCACCGTTCCCAGTCAACACGCGCAGGAGACCTTGATTCGCCAGGCATGCCGTACTGCAGGGGTTTCTCCCGCCGACATCTGCTATGTGGAAGCGCACGGAACCGGAACAGCGATTGGAGACCCGATTGAAGCAGCCGCACTCAGTGCAGCGTTGTGCCGGGGCAGAAAGCTGCCATGCCCCATTGGTTCGGTCAAAACCAACATTGGGCATCTTGAAGCGGCGTCGGGTATCGCAAGCCTCATCAAGGTCGCCCTTGCCCTCAAACGCGGAGCGATTCCGCCCAGTCTCCATTTCAATACGCCCAATCCAAACATTGATTTTGAGAAGTTGAAACTGCGTGTTGTACAGTCAGTTGAGCCTTTTCCTGAACACGGTGGAATGGCGCTTGCCGGAGTTAACTCCTTCGGTTTTGGCGGCGCGAACGCGCACATCATTCTTGAGGCCGTGCCGGAACAGACGCAAACGCGAAATGGATCAAAGCACGAAGAGACTCGCAAAGAATTGTTGCTACCCATTTCGGCAAACAACGCCGAGGCGCTTCGGGTTGCCGCTCAAAACTATCGCGAAGCTCTCTCGGCAGCCGACACGAAGGCCGCCGCACTTTGTTCTGCAGCCGCTACACGACGTTCACACTTTGCACGTCGGCTTTGCATCATCGGAAGTTCGCGCAGAGATCTGCGCGCATCTCTCGACACCTTCATTGCGGACAAGACTGCCCCGGAGGTGTTCGCCGGTGAGGCCTTTACGAGTGCTGCTCCCGTGTTTGTGTTCTCGGGGCAGGGCCCGCAATGGTGGGGCATGGGCCGTGAATTGCTGCGCCAAGAATCAACCTTCCGCGAAAAGATTGAAGAGTGCGATGAGATATTTAGAGGGTTTGGCGCCTGGTCTCTGATGAAGGAGATGTCACGGGATGAAGGTTCGTCTCGCATGCAACAGACGCAGTTTGCACAGCCCGCGATTTTTTCTCTGCAGGTTGCGCTGGCTGCTGTTTGGAAGTCGTGGGGAGTGAAGCCGGCGGCAGTTGTGGGTCATAGCGTTGGCGAAGTTGCGGCGGCCCATGTGGCCGGGGCGTTGACCTTGAGGGAGGCCGCGCGCGTGATCTTCCACCGTGGCTGCTGCATGAGTTTTGCGCCAGACACGGGACGAATGCTTGCCGCCAACCTGGATGACGCGGAAGCCAAGGAGCTAGTCGAACCCTTTCTCGATGACGTTTCCATTGCAGCATTCAACAGCCCGCATTCGGTGGTTTTTTCCGGCGCGCCAGCTCCGCTGGAAATGATCGCGCTCGAATTGGAATCGAGAAATATCTTTCATCGCTTTCTGCAAGTGAACTACGCATTCCATAGCCGACAGATGGAGGTGACAAAGAGTGAGTTGCTCCGTGCCTTGGGCAAGGTTGAAACTTCGCCTGCGCAGCTCACTCTCTTCTCGACTGTAACGGGGCTGCAAGCAGACGGCTTTGACTTGACTGCCGATTACTGGTGGCGCAACGTTCGCGAGCCAGTGCAATTCAGTGGAGCGATTTCCCGGCTGATCGATCGGGGCCATCAGTTATTTCTGGAGCTGAGCGCACACCCGGCGTTGACCGTTGCCGTGTCAGAGGCGCTCGCGCAGCGCGGCGCTTTCGGAAAGGCGCTCTTTTCCCTACGCCGCAAAGCGCCTGAAATGGCAACGATGCTGACCACTCTCAGCGCGCTTTATGTCGCCGGTTCGCCCGTGGATTGGACGAGCCTCTATCCGAATGCAGGTGCGGGGGTAGCATTGCCCGCGTATCCGTGGCAGAAAGAGCGGCATTGGAGCGAAACGAGCATGATGCGGGCAGCTCGCCTTGACGTTCCCTCGCATCCGTTCCTGACGATGAGGATGAGCACTGTCGAGCCGGTGTGGAATACCTGGCTTGACCTGACAGCGGAGCCATGGCTCAAAGATCATCGAGTGCAGGAGCACATCGTATTCCCCGGCGCGGGTTACGTTGAAACGGCACTGGGCATGGGCGCAGCGCTCTTCAAATTATCGTCTCTCGAAATCGAGGACATCGAGTTTAAGAAGGCGTTGCTTTTAGCGGAGGGGAAGCCCGCAAATCAAATGCAGTCTGTGTTTTCCCATGCGGATGGGACAGTCAAGTTGTGCAGCCGCGAGAGCGAAGCCGGGGGCGCATGGACACTCAATGCGACAGCAAGAGTGAGAGGGCATGCAGGCCTTGCTCCGGCTGCCATGAATCCAAAGCCTCCGCAGTCAGCTCTGCGTCAGAAACTGTCAAAGGATGAGGTCTATTCGGTCTTTGAACAGCACGGCTTGAATTATGGCCCGATGTTCCGATCAGTCAAAGCCGTTTGGAGGGGCGATAGAGAGGCTGTGGGCAAGATTGAATTGGCAGAGGAACTCGCAGCGGGAGCGAGCAGGTTTCAGATCCATCCCGCCCTTTTTGACGCGTGTCTTCAAGTCGCGCAGTTTGCTGCTCCAGATTCGTTTGATAAGACTACCTTCCTGCCCGCACGCATCGATCGTTTGACAGTCTTCGCGCGATCGGGAACCAAAATCAACTGCCGCGCGCAACTCATTCAGTCCAGTGCGCACAGTCAAGTCTTCAACTTTCAAGCCTCAGACGAATCTGGCGGCGTGCTGTTTGAAGTTGAGGGCTACCGAGCCGAGGCTGTGCGCGGAATGAGCATGTCGCGCGCGGACAACCCGAAGAACTGGCTCTATGAAACCAAGTGGATGGAAAAGCCACTGATCGGGTCGATTTCTGTTGGTCAACACTCCACCCCGGGCAGGTGGCTTATATTCGCTGACCGCTCTGGGATTGGGGCGGATTTGGCGTCCCTGTTGAAGGATCGCGGCGGATCGGCGGAGCTTGTCTATTGCGATCAATATTCTCAAGGCGCCGGGAAAGGCGGCACTGAGTTCATGGCTCGACTCAGAGAGGATTTGCGGCATTTGCTTTCGGGGGGAGGCGGCACAAAGTTTGCCGGCATTCTGCATCTTTGGAGCCTGGATGCGCCCGCTACGGCAAAGGTCGACCGTACTTCACTGATGCAAGCAGAAGTGGAGGGGTGCCACAGTGTTCTACATCTGATGCAGTCGACGACGCTGCATCATTCGGTAGCGCAACTGTTGCTTGTCACGCGCGCTGCACAATCTGTGAATGGGGCAGACACAGTATCCGTGGCACAGGCGCCGATGTTGGGAATGGGACGCACCATTCAAACTGAGTTTCCGCAACTGCATTGCCGCATGGTCGACGTGGATGCTGGCGACCGTAAAAGGGCCGCGGAAGTTCTGTTGCAGGAAATCTTGCTTTCCGACGATGAGACAGAAGTAGCATGGCGCGGTGAATCGCGGCTTTCAAGCAGGGTTGTTCATTCCTCGCTGTCATCGCATCCCGCGCGCGGTGCGCTGTCAAAGAAGTGCGGCTATCAGCTCCGACTTCCGTCTTCTGGCGTGATTGACGATCTGGCCGTTCACGAAAATCCCCGCCGCAAGCCCGGCCCGAATGAGGTGGAGATCGAGATCTGTGCGGCGGCGTTGAATTTCCGCGATGTGATGAAGTCGCTTGGCATTTACCCGATGGACAACGACCATGACATGCTGCTAGGTGATGAGTGTTCAGGGCGCATTATTGCTGTTGGGAACAAGGTGAAGAATCTGAAACTCGGAGACGAGGTGATCGCAAACGGTTCGGGCTGTTTTGCGTCGCACTTGACGGTTCCAGCGTCGTATGTTGTGCGCAAGCCGTCGTCTCTCAGCTTTGAAGAGGCGGCGACAATTCCAGTTGCATTCATGACGGCGTGGTATGCGCTTCATCAACTTGGCAGGATTCAGTGCGGTGAGAAGATACTCATTCACTCGGCAACGGGCGGCGTCGGATTGGCAGCCATTCAAATTGCAAGGCTTGCCGGCGCGGAGATTTTCGCGACAGCGGGCAGTGAAGAGAAGCGCGCCTATCTGCGCAAGATGGGCATCCGATACGTGATGGATTCGCGCACAACGGGGTTTGCGGCCGAGGTGCGCAAGCTGACAAAGGGAACAGTTGTTGATCTGGTATTGAATTCGCTGGCGGGCGATGCCATTGAAAAAGGCCTATCGGTGCTCGCTCCGGGTGGAAGATTTCTCGAAATCGGAAAGCGCGACATTTATGCCAATACGGCCATCGGGCTGCGCCCGTTTCGCAACAATCTTTCCATGTTTGCGATCGACATGGGACAGGTGATGGCGAGTCAGCCACAAACCGTGCAGTCCTTGCTGCAAACTATCATGAAGCTTTTTCGTGCGGGAAAGTTGACTCCATTGCCGCATCGGAGTTTGCCCATGGATGAGGCGGCGAATGCATTTCGATTCATGGCCCAGGCAAAACACACTGGGAAGATTGTGTTAACGACTCAAGATGCGAAGGTCGTGGTCAAGCGAGTTGCGACGACAGAGGCAATCGGGTTCTCGCGGCGAGGCTCCTATCTCATTACAGGCGGACTTGGCGGCTTCGGGCTCGCTGTTGCGAATTGGCTTGTAGAGAATGGTGCGCGGAACGTCGCATTGATGGGGAGAAGCGGCGCCAGCTCGGCCGGAGCCAAGAGAGCGATTGCGAAGATGCGACGGCAAGGCGCCAAGGTGCTTGTCGTCAAAGCGGATGTCGCGGATCAACGCCAGATTGCGCTAGCCCTTGATCGGGTGAAGGCCAAACTGGGGCCATTGCGTGGAGTGTTTCATGCCGCCATGGTGCTTGACGACGGGCTTCTCACGCAACTGAGCGATGAGCGATTTGCACGCGTGATGTCGCCCAAGGTGATGGGCGCGTGGAATCTGCACACGGCAACGGCGAAGCTTCGTTTGGATCATTTCGTCATGTTTTCTTCTGTGAGCGCTTTGATTGGAACGGCCGGGCAGGCGAACTACGCGTCGGCCAATTGTTTTCTCGATGCTTTGGCGCATCACCGGCAGGCATTGGGTTTGCCCGCGCTCACGGTCAATTGGGGCGCACTCGCTGAAGTTGGAGTTCTCTCTCGCGACACTCGGGTCGCTCGGCACCTTTCGCTCCATGGAGTTCATGCCTTCGCTCCTGCTCAAGCGACGGAGATGTTGGGGCGTCTGATGCAGAGCGACGCAGCGCAAATTGCTTTCATGCATATCGACTGGCAGAAAGTGTTTGACTCGGGAAAAGGCTCAACGGCATCGCCAAGGTTTTCAGAGGTTCTTGAGCCTTCAGCCGCAGCAGGCCCCGACAATCAAAAGGATCTGCGGAAGATGATTTCGTCGGCTCCGACAGAAAAGAAGCTTTCACTGACCTGCGCTATGGTTGGCGAATCCGTTGCGAAAATCTTGCGAATGAGTGCAGAGGAGTTTGTGACACATCGTCCGCTGCGCGAGATGGGCCTGGATTCACTGATGGCCTTCGAATTGTTGAACAGGCTTGAAGCACAGTTTGGGATCTCGCTGCCGGCAAGCCGAATCTCAGCAAGTTCGACGATCAACAGTCTCGCGACGCTCGTGCTTGAGAGCTACGGCCTGGATCCAGCGAAGGAATTGAGGGCGGATACCGCAGCACATAGCGCCAGCAACGGGGTGCTCTTGACGGCCCAGATCGCAATGCGGGTTAAACCGATTGGGGCGTTGCGAGCGGACGGTGCTGGGACGCCACTGTTCTTGATCCATCCTGCGGGAGGCGGGACCAGCATTTACGACCAACTGGTGGCGCAGTTGCCTGAAGGATTTCCCGTTTATGGGATTCAGTCTCGAATGCTCACGGGAGCCGCCGACGAAGTATCCTCTGTCGAGGAGATGGCGCGCCATTATGCCGATCTGATTGCGAACCATCAGCCAGACGGAGAGATACGCATTGCCGGGTTTTCCGCCGGCGGACTTTTTGCATTGGCTACGGCAGGCAGTCTTGAGAGTCGTGACAGGAAAGTTTCTTTCATTGGAATGATCGAGACTCCTGTTTCGATTCTTGATCCAGAGTACCCGCGTGAACTGATTCTGCAAGAGCTCGTCGTAGAAGTATTTGACCATCTCGCAGGCGAGACAGGGTTATCTCTGCGAGAGACCGGCGATCTCTCCGGTGCGATATTGGAACTCTCAAGTAAATTGGCGGCAGCGAAGGACGAGCCGACTCGTCTAAATCTGGTGATGGACTGGTCTATGAGGCAGGGAGTGAAAACGGGGGCCGGCGCGGACTCAGCAATGAAGAAATTCTTTACCGTCTTCATTCGCCACCTTCATCTCGTGGAAGCGGCCAAGCTTGAACCCGTGCTCGCTCCGGTGTATTTGTGGCTTGCGGGTGCGTCGGGACTTACAAATGCGCCTTTCGTGCCTGACGGATCACGATGTATTACTCGAGGGAGGTTAACACGGGAAGTGCTGGACGGCAGGCATTTTGAACTGATGCATCCACCGCGTGTGAAAGTGCTGGCCGCGCTGCTGGCAGGCGCGATGGCTAAGGAAGAGGGCAGCCGCATGGTGCAATCGTCCATTGTAATGAGAAGCCGTGCCGGGATTCGCGCGCAACATGCAGAGTAGTGGACACATGCGCATTTCGATCGTCAATAGGTGACGGTGGCGATAATCGTATCGGTGTAATTGCCGGGCGTGGGATGCTGTCCGGCTGGAATCTGGCCATAAACGGTGAGCGACTGCGCGGCACCGCTTCCGGTGCCCGCTTCAGTATTGGTGCCAACCGTGTTGCCCCAATTTGTTGTGTGCGTGGAGTTGGTGAAGAGGTTGTATGCCAGCAGGGCCGAGCCAGGCCCGGTCATACTTCGTTTGGTGACGGTTGCACCGCTTGCGGTTCCGGCATTCAGGCCAACATTGTAAGGAGTGGTGTTGGTGCAGGTGACGGAGATATTCGAATTTGCGCTGACGAGCAAGTCCGCGTAGTTGCCGAAGGCAAGATTTGCTGCTGAAATGGAACAGGTGGACTGCACTACAACGGTGACGGTGAACGAAGTTGTGGCGGAGGAGACCGTATCGGTGTAAGTGCCTGGCGTAGGAGTCTGGCCTGCCGTGATCTGGCCATAGACAGTGATATTTGTGTTGCCGGTTCCAGTGAGCTCGTTGCCGGTGGTGTTGCCCCAATTGTTGGTGCGTGCTGAATCGGTGAACAACACGTAGCTCAGTTCTGCGCCGCCTGGGCCGGTCATCTTTCGGATGGTTTCAGTCGCACCGACCCCGGTCCCGGCATCAAGAGGAATGTCCCACGCGCCCGCGCAGGTCACCTTTCCTGTGGCAGTGCCATTGAGCAGTGTGCCGGTGTAGGTGCCGAAGCTCAACGACGTCACTGAGAGCGTGCAGGTCTGCGCTGCCAACGTACGTGCGCCCAGAGCGATTATCAGAAGAGTTGCCAGTCCGAGCCATCGCCTCATCGCTATTGCTCCGGACATCGTACGGGCCCGATGGAAGGAATTTCGCCCGGTACGGGCTTGTAGTCAAAGGTTGCGCTGCAGCGATGTCCGTCGGGCAGCTCGACTTCAACGTTGTTATGGGAATCGAGATCTTGAATGTAGGCTTCACCCTCGTAGCCGACCGGGAACACCGCACCAGTTGCCTGGAGCTTGGCGGTTGCGCCAACCGGCAGCGCAATTCCTGCCGCATCGACCATTCTCAGTAACGCTCCGTGGCTTACCTTTACCGAGAACTTAACCACGACGCCGGAAAGGTCCTGCGGCCGCACCGCATGGGTTGGGTCGTCCACTGTGGCGTCCGCGGGAATATCGGTTGGCTCGATGGTGATTCTATTCAAATCAAACGAGCGCATATCGGGCACAAGAAGCCGACCCGAGGAACTTGTACTCCCGACATCGCGATTTTCCTGCAACACGTGGACATGCGGCATGGGGCTTGTGTCCACGACAGCGAAGCTATCGTAGATGGTGTTGGACTTGAAGATGGCTCCATCCATGTATGAGACAGCGCCCTGCGATTCCATGCGAAGAGTTGACTGGCCGTTGTTGCTGTCTACTCCGGCGGTAAACAGACCCATCGGGGACTTGTATTGAGCCTGCCCGAATTCATGGTTGGAAGTGCCTGTAGAGACATAGGCCTCATAGCCCCAATCGCCAACTTCCGGCGCCGACTTTTGCAACTGCGCCTGTACCGCGCCGTCTGAGGTCGCACCCGCGTCTACTGAAGTTCGCCGGGCCAAAGGGATGATGAGTCCTATCTGCAACCCATTACTGCCGCCGCTATTGGCGAAATTTTTAAATTCGGTGGCATAGAACGACATGTGATGGATCTGGATCGAATAATTGGCGGAGAGGACCTGGGTATGCTCTGCGGGGGTGAGATTTGACTGGTTAGGGCCAGGCGAACTGTCCTGATTGAGTGCCGCAAATGCGATTCCAACCGATCCCAATCGCCTGAGCGACAGGCCGGTGTTGCCGCTGAGCTGCTTACGTTGAATCGGGGCTCCATTGATCGCAGCCACATCAAGAAAGTTACGGCTCGCGACTGTGGCCGAGGCACCAACGCTGAAGACCCGTCCAAGGCGCTGCGCGCCGGCAGAGAGTTGCGTGCCGGTTTGGCCCGAGCCGAAGCTGCTGGCAACAGAGAAATTGACAACGCCAAGATTGCCCACCTGCGCAACGCCGCCCAAGCCCCCCATGAAGGCGCCGGGAGTGCCCTCGGCGCTGCCTTCGAGTGTGAATTTGCTGGTCAGGCCTCTGCGGTAGATTGCAGCGCCCGCGATCTTGCCATAGTCGTTGCTGATCGAACCCCAGTTGCGGCGTACCAGGCCAGCTTGCACCCCGAAGGTTTGCAGGCCCGGAGTGAGCATCGCGGGACTGGCGTAGAAGGCCTGCTGTACATTCACTTGCTGGCCCATGGCATTGGTGACCGTCATCGAGATTGTGCCTGCCCCCGAGACCACGGGGAGCTGCGGAACCTCGAAGGGCCCGGCGTCGACGGCGCGCGAGATGACGGTGTTGCCGTTTGCGAGCACATCCACGGTTGAGGGCACGGCGGCCGAGCCACTGATCGAGGGCATTGGAAATGTGACGAGATCGGGGCGGATGCTGAAATCAGAGCGAATCTGCGCGCCCTCAAGGCGGACGGGACGAGTCCAAGCTAGGCTGGTGGTGATGAAGTCACCCAGGCTGTAGCGGCGGAGCGAATTCACGTCGGCGAAATCGTAGGTGGAATCGAGACGTATCGCCGTGTTTTTGCCGGAGCTGCCCGCATTGGCGCCGGCATAAGCGAGCCAATTGGAGCTGATGACGCCCTGGTTGGAGAAGGCGCGCAGATCCATTGACCCAGTGGCGCCGGTTTGGCCGCTTGCATAGGTGCCGGCCATGTCGTAATTGAGTGTGACGCCTTTGCTGCTCTCGATGACTCGGCGGTCCGATGACTTTGTTCTGCCGTCAACTTGCAACTCGGTGGGCACCAGGCTGCCTTCGCGGGCTGTGACAATCAGTTGCTGATTCTGCTGATCGATGGTCCAGGTTAGCCCGAGCAGGTCAGACAGAGGGAGCAGGCCGCCGGGGTCCAGAGAGTGAGTCTCAGGAACTCGAAAGCCAAGATCGTGCAGTTCATCGGGTCGCGCCATCAATTTTCCGTGACGCATTTTGAATTCGCCGATCTTGTTTGTGGAGTGGCCATTCACCAGCACTTCAAGAAGAAGTGTGAGGTCAGAGCCGGCGCTGGTTGTGGCATCTGGCCCGGTTTTGAGCTGAGCGCCATTTGCCGCCCAGCCGAGGACCGTTGGCGATAGGATAGCCAGCACAAGCAGCAGTATTCTTGCAGTCCGGAGCCGGCCGGCCGCCCGGTCTTGAAAGTCATTGCGCCAAGACGACATGGACTTGCTCATCGATGGCACCGGCGTTTTCGTGCGCTGTCAATCGGAGGGCTTCGCTGGGCAGCGGCAAAGGGCCCTGTGGGGCGATGGGCCAGCGCCTTGTTGCGCCGGCGAGAATATAAGGAGATGCGCTGGGCTCTGTTTTCAACTGGCGTCCGTCGGTTGTTGTCAGCAGGATCTCTCGAACGGACTCATGGACAAGGCCATCATTGATCCCCACCAGGAAGGCATGTTCGGCGTCGCGCTCGACATGAAACTGAACATGGGGGAGGGCGCGCGTGCCGGGCAGAGCAAAGATGGGAATGGAAAGGCGCAAAACGATGTGAACGATCCCAGGTTCAGCCGGAGGTGGAATCTGGTCGACCAGTATGCGATAGGTAGCCTCGTGACCTTGGGGAGTCTGGCGGAGAATCAGGCGCACCACCTGAGTGGCTCCCGGAGCAATCGAGGCGAGCGGAGGACTCAGCACCACGGCGTCGGTGGCCGTCAACGGATCCTTATTGTCCTGCTGATTCCAGTCGTAGGCGCGAATCTGGACGGCGGTTTCGTTTTGTCCCTGGTTGGTTACGGTCAGAGTTGTGGCTTTTTGACCTGGAGGGAAGAAAATGTTGACGGGCAAGACCGAAAGAGCCTGCGCTCCAGCCGCCGGCCCCGTCAAGAGAAAGACGAGAACGGCGGCGAGAGCATTGGCTGCTGCCATCAGTCGGCTTGAGTTCCATGTGATCATGAGTCACCCGGTTCGTGGCGTTGCTGACAGTTAATAGATGACGGTGGCTGTGATGGTGTCAGTGAACGAGCCCGGGGTGACATACTGACCCGCAGGAATCTGGCCGTATACGGTGAGGTTCTGGACTGCGCCGCTGCCGGTTCCAGTCTTGGTGTCGGTGCCTACGGTGTTGCCCCAGTTCGTCGTCCAGGTTGCGTTCTGGAACAACCCATAGCCCAGAGAGGACGAGGATGGGCCCGTCATCTTCCTGGTGGTCACGGTTGCTCCGCTAAACGAGCCCGCATCGAGGCCCACATTGTAGGGGGTGGTATTGGTGCAGGTCACTGAAACGGTGCTCGACGAGCTCAAGACCACGCCAGTGTAGGTGCCGAAGCCGAGTGAGCCGGCAGAGATGATGCAGGTGGCCTGCACCGTTGCGGTGACAGTAAATGTGGTGGGGACACTTGTGGTTGCAAATGCCGACGTGGGGGCGAAGCCCAACGCCACAAGGCCAAGAATGGCGACGGGCAGGACGGACTTTACTGCGCTTGAAAGCTTCATCTGGATCACTCCTCTTACAAAACAAGTTGGCGGTTTATGTTTGCGGCCGTCCGACTTGAAGTCAAACAGGATCAGGTCTTGGCTGAACCAGGCACTTCTGAATCAGAACTGTCACAAGTATTTTCTGCAGTTCTGTATTCAGTTGCCCCCGAGTGGTGGCGCGTTTTTCTTTGCTTCCTCAGCACATCTGTTTCCGATCAATGAGCTTCCAGGGTTGGGCAGGGCAGTATCCAAGGGTGCCTCAGCGCTATCGGTTCACTGTCTAATCGTTTTCTAACAATAGGGCGCAATAGTAACCATTACTATGGTACTTTGGTGCGATACGCCCCCCTAAATGTGCAACTTAGGGGCACACAAAAGGTGGGAGAGATGTGATGCAGATCGCGGAAAACGAGTCGCGGGACTCTTTGAGGGATCTCTTCTAATATTGCCGGGGATAAATTAGGTTTGCTGGTTGGGCTTCTTGGAAAGGCAACGGGGTGAGGTCGATTTCATTTCACTGAAGCCAGGCGGATTCAGTGTGGATTAGAGTCTTGGGATCAATAGGTTATTGTGGCGGTGATCGTATCAGTATAGGAACCTGGCGCGAGATACTGGCCGGCTGGAGCCTGGCCGTATACGGTGAGCGCCTGAACCGCGCCGTTGCCCGTGCCGGAGATCGTGTCGCTTCCCACTGTTTGTCCCCAATTGATTGAGCGCGAGGGGTCAGAAAACAGCGAATAGCTCAGCAATGCCGAGGTGGGGCCGGTCATCTTGCGAGCCGCTACGGTTGCGCCTGACGCGACTCCTGAGCTCAGGCCGACGTTATATGGGGTGGAGTTGGTGCAGGTGACCGAGACAGCAGAGGTGGCCGTTGCCACAGTGCCGTTGTAGCTGCCGAATGACAACGTGGAAGCGGAGATTGAGCACGAGGCCTGGACAGTCGCGGTTACGCCGAATGTATTGATTGCAGTTGCCGCGAGAGCGGTGAGGGACGACAGGCTCAACGCCATCGATGCCAGGATGGCGGCGCGCAGTGCTTTTCCGGATGTGTTCGAGAGACTCATAAATATCAGCTCAAGTACAGCACAGGCGCGGATCGAGAAGCTATCGAATTCTGGTGGCGCTGGGGGGTACGAATGGAGACACCACCGTCAGCTCGACTGGTTACCCCAGTGGAGTTCTTATCGGCATTTGAGGGCTGGATTTATACCGAATGGCGGCGCCAGGCTGACGCCGATTTAGAGCATGTTTCAAAAAAATGGCCGTTGTATTTCGGTGAAATCCATCAGCGGTTAAAGCCCAGCATCTGTTCGCCTCGCCGCGCTCCCATCGCTGATGCACTTTCCATATGGATACCGCGTACCATGCAGGAAGCAGAAATCTCATGAGGGAAGAGAGACCCATGTCAACGAACGCAACAGTGACTCCACAGGTGACAGCACCAACCTTCGTTCCCGCGTATACCTTGTTCGATTCAGGCGCTGTGGCCATCGGCACGTTCTTTGGAACTCCGGTTGTTGGAACCGTTCTGATGGCAGTGAATTATCGTCGCCTGGGGCAGGGGGGCAAGGCGGTTATGGCGGTGGTGGTGGGCGTTGTGATCACGGGTTTGGCGATGCTGCTGGGTTGGAAGTTGCCGCAGAGCGTTTCGTACCTGGTGGGCCTGGCGTTGCTGATCGGGATGCGGCAGAGCGCCCAGCAATTGCAGGGCGCCACGGTTGCGGAGCATGTGCTGCGCGGCGGACGGTTGGGATCGAAGTGGCTGGCTTTTGGGCTGGGCGCCGCATTCTGCGTGGTCTTATTCGGAGCTATATTTGCAGCGGTGTCGATGAACAACGGCACCAGCGTCAAGATTGGGTCGAAGGATGAGGTCTACTACTCTGGCACTGCTACCAAGGCGGATGCCGTGGCCCTGGGAAATGCGCTGAAGTCCGACGGCTATATGCAGGACCAGGGGGCGGACGTGATTCTGGACAAAGGCAAGGACGGGACGATTGTTTCGTTCATCGTCAAAGAGGGATTCTGGGACCAGGCGGGAACGCTCGAATCTTTTGAAGAGATTGGCCGCCAGGTTGCTCCGCTGATTGGCGGCTTTCCGATTCAAGTTCGCCTGCTGGATTCGTCCCGCGATGTGAAAAAGGAATCCACCATTGGCAAGGAGGCGATTGATGGAAATGACCACGTCTACTACATGGGCACGGCAACCGAAGCTGACGCGCAGGCCCTTGGTCAAGAGCTCAAATCGCTGGGCTTCTTCACGGGCAAGGGGAGTGACGTTTTTCTGTCAAAGCACAGCGACGGAACGGTGATCTCATTTGTCGTGGGAGACGGAGTGTGGGATGACCCGACATATGTTGGCGACTTCGAGAAGATTGTCCGCGAGGCAGCGCCGAAGGTTGGCGGACTTCCTGTGCGACTGCATTTGGTCAGTACTTCGCTTGAGGTCAAGAAGGATGAACAGGTCAACTGAGCGCGGGCTCGTCTGCTTAAAGGAACCTCCTATCAAGGCGGCCAAGCAACGTTTACCGTTTTCTTGGAGTAGTCCCTCAGAGGCTAAAGCCCACGCTAATTCTGCTGGCTTTATGGCACGACTAAAGTCGTGCCCTTTCAAAGCGACAAGCATTTAGCTTAATCAGAGGTTCCCTAAGTGCATCAGTGCAGTTGATAGGGCTGAGCCGGTTCGGGGATGGGATCGCCGGCCTTTGGGGCTTCGATGGGAGATGCGCCATGGAGCCCGATGCCGGTGACGTTGTAGGTGTTGAGCAGCGCGCCGGAAAAGCCAGTGACTGCGACGTTCTTGATGACAGCCTGATGCACATTTGCCAAATAGATTCCCTTGGCGCAGGTGCCGGTGATGTTGATCAGAGAGAGACCCTCGACGGGCTTGTCCGGATGAACGCTGGTTCCGTCCACAAGCATGGGCACATCCGTGACGCGAATGTTCGAAAAGCGAAAGTTCGCGGCGGTGGGAATGCCGTCTTTGCCGGGCACGGGCGCTTCATCCTGCTTGCCGCTGCCAAGCAGATTGAAACGAATCAGCCCTCCCTTGGTTCCAGAGACGTCAAGGTCGTTGGCGACGATGTCTTCAATGAAGGCGCCTCTGCCGGGGCGGCTTTTTATATAGAGCGCGAAGGTTTTTGCGCCGGTGAATTTGCAGTGTTCAATGCGCACATTGCGAATGCCACCGGAGGTTTCGCTGCCGATGCCGATGCATGCGAAGATCAAGCCGTTGAATGTGCAATTTGAAATGTGCACGTCTTCGGTGGCCTGGTGGAGCACGTAGCCTTCGCTGCCACGGCCTGACTTGAGCGAGATGCAGTCATCGCCGGTTTCGATATCGCAGCCATCAATGACCACGTGCTTGCACGAGTCGACGTCGACGCCATCGCCCAGGCCGCCGGTGCTGCGAATGGTCAATTTCTTGAAGGTGAGGTTTTCAGAGCAGGTGGGATGCATCGACCACATGCCGCCATACTTCGTGGAGAAACCTTCAAAGTGAACATTGTTGCAGTGGATCGGCTCGACCAGCGTGGGGCGGCGCAACGTCATTCGCTGGTTGAACGGGGCGGGCGGCGGGATGTAGCCAACGATCTTTCCCGGCCCGACGATTGCGATGTTGCTGGCGCCGATTGCATAGATGAGCGCAACGTGACCCTGGATCCACTTCCCCTCCCAGCGAACCTGGCTGATGGGATAGTCGGCGTAGTCGGAGCTGCCTGTAATCGTCGCACCGTCTTCGAAGCGGAGAACGACATTCGACCGCAGTTGAACTGATCCGGTGAGGTAGTTTCCGGCAGGGACCAGTGCTTCGCCGCCGCCAAAGGCGGAGCAGCGATCGATGGTCTGCTGAATGGCGACGGTGTCTTTGGTTGTGCCATCTCCGGTTGCGCCAAAGTCGCGAATGCTCAGCGTGATCTTTGGCTTTGTATCGTGGGCCGCAGCGCTTGGCTTTGATGACTTAGGCGCTGGCGCCTGCTGAGAAATGGCGATGCCCTCAAGCAATGAGAAAGCAGGGACCGCAAGTAGACTGCGTCCTGTTGTTTTAAGAAAGCTGCGCCGGGCAAGAAGGGTATTCTTCATATCATTTGCACCTTGTGGTGTTCGATGTTGTGGACTATCACGTCTTCGACCGAGTGATTTCGTTCCTGGTCGTTTAGTGTTTCGCATCCCACCCTCGGCGCAAGAACAAAGGCCACGCCGAGGATGGGGCACCCGATCTTCATACAACAACAAGCGATCTGAAAGCTAATGGTTAGGGCCGGCGAGGACGCTGATTGGGGTCGATGTTTGGCTGAGGTCGTCTGTTCCTTGCAGAGGGTCGGCTTCTGTGAGGCGTGGGCCAAGGGACTTGACCAGGTCGGGAATGTCGTAGTGGAGCAGGACGCCGGGAAGCACATCTTCTGGCGCTCCGGTTGGCAGCGGGGCGTCAAGCAGGCTGCGATAACTGGAGAGAACATGATCGATGTCGATGTGCTTGATCCGCTTGTCGAGAACCGCGGCATGGAGAAGGACCAAACCCATGTGCCCGCTTGCCGATGCGGTAATCGCTGCGGGGTCGACATCGGCGCGGTTCGCCAGGTAGTCGATTGCGTGGATTACATCGTCGATGCGCATGCCGATGAGGGTGCGGCCAACCAGATCGGCACGCAGGCTGAGTAGATAGAACGGGCCGAGGATCGGCGACTTCATATCGTCGGTTCCGGGCGGAGATGGGCGCGGAGTAATCGCTAACACGACGTTTCCGGCTGCGGCGAGGGCATCGAACTTTGCCTTGTTCGCGCGGGCAATAGGGTTGTCGGCATCGCTTGAGTCAGGAAGGAGCAAGAGCACGGCGGGGTGTCGGCCGCTATCGGCAGGCACGGCGATTTCGGCCTGAATATCAACGCCGATGTTCGATTTGAGCACGAAGGCGCCGGTCTTGGCGGCCAACGATGCAGCGTCAGACCGGTAGGCACTGGGCCTGGCCTCTGTGCCGGTGGCTTCGTGAATGGCGGCAGAGAGCCGCTCAGTGGAAAGAACTGGATGAATGACGGGGAGAAGCTTCGCTGCGCGCTTTTTATTGAGCGTGAAGACTGTTTCCGCGGTGGGATAGCTGGTGAGGACCTGCCCAGTTGGCGTTACTTGCAGGGCGTCTTTGGGAAGGCCGGTCGGCATGGGCCTGAACCCGCCGGAACCGAGGGCGCGCGGCGGCGGGAGAATTGGATGTGTGGCATCCGCACCCGGCTCGAGATT
>Ga0302320_10005433_pt1 | contig 28592 bp, 32 predicted proteins | sample Bog_T0_3_FD_202130 | JGI IMG/M metagenome (GOLD analysis project Ga0302320, IMG submission 202130) | Peat permafrost microbial communities from Stordalen Mire near Abisko, Sweden - Bog_T0_3 | ecosystem: Environmental > Terrestrial > Soil > Wetlands > Peat | place: Sweden: Abisko, Stordalen Mire...
TGCGCGCGCCATCCTGCACACCCCGCGGTCGGGACGAAGAGGTGGCCGCAGTCGAACAAAAAGGTGACTGCTCATCCTTGACACACACATTCCCCATGTGAGCAATCCATGGAGCCGCGAAACCGGCATGGATTGCTTCGTCGCTTCGCTCCTCGCAATGACGGGGTTCCCCACGTAGCCACCCGCAAAAAGTTTCAAACATCACGAAAACTTATTCCCTGAAACCGGCCCCAAACCCTCCCGTAACTCGGCGCAACGGCGACGCTGATCCACCTCAATCGAGCCAGCGTCGTTGTTGCCTCATCGCCGGCGGACTTCCGCCGGTCACTCAATCATCGGGAGAGATATCCATGTCGAAGCGTATTGCACTATTGTCCGCCGCCGCCCTCGGCGTGCTGGCCCTCACCGTCACCCTGGTTGCGCCCGTCAGCGCGCAGGACAAGACCGTCATGGTCGGCGGCGCCGCGATGTTCCCCTCCAAGAACATCATCCAGAACGCGGTCAATTCCAAGGATCACACCACGCTGGTCGCCGCGGTGAAGGCCGCGGGCCTGGTCGATACCCTCGAAGGCAAGGGCCCGTTCACCGTGTTCGCGCCGACCAACGCCGCGTTCGGCAAGCTGCCCGCCGGCACGGTCGACACCCTGGTGAAGCCCGAGAACAAGGCGACCCTGACCAAAATCCTCACCTATCACGTGGTTCCGGGCAAGCTCGAGGCCTCCGACCTGACCGATGGCAAGATGCTCAAGACCGTTCAGGGCGAAGAGCTGACGGTGAAGCACCAGGACGGCAAGATCTGGATCGTCGATGCCAAAGGCGGTACCTCGATGGTGACGATCTCGAACGTCAATCAGTCGAACGGCGTGATCCATGTGGTCGACACCGTTCTGATGCCGTCGTAACCACGCGCCGCGCCTGATTCACCCCCCATCAGGATGCGCGAGCGGCGAGCCGGGGCAACCCGGCTCGCTTTTTCGTGAACGTGATACTGTGGGTTGCTCTGTTATTTTGCGCCCCAGTAACGAAACGCGACTTCCCGGCGTATAGTGGGGGTATCGATGAGAACCCCAAGAGAACACCGCCAAGAGAACCGCAAATGTCCAGCTTTACCGCCAGCCACGAACGCGCAGCCACATCGGGCGCAAAGCTGATCCAGCCGGCCTGGGTCCGCGCCGTTCACTGGACCAATGCGGTGGCGATGATGCTGATGATCATGTCGGGATGGCAGATCTACAACGCCTCGCCGCTGTTCGGATTCAATTTTCCAAAATCGATCACGCTGGGCGGCTGGCTCGGCGGCGCGCTGCTGTGGCATTTCGCGGCGATGTGGCTGCTGATGGCCAACGGGCTGGTCTATCTGACGCTGGGTTTCGCTAGCGGGCGCTTCACGAAAAAGTTGCTGCCGATCACGCCTTCCGGCGTGATTTCGGACGCCAGGGCGGCGCTGACCGGCAGACTGTCGCATGACGATCTCACGCGCTATAATTACGTGCAGAAGCTGCTTTATGCCGGGATCATCGTGGTCGGAATCGTGATCGTGCTGTCGGGTCTGTCGATCTGGAAGCCGGTGCAGCTGCAATATCTGACCGCGCTGTTCGGCGGCTATGACATCGCGCGCTACGTCCACTTCGTCTGCATGGCGGCGATCGTCGCGTTCCTGGTCGTGCACATCGCGCTGGCGCTGCTGGTGCCCAAAAGCCTGCGCGCCATGATCATCGGCCGCTGAGAAAATTCGAGAGGACATCATCATGGGCCGCTTACGCTCGCTTCTGATCCCTGGCGTCGACAAGCAATTGCTGGTCCGCGACGCCACAAAACTGATGCCGGACCCCGTGCGCCGGCGCTTCATCACCGGCGGCGCCAGCTTCGGCGCGCTGACGCTGTTGACCGGCTGTGACGTGTTCGACAGCTCTTCGGCTGAAACCGTGCTGGCGAAAATCTCGAAGTTCAACGACGCCGTGCAGGCCCTGATCTTCAATCCGGATGCGCTGGCGCCGACTTTCCCGGAAAGCGCCATCACAAAGCCGTTCCCGTTCAACGCCTATTACGAACTCGACGACGCGCCCGAGATCGACGGCAAGGACTGGAAGTTCGAGGTCCGCGGCCTGGTCGACAACAAGAAGTCCTGGACGCTGGAGGAGCTCTACAAGCTGCCACAGGTCAAGCAGGTTACCCGCCACATCTGCGTCGAGGGCTGGAGCGCGATCGGCAGCTGGACCGGCACACCCTTACGCGATTTCCTCAAGCTGGTGGGCGCAGATACAAGCGCGAAATATTGCTGGTTTCAGTGCGCCGACAAGGAAGGCTACAACTCGCCGCTCGACATGGCGACCGCGCTGCACCCGCAGACCCAGATGACCTTCAAATTCGCCGACGAAATCCTGCCCCGTGCCTACGGCTTCCCGATGAAAATCCGGGTGCCGACCAAGCTCGGATTCAAGAACCCGAAATACGTGGTCTCGATGGAAGTCACCAACGACTACAAGGGCGGCTACTGGGAAGACCAGGGCTATAATTCGTTCAGCGGGAGTTGAAGAGAGCGAATAGGGAGTAGCGAGTAGAATGTACGCACGAATCTTGCCGTTCCATTCCCCCCTCGCTATTCGCTATTCGCTACTCGCCTCTCGAGCCTCTTCTGAAATGCCGTGGCGATCGCGCCCAGTGCCAGCAGCGCCGCCGAAACGTTGAGCGCGTAGGACAGGCTGCCGAACGCATCGGTGATGGCGCCGACCGCGGTCGGCCCCAGGATCTGGCCGATCCCAAAAGCAATCGTCATCGCCGCGATTCCTTTCGGCCATTGGGCGGGCGGATAGTTGAAGCGTACGAAGGCGGTGGTCGATCCGACCAGCGAAAAGAACGAGAGCCCGAACACCAGCGCCGATGTCGCGAGCCATGCCGGGGAATGTCCGAACAGCGGCAAGCCGGCGCCGACCGCGTTGACGCCGAGAATGATCGCGGTCGAGACGCCGCCCTTGTCCATCGCCAGCACGCCGCGCCACAGCCATGGCGTGACAAAGGCGCTGAGCCCGATCAGGCACCAGAATGCGCTCTGTGCCGGAGCGCCGCCGCCGGCATCGCGAACATAGGCGATCATGAAGGTCATGTAGGCGATGTAGCCGGCACCGAACAAAAAATAGCCGGCGAGATAGATCGCAACCGGCCGAATGGTGAATTTGACCGGGGCCGTGTCGATGATCCCGGCGCGGGCCTCGAACGGCGCCAGCAATAGCGGAATGCACATGATCGAGGTGAGCAGCGTCATCGCCCACCATACCACCCACCACGAGCCGGGGCCGAACGCCTGCAGCACGAAGGGCGCGATCAGGCCGGATGACAGGATGCCGAGCCCGGGCCCGGCGTAGAACAAACTGAGCAGGAAGTTCGCGCGCGCGGGATGCGACTGCGCGATCGTCGCCGCCAGCGCCGCGCCGCCGACGAAGCAGGACGCCGCACCAAGACCCGACAGCAGCCGAGCCAGGCTCAGAAGAATGAAATTGCCTGATATCGTGCACAGCGAAAGCGACAGCACGCAGGCCAGTGTTCCCCAGCGTACGGTAGCGGCCAGTCCGAACCGCTTGATCAGTTTCGACGCGATCAGGGCGCCCACGAGATAGCCCACCGCATTGATGGTGTTCATGAAGCCCGCGGCCGAATACGACCAGCCCAGCGTGTCGCGCATGTCCGGCAGCACCAGCGCATAGGCGAAGCGGCCGATGCCGAGACCGATGGTGGGCGCGAGCGACAGGGTCAGGATCAGCCGCGCGGGATGCGCGGGCGGCGAGCGGCGGTCTGGGGCGTGCAAGGGCTTACTCCGGCAACCTCCAATGTGGCAGGCCGCGGGCCGGTTGCACAGGCCGCAGACAGCAATGGTGTCTTGCCATCCGCGCAATGCCGCTCTAGCAATCCGCCGCCACCGTCATTCCGGGGCGCGCGCCAGCGCGAACCCGGAATCTCGTTGTTTTCTGCACTTGAAACTCGGCTCGAGATTCCGGATCGCCTCGCTCCGCTCGGCGTCCGGAATGACGAGGACGAGCAACGGAATCCAGCAAGGACCTGCCCATGACCACTCACAAACTTTTGCTTCTCCCCGGCGACGGCATCGGCCCTGAAGTGATGGCGGAGGTGAAGCGCCTGATCGACTGGCTGAACGCGGCAGGCATCGCGTCTTTCAGCACCGAACAGGGCCTGGTCGGCGGCTCCGCCTATGACGCCAGCCAGCTGAGCATCACCGATGCCACCATGGCGCTGGCGCAGGCGAGCGACGCGGTGATCTTCGGCGCGGTCGGCGGCCCGAAATGGGACAGCGTGCCTTACGAGGTGCGTCCCGAAGCCGGCCTGCTGCGGCTGCGCAAGGACATGGCGCTGTTCGCCAACCTGCGTCCGGCAATCTGCTATCCGGCGCTGGCGGATGCCTCCAGCCTGAAGCGCGAGGTGGTCGAGGGCCTCGATATCATGATCGTGCGCGAGCTCACCGGCGGGGTGTATTTCGGCGAGCCCAAGACCATCACCGATCTAGGTAACGGCCAGAAGCGCGCGGTCGATACGCAAGTCTACGACACGTATGAAATCGAGCGCATCGCGCGGGTCGCCTTCGACCTCGCCCGCAAGCGCCGCAACAAGCTGACCTCGATGGAAAAGCGCAACGTGATGAAGTCAGGCGTGCTCTGGAACGAGGTGGTGACGCAGGTGCATGCGCGCGAATACAAGGACGTGCAGCTCGAGCATCAGCTCGCCGATTCCGGCGGAATGAATCTGGTGAAATGGCCGAAATCATTCGACGTCATCGTGACAGACAATCTGTTCGGCGACATGCTGTCGGATATCGCGGCGATGCTGACGGGCTCGCTCGGCATGCTGCCGTCGGCTTCGCTGGGCGAGATCGACGTCAAGACCAAAAAACGCAAGGCGCTGTTCGAGCCGGTGCACGGTTCGGCGCCCGATATCGCCGGCCGCGGGCTCGCCAATCCGATCGCGATGCTGGCCTCGTTCGGGATGGCGCTGCGCTATTCCTTCGATCTCGGCGATCTCGCCGACAAGCTCGACGCCGCAATCGCAGCGGTGCTCGACAAGGGGCTGCGCACGGCTGATATCAAGTCGGAAGGGACCACGACGGTTTCGACGACTCAGATGGGCGAAGCGATTTTGAAGGAATTGCAGGCGCTGCACGCGTAGGGCGGGCAAAGCGCAAGCGTGCCCACCGTTCAATGCTGATCGTGGAAAGGTGGGCACGGCGCAAAGGGCGCCTTTGCCCACCCTACATTCTCACCGATAGTTCAGCTCAATATAGCGGGATGGTGCGCGGATATCCGCCCATGTCCGACGCCGGGTTGAGCGGCTGGCGGTCGAGGGGGCGGTTGTTGTTCTCCATCCCGAAAGACCGGACCCCGACCTCCGGGGGAAATGCATAATCGGTGAACTTGCGGTCGCCCGGCAAGACTTCAACGCCGGCATCGAGCCAGGAGCGCTTGGTGACGTAGATGCGGGTATGCGGGCCCTGCTGATAGGACACGTTGGGACCACCAGGCCCATAATAGGGCCGGCCGTCCTTGTCAGTTTTCGGCCTCGGGGCCTGGGCCGACGCCGCGCCGAGGCTGACCGCGACCACGGCGACTGCCGCAAGCAGCGCCAAAGGCTTATTGCCGGTGGTAAATTTCAAGGTCATCGCGTCCTCACGGGGCTGGCAGGAAGCCGCATATTTCGATTGGCAGCCATGGTAGCCGCCGAGAGCCCGCGATCACAAGGTCAATCGCGCCACACTGGGTCGGAATAATGCCGGGTGATGCTAAAAAGTTGCATGAAAACCAGCATCTTGGCGGGTGCCGGGTCAGATCGGGCCGCGAAGTCTCGGGTTTTCCGCGTCCGTCACCCAGTCGCCCGGGGCGGTTGCCGCGGCGGCGGTGGCGCAACTGCCGCGCCTGAGTTCGGCGCGGGCGAACAATTCCGCCAGTTTCGGGTCGTTTCCGGCCGTGAGCAGGATCAGCCGGTTCAGGATGCAGCCGACCGCGGCGCGCCGGGCCGGCAAGGCGTCGCCCTGGCATGACCAGCCGGAAATCTGCAGATTGGGTTGGTCGAAGCGTTTGACAAAGCCGAGGCAGGATCGCGCATCGTCCGGATTGCCCCCGGTCGGGCGCAGCAGCGTCACCGCGCCGAATTTACTGTCGATGATGCCGGCCGCTTCCAGTTCACTCTCGCCCTCGGGATTTATACGGGCCGCGAGATCGGCGGCAGCGGGGCCTGACGGCTTCAATTCGCCGCCGGGGCGATAGATTTCCAGTTCCGCGACCGGCTTTTGGCCCGACGCCGCCCAGCGGAATATGTCCTTGCGGCCGCCTTGGGGATGCCGAAAGATCTCGTAAGTCTCTGTTTTTTCTGGCAGATCGAACTGGCTGACGGAAAATGCCGGGTACGAGCGGCTGGCCGGGCTCCAGTCCGCCTTGGGAATTTCGACCGCTTCGCCGGACGGCAATTGGTCCCATAGATGGATGCCGAGGATGGCAAGCAGCGCCAGCGACCCCACATAGGCAACCAGACGCGCCAGCGTCCCGCAACATTCGTCGGCAAAGCTGGTCAGCGCCGGATGAATTCGGGTCGGATGATGATGTGGGTTGGTCTGCTCGGCCGAAAAGGATCGCATCATACGCCCAAAGGCTTGCGGTCTAACGTTGTCTTAACGGCGTTTCTCGCATAGAAGCGCTGCCTCTTCCCTTTCCGCAGCAAGCGGAGCGGAGGCATTTTTCCTCGGAGAGTGAACGATGGGTTACAAAGTCGCGGTGGTCGGAGCGACCGGCAATGTCGGGCGGGAAATGCTCAACATTCTCGACGAACGCAAATTCCCGGCCGACGAGGTCGTGGCATTGGCGTCGCGCCGCAGCATGGGCGTCGAGGTGTCCTATGGCGACCGGACCCTGAAGTGCAAAGCCCTCGAGCATTACGATTTCAGCGACGTCGATATCTGCCTGATGTCGGCGGGCGGCGCGGTGTCGAAGGAATGGTCGCCGAAAATCGCGGCCGCCGGCGCGATCGTGATCGACAATTCGTCCGCCTGGCGCATGGATCCCGACGTGCCGCTGATCGTGCCCGAGGTCAACGCGGCGGCGGTCGTGGGCTTCGCCAAGAAGAACATCATCGCCAATCCGAACTGCTCGACCGCGCAGCTCGTGGTCGCGCTGAAGCCGCTGCATGACAAAGCGGTGATCAAGCGCGTCGTGGTCGCGACCTATCAATCGGTGTCGGGCGCCGGCAAGGACGCCATGGACGAGCTGTTTTCGCAGACCAAGGCGGTCTACACCAACTCTGAGTTGATCAACAAGAAATTCCCCAAACGTATCGCCTTCAACGTGATCCCGGAGATCGACGCCTTCATGGAGGACGGCTACACCAAGGAAGAGTGGAAGATGATGATGGAGACCAAGAAGATTCTTGATCCCAAAATCAGGCTGACCGCTACTTGCGTGCGGGTGCCGGTGTTCGTCGGCCATTCCGAGGCGGTCAACATCGAGTTCGAGAATCCGATCTCGGCCGATGAGGCGCGCGACATCCTGCGCAACGCGCCGGGGTGCCTCGTGATCGACAAGCACGAGCCCGGCGGCTACGTCACGCCCTACGAGGCCGCGGGCGAGGACGCGACCTATATCAGCCGCATCCGCGAGGACAACACCGTCGAGAACGGGCTGTCGCTGTGGTGCGTCTCCGACAATCTGCGCAAGGGCGCCGCCCTGAACGCGATCCAGATCGCCGAATGCCTGATCAACCGCAAGCTGATCAGCGCCAAGAAGAAGGCGGCGTAACCAGGTGTCATTGCCGGGCCTGACCCGGCAATCCATCTCCCTCGCGAAGACTCTTACGAAGTTGATGGATGCCCGGGTCAAAGCCCGGGCAGGACAGGTCAGATTCTATTCGCTACGCGCCGCGTCCGACGCTGTGAAATTCCTTTGCCGCCGGGTCGAGCACGAACAGCGAGCCCTCGGCGACGCCGAAATAGGCGCCGTGCAGCTGTAATTCGCCGCGCTCGACCAGGGTTTTGACGAACGGAAACGTCATCAGGTTTTCGAGGCTGCGATGAATAGCGGCCTTCTCGATCCGAACAGTGAAATCTCCCATCGATTCGCGGTCGCGCTGCGCGACGACTTCACCCGGCTTGATGAACATCTGCATCCATCGTCCGATGAAATCGCCTTCAGACAACGGCTCGATTTTATCGATGAAAGCGCGGATGCCGCCGCATTGGGCGTGCCCGAGCACCACAACGTGCTTGATGCGCAGAACGTTGACGGCATATTCCAGCGCCGCCGAGACGCCGTGGGCGCCGCCGTCCGGGGCATAGACCGGCACCAGATTGGCGACGTTGCGCACCACGAACAGTTCGCCCGGGCCGGCATCGAAGATCACCTCCGGCGAGACGCGGGAATCGCAGCAGCCGATCACCATTACTTCCGGCGACTGGCCGCGCTCGGACAGCTCGCGATAGCGCGTCTGTTCGGTGGGCAGCCGCTGCGAGGTGAAGGTCCGGTAGCCGTCAAGCAGATGTTGCGGGAACGATGACATGGCAGTGCCTAACCATATGCCGCAGGCTGGAACAAGCCTTTCGGGCGAGCGGTCGGGATGATAGAGCATGATCCGGAAAATCGGATGACGCTTTTTGCGAAACATCGTGCCCAAACAACATGCATGGGACGATCCGGGAAACAGGGGAATGGGATCATGATCCGTCCGCGCCGCAGCCTGCTGTTCATGCCCGGATCGAACGCGCGGGCGCTGGAAAAGGGCCGCAACCTGCCCGCCGACGGCCTGATTCTCGACCTCGAGGATTCCGTGGCGGCGGATGCCAAGGCGCTGGCCCGCGACCAGATCGCGCAGGCGATCGCGGCCAAGGGGTTCGGCAAGCGCGAAGTGCTGATACGGGTCAACGCGCTGGATTCGCCGTGGTGGATCGATGACGTCGCCATGGCGGGGCAGGCCCGGCCCGACGGCATCCTGGTTCCGAAGGTCTCGAGCGTCGAGGATCTCAACGCCATCGGCGATCGCCTGCGCGATATCGGCGCCGATCCGTCGATCAGGGTCTGGACGATGATCGAAACCGCCCGCGCCGTGCTGCACGCCGAGGAGCTCGCGGCCGCCTCGCGCGATTCCTCGACCCGCCTTGCCGGTTTCATGTTCGGGCCGAACGATATTTCACGCGAGACGCGGATCCGCATGCTGCCGGGCCGTGCGGCGATGATCCCCATGATCACGCATTGCATTCTGGCCACCCGCGCTTACGGCCTTGAAATTCTCGACGGGCCCTACAGCGATTTCAGCAATTTCGACGGCTTCGCGAAGGAATGCGCGCAGGCGCGCGATCTCGGCTTCGACGGCAAGACCCTGATTCATCCCGGCCAGATCGGGGCCTGCAACGCGATCTTCACGCCGCCGGCGGAGGAAATTGCGCACGCCCGCAAGATCATCGCGGCGTTCGAGCGGCCGGAGAACGCCTCGCGCGGCGCGATCCAGATCGAGGGTCAGATGGTGGAGCGGCTGCACGCCGAGATCGCCGCGCGCACCATCGCGATCGCGGATGCGATCGCGGCGATGGCGCATTGAAACCGCACGAGGACCGGTAACGCTTCGCTCAACCTGTCCTGCGGATGGCTTATTTGCGCGCCTCTTTGCCCAGCCCGTCGATGGTGGATGCGTTGAGGCAATATCCCTCATAATGCCCGGCAGCGGTGCCGGCGGCGAGATCGCGGTCGCATTGGCCCTTTTCATGGCACAGGGCGCAGACGCGCTCCATATCGCGCAGCAACAAGGGTTCCGTGCGCGCAAGATTGTCCTCGTTGATGCCGAGCGCCTCCAGCATCTTCGGCAGCTCATCGGCGGCATGCGGCCCCTGACGAACCAGTTCGTTGAGGTCGGATGGCGAGACCCGCAGATCGTTCGCGATGCGGTCGAACTCGGTGGTGTTGAGCTGGCGCATCTCGCTGAGGTCGCGCCTGTGCTGCAGCCAGTCGCCAAACGTCGCGAGCAGCTGATCAAACACGGTATCGGGCTTGCAGTGTGCGGGCATGGGGCACCTCCAATAATGGTTATCAGAGCACGATTGGAGGCGAGCGTTGTTGCGGTAGATCAATGAGTTCCGTCTTCTTTCCTTCTTCCCTTACGGGAGAAGGTGGCGGGCAGTGCCGCGCAAGCTCTCAAGCGCCAAACCGTTCCGCCGCCCAGGCATACAGGCTGCCGGCAAGCGGCGGCTGGTTGCCCCTGCCTTTTGGGGAGATATGAAGCCCGATGATGTCGTGATCGCCGATCAGCGCCGAAAAATCCGATGGCTCAAAGAACAGTCGGGGTTCGGCATGGACCGCATAGAACGATTTCTTCGGCAGCGCGTAGCGCAGTTCGCCGGCTCGGCGGGCGAGCGCGGTCAGCGCCGCCGGACCGTAGATCGCGACGCGAATGTCCGACAGCCGTTTTGAGCCGCGCAGCCGGTGCAGCGCGAATGTCAGACGGTGGCGCCGCGCCAGCCAGTCCGGCGTCAGCTCGTCCTGTCGCATCAGGGCAGTGAACGCCGCCACGATGGCATCGCCCGATGGCAGATACAGCACCGAATTGCCCAATTGGCGCGGTCGCTCCCAGGCGAAAAACGGCTTTGTCGCGTCGATTTCGACCGGCTTCAGCAACAATACGTCGGCATCGAGCCACAGGCCTGCGGAGAGCGCCATCAGCCGCATCCGGAAAAAATCCGAGAATTGCAACGTGGTCCAGTCGCGCCAGACGCCGTCCGGTCCGGTCGGTCGCAGCTTTTCGGAGAAGGAATACGGCAGGATCGCTTCGGCCTCGGCGTTGCCGACGCCATCGGGCAATTGTCCGAGCGGCTCGAAACTGTAGACCGTGACCTTGTGACCGGCGGCGACCTGCGATCGCAGGCAGGTCAGCCGGAGCGCATCGAGCGGGCCATGCCAGAAGGTGACGACGTCGGGGAGCATGCTCAAACCATCCCCGTCATCCCGAGGCTGTGAAACAATCTGCAACGTGTCCCGGACGCGGTGCAGCGTTCTTCACGATGCACCGCAGAGCCGGGACCCATGGCGATGTGAACTCGGTCTTGACCCCGGATCTGCAGCGCACCGCGAAGCCGCGCTGCACTGCGTCCGGGGAACGCGTCCCTCATCCGGGGATGACGTGCAACTACGGGATCACGCCCAGGCGCGCTCCGTCTTCGCCTTGGCCTCGTAGCTGTCGATCGAGGCCTTCTTCTCCATCGTCAGTCCGATGTCGTCGAGACCATTCAACAGGCAATGCTTGCGAAACGCATCGATCTCGAACTTCACCGTGCCGCCATCGGGGCCATGGATTTCCTGATTGGCAAGATCGATTGATAGCGTGGCGTTGGCGCCGCGTTCGGCGTCGTCGAACAATTTGTCGAGATCTTCCTGGGTGACGCGGATCGGCAGAATGCCGTTTTTGAAGCAGTTGTTGTAGAAGATGTCGCCGAACGAGGTCGAGATCACGCAGCGGATGCCAAAATCCAAAAGCGCCCATGGCGCGTGTTCGCGGCTGGAGCCGCAGCCGAAATTGTCGCCCGCGACCAGGATTTTGGCGTTGCGGTAGGCCGGCTTGTTGAGAATGAAGTCCGGGTTCTCACTGCCATCGTCCTTGTAGCGCTGCTCTGCGAACAGCCCCTTGCCGAGACCGGTGCGCTTGATGGTCTTCAGATACTGTTTCGGGATCACCATGTCGGTATCGACATTGATGAACTTCAAGGGCGCGGCGACGCCTTCCAGCGTGGTGAATTTGTCCATTGTCTCAATCTTCGACGGCTAAAGGTGAATTGTCGCCAGTTGCACCTCGAAAGTTGCAAGCCGGCAAATGGCTACGGGCTTTTAGCCTGATCGAGGCATCCGTTAAAGGGCGAAATCTGCGGGTCTAACCGGCCTCTTCCTCGATCGCCTCCATATCGTCGTCGGAGAGCCCGAAATGGTGGCCGATTTCGTGAATCAGCACGTGGCGGACGATCCGGCCCAACGTCTCCTCATGTTCGGCCCAGTAATCCAGGATCGGCCGGCGGAAGAGCCAGATCATGTTGGGCAGCCGCGCGATATCGTCGTTGCTGCGGAACGGCAGGCCAACGCCCTGGAACAGGCCGAGCAGGTCGAATTCGCTCTCGGCCTCCATCTCGTCGAGAACTTCCTCGGTCGGAAAATCGTCGACCCGGATGATCAATCCCTCGCACAGATCGCGAAAGCCGCGCGGCAGGCGCTCGAAAACCTGGTGCGCCATGGTTTCCATCTCGGCGAGCGAGGGCGCTTTGGCAGAAGTCCACATCCTCGGCCTTTTAGCCCGAGTTCCGCGCCGGCGCATCCCGGTTTTGGGCCGCGCAGTTGACGTTGGCGCGGCAATCGGAGACGTTGCGGGCCTCGGTCAGGTAGTGGTGGGCGTCATGATGCGGATCAGCAGGGTAGCGATTTGGCTGGTTTTGGCGGGCAGTTTCGCCCTCAGTCTTGCTTTGGCGGGCGCCGCGCAGGCGCAGACCGCCCCGTCCGGGGTACGAACGTCGCAACCGGGGGACCCCGAGGTCTTGGCGCAGCGCAAGCGTCCGCCGACGCGCCTGCGCGTGCAGCCGAATTATGAAGCCGAGCCCGACGGGGTCTATCCCCGCTATTATCCCGGCCGCAACGCCGTGCGCGAATGCAACGCCACCTACGTGCAGGAATACCGGCCGAGCGGCACGGTGATCGTGCCGCGGATGAACTGTGCCTGGCGGCAGGTCCGCGTCGGGAATTACTGAACGCCCCAAGATTTAATGCTGCCGGCGCGCCGCGCCGATCAGGCCGGCGCCGACAATCACCGCCGCTGTTCCATAGACGATAATCGCCATGGCGATCTGGGTGAAACTGCCAGCGGTGCCCGGACCTCCGCCGGGTCCCTGGGAAGCGAGCGCCGCGCCGGTCCAGAGCGAAGTGGCGAGCGTTGATGCTAGAGCCAAGGCCGATAGTGGAAGCCGTGTTGGATTCGATGCCATGATAATCTCCTGTAACGATAAGCTTTCAGAAGATACGGGCGAGAGCCTATTCCGGTTTTGCAGGATGTCTCGTGATTATTGTTGTCCTCCGCGGGAACCGGATCGCGCAAGGCGCATTCTCTGATGTGGCGCAGGCATTCTTCCACATTCACGTCGCTCACTTCAGCCCCATGATGCTGCGTTGCGGGGCGCGGCCGATTCAGTCAGCCGCGAAGGGTGCCGCGTGACCCAACTTGAACCAACGGAGATACCAATGAACGTGATGAAACTTCTGGGACTCGCCGCGGTCGGCGCATTGCTGATCCTGGCCGCGCCGGTCGAACGCGCCCAGGCGCTGTCGCTGAGCAATCCCGGCGCCGCGGTCGCGGTGCAGGACGGTTCGAAGCAGGCGACCACCGAGGTGGGTTGGCGCCGTCGGCATCATCATCACCGCCATTGGTGAGTGCGACCTTTAGCCCGTGAGATCGAACAGGCCCGCTTTCAAGCGGGCCTGTTTTTCGTGCGGGGGTCGCATTGAGTTGCCGTGACTCGGCGCTCGCGTTCGGTTCCAGGCCGTCAACCCCAGTCCTTGAATTTCCAGGATTTGAGCTTCCACGGCGTCAGGTTTTCGACCCGCCACTGCTCATAGCGGTCCGGCGGCCAGTGGCTGAGGCGCGATCGTTCCTCGACCACGGGCTCGACCACGCGCGGGGTGACCCGGCGACGACTCTGGCGCGTCGCCTCGCTGATCATGTCGACGAATTCAGGCTTGTCCGTCATGGCCGGCTCCTCGGAGAAGAAACGCCCCGCCTCCGTGACCGGCCAGTCTGCGCGCAACTGCTTAACGACTTCCTTCGCCGAAGCCTCGAGCTTGAGGCAATGGACGCCTTACCGCCACTCCCTGATATCGACGAAATGCCCCGCGATCGCCGCCGCCGCCGCCATCGCCGGCGACACCAGATGGGTGCGGCCCTTGAATCCCTGGCGGCCCTCGAAATTGCGGTTCGAGGTCGAGGCGCAGCGCTCTTCCGGCAACAGCTTGTCCGGGTTCATGGCGAGGCACATCGAGCAGCCCGGCTCGCGCCATTCGAAGCCGGCCTTGATGAAGATCTTGTCGAGGCCTTCGGCTTCCGCCTGCTCCTTGACGATGCCCGAACCCGGCACGATCATCGCGCTGAGATGGCCGTTGACGGTCTTGCCGTCGACCATTTTCGCCGCGGCGCGCAGATCCTCGATCCGGCCATTGGTGCAGGAGCCGATGAAGATGCGGTCGAGCTTGATGTCGGTGATTTTGGTGCCGGCGGCGAGCCCCATATATTTCAGCGCGCGATGCTTCGAGAGACGTTTGGCCTCATCAGCGATCGCGTCGGGATCGGGCACCATGCCGGTGATCGACACCACGTCTTCGGGCGAGGTGCCCCAGGTCACGATCGGCGGCAGTTTGGCGGCATCGAGCCTGATCTCGTGGTCGAAATGTGCGCCGTCGTCGGAGCGCAGCGTTTCCCAGTAGCGCATCGCCGCGTCCCAGGACTCGCCCTTCGGCGATTTCGGCCGACCCTTCAGGAATTCAAACGCCTTTTCGTCCGGCGCGATCAGGCCGGCGCGGGCGCCGCCCTCGATCGACATGTTGCAGACGGTCATGCGGCCTTCCATCGTGAGCGCGCGGATGGCGTCGCCGGCATATTCCAGCACGTAGCCGGTGCCGCCCGCGGTGCCGATCTCGCCGATGATGGCCAGGATGATGTCCTTGCCGGAGACGCCGTCGGGCAATTTCCCGTCGACGACCGCGCGCATGTTTTTCGCTTTCTTCTGGATCAGGGTCTGCGTCGCCAGCACATGCTCGACCTCGGAGGTGCCGATACCGTGCGCCAGCGCGCCGAAGGCGCCGTGGGTAGAGGTGTGGCTGTCGCCGCAGACGATGGTGGTGCCGGGCAGCGTAAAGCCCTGCTCGGGACCGATCACGTGCACGATGCCCTGGCGTATGTCGTGTTCATTGAAATATTCAATGCCGAATTCTTTTGCGTTCTCCGCCATCACCCGCATCTGCTCGATGCTCTCCGGATCCGGATTGGGTTTGGAGCGGTCGGTGGTGGGGATGTTGTGGTCGACCACGGCGAGAGTCTTCTCCGGCGCGCGAACCTTTCGGCCCGTCGCGCGCAAGCCCTCGAAGGCCTGCGGCGAGGTCACTTCGTGCACCAGATGGCGATCGATATAGAGCAGGCAGGTGCCGTCATCGGCTTCGTGAACCAGATGATCGTTCCAGATCTTGTCGTACAGCGTGGTCGGATTCTTGTCGGACATGGCGTCAGGCCTCGAACAGGGGATTTAAACTGGAAAATGCAGCTGCGCCGGCGGACAGCGGCGTTCGGCGCGTCAGGCCGCGAGCGCGGACGTCGTCAGCCGGCCGAAGAAGCGCCAGGGCAAACGGCTGCGGTCGTCGAGAACGACGCGAGACACGACGGGTTGGCGATCGGGAACCATGTTGGTCTTATAGCATAGGAGCATTTACGCGCGATATAGTTTGCGACCGCGTTGATTGCGAGCCTGGCCGTCATTCCGGAATGGTCCGCAGGACCATATCCGGAATCTCGAGATTCCGGGTCTGCGCTACGCGCATCCCGGAATGACTGGGAGGCAACAAAAAAGGCGCGGGGCTCACCCCGCGCCTTCCTCAAATCTATTGCGGTGCAAAAATTACTCGCCGACGGCGGCAGGGCGGTCGCTCTTCTTCTCGACGATACGGGCCGACTTGCCGCGCAGGTTGCGCAGGTAATACAGCTTGGCGCGACGCACCTTGCCGCGGCGCACCACCTTGATCGAATCGATCATCGGCGACATCACCGGGAACACGCGCTCCACGCCTTCGCCGTAGGAAATCTTGCGCACCGTAAAACTCTCGTTGAGCCCGCCGCCGGAGCGGCCGATGCAGACCCCTTCATAGGCCTGCACGCGCGAGCGGTCGCCTTCGACCACCTTGACGTTGACGATCACGGTATCGCCTGGTCCGAAATCGGGGATTTCCTTGCCGGCGGACAGCTTGTCGTATTGCTCTTTTTCGAGCTCTTGAATGAGGTTCATCGGAAAATCTCCATCGGCGGCGCGCCTCGGTGAAGGGCTGCGCGAGTAATCGGTATCCTGCAGGTGCGCGGATTTGGCGCCCGTATACGGCAAAGGCTGAGGCTTGTCACCCTTTCGTCGTGTTTTTTGGCGGCTTTTGGCCGCTGGGTTTGGCGGCCCAGAGATCGGGCCGCCGCGTCTGCGTCAGCGCCTGCGCCTCGGCCCTGCGCCAGGCCGCGACCCTGCCGTGGTCGCCCGAAATCAGGATATCCGGGATCGGCCGGCCCTCGAACTCCTGCGGGCGGGTATATTGCGGGTATTCCAGCAGCCCGTCGGAAAAGCTCTCATCGGCCCCGGATTCGGGCTTTCCCATCACCCCGGGCAACAGCCGGACGCAGGCATCGATCAGCGCCATGGCGGCGATTTCGCCACCGGACAGCACGTAATCGCCGATAGAGACTTCCTCGAGGCCCCGCCCCTCGATCACCCGCTGGTCGACCCCCTCGAACCGGCCGCAGACGATCAGCGGCCCGGCGCCTCCGGCGAGTTCCACCACCCGCGGCTGGGTCAATGGCCGACCCCGCGGGCTCATCAGCAGCCGCGGACGGTTTTCGGCGATATCCGCCGCATCAATGGCAGCGGCCAGCACGTCAGCCCGCAGCACCATGCCGGGGCCGCCGCCAGCCGGCGTATCGTCGACGCTGCGGTGGCGGTCGGTGGCCGATGCCCTGATATCGCGCGCCTCCAGCGTCCACAGCCCCGACGCCAGCGCCTTGCCGGCCAGGCTCACGCCGAGCGGACCGGGGAACATCTCCGGAAACAGGGTCAGCACGGTGGCGCGCCATATCCTTGCTTCAGGAGTTTTTGTTTCGGCAGCCATACTCAGGATTCCGCGCCGGAGGGGTCGTCGCCGTCAAGTTCATCAGGCAATTCGATCACGACGTGTCCGGCCGCCAGATCGACCGACGCCACCACGGCGTTGGTGAACGGCAGCAGCAGGGTCGCGCCGTGCGGCGGGGCGATTTCGATGATGTCGCCGGCGCCGAAATTGTGGATCGCGACCACGCGGCCCAAAGGCTCGTCGGCGCCATTAACGGCCGCAAGCCCGATCAGGTCGGCGTGGTAATATTCATCCTCGGCGGTGGCGGGGAGTTTTTCCCGCAACACATAGAGCTCGATGCCATTGAGACGCTCGGCGTCCTCGCGCGTGGCGACACCTTTTAGCGTCGCCACCAGATGGCCCTTGGCTTCGCGGGCGGTTGCGACTTCGAACGAGCGTGTGCCGTCCCTGGTCGCAAGCGCGCCATACTGCATCACCGCCAGCGGGTCCTCGGTAAACGTCCACAGCTTGACCGCGCCGCGCACGCCATGCGCGGCGCCGATCCGCGCGATGCAGATCCGTGCCGCCATCGCCGCGCGCCGCTAACGCTTACTTTTTCGCGGCGGCTGCAGCGGCTGCGGCGGCCGTCTTGGCAGCGGCGGCGGTCGCCGCCGTGGCAGTGGCCTTGGCTTCGGCGTTGGCCCTGCGCTCCTTGCGCGGCAAGGCCCGTTCCGGATTGTTGCGCGCAGCACGCTTGACCACGCCGGCGGCATCGAGGAATCGCGCCACGCGATCCGACGGCTGCGCGCCCTTGGCCAGCCATCCCTTGACCTTGTCCATGTCGACTTTCAGCCGCGCCTCATTGTCCTTTGGCAGCAGCGGATTGAAATGGCCGAGCCGCTCGATGAAGCGGCCGTCGCGGGGAAAGCGCGAATCGGCGACGACGACATGATAGACCGGGCGCTTCTTGGTGCCGGCGCGGGCGAGACGGATAACGACTGACATTGGGTTCTCCTGGTGAGGTGGTTTGAATTAGGTGGTCATTCCGGGGCGCGCGAAGCGTGAACCCGGAATCTCGAGATTCCGGGTTCGATGCTTTGCATCGCCCCGGAATGACGAGGTGAGCGAGAATTTCTTCATTTCTTCTTCCCCAGTCCGGGGAAGCCGCCGAGGCCCGGCAGGTTCGGCTTGCCGCCGAGGCCCGTGAGCCCCGGCAGATTGGGCAGCCCGGAGCGCAGGCCCGGTGGAAGATCCTTCGGCAGCGCCGGCAGGCCGCCCGGCCCGGCACCGCCGGGCATTTTCTCGGCCAGCGCCTTCATCTGTTCGGGCGAGGGCATGCCGCCGCCGAATCCCATCGCCTGGGCGATGCCGGCCATCGGGCCGCGCTTGCCCGAGCCCATCGCCTTCATCATGTCGGCCATGTTGCGATGCATCTTCAAGAGCTTGTTGACTTCCTCGACCTTGAGGCCGGCGCCGGCGGCGATCCTCTTTTTACGGCTGGCCTTGAGGATGTCGGGGTTCTTGCGCTCGGCCCGCGTCATCGAATCGATCACCGCGACCTGACGCTTCAACACCTTGTCGTCGAGTCCGGCATTGGCGATCTGGTTTTTCATTTTCGCAATGCCCGGCATCATGCCTATCAGCCCGGAGATGCCGCCCATATTCGCCATCTGCAGCAATTGCTCGCGCATATCCGACAGGTCGAACTGGCCCTTGCGCATCTTCTCGGCGACGCGCGCGGCCTTTTCCGCATCGATATTGGCGGCGGCCTTCTCGACCAGCGACACCACGTCGCCCATGCCGAGAATGCGCCCTGCGATCCGGCTTGGATGAAAATCCTCCAGCGCGTCGGTCTTTTCGCCGGTGCCGATCAGTTTGATCGGTTTTCCCGTGACCGCGCGCATCGACAGCGCGGCGCCGCCGCGGCCGTCGCCGTCGACGCGTGTCAGCACGATGCCGGTGAGGCCGACGCGCTCGTCGAACGCGCGTGCCAGATTGACCGCGTCCTGGCCGGTCAGCGAATCCGCGACCAGCAGCACTTCATGCGGATTGGCCGTTGCCTTGATCTCGGCCGCTTCCGCCATCATCTCGTCGTCGAGCGTGGTGCGGCCGGCGGTGTCGAGCAGCACCACGTCGTAGCCGCCCAGCTTGGCCGCCTCCAGCGCGCGTTTTGCAATTTGCGCTGGCTTCTGGCCGGCCACGATCGGCAAGGTCTGGATATCGAGGTCGCGCCCGAGCACCGCGAGCTGCTCCATCGCCGCCGGACGATAGATATCCAGCGAAGCCATCAGCACCTTGCGCTTGTCGCGCTGGGTCAGGCGCCGGGCGAGCTTGGCGGTGGTGGTGGTCTTGCCGGAGCCCTGCAGGCCGACCATCATGATCGCCACCGGCGGCACCGCGTTGAGGTCGATGGTCTGGCCGTCAGAGCCCAGCGTTGCGATCAGTTCGTCATGAACGATCTTCACCACCATCTGGCCGGGGGTCACCGACTTGACCACGGTGGCGCCGATCGCCTGCTCGCGGACCTTTTCGGTGAAGCTGCGGACCACGTCGAGCGAGACGTCGGCCTCCAGCAGCGCGCGGCGCACCTCGCGCATCGCCGCATCGACATCGGCCTCCGTCAGCGACCCGCGCCGCGTCAGCCGATCGAGTATGCCACCAAGCTTTTCCGACAGATTGTCGAACACGTGATTTGTCCTGCTGCCTCACCCTCAGGAGCAGGCGTAGCCTGCGTCTCGAGGGGCGCCGTTGTTGCAACTCATCCTTCGAGACGCCGCTGCGCGGCTCCTCAGGATGAGGTCGTCCAAACAGTTTTGCGCCCGAGGGCGCATCGCGCTGTCGGGCGTTGACCTCCGGTCTCAGGGACCGGGCGGCGGGTCGAAAAGATGAGCCTTTCCGATGATTGCGGGCGTTAAACCCCCGCAGGCCCCGAAAGTCAAGGAAAGTCCGGCAAAAGTAGCATTTTCGTGAGCGCGCCTGCCCGCCTTAACCCCTTGCCGAAACCCGAGTTTTAAGGCCAAACGGGCCGTGAAAATCACCCGCCGTCGCGCCCTCGGGCTGTTCGCCGGCGCGGCCGCGCTGATCGGCGCGCCCACGGCCTGGATCAACCGAATGAAAACTTATACCGGGCCGGTTTCCGATCATTTCGACGGCACGCATTTTTTCGATCCCGAGGGCACGCCGCCGAAACCGTTCCGGGACTTGCTGCGCTGGCAGTTCGGCCCCGGCCGGCAACGCGCGACGTGGCCCGACTGGGCGCCGAGCCCTTATGCCGATGCGCCACCGCCGCGGGTGACCGGCGACAAGGTCAGGCTGTCGTTCGTCGGTCACGTCAGCTGGCTGATCCAGACCTCGGGACTGAACATCCTGGTCGATCCGGTGTGGTCGGATCGCGCCTCGCCGCTGAGTTGGGCCGGGCCGAAGCGTCACAACGATCCCGGCATCGCCTTCGATGCGCTGCCGCCGATCGATATCGTGCTGGTGTCGCATGGTCATTACGATCATCTCGACACGGCGACGCTCTCACGGCTTGCCAATAAATTTGCGCCGCGCGTGATCACGCCGCTCGGCAACGATGCCACCATGCGAGCCGCCGACCCGACGATCAAAGCCGAGGCGTTCGACTGGCACGACCGCGTCGAACTCGGCCATGGACTGGCGGTGACGCTGGTGCCGACCCGGCACTGGTCGGCGCGCGGATTGTTCGACCGCAACAAGGCGCTGTGGGCGAGCTTTGTGCTGGAGACCCCAGTGGGCAAGATCTACATCGTCTGCGATTCCGGCTACGGCGAAGGCAAGCATTTTCGCCGTGTCGCCGAGATGTACGGCCCGTTGCGGCTGGCGATCCTGCCGATCGGCGCCTATGAGCCGCGCTGGTTCATGAAGGACCAGCACATGAATCCGTCGGATGCGGTCAAGGCGCTGGCCGATTGCGGCGCGGCGCAGGCGCTGGCGCATCATCACGGCACCTTTCAGCTCACCGACGAAGCCATCGATGCGCCGGCCATTGCGCTGAATGCCGCGCTCGACGAAGTCGCGATGCCGCGCCAGCGTTTTATGGCGCTCAGGCCGGGCCAGGTGGTCGAACTGCAGGCGGTTGCGTAGGTAATTAAACCTACGAAGTTTTTTATCGCGGCCGTTAGCGCGCCGTTAGTGGACTCGGGTCCACTTGACTCCCGATGGAGTTGATCGCAACCGCGCCGCGCACATGGCTTAATCCAGTGTACTCGCGCACGCGTACCATCCGCGCACGCCTGATGCTGGTAGTGGTTGCGCTGGTGATTCCGGGCTGGCTTGGCATTGCCGCCGTCATTTACAGTTTTTATCACTACGAGCGCGAGCATATCGCGCTCGGGACGGTTGCGACGGCACGCACGCTGATGGCAGCGGTTGACCACGAATTGCTGGATACGATCACGGCAACACAATACGTGGCTTCGTCACGGTTGTTGGCGTCGGGGGATTTCGCCGGATTTCAAGCGGAGGCGACCAAACTCCTTCCCCTGGTGTTCGGACACAATTTCGTGCTGGCCGACACGTCGGGTCAGCAAATCGTCAACACCCTGCGGCCCTATGGCGAGCCGTTGCCGCGGGAAAAGGAAGCGGAGAGTCAACGCAAGGTCTTCGAGACCCGCAAGCCGGTTATTTCCAACGTCTTCATCGGGCCGGTTATGAAAAAGCCCGTCGTCGCGATTACGGTGCCGGTGTTTGAGGGCTCCGAGGCCAAGTACACGCTTTCCGTCGGAGTACTTCCCGACGACCTCGAGGACTTGCTGTTCCGACAAAGGCTGCCGTCGAACTGGATCACGACCATCCTCGATACTTCCGGCGTTTCCGCCGCCCGCACCAGCAGCCCCGAGCGCTTCGTCGGCAAAGCTGGATCGCCGCTGTTGCTGAAGGCGATGCAGGGGGCGAGCGAGGGCGTGGTCGAGAACGTATCCGTTGAAGGGATTCCGGTTTATGGCGCCTACAGCCGGTCTGAATTTTCGAATTGGACCGTTGCCATCGGTATCCCCATCGCCGATCTGTCTGGCGGCCTGAACCAGCTGCTGCTGGTCGGCAGCGCCAGTGCCGCCGCTCTGCTGATCGTTGGGCTGCTGCTGGCCGGCCAGCAGTCGACCCAGATTGCCCGCGCGGTACAGAACCTGATTTCGCCCGCCGTGGCGCTCGGGCGGGGCGAGGTGCCGAACATTCCGTTGCTGCGGGTTCAGGAGGCTGACGACGTCGCGCAAGCCCTGGTGCAGGCATCGCACCTGCTGCAGAAGCGCACCGGGGAACGCGACCGCGCCAAGGAAAAGCAAGAGCAGGCGCAGATCCTGACCGGCATGATGGACGAGTTCGTCGCCAATGTGAGCCACGAGCTGCGCACGCCGCTGACCTCGATCGCAGGTTCGCTCGGCCTGTTGGCCGGCGGCGCCACCGGGCAGTTGCCGGCGAGCGCCGTCCGGCTCGTATCGATTGCCCGCAGCAATGCGGAGCGGCTGGTGCGTCTCGTCAACGACATTCTCGACATCGGAAAGATCGAATCCGGAAACATGACATTCGATTTCGCGCCCATCAATCTGGGCGTGACGGCCCGGCAGGCGATCGATGCCAATCAGGCGCTGGCCGAAGCCCAGAAGATCTCCATCCGGCTTGACGTCGCATCGCCGGATTGCATCGTTCGGGCCGATGCCGACCGGCTGATCCAGATTTTCACCAACCTGTTGTCCAACGCCATCAAGTTCTCGCCCGAGGGCGGAGAGGTCGTGGTCACGGTCAGGCAAAAGGACGGCATGGGCTGCATTCTGGTGCGCGACCATGGCTCCGGCATTCCCGCGGCGTTCCGGTCGCGGGTCTTCGACAAGTTTGCGCAGGCCGAGATCGGCAATGCGCGACAGAAAACCGGCTCGGGACTGGGCCTCAGCATCGTCGCGAAAATCGCGAAACAGCACGGCGGCGCCGTGGGATTCAGCGACGCGCCGGGTGGCGGAATGATTTTCCAGGTTGATATCCCGGTATGGACCGGAAAAATAATTACGGCGCTGCCGGCTTGATCGCCCAGGACACGTTCACCGTGACCTGCAGCGTCTCTTCGCCCTGCGCCACCGGCGCGGCCACCGCCATGCCGACCGCCATCTTGCGGAAGGGCATCGGGCCGGGCGCGCCCTCCTCGGAGATGCTGAGCGGTGCGCCGAGCGTGACGCCGGCGGCCCTGGCGTAAATCTCGGCCTTGCGGCGGGCGTCGGCGACAGCCTGCTCGCGGGCCTCATCGAGCAGCTTCGAGGCGTTCGACACCGAGAAATCGATGCCGCCGATATCGGTCGCCCCGGCGCCGACCAGCATGTCGATGGTGCTGGCGACCTTGAGCACGTCGCGCAGCCGGACCGTGACGCGATTGCTGGCGCGATAGCCGACGATGGTGGCTGCGCCGCCGGTGCGGTTCGGCGCGCTTTGCGGCTGCAGCGACAGCCGTGAGGTCTGGATATCCTTCTCATCGATGCTGGCCGCCTTCAGCGCCAGCAGCAACTTGCCCATTGCCCCGTTGTTGGCTTCCGAGGCCTCACGCGCGGTCTTGCCCTCCGAAGTGACGCCGGCCTCGATCTGCGCCCGATCGGGCGCCACCGACACGCTCGCCTCGCCGGTCACCGATATCATGGTCACCGGCGCGGTCTGTGCCAGCGCGGGCGCGGCGAGCAACCCGCCGGCGACGATCGCGGCAGCGAAAACCGTGCGATGCCTCACAGGCCTCACTTCAGCGGCACATAGACGTTGATCACCAGCTTGTCCTCCGCGGTCTTCAGGGGATCGGTGATGTATTCCTCGATGAAGGTGTCCTTGGCCTCCAGCTTCTTGTCGTCGAGGTGATTGGTGATCGCCTCATAGGTGTTGTCCATATTGTCGTAGGAACCGCGATGGACGAATTTCAGCGCCTTGCCGTCAGGCGATTTGCCCATGCTCATGTCCTTGGCCAGGTTCTTCGGATCCTGCTCGACCGGAATTTCCGCCAGATAGGTGAAGCCGGTATCGTCGGTGGAGGTGTAGACGATCATCGAATTGCCGGATGGCTTGATGCCCTGCTTGTCGAGCAGCGCCGTCAGCGCCTTGAATGAATCGATCAGGGTGTCGAACGCCGAATCCCAGTTGGCGGTGCCCTTGAGGACGACCACGGTTTTCGGCGCCAGCGAAATCTGCTCGCCAAAGGCGTCGGCGGTCTGGACCGTCGCGGGCGGGTTCTCGGCGGCCGGGCTTGGGGCAGGACTTGGGGCAGGGCTTGGGCTCGCAGCCGGGGCGGGGGTTGCTGGCGCCGCAGGCGCCGGCGTGCTCGCCACCGGGGGCGCGGCAGGCGGCGATTGCGCCAATGCCGAGGCGATGCCCAACGCAATCGCAACCGCCGGAATCAGCGCGACCATGGCAAGGCGGAAAGAGCTGCGGCATTTCATTCGGTATTCTCCATGGCCGTATCAGGTGGTTGCGCCTCGCTCCGTACCCGGATTACGGCGGCGAAGGCATTGTCAGTCTAACACGCAACCCCCGCTTTCGTCCCCTGACAGATACGTCATGGGCCCGCGTCGCCAGCGGGGGGCGGACACAGATTCATCACACTGGCCAATCCGCCGGCATTCGCCATATAAGGCAGGCATAAATCGGGAAATTCCATGAGCGCGCTCGCCAACCACGCGTTTGCCAAGATGAACGGCATCGGCAACGAAATCGTCCTGGTCGATCTGCGCGATTCGGCGGCCATTGTCACGCCGGAGGAGGCGCGCGCGGTGGCCTCGCCGGCCGGGGTGCCTTACGACCAGCTGATGGTGCTGCAGCCGCCGCGGCTTCGGGGTACCGAAGCCTTTGTCCGCATCTACAACAATGACGGCTCGGAAGCCGGCGCCTGCGGCAACGGCATGCGCTGCGTGGCGCGGCGGCTGTTCGAGGACACCGGCCAGACCGCCGCCACCTTCGAAACCAGGGCCGGGCTCTTGAATTGCTGGCAGGGCCCCTCCGGCGATCTCTACACCGTCGACATGGGACCGCCGAAATTCGGCTGGAAGGATATCCCGCTGGCCGAGGAGTTTCGCGACACCCGTTCGATCGAGCTGCAGATCGGCCCGATCGACGCGCCGATCCTGCACACGCCCTCGGCGGTCAGCATGGGCAATCCGCATGCGATCTTCTGGGTCGACGACGTCAACGGCTACGACCTCGCCCGCGTCGGGCCGCTATTGGAAAACCATCCGATCTTTCCCGAACGCGCCAACATCACGCTCGCCCATATCGGGGATCGCGATCACATCACGATCCGCACCTGGGAGCGCGGCGCCGGGCTGACCAAGGCCTGTGGCTCGGCTGCCTGCGCCACCGCGGTCGCCGCGGCGCGGCTGCGGCGGACCAATCGCACCGTCAATATTTCGCTGCCCGGCGGCGACCTCTTGATCGAGTGGCGCGAGAGCGATGATCATGTGCTGATGACCGGCACCGCGACCTTCGAATATGAAGGCCGCTTCGATGCGGCGCTGTTTGCGTCGGTCGCCTGAGATCATGAGCGTCGAAATCGTTACCTTCGGCTGCCGGCTCAACGCCTTTGAATCCGAAGTGATTTTTCGCGAGGCTGTCGGCGCCGGGTTGACCGACACCATTGTCATCAACAGTTGCGCCGTCACCAACGAGGCCGTGGCGCAGGCGCGGCAATCGGTGCGGCGGCTGAAGCGCGAGCACCCCTCGGCGCGGATCGTGGTGACCGGCTGCGCGGCGCAGATCAAGCCGGAAATGTTCGCCGCCATGGCCGAAGTCGACCGGGTGATCGGCAATGACGACAAGATGCGCGGCGAGGCGTGGCGCGGGGCGCGCACCGCGTTCGATGCCGATGCAGGCTTCGGCATCGGGCGAAGCGAAAAGATCGCGGTCGCCGACATCATGGCCGTGACAGAAATGGCACCGCATCTTCTGGAAGGGTTTTTGAAGGGCCTGCCGCGGGTGTTCGTGCAGGTGCAGAACGGCTGCGATCACCGTTGCACCTTCTGCATCATCCCCTATGGCCGCGGCAATTCGCGCTCGGTGCCGATGGGCGCGGTGGTCGATCAGGTCCGCGCGCTGGTCGAGCGCGGCCATGCCGAAATCGTGCTGACCGGGGTCGATCTCACCAGCTATGGCGCCGACCTGCCGGGCATGCCGAAACTCGGTCAACTGACCAAACAGATCCTGCGGCATGTGCCGGAGTTGAAGCGGTTGCGGATTTCATCGATCGATCAGGTCGAGGTCGATCGCGATCTGCTCGACGTCATCGCGGAGGATGAACGCCTGATGCCGCATCTGCATCTGTCGCTGCAGTCCGGCGACGACCTGATCCTGAAGCGGATGAAGCGGCGACATTCCAGCAAGGATGCGGTTGATTTCTGCGCGCAGGTGCGGCGCCTGCGGCCGGACATCGCGCTCGGCGCCGACATCATCGCGGGCTTTCCGACCGAAACCGAGGAAATGTTTTGCCGTTCGCGAGAGCTGGTGGAACAATGCGGCCTCACCTTCCTGCATGTGTTTCCCTATTCACCGCGTCCGGGCACGCCGGCAGCAAGGATGCCGCAGGTCAATGGCGCCGTCATCGGGGAACGGGCGAAGCGATTGCGGGCAACCGGCGCGGCCGCGCTGCAGCGGCGGCTGGCATCGGAGACCGGCGCCACGCGGCACGTGTTGATCGAGAGCGCCACGCAGGGCCGCACCGAACATTTTCTGCCGGTAGCGATTGCGGGCGAGGGGCCCGGCGCGGTGCGGACGCTGAGGATCGCGGGGAATGACGGTGCGCGGCTGACGGTGTGAGGGCGGGCTGCAGCTTTTTCTCCCTTCTCCCTGGTGGGAAAAGGTGGCGCGCAGCGCCGGATGAGGGGTCTGCCTCCGCGGCGAGAGCCCCCTGAAGTCTTTGGGCCTTCATTCCATTTAAGCTATTGATAATATGACAAAAACTGTACTTTATAAGCCAACGATCAGCGGCTTTGCAGATGGCGGAATGTATCCGATCGACAACATTTAAAATTGTCAACGATCGATGACATATGCTAATGTCATGGGATCGATGTCATTTGAGATCCACATGTTCATTCGCACACCTGCCGACCTCGGAGCCGCAATTCGCGACAGGCGAAAACAGCTCGGTTTAGACCAATCGACTTTCGCCAAGCGTATTGGCGTCAGCCGTCAGTGGGTGATCGGGGTTGAGCGCGGGCATGCCCGCGCCGCAATGGGTCTTGTCCTGCGCGCCATCGATGCTTTGGGCATTCGCCTCGATGCAAGCATGAAGCAAACAAGCCGTCGTGGTTTACCCGCATCCGCCATCGATATTGACGCGATCGTGGCCAAAGCAAAGAAGCGCAGTCAATGATGGGTGACCTCGTCGCGCTTCTGGACAATAAGGAAATTGGCCATGTGCACAACGGCGCTCGCGGGCGGCTGACATTTAGCTATGACGACGACTGGCGCAAATCGCCGGATGCGTATCCTCTATCGCTTTCTGCACCTCTGGCTGCCCGAGAGCACGGCCCCTCGGTCGTCCAGGCATTTTTATGGGGCCTCTTGCCCGACAACGAAATCGTCCTCAGTCGCTGGGCGACGAAATTCCAGGTATCGGGCCGCAACGTCTTTGCGCTTATTTCCCATGTCGGGGAAGATTGTGCGGGAGCCGTTCAATTTGTCACGCCCGAACGTTTGGACGCCTTGAGAAGCGGCACCGAAGACAAGGTCGAATGGCTCGGCGAACCCGATATAGCGAAACGCCTTCAAATATTGCGCGACGACCATGCCGCATGGCGGTTGCCGCGCGATACAGGGCAATTCAGCCTCGCCGGTGCCCAACCGAAAACCGCATTGCTGCTGCAAAACAAGCGTTGGGGTATTCCGTCCGGCCGCATACCGACAACACATATTCTGAAGCCGCCGACTGGACATTTCGACGGTCATTCGGAGAACGAGCATTTCTGCCTCATGCTGGCGCGCAACCTTGGCCTGCCCGCCGCGCAATCGCGTGTGATGCGTTTCGAAAAAGAAATCGCCATTGTTATCGAACGCTATGACCGACAACAGAAAGGAAACGAAATCGCTCGCATCCACCAGGAAGACGTCTGCCAAGCCCTCGGAATAATGCCGACAAAGAAATACCAGAACGAAGGCGGCCCGGGTGCGGCCGATGTCGTAGAGCTACTGCGCTCATCTTCCACTGACCGCGAGGCGGATGTGAATACTTTCGTTGGCGCGATCGGCTTTAACTGGCTGATTGCCGGTACGGACGCGCATGCAAAGAACTACTCGCTGCTCCATGGCGGCGGTCCGCATGTTCGGCTTGCTCCCCTCTATGACGTTGCGAGCATTCTTCCGTACGACGAATTCGACATGCAAGAGCTCAAGCTCGCGATGAAGGTCGGTGGCGAATACAAGCTTGGCCTGATTGGCTTACGTCAATGGCAAAAGTTTGCGCGCGAAACGCGCCTTAATGCAGATGAATTGATCGGCCGGCTAAAATCAATGGCCGCTCAGCTTCCCGACGAATCGACCGACGTGCGCGCGCGCGCTCAGGCAGAAGGGCTGGATAAGGCTATCATCGATCGTCTGACCGCGCGGTTGATCGAACGGGCCGGTGAATGCGAAAGGGCGTTAGACGGGAAGTAGCGCCGGATGCGCGTGGTTGTGCCTGCGGGAGACGAGTCGGTCCAACGACAAGCGTCGCACTCTGGCATACTGGGCCCCCCGCTTTCGCGGAGGATGACGAGAGTAGGTGTAGAGATATTT
>Ga0302320_10005434_pt1 | contig 28589 bp, 19 predicted proteins | sample Bog_T0_3_FD_202130 | JGI IMG/M metagenome (GOLD analysis project Ga0302320, IMG submission 202130) | Peat permafrost microbial communities from Stordalen Mire near Abisko, Sweden - Bog_T0_3 | ecosystem: Environmental > Terrestrial > Soil > Wetlands > Peat | place: Sweden: Abisko, Stordalen Mire...
TCCGCGCTCGCGATTCCGTGCGGGCCCGGCTCGTTCACGGTCTTTTTTCCGCCGGACGGCCACAAGGGGGGCTGCGCCGACGGCCCGCCCATGGCGGTGCGCAAGGTGGTGATCAAGGTCCGGGTCTGAACGGCTCGCCGGCTCCCGGGCGGCGCTTCAGAGCGGCCGCGATCGACGGCTCGGCGCCGATCGTGCCGACCAGCCGCTCCCGGAAGGAGGGAGCCAGCGCCGCCCGCGCGGCGCCGCTGGCTTTGGCCAGGCGGCTGGTCAGGTCGAGCCGGGCGGCCACGTCCGCGTAGCGGGGCAGGGCGAGGAACTTCTCGAGGTAGCGCGCCTGGGCGGCCCACAGGTGGGCGTCGATCGTCTGCTTGGCCTCCAGCCGGGCGCCGTACCACTCGCTCGCCAGCAGGGCCTCGCGGGTGAAGAGGGCGCGAAACTGCGGATCGTCCGGCCCGCGGCCCTCCCAGTGGCCGTCCCGCATCACGTGGAAGAGGGCCTGCAGCGGGGGCGCCGCCAGCGCCACCGAGCCGTCCTCGAAGTAATGCGCCGCCGCCGCCCGCATCGCGCCGACGATGTTGTCCACCCCGTCGGCGAAGACCGCGGGGTCCTGCTTTTCCGGCTGGAGAAACTCCTCCTCGAAGACGGTGCTGGGATTGCCGAGGACGCGCCCGCAGAAGGTCTGCACGAAGCGGGCGGTGATCCGCCAGCCGAGCCGGCTGGCGAGGACGGGCTGTCCGTCCTGCACCAGGTCGACGCAGCGCTCCAGGTAGCCCTGGGCGATGAGGAAGGCCGGATCGCGCTCCTGCGGCGTCATCCGGCACCAGATCTCCGGCACCAGCAGGCTGACGTCGTGGTCGACGCGGTGGTGCGGCCCGATCCAGCCGGCGGCCGAAGAGAAGATCGGCAGGCCGGTGAGGATGAAGGAGACCAGGGCCGAATTCAGGTCGTAGATCGGGGGCAGGGCGTTGAACGGCCCCTTCGTCAGCGCGCCCTCCGAGCCGGCGCCCGTCGTCGAGGGCGACTTGCCCGTGAGGCTGGAGATGAGGTCCATCAAGGCCTCGGGCAGCTCGAGGTAGTGGACCGGTCCGTACACGCAAAGCGGCCGCACGCCGGCTTCGGGCGGGTTGAGCCGGCGGCCCATCAGCACGGCGCCGACCGGGAAGGGCGCCGGGTCCCCGGCCTTGATCCGCCGGTAGAGCCGGGCGCCGGCCAGGGCCAAGTAGGTGCGGCGCGGGTCCTCCAGGTCGGGCCGATTCTGGAGATAGCGCGGGTTTTTCGACGGCTGGCCGTTGACCAGGCGCGGGTGCGCCGGCGAGACGAGATAGGCGGGATGGTCCGCCGCGATGAATTCCCGGAAGATCCGGCGCACCGGCTGGGTGAACGAGTCGAAGCCCAGCGTGTCCTCCACGATCGCCTGGGCGTCCGGCCGGGTGAGCGCCTCGTAGTTGGAAAAGAACAGGCCATGCCCGCTGAAGTCGCGCTCGGTATGCTTGTCGTAGCCGCGCACGATCGCGTCGTCGGGCCGCTGGAAGAGCCGCAGTTCGCAGTTGTGCACGAATTTGACCGACGGCTCCCGCGCCGTCGCCGGGAGCCCGGGCACCTGCCCGGTGGGGGCGACGGTCGAGGCGGTGATGTCGTCCTCGACCTGGATCTTCTCGGCCGGCAGGAAATCCTTGCGCAAAGTGAACGTCCGCCAGCTGGAATCGCGGGTGAAGCCGACCCGCAGATAATGGGTGAGCAGCTTCTCGCTGCGGTACTTCAGCTCGTTGCCGGGCCGCCCGTTGATGATGTCGACCGTGAACTGCGCGCGCCAGTCGTCGCCCCATTCCGGCTTGTGCACCCGCTTGACCAGCAGCACCAGGTCGCGGATGTACCGCGGGATGGCGTCGAGCCAGGCGTTGTAGGCGTCGGTGTAGTCGGGGCTGCGGCTGAGGAGCTTGACGACCGAGCCGAGCGAGCGCCCGGGGTGGAGGACAGGCCGGCCGACCAGCTTGCGCCGGGCCGGCTCCCGGAAGCGCTCGCCATAGTCCCGGCGCAGGATCGCGTCCACCAGCTCGAGGTCCCGGGCCAGGTCGCTCACGAACACCGGGCCGGTGAACATCGCGTCGGCGATCGACTTGGAGATTTCCGACTTGCCGCCGCCGGAAACGGTGCAGGGCTTGTGGCAGAGCAGCCCCTCGGCGGTCGTGCCGCGCAGGCGCCACCGGCGCCCCTCGTCGGGCTTGACCATCTCGATCTTGTAGCCCGAGGGCAGGACATAGGATAGGCCGGGCAGGAGCTTGAGCTCCTGGGCGGCTCCGCCCTCGCCCTGCCAGGCGATGCGCTGGCGGGGCAGGTCGAAGCGCGCGTCCTGGGGCACGTAGGCGATGTCGGGATAGACGCGGTCGCGCGCCCAGCCGCCGGGCTGAAGCTCGGCGCGGTCGCCGAGGAGCGTCAGCGCCTCGGCGAAGCTGTGGTCGACGACCGGGACGTAGGAGCTGAGCTGGAAGTCCTCGCCCAGGTCGTAGCTCGGAAACACGATCGCCCCGCCGGCATGCTCCTCCTCGGCGCGGCCAAGGAGGTTGGCGGCGAAGCTCAGCTGGGTCTTCACCTCTTTCTTGCAGTAGCCGAAATAGTTGTCGGAGATCAGGGTCACGATCACGCCCGAGGCGTCGCGCGCGGTGAGCTTGAAGGGCGAGCCGTCGTTGTAGGTTTCCGCCGGATCTTTCCAGCACATGCCGTCGCGCCGCTGCCGCGGGCTGGCCTCCTGCCAGCGCGGCAAGCCGAGCTCCTCCTTGGTCAGGCCATTCAGGTGCGGGGCCAGGATCACGCAGCCGCTGTGGCCCGTCCAGTGCTCGGGATCGAGGGCGGCGTCGTTCTCGGGAAGGTTGGGGTCGCCGGCGTTGCCGAAGATGCTCTCGATGAAGTCGAGGTTGGCGACCAGGGCGCCCGGCACGAAGAACCGCGTCTCCATCGACCGCAGGGGGCTGAAGCCCGGCACCTCGGGCACGACCACGGGGCGCAGGTGCAAGGAGACCCAGCACTCGGCCGGGGCGGGCTCGGCGGCGGTGAAGGGCAGGCGCAGGAGCGCCGGCGGCGGATGGAACGCGCGGTCGAGCAGCCGGCCGAAGACTGCGGCCGAGACGGCCTTCTTGTCGTTGGGGATCGGCAGGCCGCCTTCGGCCACGTGGAAGATGCCCTGGGTCGTGCGGCGGTCGCTGCGGGGGTTGTGCAGCACGCCCTGGTCGACGCGGTAGGAAGCCAGGATGAGGCTGTGGTGCTCGTCGCGCCGCGGGGGCAGCGAAAGCGCGCGGGCGAGGCCGGGCTGGTCCAGGACGAGCGTCGAGGTCGGCAGGCGGGGGGCCTCGTCCAGGTAGTCATAAAGAAAATTCTGGATCCGGCGGTCGACCGGGCAGACATGGCTGCCCAGCACCCGGTCCTTCTCGCGGCTCACCGCCAGAAAATGGGCCATAAACGGCGAGAGCCCGCCGTCCTCGCCGAGGGCGACGCCGGGCTGGCCGATTTCCCGAAGCTTCAGATTGAGATAGGCCAGGATCCGGGGGTCGCAGGGGTCCGGGGCGGGCGCAAGTGCGGCGGGCGAGGAGGGCATGGGTCGTTGGGCATTGGCCCAACAGCCAGTTTTGGACCAACTGGCCGCAAATCAACCTTGGAGCGGCAGCCGGGGCCGCCGGTTTTTGGGGCTTGAACTGGGCGCGGCCCGGCTCCTGCTGACAGAGCCCAGACTTTCGCCGGGTTTTCCGCTCCATGGCCATCCATATCGCCCTCCACCACCGCACCACCTATCGTTACGACCGCGCGGTCGCGCTCGGTCCGCAAACCGTGCGGCTGCGGCCGGCGCCCCACTGCCGCACGCCGGTGCTCAGCTACTCGCTCAAGATCGAGCCGGCGAAGCATTTCATCAACTGGCAGCAGGATCCGCAGGGCAATTACCTCGCCCGGCTGGTCTTTCCGGAGCCGACCCGGCTGTTTTCGGTCCAGGTGGACCTCGTGGTGGAGATGGCGGTCTTCAATCCGTTCGATTTCTTTCTCGACCCGAGCGCGGAGACGGCGCCCTTCGCCTACGAGCCGAAGCTGGCCGTCGAGCTGGCGCCGTACCTGCGCCAGGACCCGCCGACCCCGGCATTCACGGCCTTCTTCGAATCCCTCGACCGAACGGCCCGCCCGACAATCGACTTTCTGGTGGCCCTCAATCTGCGGGTCAACCAGGCGGTCCGCTACATCATCCGCCTCGAGGCGGGGGTGCAGTCTCCGGACGAGACCCTGTCCCGCGGAAGCGGCTCCTGCCGCGATTCGGCCTGGCTGCTGGTCCAGGTCCTGCGTCGCCTGGGGCTCGCCGCCCGCTTCGTGTCCGGGTACCTGATCCAGCTGCGCGCCGACGTCCAGGCTCTCGACGGACCCAAGGGCGCGGCGCAGGACTTCACCGACCTCCACGCCTGGTGCGAAGTCTATCTGCCCGGGGCGGGCTGGATCGGCCTCGACCCGACCTCCGGCCTCCTGGCGGGGGAGGGGCACCTGCCGCTGGCCTGCTCGCCGGAGCCCTCAAGCGCCGCCCCGATCAGCGGCGCGGTCGAGAACTGCGAGACCAAGTTCGAGTTCGAGATGAATGTGCGCCGGATCCACGAGACGCCGCGGGTCACGCTGCCTTATTCGGCCGAGACCTGGGCGGAGATCAACGCCCTCGGCGAAAAGATCGACCACCTCCTGGCGGCCGGGGACGTGCGGCTGACGATGGGCGGCGAACCCACGTTCGTCGCGGTGGACGACATGGACGGCCCGGAGTGGAACACGGCGGCCCTCGGCCCCCGCAAGCGGGAATTGGCCGGCCACCTGTTCCAGCGCCTGAGCGCCCATTACGGCCGGGGCGGATTCGTCCACCACGCGCAGGGCAAATGGTACCCCGGCGAGCCGCTGCCCCGGTGGGTCCTCGCCTGTTACTGGCGGCGCGACGGGAGCCCGCTGTGGCGCGAGCCGCGGCTGCTGGACGATCCGCAGGCGCCGGCGAGCCGCGGGGCCGCCGACGCCGGGCGCTTCGCCGCCGAGCTCGCCCGGCGCCTGGGCGTCGGGGAGGAGCGGCTGGTCCCCGGCTATGAGGACACCTTCTATCATGTTTGGCGGGAGCGCCGCATCCCGGCCGCGGCCGAGGTGAAGGAGGCCAGCCTGAACGACCGCCTCGAGCGGGCGAGGCTCGCCCGCATCCTCGAGACGGGCCTGGACCAAGTCGTCGGCTATGCCCTGCCCCTGCTGCGCAACTGGTCCGGCGGCTGGGTCTCCGCGCCCTGGCATTTCGCGGCCGGGCGCATGTTCCTGACGCCGGGCGATTCGCCGATGGGCCTGCGCCTGCCGCTCGATCTCCAGCCCTGGCGGCCGCCGCCGGGGACCCCCGGCCCGGCGCCCGACCAGGAGGTGCGCATCGCCCTGTGCGTCGAGGCGCGGGGCGGCCACCTGTACGTCTTCCTGCCGCCGGCCGACCGCGGGGAGGATTACCTGGCCGTGCTGGCCGCGGTCGAGGCCGCCGCCGCGGCGCTGGACCTGCCCGTGGTGCTGGAGGGCTATCTGCCGCCGCCCGATCCGGCCCTGGATTCGATCAAGGTGACGCCGGACCCCGGAGTCATCGAGGTGAACATCAACCCCTCGGCGACCTGGCCCGAGCTGGTGCAGAAGACCGAATGGCTTTATGCCGCCGCGCGCGAGTGCCGGCTGGGGGCCGAGAAGTTCATGATCGACGGCCGCCACACCGGCACGGGCGGGGGCAACCACATCGTGCTCGGCGGGCTGCGCCCGGAGGACAGCCCGCTCCTGCGGCGCCCCCACCTGCTGAAGAGCCTGGTGGCCTACTGGCACCAGCATCCCTCGCTCAGCTACCTCTTCAGCGGCCTGTTCGTCGGGCCCAGCAGCCAGGCGCCGCGGGTCGACGAGGCCCGCGACGACAGCATTTACGAGCTCGAGATCGCCTTCAGCGAATTGGACCATCGCCTCGCCATCGCGGGCGGCCGTCCCGACGCGTGCCCGCCGTGGCTCGTCGACCGCATCTTCCGCAATCTGCTGATCGACGTCACCGGCAACACCCACCGCGCCGAATTTTGCATCGACAAGCTTTATTCGCCCGAGAGCTCGACCGGCCGCCTCGGGCTGCTCGAATTGCGCGCCTTCGAAATGCCGCCGCACGAGCGGATGAGCCTGGCGCAGCAGCTGCTCCTGCGGGCGCTGGTCGCGCGCTTCTGGGACCACCCCTACGCGCCCGGCCGCCTCGTGCGCTGGGGCACGGAGCTGCACGACCGCTTCATGCTGCCGCACTTTGTGCAGGGCGACTTTGACCAGGTGCTCGCCGACCTCGAGCAATGGGGCATGCCGATGGCGGCGGGGTGGTTCGGGCCCCACTTCACGTTCCGTTTTCCGATCCTGGGGCGGGTGCGCTACCGGGAGGTGGAACTGGAGCTCCGGCACGCCCTCGAGCCCTGGCACGTGATGGGGGAGGAGAACCTGGGCGGCGGCTCGGTGCGGTTTGTTGACTCCTCGCTCGAACGCCTCCAGGTCCGGGTGAGCGGGTTGACGACGGACCGCTACGTGCTGGCCTGCAACGGCGTGCACGTGCCGCTTTTTTCCACCGGCGCGGTGGGCGAGCACGTCGCCGGGGTGCGCTACCGGGCCTGGCAGCCCCCGTCGGCGCTGCATCCGACGATTGGCGTGGACGCGCCCCTGGTGTTCGATCTGGTCGATTCCTGGAACCAGCGGTCCCTGGGCGGGTGCACCTACCACGTCGCGCATCCGGGCGGCCGCAATTACACCCGCGTCCCGGTCAACTCCTACGAGGCGGAAAGCCGGCGGCTCGCGCGTTTCCTTCCCTTCGGGCACACCCCGGGGGAGATTGCCCCCTTGGTCGCCCGCCCGCCTTCCCCCGAGTTCCGCTACACCCTGGACCTGCGCGACGCCGGCAGCGGGGGCCGCGAAATGCGGCGCGGCCGGAGCTAGCTCCGCCGCCGGCGCCCGCTTGCCACCGGCGAATTGCCGGCGACACTCGGGGCTACCCGCCACCCGCCATGCCCGCCACCTTTCCGCCGCCTTCCTTCGCCGACCCCCTGCCGGGGTATGCGGGCCGGGCCGGCCGGTACGACGAGTGCCGCGCCGCCGACGGCGCGGTGCGGCCGCATTGGGCCGAATTCCTCCGGCTGCTCGGCCCCGATCCGGCGGCGACGCTGCGGACGGCCAGCGACGCCTGCGCGCGCGCGGTCCTGGAGCAGGACGTGAGCATGAACGTCTACGCCGGGGCGCGGTCGGAGCCGCAGCCCTGGCCGCTGGACGTCGTCCCCCACCTGGTGAGCGCCGGCGACTGGGAGCTGCTCAGCGCCGGCCTGCGCCAGCGCGCGCATCTGTACAACACGCTGCTGGGCGACCTTTATGGCCCGCAGCTGTTCCTGCGCAGCGGGGCGCTGCCCGCCGCCCTGGCGATGGCCAATCCGCGCTTCCTGCGTCCCTGCGCGGGATTGGGCAAGCCGGGCGGCGTGTTTCTGCACTCCTACGCCGCCGACCTGGCGCGCTCGCCGGACGGGCAATGGTGGGTGCTGCAGGACCGGCTCGACGCCCCGTCCGGCCTCGGCTATTCCCTGCAGAACCGGCTGATCGCGCGCACGGCGCTGCCGCAGGTCTTCTACGGGGGGCGCGTGCAGAAGCTCTACCGGTTCTTCCAGGGCTTCCGCGCCTCGCTGGCCGACCTGGGCGCGGCGCCGGGGCGCGGGGAGGACTCGCGGGTGGTGTTCCTGACGCCGGGACCGGCGAACGAGACCTACTTCGAGCACGCGTACTTGGCGCGCTATCTTGGCTACCCGCTGGTCGAGGGGGCCGATCTCACCTCCCGCGACCGCCAGGTCTTTCTGCGCACCGTCGGCGGCCTGAAGCGGGTCGACACGATCGTGCGCCGGGTGGACTCCGGATTTTGCGATCCGCTCGAACTGAACCCGCGCTCGCTGCTCGGCGTGCCCGGGCTGGTGCATGCGGCGCACGGCGGCCGGGTGGCGCTCGCCAACCAGCTGGGCGCCGCCGCCCTGGAGAGCGCGGCGCTGCTCGCGTTTCTCAAGCCGCTCTGCCGCGAGGTCCTGCAGGAGGACCTGCGGCTGCCGAGCGTCGCCACCTGGTGGTGCGGCCAGCCGGCGGCCGCGGAGTATGTCCTCGACAATCTGCGCGACCTCGTCGTCAAACCCGCCTTCCGGGAGCGCGGCGGCTTCGCCACCCGGTACGGCGCCCTGTTGAACGACGGGGAGCGGACCGCGCTGGCCGCGGAGATCCGGGCGCGCCCCGGCGCCTTCTGCGGGCAGGAGCGGGTGCTCCTCGGCACCACCCCGGCCTGGGCGGACGGTTCGCTGCGGCCGGTGCCCTTCATCATGCGCCTGTTCGTTGCCTGGCACGACGGCGATTACCGGGTGATGCCCGGCGGCCTCACGCGCTTCAACCCGACGGGCGCCGACGCGATCGTTTCGCTGCAGCAGGGCAGCGCGACCAAGGACACGTGGGTGCTGGGCGGCGAGCTGGAGGCGGCCCCGGCCGCGCCGATCATCGGCCTGTCCGACCCCGATCGGCGGCCGGCGGCGACCCCGAGCCGCCTGGCCGACAACTTTTTCTGGCTGGGGCGCTATCTGGAGCGGACCGCGCAGCTGGCCCGCCTGCTGGACAAGGTCGACCCGCTCCTGCGCGACGAGGTCGCGGCGCTCGACCCGGCGGTGGCGATCGATTCGCTGCGGATCCTCCTGGCCGCCGAGCAGAGCGCCGCGCTCCCGGACGCCACGGCGGACGCGCTGGCCGCGCAGATCCGGGTCGATGCGGACGATCCGCAGCATCGCGGCAGCCTGGCCGCGAACCTGGGGCACCTGATCCGCATCCTCGACCAGGTGAAAGTGAACCTGCCGCCGGAAGCCTGGCGCGTGCTGCGCCGGCTGCGGGCGATCGCCGCGCGGGGCACGCCGCAATTGGAGGCCGACCTCGGCGAACTGCTGGCGAGCCTCGAGGCGCTTGCGACGGAGAGTCTCGCCCACGACATCGGCTGGCGGTTTCTCAAGCTCGGCCGGCGGATCGAGCGCGCGGGGCACCTCTTGTTCCTGGCCCGCGCGCTCTTGCTGCCCGGCTGGGAGGAGGGCGAGCCCCCGCCCGCCCCGACGGAATTCCGGCTCCAGACGCTGCTGCACTTCACCGAGAATCTTTTCACCTACCGGGGCGTCTACCATGGCATCTACCACCCCGCCTCGATCCTTGCCTGGCTGCTGGGGGCGCCGGAGAATCCCCGCGGCCTGCGCTTCCAGGCCGACGCCATCGCCGAGCACCTGGGCGCCCTGCCGGAGGACCTGGCGCCCCGGGCGGTCTCCGCGCTGCGCGGCACGGCCTTCCGGCTGGTCAGTGCGGCGAAGCTCCTGGACCCCGCGGGGCTGGCGCGCGATCCGGCGCGGGCGGGGGCCTTTTTCGCCGAGACGGCCGCGACCGTCGCGGAATTGAACGATCGCCTGACCCAGATCTATTTCAGCCACACGGAGGTTCCGGACCCCCGGAACGGCGGCTGACCGGGAGCCTCCATGCCACCTGGTTTGCCGACCAATCCGGGCTGAAGCGCGCCGCCCATGCCCCTCTACCGCGTCACCCACGCCACGCGCTATGCGCACGACTCCACGGCGACGACCGCCTGGCAGCTCCTGCACCTGCAGCCCAAGCACGAGGCCGCGCAGCACTGCGACGCCTTCGAGCTGAAGATCTCCCCGCACCCGGCGGACCTGGCCGCCCGTGTCGATTACTTCGGCAACAAGCAGCATATTTTCACCCTCCACGAAGCGCATGCGGAGCTGCGCATCGCCTCCCGCAGCCTCGTGCGCCGCGAGGAGCCGGTCCTGCCGATGCCGGGGCTGACGCCGCCGGTCGCGGACCTCCGGAGCCTGGTCGATGCGGCCGTGGCGGCGGGCGAATTCCAGCTGGAACAGTTCCGGCACGCCTCGCCCCTGGTTCCGCTGCTGCCGGCGGCCCGCTCGCTGGTCGCCGGGCTCACGGCCGACCTCGATCCCGGCCGCACCCCCGCCATGGCTTGGCTGGCGGTGCTCGGGACGCGGTTTTGCGAGGCCTTCATTTTCGATCGGGAGGCGACGCGCATCTCGACTCCCTTGGCCGAGGTCATGGTGACCCGCCGCGGCGTCTGCCAGGACTTCGCCCACCTGCTCCTCAGCTGTCTGCGCCTGCAGGGGCTGCCAGCCGCCTACGTGAGCGGGTACCTGCTGACCCGGCCGCCTCCGGGCCAGCCCCGGCTGGTGGGCGCCGACGCCTCCCACGCGTGGGTTTCCGTCCATATTCCGGGCACCGGCTGGATCGACTACGACCCGACCAACGGCTGTTTCGTCGGCACCGGGCACATCGTGGTCGCGCGCGGCCGGGACTACTCCGACGTCAGCCCCGTCCAGGGCCTGTTCAGCGGGGGGGGCGGCCAGACGCTCGAGACCGGAGTGACGGTCGAACCGGTCGACGACGGGCGCGCGGCCCCGGGTCCGGGCGCATGATCGCGTACGGGATCACGATCTTTCTCGGCGCCTTCCTGCTCTTCCAGGTCGAGCCGCTGCTCGGCAAATACATCCTCCCTTGGTTTGGCGGCAGCCCCGGGGTCTGGACGACTTGCCTGCTTTTCTTCCAGACCGCCCTGCTGGCCGGTTATGCCTACGCCCATTTCTCGGCGCAGCGGCTGAAGTTGCGCCACCAGACGATCCTGCACGCCGCCTTGCTCGTGCTGGCCCTGGCCCTGCTGCCGATCATCCCGGCCGACAGCTGGAAGCCGCAGGCGCCGGGCGATCCGACCCTGCGGATCCTCGCGCTCCTGGCGGTCAACCTTGGCCTGCCCTACGTGGTGCTCGCGGCCACCGGCCCGCTGCTCCAGCACTGGTGCAGCCGCACCCACCCCGGGGTGTCGCCTTACCGCCTCTACGCCCTGTCCAACACCGGCTCGCTGCTCGCCCTGGTGAGCTACCCGTTTTTCTTCGAGTGGGCTTTTTCCCGGAGCGCCCAGGCGCGCGGGTGGGGCTGGGGGCTCGCCGCTTTTGCGCTCGCCTGCGGCTATTGCGCCCTGCGCGCGGGCCGGCCGCGCGTCGGCGCGTCGGCGCCGGCGCCGGCAGGACCGGCCGGCCCGGCCCCGGCGCGAGGCGACCGGCTGCTCTGGCTGGTCCTGCCCGCGGTCGCCTCCATCCTGCTGCTGGCCACGACCAACAAGCTCTGCCAGGATCTGGCGGTGGTGCCGTTCCTGTGGGTGCTTCCGCTCGGGCTGTACCTGCTCACCTTCATCTTGTGCTTCGACGGTCCGCGGTGGTACCGCCGGGGTCTGGGAGCCCTGGGCGCCGTGGTCGCGGTGGCGCTCGTCGCCGATCTGCTGGCCGACGCGCTGGAGTTCTCGATCCGGGTCCAGGTCGTCGGCTATGGCGCGGCGCTGTTCGCCGGCTGCATGTTCTGCCACGGCGAATTATATCGGCTGAAGCCCGAGCCGCGGCGGCTGACGGGCTACTACCTGATGATCGCGGCGGGGGGCGCGGCGGGCGGATTCCTGGTGGCGGTGGTCGCGCCCTTGGTGTTCAACTCCTACTTGGAGCTGCCGCTGGGCTATTGGGCGCTGAGCGGCCTGCTCGCGGTGGTGGGCTGGCGCTGCCGCAGCCGCGCGGCCGCCGTCGGCGGGGGGGCCGGCGCGGTGCTGGCGCTGGCCGTGGTCTCCTGTCTCGGCATGGCTGGCCCCGCCAAGTGGACCGGCGCCGCGCTGGCCTGCCTGCGGGAGTGCGCGGGCTTCGCCCGGGGGCACGGCCTGGCGGTGGCCGCCCTCGCGGCCGCGCTGGTGGTCTGCCTCGGGGACCGCCGGCGGCTCATCGTGCGGGAGTGGCGGCCGCGCGCCGGCGTCCTGTTGCTCTTGCTCGCGCTTGCCGCCGGCGCTGTGTTCGGCCTCGAGCAGGGCCAGGCGCGCGTGGGGGTGGTGAGCGCGACGCGCAATTTTTTCGGGGTCCTCACCGTGTTCGAGTACAACGCGAAGGACCGGGGCAACCACTATTACATGCTGGAGCACGGGAAGATCATCCACGGGCTGCAGTTCACCGATCCGGTGAAGGCAACCTGGCCCACCACGTACTATGCGGAGACCAGCGGCGTGGGCCTGGCGATCCGGACGCTCCCGCCGGGTCGCGGCCGGAGCCTCGGCCTAGTCGGCCTGGGCACCGGCACGCTGGCCTCCTACGGGCAGAAGGGCGACAAGCTCCGGATCTACGAGATCAATCCGCAGGTCCAGGCGCTGGCCCGCAGCCGCTTCACCTACCTTGCGCACTGCGCGGCCGAAGTGCAGGTGGTCTTGGGGGACGCCCGCCAGTCGATGGAGCGGGAGCTGGCCGGCGGCCCGGCGCAGCAGTTCGACCTGCTCGCCCTCGACGCCTTCAACAGCGACGCGATTCCCGTGCATCTGCTGACCAAGGAGGCCTTCGCGATCTACCTGCGCGAGCTGCGGGCGGACGGCGTCCTCGCGGTGCACATTTCCAACCGGTACTTCGACCTGGAGCCGGTGGTCGCCCGGCTCGCCCAGCACTTCGGCCTGGCCTGCGTGACGATCGACGACGAGGACGCCTCGCAATGGTGGGTCTACGAGACGACCTGGATGCTCCTGGCCAAGGATCCGGCGCGGCTGCGCCGCCCGCTGATCACCGATGTCGCGCTGGCCCCCGAGGCGGCGGACTCCGGTCCGCCGTTGTGGACGGACGACTACACCAGCCTCTTTAAGATCCTGCGGTGAGGTGGGCGGAGCGGCGGGGACCGGATTATTCCCGGCAACCCCGAGGCCTGGATACGGTCGGTTCCATTAGGCATCTTCGCCTAATTCGCTCCTTTTCAAATGGCCCTCCGCTTCCCTCTCCTCGCGGTCTGGCTCGCGCTTCTCGCCGCGGCGGCCTACCCGCAGGCCCCGACGGGCACCCTGCCGACCGTCGTGGCTCCGATCGCAGCCACCGGGGTCAGCGCCGGGGGGATTGTGACGGTCGACCTCAGCACGGTTTTCGGGCTGCCGGGAATCAGTGGGCCGCTCGTGCAGTTCTCCACGGTGTTCGGACCGGTGAACGTGGAGCTCTTTCCGCAGGCGGCGCCCCTGACGACGGCGAACTTCCTCGGCTATGTGAACAGCGGCGCCTACACCAAAACGATCTTCAACCGCGCCGTCGCCGGGTTTGTCGCCCAGGGCGGGACCTACAACGTGTCGGGGAATAGCTTGTACGCAATCCAGACGGGCCCGCCGGTGACCAATGAGTTCGGCCTGGCGAACACCCGCGGGACCTTGGCAATGACCAAGTTGGCGAACGAACCGGACAGCGCCACGTGCACGTGGTTTTTCAACTTGAGCGACAACTCCGCGACTTTGAATCCGGAAGACGGCGGCTACACGGTCTTCGGCCAGGTAATCGGCACCGGGATGGCCGTGATCGACCAGGTTGGGAATGCGCCGGTGGTCGACCTGAGCTCGGAGCTGAACGCCGACTTCACCGAAACTCCGGTGATCAACTACACGCCGCCGAACGTCTCGACCGCCAATCTAATCCTGATTTCGAGCATCGCTCCCATCACGGTCTATGGTTCGGCCTCGACCGCCGGCGCGGTGCTCTCCTTTTCGGCCACCAGCGGCAATCCCGCTGTGGCGACGGCGAGCGTCGCCGGAACCATCCTCACGCTCCAGGCCAACTCCTCCGGCACGGCCGAGATCACGGTGACGGCCACCGACTCCAACGGCAACCAGGCGAGCACCGGATTCAGGGCCATTTTCGGCGGCTCGCTGGCCATCGTCCAGCAGCCGGGGTCGCAGACGGTGACTTCCGGCACCACGGTGGTCTTCGCCCTGGGAGTCGCGGCGGCCCCGGCCGCCACCTTCCAGTGGTTCCTGAACGGCGCGCCGCTCGCCGGCGCGACCGCGGCGCACCTGGTGGTGGGCGGGGCGACCGCGGCCAATGCCGGCAGGTACACCTGCGTCGCTACCAACCTGGGCGGGAGCGTGACCAGTCAGGCGGCCGTGCTGACCGTCGCGGCGACGGCCAATCCCGGCCGCCTGGGCAATTTGTCGGTGCTGACCATGGCGGGCAACGGCGCGCAGCCCCTGACGGTAGGCTTCGAGGTCGGGGGGGCGGGCACCACCGGCCAGCAAACGCTGCTGATCCGCGGCGACGGTCCGCTCCTGGCGGCGGCGCCGTTCAACCAGTCCGGGACTTTGGCCGATCCGGTGATCGCGCTCTTCGCCCAGGGTTCAAGTAGCGGGCTGGCGTCCGACGACAATTGGGGAACGGATCAAGCCGCCGTGACGGCCGCGGAGGCCAACACCTACGCCTATCCCCTGGCGACGGGAAGCTTGGACGCGGCCTGGGTGAGCACCCTCGCGCCGGGCGCCTACAGCGTCCAGGTCACCGGCAATCCGAATGGCAGCGGTCTGGGTTCGGCCCTTGCGGAGGTGTACGATGATACCCTCGCGGGGGCGTACACCCTTTCCACTCCCCGGCTCGTCAACCTCTCCTGCCTGGCCCGGATCAATGCCGGCGGCCTGCTTACGGCTGGATTTGTGATCGGCGGGGCGACCGCCAAGACCATGCTGGTTCGGGCTTCGGGCCCGGCGCTGGCGATGGCGCCGTTCAACCTGGCGGGCACGATGCCCGATCCCCAATTGACCGTGCACACCACGGTCAACAGCCAGGACGAGGTCCTGGCGGCAAGTGCGGGCTGGGGCGGTGACCCCCAGCTCGCCGCGGCGGCCGCTTCGGTCTATGCCTTCGCCTGGACCGTTCCTGGCAGCAACGATTCCGCGGTCTTGCTCACGCTGTCCCCGGGCAACTACACGGTGCAGGTTTCAAGCGTGTCGGGAACCGCCGGGACCGCTTTGGTGGAAGTCTACGAGATTCCTTGAGGCGCTACTTCTGCACCGTGTAGGCGACCGAATATTCGGTGTTCTCCCAGCGCAGCTTGAGCAAACCGCCGCCGGACGGATTCTTGGCCAATTCCATCGTGAACTGGTCGACGGGTGGTTCGATCGTGGAGCGGGTGAGATCGACGCGGGCAAAATCCTTGGCCGGATTGTATTGCAGGCCCCATTGGCCGATCTGCGAGCTGACAATCAGCTTGGCGGTGCCGTCGGCCTCGGGCTGGGTGAACAAGGTGTAGGCGCCAGCCGGAATCACGGTGCCGCCGAGCACGATCGGGTTTTGCGTGATCAGCAGCGTGGCCTCATCCGCACCGGTGCGCCAGGGTTTGCCGTACGGGACGAGCGCGCCCCAGATCTTGCGCACTTCCCCGGTCTTCGGATCCTTGGAATAGGGGCGGCCGTAGACCAGGGTGACGCGGTTCTTCTCGGTCACCAAGCTGATCGTCTCGTGGGGGCTGATGCGTTTTTGTTGGGCGGAAGCAGGGGACGCCCCGATGACCAGGGCGGTGAACAGCAGGACGGCGGAGGTTAAGGAGCGCATGGGGGTCGTTGATTTACCGGATCCTCCCGATTGTCGGGTCGGATCGAACTGACCCCGAGTTTTGCAAACCTCGAGCCCGTTTGCCACGAAAATGCGCGGGAGCGGCGGGCCCGGACCCCCGGGTTGGGCCGCTCGGCTGCGATCCGGTCGGCGGTTCGGCCGGACCGCGGGGCGAGCAAATCTTGCGCACTTCGGTCGGATCCGCTGGGCCGGCGGCGCAAAAACCCGGGTTCGCCGGCGCGAGCGAGATTGCTTCGATCCGCAGATTGCGTTCCGCTTGGGTCCCGAGAGCATGATTTCACCTCCTGGCATTTCCGCGCCGCGTCGGTCCGCTGGCCGCGCCGGCGCCGGGTGATCGCATCGCATGCACGCCGTCCAGCCTTTGAGTTCGGGCGCCGCCGCGCGCGGCCCGCTTGTCCTGCGCTGGCACCGGCGGATCCGGGAGCTGGGGCCGGCCTGGGCGCAGTGCTTCCCGGACGACGATGTCCTGCGCTCGTACGCGCTGCACGAAGCCGTCGAGGACGCGCAGCTGAGCGACGTCGAGCTCCACTACCTGGTCGGGGAGGACGAGCAGGGCGTCGCCTGCGTGATCCCGTGCTTTGCCTTTGAGGTCTGCCTCGCCTCGCTGGCCAGCCATTGGCTGCGGCGGCTCGTCGGCTGGGCGCGGGCGGTCGCGCCCCGTTTCCTGCGGATGCGCCTGTTCGTGGTGGGCAGCCCGATCTCGACCTGCAGCGACCTGCTCGGGATCAAGGGCCTGGCCGACGGGGTGCGGTGGGACGGGCCGAAGCTGCAGGGCCTCTTCGACGAGGTGATCCGCAAATCGAATTCGCTGGGGATCAAGCTGGTCCTGATCAAGGAATTCGAAACGCCGGTGGCGGACATCCTGCGCGAGGCGCTGGCGGCGCGCTTCTTTTTTGTCGAAAGCCTGCCGACCACCTATCTGACGCTGCCGCCGGGCGGCTACTTCGCCTCGATCTGCTCCCGCTACCGCAACAAGCTGAAGAAACGCAAGGCGGTCGGGGCCGAGAACGAGCTGACCTGGGAGGTGGTGCCGACCTGCCAGGGCTACGAGGACGAGATCCACGGGCTCTACCTGCAGGTCATCGACCATGCGGACTTTGTCTTCGAGCGACTCAACCGGGCCTTTTTCAGCCGGGTCGACGGACGCTTGGGCGGGGCCGCCTTCTATATCCTGGGCTTCCGCGCGGTCGAGGGGCGCAGGCGTCTCGTCGCCTGCGAGCTGGTGATCTGCGACAAGGCGACCATGCACCCGCTCTACAGCGGCTTCGACTACTGGGTGAAGCGCGACACCAGTCTTTATTTCAACGCCTTCTACAAGGTGATCGAGGAGGCCGAGCGCCGCGGCTTCTCCCGCGTGCATCTGGGGCAGACCGCCTACGAGGTGAAGGCCGAACTAGGCGCCGGCTGCACGAAGCTGTTCCTGGGCGTGCACCACTCGAACCGGCTGGTAAAAGCCGCGCTCTGGCACGCCCGCGGGCTGCTCCTGCCGACGACCCACTTCCCGGAGCGGGAGGTCTTCGCCGCGCCGCCGACGCCGCGCAAGAGCGGACCGAAGCCGGCCCCCGCCGCGGCACGGGCCGCGAAGTAGCGGTCCGGTGGGATCAGCCGTGCCCGAAAAGCACCTGCCGGCAGCGGCTGGCGCCCCGCTCGAATTTCCGGCAAGTCTCCGGCCGACGTTCGTAGATTGTGCACAGGCGGCTCGCCCGGTCGAGGGCCACGCAGGTGCCGTCGCCATCCTGGTCCATGAACCGGGAGCCGTCGCGCCGGACGGTGAGCTCCGCGGGAATCTGGTCCACGCCCGGCTTCAGCTCGACCACGAGCCGGCAGCACGCTCCGCAGCCGGCGCAAGCGGGAATCTCTTTGGGGGGGAGCAGCGCCACGGCCTATTTGACGGCGGCCCAGACGCGCTGGACGTCATCGTGGTCCTCGAGCGCCTGCAGGAACTCCCCGACCTCGGCCCGCGCCGCCTCGTCCAGGACCGGGAAGGACTTGGCGATGTAGCCGAGCTCGCTCGTCACCACGGTCCATCCGTGCTGGGCCAGCCAGGTCGAGACCGCATGGACGGCCGTCCGGTCGGTGACGAAGCGGGCGCCGGCGCGTCCGGCGGGGATGTCGTCGTTCTGCTCGTGGGTGAGCGCCTCGAAATCGTTGGCGCCGGCCTCGATCGCCGCCGCCTCCAGGTCCGCGGCGGGGTCCGGGTGATGCGCCTCGACCAGCCCGGCGTGGTCAAAGAGAAACTTGTTGCTCCCGCCCTGGCCTAGCACCCCCTGCTTGAACAGCACCCGCATCTCGGGGGCGGTCCGCTGGTGGTTGTCCGTGTAGACCTCGACGATGATCGGGACCTTGTGCGGCGCATAGCCCTCGAAGACGATGTGTTCGAGCACCAGCTTGTCGTCGCCGCCGCCGGCGCCTTTCTTGATCGCCCGTTCGATCGCCTCCCGCGTCACGCTGGCCTTGCGCGCCTTCTCCACCGCGGCGAATAGCCGCGCGTTGGCGGCTGGATCGCCGCCGCCGAGCTTGGCCGCGACGGTGATTTCCTTCACGAGCTTGCCGACCGTCTGGCCTTTTTTCAGGTTCACGATCGCGCGCTTCGCGTGCAGCCATTGGCGTCCCATAGGAACGGGAAAGCTGGCGGTTGGGGGCGCGCGGGGCAATGACGAAAGGCGCCGGAGCGGAACCGAACCTGCCGAAAGGAGGCTTCTCCAGGCGCCTGTTGTCCGAGCACTCGGTCGCCTTCCGACGCCTCCTTTCGGCAGGTTCGGTTCCGCTCCGGCCCGGGTGGGCGGTAGGGTGGGATTGCGCCCTGGGCGCCGATCGGGTTGCCTGGGCGCCGATGGATTTTGAGAAGCATCTGCTGGTGGACGGCTCCAACGTCGTCCACGCCTGGCCGGAATTGCGGTCCCTGGCGAAGCGGGACCGGGAGGCCGCGCGCAGCCGCCTGTCGCTGGCGCTCCGGGCGCTGCATGACGCCGAGCGCGTGCGCGTCTCCCTGGTTTTCGACGGCCGCGGGGCCGAGCTGGCCATCGAACGGCCGGCCGGGGCGGCGACCTTCCTCCACGCCTACAGCCCGGCCGGCCTGACGGCGGACGATGTGATCGAACAATGGGTGGGGCGCAGCCGCGAGCCCGGGCGGTGCGTGGTGGCGACCGACGACCGGGCCGAACGGGAGACGATCGAGGCGCTGGGCGCGGCTGGAATCTCGGCGGCCGAGCTGGCGCAGTGGGTCGAGCGGGTCGCCGGCCGCCAGCAGGAAGGTTTGGCCCGTCGGCGCCGCGCCAACGACCGCGACTGGCGGCGGCCCGGCTGAACCGCCGGATTTAGATTGAGGTCACCTGATGGGAGAGCGGCTGCAAATCCGCATCCTTCAGGGCGGAAAAGCGCAGCTCTTCGTCCAATCGGAAGGCCTTGGCCAGGCGAGACTTGGCCCGGGCCAGCTCCCCGAGCAGACAATGGTAGCACGCCAGATTGTAATGGAGAATCGCGGACGTATGGTCGCCCAGCGACTCCTCCGCCTCCAGCAGCACGGCGCGCGCCTCGCTCACCCGGCCCTGCTCGCGCAGGGCGTACGCCCACATGATCCGGCCCTTTTCGTGGCCCGGACGAAGGTTGGCGTAGTCCTTGGCGAGCGCGGCCAGGTGGCTCCACTGCTTGGCTTCGCAGAGCAAGTCCATTCGCGCCTCCACCACGCGCGGGATAAAGCGGTCCTTGAGGTCGATTTCGCTCAGCTCCTGCACGGCGTGGGCCAGCATCCCGAGCGCCAGGTAGCCCTTGACATATTCGAGGTGGCGCCGGGTGGAGATCCGGTTCGCAGCGAGGCGAGTCATCGGGCTGGTGGTCGCGGGGGACATCGGCTTGGTGGTTAAGCAGGTTCTGGGCCGGAATAATCGCAGCACCGCCAGGATGGCGGCGGCGCCGCCGCGCCCGCAACCGCGAAGTGGGTTGGAAACGTGGGCATTACTACGCAGACCGGAGGTTGCGCCCGGGCCGCGGGCCGTTCACTTTGGACCGTTTATGGCCCTGCTCAGTCTTCTTGATGTTAGCCTCAGCTTCGGCGGACCGGCGATTTTGGACCAGGTGAACCTCCAAATCGACCCGGGAGAACGCGTCTGCCTGGTCGGCCGCAACGGGGCGGGCAAGTCCACCCTGATGCGGGTGATCGCCGGGGAGACCAAGCCCGATCTGGGCGACGTTTTCCGGCCGGCGGGCGCGGTTTACACCCGCCTGCCGCAGGAGGTTCCCGCGGAGCTGGAGGGATCGGTGCACGACCTGGTGTCGGCGGGGCTGCGGGCCGAGGGGCACGAGGAGGACTGGGAGCGGGAGGTGCGGCTTGAGAATCTCCTGGAGCGCCTCGAGCTCAACCCCGCGGCGCAGTTCGCGGCGCTGTCGGGCGGCCTGAAGCGCCGCACCCTCCTCGCCCGCGCCCTGGCGGGACAGCCGGACCTGCTCCTCCTCGACGAACCGACCAATCATCTGGATTTGGAATCGATCCTCTGGCTGGAGGAATTCCTCCTGGGGGCGAAACTGTCGCTGTTTTTCGTGACCCACGACCGGGTCTTCCTGCGCAAGCTGGCGACGCGGATCGTGGAGCTGGACCGCGGGCGGCTCGCCAGCTGGGCCTGCGATTACGACACCTACCTGGTGCGCAAGCAGGAGGTGCTGGAGGCGGAGGAGCGGCGCCAGGCGCTGTTCGACAAGAAGCTGGCGCAGGAGGAGGCCTGGATCCGGCGGGGGGTGCGCGCCCAGCGCTCGCGCGCCCAAAGCCGGATCAACCAGCTGCTGCAGATGCGCGCCGAGCGCCTCGCCCGCCGCGAGCGCACCGGCAACGTGACGCTGCGCCTGGCCGAGGCCGAGCGCTCCGGGGTCAAGGTGATCGAGGCGGAGAACCTCCGGTTCGCCTGGCCCGACGGCCGGGTCCTGGTCCGAGACTTTTCCACCGTGATCACCCGGGGCGACAAGATCGGGCTGATCGGCCCCAACGGGGCGGGCAAGACGACGCTGATCAAGCTGCTGCTGGGGCAGCTCGCTCCCGCGGCCGGCACGATCAAGCACGGCACCAATCTCGAGGTGGTGTATTTCGACCAGTTCCGCTCGCTGATCGACGACACGAAGACGGTGGCCGACAATATCGCCAGCGGGAACCCGACCGTGACGGTCGACGGGCGCAGCCGCCACGTCATCAGCTACCTGCAGGACTTCCTCTTCGCTCCCGACCGCGCGCGCACGCCGGCCGGCGTGCTCTCGGGCGGCGAGCGCAACCGGCTCCTGCTCGCGCGCCTGTTCACCAAGCCGGCCAACGTGCTGGTGATGGACGAGCCCACCAACGATCTGGACGCCGAGACCCTCGACCTGCTCGAGGACCTGCTGGTCGAATACACGGGCACGCTGCTCCTGGTAAGCCACGACCGCGAGTTTCTGGACAACGTCGTCACCAGCACGCTGGTGTTCGAGGGCGACGGGCGGATCGGCGATTACGTCGGCGGCTACGCCGACTGGATCCGCCAGCGCGCCCGGGCCGCGGCGGCGCCGAAGCCCGCGGAGCGGCTGCCGCCGCCGGCCGCCCCGGCGGCCAAGCGCCAGGCGCTGAGCCCGGGGGAGCGGCGGGAACTCGGCGGGCTGCCGGCCCGGATCGAGGCGTTCGAGCGCGAGCAGGCCGAACTGACGGTCAAGCTGGCCGATCCGGCGTTCTACAAGCGGGAGCCGGATGCCTTCGCGGGGGCGAAGGCGCGCCTCGAGGAAATCGAGCGCGAGCACGCCGCCGCCTTCGCCCGCTGGGAACAGCTCGAGGCCCGCGCGGCCGCGGGGCGTTAGCGCCGCCGCACCGGGGCGGCCCCGGTCGATTCGCGCACGACCAGCAGCGGGGCGATCGTGTGCACGAGGGGCCGGGCCCGCAGGGGCCGGCCGATCTGGGGCAGGAGCAGGTTGATCGCGGCGTCGACGGTGCTGGGGATCTGCTGGTCGACGCTCGTCAGCTCCGGGGTGGTCATCAGGCAGATGTCCTGATTGTTGAAACCGGCCACCGAAATGTCCTGGGGCACGCGCAGGCCCGCCGTGCGGCAGGCCTGCAGCGCCCCGACGGCGATCTCGTCGTTCAGGGCGACCAGCGTGCCGGGCAGGCCGGGAGACTCGATGAAGCTGCGCGCCACGGCGCGGCCGAATTCGAAATCGTTTTCCCGCGCGTGCAGGTGGTCGAGGGACCGCGTGGCCCCCGCCAGCGTGAGGCCCTCGGCGGCGAGGGCGGCGGCGATGCCGGCCAGGCGGTCGCGCACCGAGCGGGCCATGCTGGTGAAGCCGAGCAGGCCGAAGGAGCGGTGGCGCTGCTCCAGCAGGTAGGCGAAGAGCTGGCGCATGCCGTCGGCGCGGTCCAAGGCCACGCCGTTGGCGCCGGGCACGCCCACCTGGTCGATGATCAAATGGGGAGTTTCGTGCGTGCGCAGCTCCTGGATTCGCTGCGCGATCTCCTCCTCCACAAAGTGCCCGAGGAAGGCGATCGCGTCGACCCGCATGGACAGGAAGTGCCGGACCGTCCGGCGGCTGCCCCCGGGCTCCACGACCTCGATCAGCGAGGCGTAGTTGCGCTCGCGCAGCCGCTGCTGCAGGCCCGCGAGCTTCAGGATCGCCGGAGGCGTCAGCAGGTTCTCGATGCAGATCCCAATCGTGGCGGTCCGCTTGCCCTTCAGGTGCAGGGCGTAGGCGTTCGGGGTGAAGCCGGTCTCCTCGATCGCGCGCTGGACCTTGGCGATCGTCTTCGGCTTTAGCCCGGGCTGGCCGTTGAGCACCCGGGAAACGGTGGTGCGGGCGAGCCCGAGATACCGGGCAAACTCGGCCGTGGAGCGAATGACGGCGCGGGCGGGGGCGGGCTTGCTCACGATAGGCAAGCCATAGCCGAAAGCCGCCGCCTGGGAAGCGCAAACGGCGCCGCGGCCGCTTCAGGGGCCTGGGCGCGGCAGATAGTAATAGGCGCGGTTCTTCAGCTGGACCTCGATCGCCGGATTTTTCAGCAGCCGGATCATTTCCGCGCCGGCGAGCAGGACCGGGCCGTAGCCATGCCCGGCGTAGACGCTCACGGGCCGGTGGTAGTAGTAGATCGGATCGGCGGCGAAGGTCGTGCCGACGCAAGTCTGCTCGACCTGGCCGAGGGCATTGACCTGGGCGGCGACCCCGATCCAGCCGGCTTGCGCGATGGAGCCGAAGAGCTGCGGGCTGATCCAGCCGCGGTTGATCGCATGGGCCAGACCGTAGACGAACATCGCCGAGGCCGAGGTCTCCAGATAGGAATCGTTCCGGTCGAGCAGCTGATGCCAGCGGCCTTCCCCCGACTGCAGGGCGGCGACGCCTTGCAATTCGGAGCGCAGGTAGCCCAGGAGCGCCGCCCGGCGCGGATGGCTGGCGGGAAGGACATCGAGCAGGTCGCAAAGCGAGACCACCGCCCAACCGTTGGCCCGGGCCCAGAAAAAGTCGGGGCCGCCCGGACTGTCCTCGTTCCAGCCATGCGCATACAGGCTGCGGCCGGGGCGGAAGAGACGCTGCGACATCTGGGCGGCGTCGCGCGCGGCATCGTCCAGCCAGGAGGCATTGCCGGTGAGCCGGCCCAGCTGCGCCAGCGGCACCACACCCATGTAGAAATCGTCCGCCCAGATCGAAACGGCATGGGGGCGGTGCCGGGCCAGCGTCCCGTCGGGCAGCCGGAACTGACCGTGGGCGATGTACTCCCCCCAGGCCGTGATCACCGGCTGCAGGTCGGGCCCGATCCCGGCGAGGCGGGCCCGCGCCAGGGCCGAGGTCATGGCGCCGCAGTCGTCGAGCGCCGCCGGCGCCAGGATCGGACGGAAGCTGTTCGCGGCCGTGCCGAAGGCGGCGGCCTGGGCGCGGAAGTAGGGCAGGGCTGTGGCGATGAATTGCAGCTGGCGGGCGGTGAAGTCGGCAAAGCGGCGGTCCCCGGTCGCTTCGGCGGCGGCGAGCATGCCGGCGTGGGTCACGCCGGTCGTGTAGTCGAGCGGGTTGAACTTCTGCTCCGGTCCCCGGTCGGCGACCGCCTCGGCGACCGGCGCGCTGCGCGGATCGATCTCCCGGCCGGTCCGGCGGTCGATGATGCGGCCGGGAAAGGCGGTTTCCAGGAAGCCGCGGACCAGCTCAAGCTTGGCGGTGATCTCGGCGACGGTCGGCTGGTGGTAGGGGACCGGATAGACGCCCTCGTCGGGATCAGTGGAGTTGGGGTTGTCGGAATTGCCAAAGGGCGGGGCGGCCCCGGCGGGGGAGGCGAGCGGCAGCAAGGCGGGCAGGGCGGCGGCAAGGAGCCGCCCGACGAAGGGCAGGTGAAGGAGGCGCATGGGGACGGGGAAATCCGTGGGGCGGGCTGGCCGGCATTCAAACCGGCCGGGGTGAATTGGCCAAGAAAATGCGCGGCTTGGGCCCGGCCCCGCCCCGGGGCGGAGTTTTCGGCTTCCGGCTCCGCGGGTGCGCCTTCCCGGCCGCCGCGCCGAGCCGCAGGATAACCTTGCCGGGAAGGGGGTCCTGCGCTTGATGTCTTTCTCTTCTTGTGAAAAAAGCCCTAATCACCGGCATCACCGGTCAGGACGGATCGTATTTGGCGGAGCTGTTGCTGGCCAAGGGTTACGAAGTGCACGGAGTGATCCGGCGGGCCTCGACGTTCAACACCAGCCGGATCGACCACCTCTACCGGGATCCGCACGCGATCGAGAACCGGCTCTTCCTGCACTATGGGGACCTGGCCGACGGGGTCCAGATGGTGAAGCTGCTCTACGAGCTGCAGCCGGACGAGGTGTACAATCTGGGGGCTCAATCCCATGTGCGCGTGTCCTTCGACATTCCGGAGTACACGGGCGACGTGGACGGGCTGGGGGCGCAGCGGATCCTGGAGGCGATCCGCGAGGCCGGGCTGGTCAAGAAGGTCCGTTACTACCAGGCCTCCTCCTCGGAGATGTTCGGCAAAGTCCAGGCGGTCCCGCAAACGGAGACGACCCCGTTCTGGCCGCGCTCCCCCTATGGCTGCGCGAAGGTGTACGCCTATTGGCTGACGGTCAATTACCGGGAGAGCTACAAGCTCCACGCGAGCAACGGAATCCTCTTCAACCACGAATCGCCGCGGCGGGGCGAGACCTTCGTCACCCGGAAGATCACCCGGGCGGCGACCCGGATCAAGCTGGGCCTGCAGCCGGCGGTGTTCCTCGGCAATCTGGAGGCCCGCCGGGACTGGGGGTACGCCAAGGAGTACGTCGACATGATGTGGCTGATGCTCCAGCAGGACCAGCCCGACGACTACGTGGTCGCGACCAACGAGACCCACAGCGTCCAGGAGTTCTGCGAGGCGGTTTTCGGCTATCTGGGCCTCGACTGGAAGCAGTACGTCAAGCACGACCCGCGGTACGAGCGGCCGGCCGAGGTGGACCTGCTGATCGGCGATCCGGCCAAGGCCCGGCGCCAGCTTGGCTGGGAGCCGAAAGTGCGCTTCCACGAGCTGGTGAAGATCATGGTCGAGCACGATCTGGCGCTCGCCCGCCAGGAGGCTCAGCTGGCCGATTTGCAGAAGGGCTCCTAAGCCGCATGAAACTCTTCATCGCGGGGCACCAGGGGATGGTGGGGTCGGCGCTCGTGCGGCGTTTCCAGGCCGAGCCCGGAATGAGCCTCATCGTGCGGACGCGGCGGGAACTCGACTTGCTGGATGCGGCGGCCGTGCGCGCCTTCTATGCCGCCGAGCGGCCGGAGGTGGCGATCATCGCGGCCGCCAAGGTGGGCGGGATCCACGCGAACCGAACCTACCCGGCCCAGTTCCTGTTCGACAATCTGGCCATCGCCGCGAACACGATCGACGGGGCGCATCGGCACGGCGTGCGCCGCCTCCTGTTCCTGGGCAGCTCCTGCATCTATCCGAAGCACGCGCCGCAGCCGATGCCCGAGGAATGCCTGCTCACCTCGCCGCTGGAGGAGACCAACGAGGCCTATGCGATCGCCAAGATCGCCGGTCTCAAGCTCTGCCAGAGCTACCGCCAGCAGTACGGCGTGCTGTTCCACTCGGGGATGCCGACCAATCTGTACGGCCCGGGCGACAACTACCACTTGGAGAACTCCCACGTGCTGCCGGCCCTGATCCGGAAGTTCCACGAGGCGAAGGCGGCCGGCCGTCCGGAAGTCACCGCCTGGGGGACCGGCACGCCGCGGCGGGAATTCCTGTTCGTCGACGACCTGGCGGATGCCTGCGCGTTTCTCCTGAAACTGCCGGATCCGCCGGACTGGATCAACATTGGCTCCGGGGTCGATGTCACCATCCGGGAGCTGACCGGGATGGTCGCCCAGGCGACCGGCTATGCCGGCCGGATCGTCTGGGATGCCACCAAGCCCGACGGCATGCCCCGCAAGCTGCTGGACGTCTCCCGGCTGACCGCCCTCGGCTGGAAGGCCAAGGTGGGCCTGGCCGACGGCCTCGCCCGCACCTATGCCAGCTTTCAAGCGGAGTCCGCGGCCGGCCGGCTGCGGGCCTGAACCAGTGCCATGAGCGAGGAGATGCCCGAATTTTCCGAGGAGGCCGAGGAGCCGGGGCTGCGCAAGTCCTTCTGGGAGCATCTGGCCGATCTGCGCTCCGCGTTGATCCGCTCGATGGTCTCCATCATCATTGCCCTCGTGGTCTGCCTTTTGCTCGACCAGCAGATCGCGAATATCATCGAGAATCCGCTCCGGCGGATGTACATGTTCGAGGCGCCGCGGCCGACCGTGACGCTCCTGATCGGCGCGACCAAGATCGGGCCCTTCCCGGTGACTCGCGAGCAGTTCCCGGCGCTCCCGCCGGGCGCCGCGCCCCATGCGGTCTTCCGCGTCGGTTCGAAACAGGTCGGGAACGACCAGGTCCTGACGCTCAATTTGGATTCCGAGGCCACGGCCGACCCGCTCAGCGTCCGCCTCGACAATCTGAGTCCGGCCGAGCCGTTTTTGGTCGCCTTCCACATGGCGCTCTACGCCGCGCTGGTGGTGTCTTCGCCGTTCTGGCTTTATTTCATGGGCGGCTTCATTGTCCCGGCGCTGCGGCCGAAGGAACGCAGCCTGATCTTCCCCTGGCTATTTTGGGGCGTGTTCCTGGCGCTGGTGGGCGTCCTGCTGACCTATTTTGTCCTCCTGCCCGTCGCGCTGCGGGCCGCAATAAAATACTCGGACCTGCTGGGTTTCAATTCGACCGACTGGCAGGCCGGCGAATACATCTCCTTTGTCTGCAAATTCATTCTCGGCATGGCGGTGGGGTTCCAGTTTCCGCTCGTCGTGCTGCTGCTGGTGAAGATCGGGATCGTCACCCACAAGCACCTGGCGCACTACCGGCGGCACATGATCGTGCTATCGCTGATCCTCGGGGCGCTGCTGACCACGCCCGATTACATCACCCAGGTCGCGATGGCGGTGCCCCTTTATATCCTCTACGAAATCTGCATTTGGATCGCATGGTACTGGGATCGGCAAAAGCGCCGCCGCGGCGAAATCGTTGCGACCTGAAATTCGCCCGAGGACCCTCGGTGATTCAAATCTCGTTTGGGTCCTGAGAAAGAAAACCGATCTTGCATCCATGGTCGGGCTCGGGCGATGCAGACAGTTGACGGATCGCTTCGATGATCGCAGCCAGTTGCCGGTCATGAATGCCAACCTGGGCGTCCCGTTCGGCCAGTTTTTCGGCTAGAGCCTTCTGGTCGAGCACCATCCGCCGGAGAGCGACGAAGGCGCGGATTACGACAAGACTCATCTGGACGGCGCGCGGGCTGCTGAGGACGGTAGCGGCCATGAGAGCGCCAGGCTCTGTGGAGGCGAAGGGCGGCTTGCCTCTGCCACCGCGTCCCCCGTTCTTTGAAGTCACAGATTGTGACTTCAAAGATGCAACCTGTTCATGATTAAGTGGAAAACGGAAGTCGGCCGGGAATCGATCTGCATTCCGTTTCTTTGCCTGGTTTAGGGCCTTTGTTGCCACGCCGTAAATTGCGGCAAGATCGCAATCGAGCAGAATGCGGGCGCCTCGAATCGTTAAGATGCGTTCCAGGATCTGGTCGACAGGACGGATTTCCGAGCGAGGCATGAGAGTTTGACACCCAAGGAATATTAGCAAGGGGGAGAAAAATGGCGCTGCGCCGGATTTCTCGTGCCGCCTTGCCACGCGGCCATTCCCTCCGTAGCCTGACCGTTCCATTCATGATCGCACCAGAAACCTTAAATCACATCGAAAACATCAAGAAGCGGGCCGGCCACTTGTGGAGGTTTCTTTGACGTCGACCAAAAACTGCGGGAAATAGAGGCGCTGGAAGCCCAGATGGGCGAACCCAAGTTCTGGGACAACGCGGAGCGGGCCCAGAAGCACATCGCCAGGCTGAACACCCTCAAGCGCTCGATCCTGCCGGTCGCCGCCTACCAGAAGAAGGTCGACGAGGCCGGCCTGATGGTGGAGCTGGTCGAGGGCACGACCGGCGCCGACCACGACGCGTATGCGAGCGAACTGGACCAGACCGTCGCCGGTCTGGTCGCGGAGCTCGACCGGCTGGAGATCGCCTCCTTCCTGAACGGTCAGTTCGACCGCAACAACGCCTTCCTCTCGATCCAGGCTGGGGCGGGGGGCACGGAATCGTGCGACTGGGCGGACATCCTCTTTCGCATGTACACCCGCTGGGCCGAGCGCCGGGGCTTCGAGGTCGAAGTCCAGGATGTGCAGGTGGGCGACCAGGCGGGCATCACCAAGGCGACCCTCTACATCAAGGGTGAGAACGCCTACGGCTACGCCAAGGCCGAGCGCGGCGTCCACCGGCTCGTGCGGATCAGCCCCTTCGATTCGAACAAGCGGCGGCACACCTCCTTCTGCGCGGTCGACGTGATCGCGGAGATCAACGAGGACATCGCGATCGAGATCCCCGAGAGCGAGCTGCGGGTCGACGTCTACCGGTCCTCCGGCAAGGGCGGCCAGGGCGTCAATACGACCGATTCGGCCGTGCGGATCACCCACATTCCGACCGGCATCGTGGTGGTCTGCCAGAACGAGCGTTCGCAGATCAAGAACCGCGCCAGCGCGATGAGCGTCCTCAAGTCCCGGCTCTATGAGAAGCGCCTGGACGAGCAGCGCAGCGA
>Ga0302320_10005435_pt1 | contig 28587 bp, 28 predicted proteins | sample Bog_T0_3_FD_202130 | JGI IMG/M metagenome (GOLD analysis project Ga0302320, IMG submission 202130) | Peat permafrost microbial communities from Stordalen Mire near Abisko, Sweden - Bog_T0_3 | ecosystem: Environmental > Terrestrial > Soil > Wetlands > Peat | place: Sweden: Abisko, Stordalen Mire...
CGCCAGCGCATGAAGGAGTGGAAGCCGCCACAGCCGCGCTATCCCACCGGAGTGTTTGCCAAGTACGCGGCCCTGGTGTCGTCGGCTTCGCAGGGTGCGATTACAAGGGCGCCGAAGTAAATGCTCCTCCATCTCTTGTCATCCTGAGCCCCGCGTTCTCCTGCAGCGATGGGAGGCACCACGCGAAGGACCTATGCATTTTGCCAGCATAGCGGGCGCGCAGATAGTCGCCAGTCACGCAAAGTCGCGCCTTGTCTCCGTCGAGTGCTGTTAGAAAAGTGCGAGCGGGAAGACTCTGACGTTGCAGTAAAGCGGAAACTAGAATATTCGTGTCGAGGACGACTCGAATCATTGCTGCGAGGGCCGACCTTCACGGCGGGCTTTCCGCGCCCCCGCTATCTCCGCCTCAATCTCTTCCATCGAAAGCTGATCGAGACTCTGTTCTCTCGCGCTCTTCCATGATGCTTGCAGCCACGCTGGAGCGGAATCAGAAGACCTGGTAGAGATAGTGATCTCCTCGTTCTCGGGGATGGCGCGTTCGAGAAGGCTTTCGATCGCAATTTTTTGGTCGGGTGACAGATCCTTTACCTTGCGGGTCATGAGATTCTTCCTAAACGATGCTTGAGAATATCTTCCATATCTTCGGCGAAGTCGGCATCGAGCACGGGAGCTTCTCCGGTTTCCGCCTCACGCGCCTTGGCCAGAGCGATGCATTCGGAAAGGTGCGGCACGGGGCACCCTGCGCATGAATCACCGCCACAGGTAGCTCGCCGCTTTCCACCACGACTTCCGCCCCGGCGCGCACACGGGCCAGCAATCCGGCAAAGTCGCTGGCGGCTTGCTGAGGACGTACCGAATCATTGTTGCGAGAATAAATACATGCCACCGCCGTTTAGGAAAATAGTATCCAACATTCCCCGCTCGTTAAAATCACCGAGGACGATGCCAGTTTCGGCGCCAGAGATCCCAGACGCCAAAGTCTGCGGAGGTTGAAAGGTTCCATCCCCATTCCCCAGGAAGATCACGAACCGGTTGTTAAAGTCTGAATACTCCGACACCAACAAGTCCGGCTTGCCATCAGAATTGATGTCGCCGATGGCATAAGTAAACTGCCTCTGTCCCGTAGCATCAGCCGTGTAGTAATTTGGCGGCTGGAAAGTGCCGTCCCCATTGCCGAGCAGCACTCCGATTTGCGCTTGATTGCAGAATGCAAGATCAAGTTTCCCGTCCCCGTTGAAGTCACTTACTTGGGCGACGGCACCATAAGCGCCTCCGACGCAGAGTTCCGCCCCAGGAAAGTCCGCTATCTTGCGTGGTGTTTTGAAGCTGCCATCACAGTTTCCCTGCAGAAACCACAACGCCGTGCCGAATTCGCTGATACCGTTAACGGTGATTTCGGGAGATTGGAGGGTTACGAGATCGAGCTTGCCGTCGCCATTGAAATCTCCAGCGACCATTTGAACGGCCAAACCGCGGGCGGGGTAACTGTAATAGGCGGCATGTTCGAACGTCCCATCTCCGTGGCCCAGGTATGTGGAAAGGTTGGCGAGCGCCGTGATGAGATCAAGATTGCCATCTTGGTTAAAGTCGCCGGCCAGGATCGAGCCGAAGTCTTGCCATCTACTCACCAGGGTGGGACCGCGAGTGAAGTCTCCTTTTCCATCCCCGAGCATCACGCTCATGCGGGTCGGACTAAAGCCACCGCTGGAGTCAAGGTACGAAAATGAGGCCACATCCAAGTTGCCGTCGCCGTTGAAATCCCCGTAGGCGAACTGGGTCGGTGATAAATTATTTTGGTCCACCACCGATGCAGGGTGAAAGACCCCTGTGCCGGTGCCTAAGTCGATTCCCAAACCCCAATACTCGCCTAAGAGATCAAGGATTGCGTCGTGGTTAAAATCTGCTGCCTGCATTCGCCAAAAGCCGAAAAGGTAGTAGGTTGGCTCGTTGACCGCAACCGATAAAATAGGCTCGTGCACTTCCACCTGCGCCCAACTCGCGCTCGAACTCCCGCCGCCCGGCGCGGGGTTCGTGACGGTGATATATCCGGCAGTATTCTTCGTGATGTCAGTCGAGAGAATCTGCGCCTGCAGTTCATGGCCGGAAACATATGTGGTTGCGCGCGGCTGATAATTCCAATTAACCACCGCGCCCGGCACGAAGTTCGCCCCGAACACACTAAGGGTAAAGTCTCCGCCGCCCGGCGCTACAGCGTCAGGATGGACCGGCCCGACAATCTGCGGTATAGGATTATTCTGGGCGGCAGCAGCAACGGCCAATGACACTACGGCAAATGTTGCCAGTACGAACGACATCAGATTGCGGCAAATCGAGTCTGATAAGAAGAACTGCTGCTTGTGCAAAACTACCTCCCGAGGGTTCGGCCCGAAACGGAATCCCGATCTCGGAATGAAAATGGACGCCATCATATCCCAGATAGGCTGCCTGAGGAATCGTGAAAGAATTTGCGGCTTCAGAACCGAAACGGGCTGATGTGTGTACTATCCTCTAACATCTTCCCTCCGAATCACATACAAGAATCCACACAAGTCTCCGCAAATGCGTACGGCATTTCCAGAAAGTCATCTACAATCATGGAAGTTGCTTTATTTAAGCAACTTAGCAGTCCCGAAACGGAATCAGACATGGCAGCGAAGTTGCTCATTGAGGATCGGCGGAGCCCGACGCTCGCGCCTGTCCCGCCCGACAGCACTTCCGGAGCGGCCCTGAAGCCTATGAACCGGGAAAGCCAAGTACGCTCGGTTGCTGTCTTGTTATTCCTCCTGACAGTCGCTGCGGTCATTTTCGCAGGCTTCAATTTCAATTCCGAGTGGAAATTCCTGGTCCCGGAAGACGGAGTCTGGTGGGTCGAGCACAACGGCCAACTGACTGCCGACCGGGTTGATCCCAATGGACCCGGCGCCAAGGGCGGCATTAAGACCGGCGACCAACTGGTTTCGATCAACGAGCAGGAAGTTCACAACATGTCGGCGCTGGAGCGCCAGCTCTACCGCAACGGCGTCTGGTCGAAGGCGGCGTATTCTCTGCAACGGCAATCGGTGCCGATTGATTCCAGCGTGATTCTGGTGCCGGCCGACCGGTCGCTGAACAACTGGCTGCGCCTGATTGCCCTGATCTACCTCGGCATTGGACTCTACGTATTGCTGCGGCGCTGGACCGCTCCGGGGTCAACGCATTTCTACATTTTTTGCCTGGTCTCTTTCGTCGCGTATTCGTTTAAATACACCGGCAAGCTGAACGATTTCGACTGGACAATTTACTGGGGCAACATTGCTGCCGGAGTTTTGCAGCCGGCGCTGTTTCTGCATTTTGTTTTGACCTTCCCTGAGAAGCGCCAGATTGTGCGCAAGCATCCCTGGTTGCTGGCGCTGGCGTACGTCCCGGCTGCGGTGTTGCTGGGAACGCACGTTGCGGCGATGCGCTGGCTGCAGGCGAGCGAACGCCTGCGCTGGAACCTCGACCGGATGGAAATGTCCTACGGCTCGTTGTTCTTTCTAGCGGCGGCGGTTGTGCTGTGGGATAGTTACCGGCGCGCCAACACTACGATTCTGCGGCAGCAATTGAAGTGGGTAACGCGCGGAACCATTCTCGCCATTATTCCTTACACGCTTTTTTACGTTGTCCCTTACCTGATGGGGTCGCTGCCGGGCGCAGCCATGAAGGTTTCAGCGTTGTCGCTGGCGCTGCTCCCGCTTACTTTCGGATACGCTATATTCCGCTATCGCCTGATGGATGTGGACCTGATCTTCAAGCGCGGCGTGGTTTATACGCTGGCAGCGGCGATTGTGGTGGGATTGTATTTCGGCCTGGTGGCAAGCGTTGCCTTGCTGGTTCATAACTGGCAGCCGAGTTCCGGGCCAGTCGGATTAATTTTGGCGGTCGTGGTGACGGCGCTGCTGTTCGATCCAGTGCGCAAGTGGATTCAGGACCGCATTGATCATTTCTTTTACCGGACTTTATACGACTACCGGCGCACCCTGCTCGAGTTCGGACGGGAGTTGGGATCGGAAACCAATCTCGACACCTTGCTTTCTTCTTTGATCGATCGCTTATCAAGAACGCTCGCCGTTGATCGGATGGCAATTTTTCTGGCGGGAAAACAGCCGGGGCAGTTTGTGCTGGCAAAGTCTTTTGGCATGTCCGCGCCAGGAAGCGTTGATCTGTCATTTTTGAGCGCTCAGCGTCCGGAGCAAGCGGGGCACTTATTTTTCGAGAATACGCATCAGGTTCCGCGTGAGACGCCGAGCGCGCAGCAGGCCATCGCGCGCCTCGATCTTAACTACTACATTCCCTGTCACGCGCAGCAGAAGACCATCGCGGTGCTCGGCTTAGGCAAGACGACGCAGGGCGATTTTCTTTCCAGCGAAGATATGGAACTGCTCGAAACGTTGGGAGGATATCTCGGCATCGCGATTCAGAATGGACAGCTCTATGCGTCGCTGCAACAGAAGGCCGCTGAGTACGAGCGGCTGAAAGACTTCAACGAAAATATTGTCGAATCGATCAACGTCGGGGTGATGGCGCTCGACATGGAAGACCGCATCGAGAGCTGGAACGCGCAGATGGAAGTGATGTACGCGGTGCCACGCTGGCAAACTTTAACTCAGCCGTTGAAGGCAATTTTTCCAGCTGAGTTTGTGGACGAGTTCAACCGTATGCGGCAGGACGCGGGCATTCGCAATCTGTATAAATTCCGTCTGAAGACTCCTGCGGGTGAAGTGCGTACGGTGAACGTGGCGATCGCGCCGCTGGTGACGCGCAAGTTCCAGGTGATTGGGCGCCTCATCATCATGGACGACATTACGGAGAGAGTCGACCTCGAAGCGCAACTTTCGCAGGCGGATAAGCTTTCGTCGATTGGATTGCTGGCGGCGGGCGTGGCGCACGAAGTAAATACGCCGCTGGCGGTGATTTCTTCCTACACACAGATGTTGAGCAAGCAATTGCAGAGCGATCCGCAGAAATCCGCACTGCTCGAAAAAATCACGCGGCAGACTTTCCGCGCATCGGAGATCGTAAACAATCTGCTGAACTTCTCGCGCACCAGCGGAAGTGAAATCGGCGACGTCGATGTGAACAAGGTGATTGCCGACACGCTGGCGCTGCTGGAACATCAGTTCAAAGTTGCGAAGGTCGAGGTGCAAACTTCGCCGGCACCGAAGTTGCCGCCGATTCAGGGTAATCCCGGAAGATTGCAGCAGGTGTTTTTGAACTTGTTCCTGAATGCCAAAGACGCGATGGCGGGCGGCGGGACGTTGCGCGTATCCACGATGAACGGCGAAAGCATCAGCGTTTGCGTGACGGATTCAGGGTCGGGGATCGCGCCGGAGAACATACAGCGCATTTACGATCCGTTCTTTACCACGAAAAATGCGCCGCGCGAAGGGCAGGCTCGCGGCACGGGACTTGGACTTTCGGTGACCTACGGAATTATTCAGGAACATGCGGGCAAGATTCGCGTGGAGAGCCAGCCCGGATCCGGCACAACGTTCACCATCGATTTTCCGCTCAGTAGGAAGGCCGTAAATGTCTGATAGCGTTGTCATCTCGCGCGCAAGCTTAAACGGATCCGCAAGCGTGGCGGGCGCCGTACTCATCATCGATGATGAGGCCGAGATTCGCGAATCGTTGCAGACGCTGCTGGAGATGGAAGGTTTCGTTGTAGAAACGGCCCCTGACGGCGAAGCCGGCCTGCAGAGGATCGGCGAGCATCCGTTCGATTTGATCCTGCTGGATCTGGCCCTGCCGGGTCGCGACGGAATGGAAATTCTGGCAGAGATTCGCGCCCGCGAAGTGCGTCTGCCGGTGATCATGATCACGGCGTATGGCACGGTAGAGAACGCGGTGCGGGCGATGCAGTCGGGCGCGGCAAACTTTGTTCAGAAGCCATGGGACAACGAAAAGCTTTTGGCCGACGTGCGCGCCGCGGTAGGCTGGCGCCGCGCGGAAGAAGAAAATGTTCAACTGAAGCGCGCGCTGAAGCAGCGCTATAACTTTGAAAACATTGTCGGCAAGAGCGAGCCGATGCTGAAGATTTTCGATCTGGTCGCTCAGGTCGCGAACAGCCGCTCGACGGTTCTATTGCAAGGCGAGAGCGGAACCGGAAAAGAAGTGATTGCCAAGGCGTTGCATCTGAATTCGCCGCGGCATGACCGGCCTTTTGTCCCGGTAAACACCGGTTCTATGCCGACGGATTTGCTGGAATCCACGCTCTTCGGCCACGTGAAAGGCGCCTTCACCAGCGCCATCGCTTCCAAAAAAGGCCTCTTCGAGATGGCCGACCGCGGAACTTTATTTCTCGACGAAATTGCCACCATGGGTCTGGACACGCAGGCCAAGATTCTCAGGGTGCTGCAGGACCGGCGTTTTATGCACCTGGGCGGAGTGCAGGAAGTTCAGGTGGATGTGCGCATCATCGCCGCCACGAATGTCGATTTGCGCCAGGCCGTGCGCGAAGGACGCTTCCGCGAAGATCTTTTTTACCGGCTGAATGTCATCACCATTGAGCTGCCTCCGTTGCGGGCGCGCCGGGAAGACATTCCGCTTCTGGTCGAGTTCTTCCTGAAGAAGTATGCCGAAGAAAATGACCGTCCGGTACGGCGCATTACTCCGGAGGCATTGCGCCCTCTTCTGTCCTATTCGTGGCCCGGCAACGTGCGCGAACTGGAGAATGTGGTCGAGCGCGCGGTCGTGCTCTCCTCAGGAACGGAACTGACGATCGATCTCTTGCCCGACAATCTTTTGGGACGAGGCTCGATGTTCTCCTTGCACGAACCGGCGGCGGACGCGTCGCTGTTTGAGATTGTCGACGACGTACAGCGGCGGATCATCATCGAGATGCTGGAAAAGTGCAACTGGAACCAGACGGAAGCGGCCGAGCATTTCAAAGTGCCGCTTTCGACGCTGAACCAGAAAATCCGGCGGCTGAATATTGAGATTAAGAAAAAGATGAGGGGATAGATAGAACACGGGATTTCCCTTAGACTTCGCCCATTCCGACCACCTGCGGTTCTCCAATCCTTCCTCGGTTTTTTTACAGACTTTACTGCACGACGATCGTCAGGCTCTCCAGCATCTCATTTCTGTGTTCGCCAAACTATCAAATCCTGAACCGGTTGAGGGAAAAACGACCAGCCGGACACCGTTCACTTCAGAACACGCAGCTCCTCCAGACGGCCAAGGTGACGAAGTCTGGATGGCGTTATGCGGGCAGGCGGCCGTGGAACAGGATCCGAAACGCCTTTTGGATCTGGTAAGAGAAATCAACCGCCTGCTGGAAGCCAGGAAACAACGGTTGGATGGTGCAGGCGTGAACCATCGAAGTTCGCCGTCTTCCCCACTAAATAGCGACAAGAAATGATGAACGGAAATAAGAAAGCCTAGCGGTGCACCGGCTTCGTTGCGAGCAGGCCACCGCTCTGCCGCTTCTGTTATAGTTTCGAAAAGCGTGGGGATTCGTCCCTGCGCTTTCCGAGCCGCATGGAACTCATCTCTCCCACCGATCTCGCTAAAGAAAAAATCCAAAATGTGCAGGATTACGTCCTGTTCTGCGGACAGGCAATCGCGAATTTATTCCGCAAGCCGCTCTACTTTGCCGACATGGTGCGGCAAGCGGATTCGATCGGCGTGGGATCGTTGCCCATCGTCGTACTGACCGGCTTCTTCACGGGCGCGGTGCTGGCGGTGCAGGCCTCCAACACTTTGGAACGCTTCGGATCCATCACACTGGTGGGGCAACTGGTATCGCTTTCCATGGTCCGCGAGTTGGGCCCCGTGTTGACGAGCTTGATGGTGGCCGGACGGAACTCTTCCGGCATGGCGAGCGAACTGGGATCGATGGTAGTGACCGAGCAGATTGACGCCATGCGCGCTCTGGGCACCGATCCCATGAAGAAGCTAGTCACTCCGCGCGTGGCCTCCACCGTGTTCATGCTGTTTTTCCTGACTATTATTTCCGATTTGCTGGGCCTTACCGGCGGATTGGTGATTGCGAAAGTGTTGCTCAAACTTGACGCCCGCCAATACTGGTTTAACGCGTGGCAGACGCTGGTATTTCAGGATGTCTTCATGGGACTGATCAAGCCAGTGCTATTCGGCTTTATTATCGCCACGGTAGGCTGTTTTTTCGGCATGAATGCGCGCGGCGGAACGCAGGGTGTGGGCCGCGCCACAACGCAAGCCGTGGTTGTGGCTTCGGTATTGATTCTTTTCATGGATTTGTTAATCACGCGGTTCCTCATGATCACACTTGCGATTAATTAATCCTATGTCCGCTCCCACTTTGCCGCTCGATTCGACTGCTCCGATCACGCAGGAAAAATCCGGACCCGCGATTGTATTCGAAGAGGTCACGCTCGCCTTCGGTGAAAATGAAGTGCTGCGCGGAGTATCCTTCCAGTTGGCGCGGGGAGAAACCAAGGCGCTGTTCGGCGTGGCAGGATCGGGCAAGAGTCTAATTCTGAAGCTGGTGATGGGGTTGATCCGTCCGGACTCGGGCCGCATTCTGGCGCTCGGAGAAGATGTCACGCAAATGAAAGAAGATGATCTTTTCAAGTTGCGCGGCAAAATCGGAATGGTTTTTCAGGAGAGCGCTTTATTCGATTCCATGACGGTCCGCGAGAATGTCGCTTACCGCCTGATGGAAGAGCACGGCATTTACGATGAAGACATTGACCACAGAGTGCGCGAGGCGTTGCGCTTCGTTGAACTCGAGCACACACTCGATCTCGATCCCGCGGAACTTTCCGGAGGCATGCGGCGCCGCGTCGCGATCGCGCGTGCGCTGATCACGCAGCCCGAATTGCTGCTTTATGATTCGCCCACGGGGGGCCTTGATCCCGTGACATCGAACACCATCGTGGAGTTGATCGTGAAGCAGCGCGATGTGTATCACACCAGCGCTTTGATGGTGACGCACCGCTTGCAGGACGCTTTCACGATGGCCACGCATCAATTCAACCAGCAAACCAACCGCATGGAACCGTTACCCAGCGGCAAACATTGTGACGTGCCCATGAGCTTTTTGATCTTGCGCGACGGCAAAGTTATTTTCGATGGAGACCTGCCTGAACTGGCAACTACGCAGGATGAATACATCAAGGAGTATATCTCGTAGCGGTGCGTTCCCACTTGCTGGGGGGCAGAGTGACTACCAACGAATTTATTGCGGATAAAACGCGGGAGCGTGACCGCTTCGAGTTGGATTTGGGCGACGCTTTCGATGTGAAGGCCAGTATCGTCCTGCTGATATTGACGTTTCTTGGGACGACCGCCGCGACGATTCTGACGGCTGACAAACTATCCGAAGTGCCAAAACTTGCACAGATTCCTGTGATTGCTTTCACAGTAATCTCAGGCATATTTTGTGTCGCCTGCCTCTGGCCCAAGAACTATCTTCTCGACGATCTGCCGGGCACGTACGTGAATTGGCTTGCCGAATTAGAAGGATCTGAAGCAGAACAGCTCGAAGGAGTAGAAAATCTAAGTTTTGAACTCGCGAACGCAAGAATCATCCATCATCACGAACTCAATAAGACGAAAGCATGGGCGCTAAACGGTGCATTTTGGTCGATGTCCGTCTCGCTGTTCGTTGAACTCGGCGCGGTCGCCTATGTGGCGTTCGCTATCCGCCCTTCTTAAAAGGCTGGTTCTGGGGACGCGGGGGCGGAGTTGCAGCGGTCCGCTTCGGTTTCGGAGCCTGTAGTTGCGGCTGGAGAGTGGGCATAGGAGTTCCTCGCTGACTTGATTATAGCAGCCGCAAACTAATCACACCCCGACCGGGAAGGGCTTGGTATGGCTTTCCGCGCTCAGTTCAACTCCCGCGAAGCGGCCTTGGAGCAGCGACATCAATCCCGTGTACCAATAGCCAAAAACAAACAGCAAGAGAAACGGAATGGTGAAGTAGTTGTCGATCTGGATGGCGTAATAAGTCATCATCGCGAAATAGCAGCCAATCAGCAGTTCCACCCACGGGACCCATCCCAGCCGCCGGCGGTATTTTGTGGCGCTTACCTTATCTTTTTTCGAGCCGACATTATATTTCGGGGTGCGCGCGAAAGCAGTTTCTTTTCCGATGAGCGCTTCGATCACGGCTTTCGTGTTCGTAATGGTGAGTCCGACACCAAGAGCCATCAAAAAAGGTAAATAGAGCAGCGCACGCGGCCACTTCTTGGGAAAAAGTTCTCGCTGAGAAACCAAATAGAAACTCGATATAGAAAAAGTCGACGCCATAAAAAGCGGGAGATCGATGAAGAGCATCTGAAACCATCCCTGATAAAAGCGGATGATCATTGCCGGCAGCATGAGCACGGAAAGAATAATCATCAGCGGATAGCTGAGATTCGCGGTCAGGTGATACCAGGCTTCGATTTTTGTGTGCATCGGCGCGTCGCTTTTCAACACGCGGGGCAGAATCTTCTTTCCCGTCTGGATCAAACCCTTGGCCCATCGCGCCTGCTGGGTTTTGAATGCGGTCATCTCGACGGGCAATTCCGCGGGACACTCCACATCCTGCAGGTAAATAAATTTCCATCCCTTGAGCTGCGCGCGGTAGGAGAGATCAGTATCTTCGGTGAGGGTATCGTGCTGCCAGCCGCCGGCTTCGTCGATGGCGGCGCGGCGCCATACTCCGGCAGTGCCGTTAAAGTTGAAGAACACTCCGCTGCGCGCGCGGCCGGAGTGTTCGAGAACAAAGTGGCCATCAAGCAGGATCGCCTCGACTTGTGTGAGCAAAGAGTAGCTGCGATTGATGTGCGTCCAACGCGTTTGCACCATGCCAATCTTCGGACCGGTAAAGTGATGAATAGTTCGCAGCAGAAAATTTTCCGGTGGCGTGAAGTCGGCGTCGAAGATGGCAACGAATTCTCCCTTGGCCGTATTCAGGCCCTGGGCGAGCGCACCGGCTTTGAAGCCCTCCCGGTTGGTGCGGTGATGGTAGCTGATGGGATTTCCCAGCGCCGCGTAGCGCTCGACAAGCCCGCGCGCGACGTCCACCGTCTCATCGGTGGAATCGTCGAGCACCTGAATGTCAAGTTTTTCCCGCGGATAGCGCAACTTGCAAATTGATTCAAGCAGCCGTTCAACGACGTACTGCTCGTTGAAGATGGGCAGTTGAACCGTGATGCAGGGTAGTTGCTCGAAGTAAGCGGCGGGTTCCGTAGTCCGATTTTTCTTATGCTTGTAATACAGATAGACCAGAATGTAGCGATGCATTCCGTAGCCAGCCAGCAGGACGAGCACAATAAAATACGGGAACAGCAGCGCGCGGTCGAAGGCGTCCGTGTGATAAAGACCTTGGAAGGTCTTATCCAAAAGATGCTGGCGCAGATAGGGGCCGATCCCTTTGGGCGCAGCCCATGCGGCCAGCATCGAAGACAGGATGAGATCAGTGCGCAGCAAGAGGTCCGGTGAAAACCTCTATTCTACCGGAAGGTGGCAAGCTGCCCACTATAAGGATGCCGAATCGTTTTTGCTAATGGCCACAGGACCTCTTAGGCACGCTTCGGCTTTCTCCAGTAGGATTTCCAACTCCATGGTGAAGTTGCGGCGGGATTGCGCTTGCAGCCTCCATTGATCCTGAAGGGGAGCGCAGACGCGTGGAATCAAGTCCTCGAAGCGCATTACAGCGCATTCGAAATACTCGATATCTTTCTTGAGCAGTCGAAGGAATTCTCCGTCGCCCACAGCGGACATAAACACCTCCAATTGCAACTGAGGCCTTAGAGAAGCAATCGGCGTGCCAAGATTCGGAGTTGTTGTGGCAGAGGTAGAACTTGCGTGTTTTCAGAAGGGTAGGACGATGCCGGCTGACTAGGGGGATGAACATTACAAAGTTTGACACTAAAAGCGGTGGATCGCGTGTAAAAATTTCGATCGAAACTGCGCTGGTCCGACTCTAGCCGGACGAATCGCACTTATTCGCGATTGTTTTCCCTCCGCCGTTCCGCAAGCACTTCATCGACTAAAGAAATGCCTGGCTTCACCTATCGCCGTGCGTGGCGCTGGCTTCGTTGAATGCGACGCAACTGAGTTGTGATGCGGATTTCGTCCTCCCCGATGCTGAGCAGAACTTCGTCTCCAACTTTGATACCGAGAGATTTCAAGAACGAAGCTGGGATCAAGACATCGCCGTTCTCATCTACACGAATTCGAATTCTCTCGTATAAGGATTCAAAGGTTTGACGAGTATATTGTCGGCCAGAGAACGACCCGGATTTAATCCGTCGCACTTTCTTCCGCCGCAGGCACGACCCTTATATGCACGCTCTTGCGCTCGCCTTCGTTTACATGGAGAGGCGTACCCAGGCCTTCGTAGGTCTTAAGGAATTCGGAGTTGTAGTAGGCCTCGCCTTCGACGCTCTCCCATGCGTAGAGCGTGTAGTCGCCCGGAGGCAAGCCACGGAGCGTGAAGCGTCCGCTCTGATCGGTGAGGGCTTTTCGATAGCGGTCCGGATGGCTGCGGTAACGCGCTTCGGGAACGGCAACGACTGCGACGTCGGAAACAGCCTCGCCTTTCTGATTCGTGGCAATACCATCGGTCGAAGCGCCATTCGCGCTGGCGATCAAATCAACGTTCGTTGTGCCGCCGCTAACACTGAAGCTTGATTCAGAAACGTCGCGGCCGCCCGCCGTCAAAGACTTTAAAAACCAATCCGGCACGGCACTCACTTCTGAAATTTGAAGTAAATAATGCCCGGGAGGAACATTCTTCCACTCAAAGCTGCCGTCGGGGTTAACGTGGGCGACGGTAGAAAAACCATCCCCTAAATTGAAAGCTCCGATCATTTCGTCGTCGCCATCGCTGGAGCGCAGCATCAGAAAAATCTGCGCGGGATCGGGCTTCGCGTTGAGGTTGGCCTCGATGCGCAGATGGCCGCGAATGGCGCCCCCGGATTGAGGAGCGAGCCGTAGACCTTCGATATTGGTCGAGGTCAACTGCACCGACTGGCGCACCATCATAGGCACCGCGACGTTATCGACTGTCGCTAAGATGGTGTAGGCGCCGGGCGAGACATCGCGGATTTCGAAGCTGCCGTCTTTGTGCATCTCCGCGCCGTTCAGCATGAGAGTGAAATCCTGCGACTGCAGCGTGATCGCGGCGCTGGAACCCGCCGGCAAATTCACCACCGTTCCGCGGATAGTCAAGCTGGGGCTGGGCGTGAGCGAAAAGTTTGCAGGGAAGTCGTCGCCACCGTGCAACTGAATTGGCTGAGCCTGCCCGCGGTCTCTGGTGCCGGGGTAGTAAGTAGTTTGGTAGGTTGCAGCCGCGGGTTTTTCCGCCGCAACACTCTTGTCGGTCACGGTCGAGGCATTACTCGCGGCTTCGATCAGGCTTCTGAAATCGGGAGGCGGAGTGACGGAAATAAAGTAGCTGCCGGAAGCAAGTCCCGGGATGCGGTATTCGCCCAGGTCGTTGGTGCGCTCGGCTCCCGCTTGCGCCCAATGGCTGCGGCCCGCCACAAAAGTTTGCCGCAGTACGGCGACCTGCGCCTCCGCCATGGCATCTCCATCTTCGTCCGTGACCCTGCCTTCGACCACGGCCGCAGCCTGCAGAGGGATGGCGAGGTTTTTTATTTCCTGCCCGGCGGACAAGGTGAGAACGCGACCTTCGGTCCGGCGATGGCGGCGGTCGACCTCCTGAAAACCGGTACGTTCCACGAACATGTGATAGCGTCCGGGAGCAATATTCTCGATGTGAAAACTGCCGTCAATGCCGCTGATCGCCGTGTAATTCCCGCCTTCACCTGGGCTCTCGGCAATCAGTTCGATGAGGGCTTTCTTTATCGCTTCGCTGCCGGGTTCTTTGACAACGATGCCGGAAATCAATGCTTTCGAAAGGTTGGATGGGGGAGAAGTTGCCTCTGCTCCTGAGCCGGTTTGGGCGGGTAATGTGGTTCCCAAGAGGAGGCCCAAGAGGAGGCCAAACAAACATGTGTGGGCAAGCTTCATAACGCGCACATCCGTTAAAGGCAACGCTCACGATGAAATCGAATTGGATCGATGCAGAGCCAATTTTAAACCGTTTCACTTCGCGAACTGGAACCTTTCGTAACCTGATGTATTGAGAATTGCTCTCGCGTGAAAAAAAGCCAGCAATACACATAAATGCTAAAATCGTACACATCAGAGGGTGCACATGCGAACTAACATCGACATCGACGACGAACTCATGCGAGTGGCGATGCGGCGGAGTGGCGCTGCTACAAAGAAGGCTGCGGTGGAAGCCGGATTGCGTTTGCTGGCGCAAACCTACGCTCAGGGATCGATCCGGCGGCTAAGAGGGAAGGTAGCGTGGGAGGGCGATCTCAATCAATCACGGCTCTCGCGGGGCGAGGGATAGTTGGTCATCGTCGATACAACTGTGTGGATCGATTATTTACGCGGGGTTCAAAATCCCGAGACCGCCTGGCTGGAACGGGAGCTGCAACTTCGGCGGCTGGGATTAACCGATTTAATCCTCTGCGAAGTATTGCAGGGAATTCGGGACAAAAACGTTTTCGTACGGGTGCGAAGGGAACTTTTGGGATTCGAGGTTTATGATTCGGGCGGTCGTGAAATGGCGATTGCCGCCGCCGAAAACTATCGTGCGTTGCGCCAGAGTGGATACACCGTTCACAAGACGATCGACTGCCTGATCGCCACTTTTTGCCTGCGGGGTGGACACGAACTGCTGCACCGGGATCGCGACTTCGATTGCTTTGAAAAAGCGCTGGGGCTGAGGGTGGTGCATGCAGGGTGAGCCGATACAAAGCTACATAAAAGGGAGGCAAGGCGTCCTCTGCTCCACGAGTTGAGGGGGGAATCTAGGTTCTACCCATAACTAATTCGGAATCAGGCTTTTATCCCGCTAGCATCCGTGATATAACCTGCCCTGAGCAAGAAATAGTGGGTGATTCGACCGCCAGTGGCGTATTCTGGTGGGGTTGGCTCCGGATTTCGGCGAGTCGAGTTTCGAAATCCGCATAGGGATGAGTTCATTGCTGCGGAGGGCTGAGCCGGATGAGATCAACGCAGTTTGAGATTAGCGAGGAAGCAGGAGGCACTGTGTCGGAAGCACGAACTGGAAAACGATTTCCGCTGGAATTGCCGATTAAAATTCACGAAGAGCACGCCAGCGGCGACACCAAAGGGCTGACGGGAAATTTGAGCGCGGCCGGAGTTTATATTAAAGCCGACGCGGCGATGGAAATTGGTTCGCCGGTGGAGTTTGAGATCACGCTGCCTCCCGATGTTACGGGCGGGCAGGAGAACGTGACGATTCAGTGCAAAGGGCGCGTGGTGCGCGCCGATCCGACGGGGAGCAGTCCGGACGGGAAGGGTGTGGCCTGTGTGATTGATTCGTACGAGTTTGTGAGGAAGTAGCAGGAATCGAATTGTGGATTAAGTGATTGTTGATTGCTGATTGAAAACCGGTGCGGTGTGCTTTTAATCAACAATCAGAAATCAACAATCATCAATTTTGCCGCGTTGCGGCGCGGCTCTTAGACTGATTTTTGGAGCGTCGATAACATGCTCAAATTGATACTGGCCGATAATCAGGCAATTTTCCGGGCGGGCATCGCCAAGGTGCTGGCGGTGGAAGACGAGATGCGCATCGTGGCGCAGGCGCAAACGCAAGAGCAGATGTTTATGGCTCTGGATAAATTCCGCGCCGCGGTGCTGGTGGTGGCGGCGGGATTTCACAACGATTTTGCGGCGATTGTGCAGGCGGCGAACCGCGCGAAGACGCGCGTAGTCGTGCTGGCCGATACCGGCGAGAGCGCGCAGCGGCACATGTCGAATGGGGCTCATGGCGTGGTCTATCGAAACGTCACGAGCGCAGCGTTGGTGGATTGTGTCCGCAAAGTGGCGCGGGGCGAGACCTGGGTGCAAGATGTCGCGGTACCCAGCGAGCTTACCGAAAACGATATGGTCGGATTGCGGGTGCGCGACCGGCTGACCGCGAAGGAGCTGCGCATCGTGGCGCTGATTGTCCAAGGCTACAAGAATAAAGAAATTGCCACGCAGCTGGGAACGACCGAGCAAGTCATAAAGAATTATCTGCGCAACGTGTATGACAAGATCGGCGTATCGGACCGGCTGGAGCTGGCGCTGTTCACCATCCATCACCGGATTTTGAATGAGGCAGCGGCGGCGACAACGGCGGGACCGGCGATGCAGCCTCCGGCGGGCGTGATGCCGTAGGAAGTTTGCAAGTTCGAATCGAAGCCGCCCTGCTGGGCGGCTTTTATTTTTGGCGAGCGGACATCCAAATCTTTAACCCAGAGGACACGGAGTTTCACAGCGTTCATCCCTCGGAGATTATTGACCGGGCGCATCGTTGCGATTAGGAATCGCATCTATCCCTCATGGAATTTCGAACCATGGGACGATCTGGATTGAAGGTACCGGTGCTGAGTTTTGGCACAGGAACATTTGGCGGCGGAGATGAATTTTTCAAGGCTTGGGGAGCGAGTGATGTAAAGGACGCGACCCGGCTGGTAGACATCTGCATGGAGGCGGGCGTTAATCTTTTCGATACGGCCGACGTTTATTCGAACGGTCTTTCCGAAGAAATTTTGGGGCAGGCGGTTCAGGGACGGCGCAACGACCTGCTTATTTCCACCAAGGCTACCTTCCGCATGGGGCCGGGTCCGAATGATTTGGGCTCGTCGCGCTATCACCTGATTCGCTCCTGCGAGGATAGCTTGCGGCGGTTAGGCACCGACCACATCGACATCTATCATCTGCATGGATTCGATGCGCTCACTCCCGTCGAAGAAGTTCTAAGCACTCTGAATCAACTGGTGGTGAGCGGCAAGGTACGCTACATTGCGTGCTCGAATTTTTCCGGATGGCATTTGATGAAGTCGCTCGACGTCTCGGAGAAATATGGATGGGCGAAATATGTGGGCCATCAGGTTTATTACTCGCTGGTAGGACGCGAGTATGAGTGGGAATTGATGCCGCTGGCGCTCGATCAGGGAGTTGGGGCGCTGGTGTGGAGTCCGCTGGGCTGGGGACGGTTGACGGGAAAAGTTCGGCGAGGGCAGCCACTGCCAGCCGAGAGCCGGTTGCATAAGACGGCGGGGCAAGGTCCGCAGGTGGAGGACGAATATTTGTATAAAGTTGTGGATGCGCTAGAGGCGGTCGCGAAAGAAGTAGGCAGGACGGTGCCGCAAGTGGCGCTGAACTGGCTGTTGCAGCGGCCCTCGATTTCGACGGTGATTGTGGGAGCGAGGAATGAAGAGCAGTTGCGACAGAATCTGGCGGCGGTGGGATGGAACTTATCGAAGGAGCAAGTGGCGAAACTGGATGCGGCGAGCGACGTGCCGCCGATCTATCCGTATTGGCATCAGCGGCAGTTTGTGGAGAGGAATCCGGCGCCAGTGGCACTCGTCGAGAAGGTAAGGAGCTAGCGGATGGCAAGAGTGTTTATTACAGGTTCGTCGGACGGACTGGGCAAGATGGCGGCGCAGCTTTTGATCGAGCAGGGGCATGGCGTCGTGCTGCATGCTCGCAATGAGGAGCGAGGGCGCGAGGTGATGGGAGCTGTGCCGGGGGCGGAGGCCGTCGTTATCGGCGATCTGCGCAGCATCGCGCAAACGCGCAAAGTTGCGGATCAGGTGAATGCTTTGGGGACATTTGATGCGGTGATCCACAACGCTGGGATTGGATATCGCGAGCCGCGGCGTGCTGAAACCGAGGATGGCCTGCCGCATGTGTTCGCGGTGAACACGCTTGCGCCTTACATTTTGACGGCGCTGATCAAGAAACCGAAGCGACTGGTGTATCTGAGCTCCGGACTACATCGCAATGGCGATGCGAGTTTAAAAGATCTGGCGTGGAAGGAACGTCCGTGGGCTGGACAGCAGGCCTATTCGGATACGAAGTTGCATGATGTGTTAATTGCGTTTGCTGTGGCGCGTAGGTGGCCTGAGGTTTTTTCCAATGCTTTGGAGCCGGGATGGGTGGCGACCAAGATGGGCGGCGCGGAGGCGACGGGCGATTTGAATGAAGGACATCGCACGCAAGTTTGGCTGGCGGTGAGCGATGACACAGCCGCAAAGGTAACGGGAGAATATTTTTATCACATGCGGTTGCGCAAGCCGGAGGCCTCGACGAGAGATGTCGAGCGGCAGGAAAAGTTGATGGAAGCCTGCCGGGAGTTTTCGGGAGTGGAGTTCAGTAACTAGTAACCAGTACCTAGTACCCAGCAACGAGTCGCACGTCACTGGGTACTGGCTACTAGGTACTGTTTCTACACTTTCTCTGCAATTGATTTAGCCTGCGTGAATAGATACAGATAATCCGGGCCACCGGATTTCGAATCGGTTCCCGACATATTGAAGCCGCCGAAGGGATGGGCGCCGACCATGGCTCCGGTACATTTTCGGTTAATGTAAAGATTGCCTACGTGGAAGTCGCGCTTCGCGCGGTCAATTTTGTCACGCGATTTGGTGTAAATCGCGCCTGTGAGTCCGAACTCAGTGTCGTTGGCGATTTCGAGCGCGTGGTCGAAGCCATGGGCCTTGATCACGGCCAGAATGGGACCGAAGATTTCTTCCTGCTCGAGTTTTGACCTCGCGGGAATGTCGGCGAAGACTGTGGGCTTGATGTAGTAACCTTCGCCAGCTTCGCTGGCGCGCTCGCCGCCGGTGAGCAGGCGTCCATCTTTTTTGCCTTGCTCGATGTAGCCAAGAATCGTTTTCATCGAGCCTTCGTTGATCACGGCTCCCATGCCGGTGTTTTCGGCAGGATCGCCGATGGTGATTTTTTCCACCCGAGCTTTGAGTTGTTCGAGGAACTTGTCGTAGATGCGTTCGTCGACGATGGCACGCGAGCAGGCCGAACACTTCTGGCCCTGGAAGCCGAATGCGGCCTGCGCGACGCCTTCGACGGCGGAGTCGATATCGGCATCGGCGTCGACGATGATGGCGTCTTTGCCGCCCATTTCGAGGATGGTGCGCTTGATCCAGATTTGTCCGGGAGCTTGCGTGGCGGCCGTCTTGTTGATGTGCAGACCAACTTCGCGCGAGCCGGTGAAGGCAATGTAGCGCGTCTTGGGATGCGCGACAATCGCATCGCCGAAGCTGGCGCCGGCGCCGGGGCAGAAGTTGATCACGCCTTCGGGCACTCCCACTTCTTCAAGAAGCTCGATAAACTTTGCAGCAATGGTGGGCGAATCGCTCGACGGCTTGAGGATCACCGTATTTCCGCTGACGATGGAAGCGACCGTCATTCCGGCCATGATGGCGCAGGGAAAATTCCACGGAGGAATGACCGCGCCTACTCCGAGCGGAATGTAGTGGAGTTCGCCGCGTTCGCCGGGAAGCTGCACGGGCGGCGCCGATTTCGCAAACCTCAGCGCTTCCCGGGCGTAGAACTCCAGAAAGTCAATGGTCTCGGAAATGTCGGCGTCGGCCTCGCCCCAGTTTTTGCTGACTTCGAAGACGAGCCAGGCCATGTAATCCATTTTGTGTTCGCGCATGCGGTCGGCGGCGCGAAACAGCAGCGCGGCGCGCTCTTCAACGGGAGTGTTCTTCCAGGATTCGAATGCCTTCAACGCGGCGGACATTGCCGGCTCGACGTGTTCTTTGCCGGCTTTCTGGTGGATGCCGACGATTTGCGATGGGCGCGAAGGATTCAGCGATTTGATTTTGTCGGCGGTCTTGACGCGCTGGCCGCCGATGATCAGGTCATATTCGCGGCCGAGCTCGCCACGGACGCGCTCGATGGCGGCGCGCATCTTGCGGGCGTTGTCTTCCTGGCGGAAGTCGTAGAAAGGCTCGTTGACGAATGGGCCGGAATGAGGATGCAACGATGACGTGCGCGGCCGGACGGGGAGTTCTAGGGTTGCCATGGGGAATCCTTTCAAGGAAATTCGATATTAGGCTGACAATATTTTACACCGCCATGGCGGCAAAGTGAGGCAGCCGCGAAGCGGCGAAGGAATGCAGACCACGGCGCAAGGCGTGAGGCAATCATCTGGAAATCGAAATTCGGATTCTAATCCTTTCAGCGATGTTGAATGGTAGACTCAAGCGTTTCGCAGAGGCGAAAGTTATGGATATCAAACGTGTAGGGGTGATTGGCGCGGGCACCATGGGCAATGGCATTGCCCATGTATTCGCGCGCGGCGGATGTTCGGTGGTTCTATGCGATGTGGAGCAGCGGTTTCTGGAGCGCGGGATTGCCACGATCACGAAGAATCTGGATCGCGAGGTGGCGAAGAACAAGATTGCGGCTGCCGACAAAAACGCGGCCTTGGGACGAATCGAGGGAGTGACCGACCGCGCCCGCCTGGCCGACTGCGACTTCCTCATCGAGGCGGCAACCGAGAAGTTTGAGATCAAGACGGAGATATTTCGGGATCTCGACCGGCTGGCGCGGCCGGATGTAATTTTGGCCTCGAATACTTCGTCCATTTCGATTACGAAGCTGGCGGCGCTGACCAAGCGCCCCGACAAAGTGATCGGCATGCACTTTTTTAATCCGGTGCCGGTGATGAAGCTGGTGGAGGTGATCCGGGGGCTGGCGACTTCGCAGCAGACTTTTGATGCGGTGCGCGAGCTGGCGTTGAAGCTGGAGAAGACTCCGGTGGAGGTGAACGACGCGCCGGGATTTGTTTCGAACCGCGTGCTCATGCCGCTGATCAACGAGGCGATTTACGCGGTGATGGAAGACGTGGCAACGCCGGAAGCCGTCGATGAGGTTTTCAAACTCGGTATGGCGCATCCCATGGGCCCGCTGACGCTGGCGGATTTTATTGGCCTCGACGTTTGCCTCGACATCATGCGCGTCATGCTGGATGGGTTGGGCGATCCGAAATATAGGCCCTGTCCACTGCTCATCAAGATGGTGGATGCGGGGTGGTTGGGGAGGAAGACGGGGCGAGGGTTTTATAAATATTGAGCGCGGTACCTAGTACCTAGTACCTAGCAACGCAGTGCCGAGTGACGGCGCGCATTAAATCATGAAAACTGACTTAGTTTTGCCGGTTCGCCGCGGCGACGCGCCCTTTTACGTCCTTGCGGCGCTTGGCGGCGCGGGGATTGGTTGGGCGGACGTCGCGATCAATGATCTTCTATTTACCGCGCTGCTGGTGCTGATGGCGTGCATGGCTTTGGGACTGCTTCGGCCGCGATGGCCGTGGCGGTGGGTTGTGGTGGTTGGGATATTCATTCCTCTGGCCGAATTGTCTGCGTATTTACTCTTCACGGTGAAGCCCACGCGGGCTCAGATTTACGGATCCTTTCTGGCTTTTCTCCCTGGAATCGCCGGAGCCTATGGCGGCGCAGTCATGCGGCAGGCGATCGACAACTTGCGCCAGGGAAAGTGAAAGGGCAGTGGGTAGTGGGTAGCAAACCGGGGACGAAGGAAAACTACGGTAACTTTTGGTGCAGGCAAGGATTATGGGAAGATTCTCATGATTCCGGCCCCGTCGTGAAAGTTTGAGGCCAAGATGCGTCAAACCTTCTATGAACAAACTCCATGTTGTGGTTGCTCTAATCACGCGCGATAACGATTATCAAGCGGAGCAATCGAGCGCGGCCTCCGAGGCCGCGGCCCGCCTTGGCATCCAGATCAGCATTGTTTATGCGGAGAACGATGCCGTCAACCAATCCCAGCAACTGGTAAAAATTATTCAGGATAAAAACCAGCGGCCGGATGCGATTCTGGTTGAGCCGGTGGGCACGCCCATGCCGCAAGTGGCGAAGGCGGCAGTGGCGGCTGGAATTGGCTGGGGCGTGCTGAACCGCGAGGCCGAATATATTGCGGAACTCCGGCGCGAATCGCGCATTCCCGTGTTTGGGGTCACCCCCGATCAGGAAGAAGTAGGGCGAATTCAGGGCAAGCAAGTGGCGGCGCTGGCCGCGCAAGGAAACATTCTGTATATCGAAGGCCCATCGAGCAGCAGCGCGGCGAACCTGCGCAGCAAAGGAATTCTTTCCTCGAAGCCTGCCGGCGTGACGATGAAGGTGCTCAAGGGCGATTGGTCGGAGCGCAGCGCGCATCACGCGGTGAAGTCGTGGCTGTCGTTGAGCACGTCGAAAGAGCTTCGAATTCAGGCGGTCGTGGCCCAGAACGACGCAATGGCGATGGGAGCAAGGAAAGCTCTAGTGGAAATCGGCGCTGCAGAACGGGAACATTGGTTGAATACGCCCTTCCTGGGATGTGACGGCGTGACCAAAACGGGGCAGGAGTGGGTGCGTACCGGGCAATTGCGAGCGACGGTGGTGATTCCTGCGATGGCTGGTCTGGCGTTGGAGATGCTGGCGAAGGCAGTCAATACGGGTTCAATGCCAGCAGAGCGAACGTTGTGCGCTCCACGAGCGTTTCCTACGATGGCGGAGATCTACCGGCGGGCGGCAGGAGCGTAGAAGGCGGGCTTCGGCTTTCGGCGCTCTAAAACAATCAGAGCTTTTTCTCGTTGAGATTGCTTTAGGCTAAGGTTCATTTTGGAACCGGATGCGGCACGAATCCTTCCTACTAACCCCAAGGTATTGGATAACTAAATAGTTACTCGCAATCCACAGGGGAGGCGAGTATGCTCCCTAGCATGTGTGTCATGGTGACGATGCTGGCCAGCGGAAGCAAAGGAAATTGTGCGCTGGTGGCCAGTTCCCGCACAAAAATTCTGGTGGACGCCGGAATTTCCTGCCGTGAAACTTTCAAGCGCATGAAATTGCTGGGGGAAGATCCGGCATCGATTTCCGCCATTCTGATTACCCACGAGCATTCCGATCACGTGTATGGCCTCGCGGTGCTGGCCAGGAAGCTGCGCATCCCGGTTTTTATGACGGGAGCAACGCATGCCGCCTGGGCGCGGGCCATGCGTACGGTAAACGGCGAGCGGCCGCAGCTGGAAAAGCTGGAACGCTTTGAGTCGGGACACCGCTTTCAGGTAGGCGATATTGAGGTAAAGCCTTTCACCATTCCGCACGACGCCGCCGATCCGGTGGGCTTCACCTTTCGCATCGAAGGCACGAAGGTGAGCGTGGCGACCGATTTGGGATATTTGCCAGTGAATGTGCGCGACCACCTGCGGGGGTCGGATATTTTGATCATGGAGTCGAACCACGATGTGGAGATGCTGCGCGGCGGGTCTTATCCCTGGTCGGTCAAACAGCGGGTCGCGAGCAACGTGGGGCATTTGTCGAATGCGAAACTCGCGGATTTCTTTACCGGGGACTATGATAATAATGCGGCGTTTGTGGTGCTGGCGCATCTCTCTTTAGAGAACAATCACCCAGAGATAGCCCGGAGAGAAGCCGAAAAAGCGCTGGCCGAGCGCGGCGGATTGTTTCAGAACCGGGTGCTGGTCGCGATGCAGTCGGAAGCGCTGCCGCCGATACAACTTTAGGCTCCGCGATCGGACGCGGGGTTCTAGAGACCGGTGGCCGGGTGGATATCAGCCGTTCAATTATGAGTCAGCAGTGCGTTGATCCCATCGTCGGCAAGATTCTGGCGGGCTGGAGATACGATATTTCCGGACTGGCGCCGGAGATGTGCGAAGACTACGAAAGCCATCTCGCGGAGTGCCCACACTGCCTCACCCGCCAGAAAATTCACCGCATAATCGATGTAGGGCTGATCGCGCTGGCCTCGATTTCGGGCGGGGTTTTTTTGCTGGCGTTTGGCGTGATCCGGCACTTTGGGCCGCGCCATGCTTTTTGGCTGGAGATTGCGGCGCTGGCTGGATTCGCACTCTCGGCGCTGATCTGGCTGGTGGTGGCGGTGGCTACGCCCGCCCCAGTCACGGTGCTGGATGCGGCCAAGCAAGGGGCGCGCAAGGTACACGACCGGCTGCCGGCGGAGATTCGCGAGCGGCTGCCGGAAGAGTTGCGGGTAAAGATCACCGGGACTTAGCGGAGTCGACTTCTAAATCTTTACCATGGGGTCACGGGGCTTCACGGGTAGACCACAACTTCTTCTATTTATCGCCTTCGCTAGCCGCGGATTTCGTAACTTCTCTTTCATCGGTTACTCTGCTCTACGTGAATCATCTTTCCGCTCGAGCGGGTTTGCACCGTGCTCTGGCCTGCGCCGTGGCGTTGGCAACGATTCTTCCCTGCGCTGCCGCGCAGGGTCAATCCACGCCATCCCAACCCATGCCAGCCCAGTCCATGAACGGAATGCAAATGTCCACGGGAAAAAACCCAGAGCTGCCCTCGCCGCACGCCGGCTCGGGCACAGGCTGGCAGCCAGTCTCAGTCCCCGAAGGCGAGTGGATGATCATGCGGGGTGGCTGGGAGTTGATGGCGCATGGCGTAATCTTTGCGGATTACAACCAGCAGGGCGGCCCGCGCGGCGAAGGCAAAGCCGAGTCGGTGAATTGGGGGATGCTGATGGAGCAGCATTCCCTGGGGCACGGGACGATTTTGTTGCGCCAGATGTTTTCGGCGGAATCTTTAACTTCGCCGCACCCTGGATTTCCTGAGTTATTTCAAACCGGCGAAACTTACCACGGCGAGCCGCTGGTCGATCACCAGCATCCCCACAATGTGTTTGCCGAGCTTTCGGCGTTGTACTTGCTGCCGCTCACGGAGAAAATTTCGTGGGAGCTCTATGGCGGGCCGGCTGCGGAGCCGGCGCTTGGGCCAGTCACTTACATTCATCGGGCGTCGGCTTCGGAATTGCCGCTGGCACCGCTCAGCCATCACCTGCAGGACTCCACGCACACCAGCTTTGGCGTAGTCACCACCGGTTTTCTGATCGATCGAGTCAAGATTGAAGCATCGGCATTCAATGGCCGCGAGCCTAACGAAGAGCGTTGGAGCATTCAGCCCGCGGCTCTGGATTCGTATTCTGGCCGCGTCAGCGTTGCACCGGCGCACGATTGGACGGCGCAATATAGCGTGGGACGGCTGGAGCATCCGGAAGCGCTCGAGCCGGGCAGCCAGTGGCGGCAAACGGCTTCGGTGGAATATGACAGGCCTTTCTCTGAGGGAAACTGGGCGACGTCTGTGGTGTGGGGACGCGTACACAAGCTCTCCGATGGAGTAAATCTGAACGGATATTTGCTGGAATCGACACTGAACTTCTTGCGCCGCGATTATGTTTTCTCGCGCCTGGAGTTAGTCGATAAAGATGAATTGTTTCCCCTGGCGGCAGTGCATCCGGCCTACCGCATTGGAGGTTACACGTTCGGCGGAGAGCGCGATCTGGTGCAGAATCACACGTGGCAACTTGGATTGGGCGCGGACGTGACCGTTTACTCGAAGCCAGTAGTGCTGGATGCGGCCTATGGAAATTATCCCGTGTCGTTCCAAATCTTTCTGCGGGTGCGGCCGGGCATTTCTTCACAGCACCATCCCCACTAGCCCGAAGGGAATATTGTCTAAGCGGGTTCCTCCCAGGAATTTTTACGGCGTTCCCATAAAACAGCGGGACAATGGATGCATCGAGGTAAGTAAATGAGGGGGACTCTAAGGACACTGCGGTTCGTGCAGTGGGCCATGCTGGGCAGCATTTTTCTGTGTGCTGTTGCAGGCGAACTTGTGCCTTCGCATGCCCGAACGACCGATCCCTCTTTGAGTTATATGTTCACCACTGCGGGCGTGGCTCTGGTCGGCGTCATCTTCGTGGTGCGGCGCACGCTGGTGTTCCGCCCGGCGGAAAGCCTGGCGGCGCATCCGGACGACGGAGTCAGCCTGAGCCAGTGGAAAAGCGGCTATGTTTCCACCTACGCGTTGTGCGAAACGCTGGCGTCTTTCGGATTGATCTTGCGTTTTCTGGGCAGCAGCTTTCAGCAAAGCCTGCCGTACTATCTGGGCGGATTTGTGCTGCTTTTTTTCTTCGGCCCGAAATCGCCTACTGCAGTCTGAGCTGCGCCGCGGTTCCTATTTGATGTGGCAGCTCGCCAAGCCACGCTTCTCCAGATACTGCTGGTGGTAATCCTCTGCGGGGAAGAACGTGACGGCCGGGACAATCTGCGTGACAATCGGCTTCGAAAAAGTGTGAGCTTTCTCCAGCGCTTCTTTGGAAGCTTGCGCATCGGCCTGCTGTTGCGGCGAGTGGAAGAAGATGGCGGAGCGGTACTGTGTGCCCCAGTCCGGGCCCTGGCGATTGAGCTGCGTGGGGTCGTGATTCTCCCAGAACACTTTGAGCAGGTCGCCGTAGCTGACTTTAGCTGGATCAAAGTCTACTTCAACGGCTTCGGCGTGGCCAGTTCGGTCGGTGCAAACTTCTTTGTAAGTGGGACTGTCCGTCTGTCCGCCGGTGTAGCCGACGCGGGTGGACGATACGCCGGGCATGGCGCGAAACGTGGCTTCGACTCCCCAGAAACATCCGGCTGCGAATGTGGCTTTTTCCATGAATGATGGCTCCTTATACTCGATAGCGCGCTGCCTAAGTAGCGCCGCCGTCCCGGCGGCTGTCTGGCGGGCGTCTCGCCCGCCGATCTTGGCATGCTCCTATTAGATGATGGATTCGCCAGAAAGTCACGCGGGCCTATGGCAGGGCGCCGAGGCCGGTTGCCAACTGGAACGCCACTCCATGGCCGGCTCTCCCGCCGGAATAAGTAACTCCGTAAAAAGTTCCGTCTGTGCCCTGAATCATCCCCTGAGGATACTCACCGTCGGAGCACTGCTTGCCACCCTGCGAACAAAAGTTGTAAAGCGTGGTAAGCGTGCCCTCGGAGGTGATCTCAAACGCCGTACCTCTTGCGTTGCTGCCCCCCGCGGCGGCTGTGCCGTAGAAGCTTCCGTCGTTTGCCTGAATCAGGCCGGATGGCGAGTATCCGTCGGCGCAGTTCGCCAGCGAGCAGAATGTGTGCAGGGTAGTGAACGCGCCGCTCGATGAAATGTTGAAGATCGTCCCGTACTGTCCGTCGTTGTCGGTCCTCCCATAGAGCTTTCCGTCAGTGCTTGACTGCAAGAGCCTGCCTACGGGGTAGTAGCCATCCGGGCAATTTGCAAGCGAACAAAAATTGTAGAGCGTTGTGAAGTTTCCTTGCGGAGTTATCTTGAAGATTGTTCCGCAGCCACCTTGCGAGGAGAACAGACAAAAAGCTCCACTCCCGCCCGCGAGAGCGACTCCGTAGAAATTCCCATCGGAAGCCTGAATCAGCCCTTGGGGAAAATTTCCATCGGCACAGTTCGTTTGAGAGCAGAAACTGTACAACGTAGTGAGCGTGCCTTGAGAAGTGAGCCGGAAGACGGTCCCGCCGTCGTGATTGCCCCCACTACCAGTAACACCATAAAAATTCCCGTCGGTTCCCTGCACAAGCGGCGCACCGGGATTCGATCCATCCCTGCAACCGAGGAGGGAGCAGAAATTGTGGAGCGTGGTGTAGGTGCCTGCGGAGGTGATGGTGTAGATGGTACCGCCGGAATTGGCGTTCCGGTATCTGCCATCTCCTTCCTCGAGAGTTGTACCGTAAAAGGTTCCGTCGGCGGCCTCAATCACGCCGCTCTCGGGCAGTTTGCCGTCCTGGCATTCTGGGCAAAAGCTGTACAGCACAGTCACAACGCCACTTGGCGTCATCTTGAAAACTGCCCCGTTCTCGTAGGTGCCACCGCGATAGGCAGTGCTATAGAAATTGCCGTCCGTGGCTTGGGATAAGAAGACGTTGGGATATTGTCCGTTGCCTTCGCCAAAATCAACCAGCTTGGTATAGGTCACCACGGACGGAACAGAGGGTGCGGTCTGCGCCACGCAGGCGGCGACCGGCACGAGCGAACTGAGCATCGACGAAACAGACATCACCGCAAGAAATCGAAAAAGCCGCATGACAGTCTCCTTCAGATCATGGTTCTGCACCTCAAGAGCCCGTGCACACGACAGAAACGCGTAAAACCAAGGGTAACAAGGATTGCACACGCCGGGGGGGGGGCGTCAAGATGCAGGAATTTGCATAGCGCGACGTGGCTCGGCTGCCTCGGTGTGCGACCAGAGATAACGGCGCTGTCGAGCTTCGCTCGACCGGACAGCCGGGGCGGCTGTCCCTAAATGAGCGTTCCTAAACCCGCATTTCTAGCGGTCCCGGGCAAGCTATAGCCTACCTGGGCAATTGACCCAGCTAACCCTTTCGGGGTAAAGTTCGTCCAAAGATGTAACTGTTGTAGCTCGTCCAGGAGATTCTGTGGTCCGACCCAGCCGCACCCTAACGGCGCTGAAGTTTGCCCTGTGCCTGCTATGGGCGCTGGCCACGGCGCAGGCTGCGTTGGCGGTCCCGAACTTCACTCCGCAGCAGCGCATGGGATATACCACCGGCGATCAGTGGGAGCCCGCGATGGCCGCCGACGGGCATGGACATCTTTATATCCTCTTCCCGCAATATGGCTCGGTCAGCGACTGCGCGGCTTGCACCGCTCCGACAATTGCGCTGATGGTCAGCAACGACAATGGATTGTCCTGGCAAGCGCCGAAGGCGCTGGTGCCGTCTTCGACCGGGCAATTCGATCCGCAAATTGTGGTCGATCCCGTGGATCATCAGACGGTATATGCCTCCTGGTTGCAAAACAATAAGCGCGACGTGATGGTGGCGCGGTCGCAGGATTTTGGCCGCAGCTGGTCTCTTGCCATCGCAGAGCATTCGCAGGACGATGCGGACAAGCCGGTGCTCACAGTGCATGGCGCCGA
>Ga0302320_10005437_pt1 | contig 28577 bp, 23 predicted proteins | sample Bog_T0_3_FD_202130 | JGI IMG/M metagenome (GOLD analysis project Ga0302320, IMG submission 202130) | Peat permafrost microbial communities from Stordalen Mire near Abisko, Sweden - Bog_T0_3 | ecosystem: Environmental > Terrestrial > Soil > Wetlands > Peat | place: Sweden: Abisko, Stordalen Mire...
CGCGAACGCAGTAATATTGGAAACCGCCGGCGCATTGGATGGCCCAATTGGAACAATATTCGGATAGCGGGGCGGGTTAACCGTCGTCGGAGACGAGTTGAGCTGGAACTGCGCCGAAGGTGAGCCTGTACTGGCAAGCGCCTTGTAGATGGTTCCGTTCTGGATGCGGCCGTAATACATGCCGAATCCACCATGGAACACTGTCTTGCCGTCCTTGTACGCATCCCATGCGAAGCCGACCCGTGGCGCAAAGTTTGTCTTGTCGCTTGGCAACTGCCCTGTCTGCGTAAGCTGGGGGTTGGTGTTCGGGATTTTTGCGGAGGGAGTTTGCTCGTAGTCGTAGCGTACGCCCAGGTTCAAGGTGAAGGTCGGCTTTATCTTCCAGTCGTCCTGGGCATAACCAGCCCAATCGTTCGTGTGGTAGACGAAGGTGGGATGGCCGTAGGCCTGTTGCAGGTTGGTATAGCAGGGCAGCGTGCCACCAGCGGCCGTGTCCCTCGCTGCGTCGCAAAAAACATTGTTGCCCATTGCGTACGCAAAGTCAGTGAACCAGTCGGCGAGCTGGGCGTAGGTGAAGAGGCCATGCTCGTAGTCGACGTCGGTGATGTTGTCCTGCGCCCAGCGGAATTCACCGCCCACGTTGAAGGTATGTTTTCCCTGGGTGATGGACACGTTGTCGACAACGTCCGATTCCTGCTCGCTGGGATAGCTCGACCGCGGAACGTAGTAGGGCGTTCCCATACTGAACCCGGAGTTGGAGGAGATGATGACGCCCGGCGGCAAACCGTTAGCCGTTGTGGTGGGCTCGTTGGAGAGAGGGGTATTCCCCGTTTCCACTTCATTGTCGCGTGCCCACTCGGCTCTGAACTCGTTGGAGATGCGTGGGGTAAGGAACGTATCGATCTTGCCGATGATGGCATCGACCGTGACGTAGTCGTTGCCGATAGACGTAAGGCCGCGTCGAATGACAGGGTTGGTCTGCGTGCCGTTGGGCGAGGTCCAGCGCATCCGGTTATACATGCCGGAGACCATGTTGCGGTCGTTCAGCTTGTAGTCGATCTTTCCGAAGTTGATGGTCTGGTTTCCCTGCCTGGGAGCGACGCCGCTTTGGCCGCTGATATAGTTCTCCGCGGCGGTAATCTGCGCAGGCGTTACACCGCGATCTTCAGCGCAGGTGACAGCGTCGGTCGTTGTAGTGGTGCCGAAGACCTTGCAGTTGTTGTAGGACGCATTGGTTGCCGCAAGGAACTGCGGCGTGGGCACGGCCACGACTGGGAAATCGCGACGCTGCTCATCGAAGGCATAAAGGAAGAACAGTTTGTCGTGAATGATGGGGCCGTTGCCGCTGCCGCCAAATTGGTGGCGCTTGTCCAATGGCTTGATGTAGACGGTGGTTGGAACGGTCTGGAGAATGTTGAAGGGGTTGGTAGCGCCGAACTCATTGTCGCGCCAGTACTCGAACAAGTCGCCGTGAAACGTGTTTGATCCGGAGCGCGTAATGGCGTTCACGCCGCCGCCCACTGCGCGGCCGTATTGCGCGGAGACGTTGGAGGTAAGAACCTGGAACTCGAGAATCGCGTCTTCCGTGGTGGAGTAGCCAACGCGGGTGTAGCCACGCTCAACGGACTGGAAGGACTGATTGTCGTCGGAACCGTCAACCATGAAGTTGTTCTGAAGGTTCGTCGCGCCGCGGAACGTCACCAGGCCGAAGGCGCTGTTGCCCATCGTCGCGCCCGGCGTCAAAAGGGCAAACGAGGTCCAGTGGCGGCCGTTGATGGGCAGACTCTTCAGAGTCGTGGGCGTGAACTCGCTTGTGAAGTCGGAGTTCTCAGAATTGATAACTGGCGCTTCCGCGCTCACTTCGACGGTGGTGGATGTGCTGCCCGCGCTCAACCGAGGGCCAATTTCCGTGCTCTTGCCCACTTCTACGATCACGTGGTTTGCCGTGTAATCGGCAAAGCCCGCGACATGCACCTTCACTGTGTAGTCGCCCGGCGACAAACGGGAGACATGGAAGTATCCGCTTGCGTCACTCACGATGCTGCTGTCCGCGTTTGTTGCGGTGCTGTGAACAAGAACTGTGGCGTTTGGGATTGCCGCACCGCTGGCGTCTTCGACGGTTCCGGTGACGGCTCCGTCTACCGCGGTTTGGGCCCTGGAGACCGCGCCTGAAACCAGGAACAAAGCTGCGAATGTAAGTGTAAGGGCTCGACAGGAAAGATGAGTCCACAGAGCAGTTTTGTGCTGCATGGTGTTACCTCCAAAGTGTGGCTTTACTTGTTTGATAGCTGGCCCGATGAGAACGGGTCCTTGTCGATGGCGGGTGCTTTGACGCTTTTGGACTAAAGCCCCAAAAAATTGGTGCGGGAACCTCTAAAATCGCATAGACCGGGGCGCGAGGCAAGCAGAAAAGCGCTAACGCACTCTCTTAAAATCGTGTGAATCTGTTTAACTATTTGTTTTTAATATACTTAGGAAGGCGGGCACGAGGCGCGCCGGCTCTTGTTTTCAGGCCTTTCGCGCGTCGAGAAAGGATTGCAGAATCAGGGTGGCCGCCACCTGATCCACCACCTTGCGGTGATCCTGCCTGCGATGGCCCGCTTCATACAGAATCTGGTGAGCCTCATGGCTCGTAAGCCGCTCATCCCAAAGGTGGATAGGCAGACCGGACAGTTCTCCCAATTCCGACGCAAACCCCTGAATTTTCACGGCCTGGGGGCTAACTTCTCCTGACATGTGCACAGGATTCCCCACGACAATCCCGGCGATGCCAAATTTGCGGGCTAGCCGGGCCAGCGATCGTAGATCCTCGCGTGGGTTGCGCTTCCGCTCCAGCGTCATAACGGGCTGAACGGTCAGGCCCAATTCGTCTGACACGGCTACCCCGATCCGCCGGTTACCCACATCCAGGCCGAGAAATCGCGTTGGAATCGCCTCTGGCAGGCTGCCCATCCTTCTTTTCCGATTGAATCCGCAGGTTATAGCTTAAGGCTACCTGCTCCCATCTGGATGTTCCGCGACCGAGGACTCCCGATACAATCGAAAGATACAGAGTCTTCGGCGTGTTAAGCATCTCTAATCAATGAAGGGTCAACAGGATCGGGATGGCAAGGCGCACTGGGAAGAGCAGAAAAAAGAAGCGGTCCGGCGCAGGATTTTTCTTGACCGGCCTCTTTCTTCTCGGCCTTCTCGCGGCTGCCGGAGTGGGCTGGCTCGTTCTGGTCCCCTACGGCCCAACGACCGAGACATTTGTTGAGATCGACCCGGGGTCGTCTACCGGGGAAATCGGCCAGAAATTGGAGGCCGCAGGGGTAGTTCGCAGCCAGTACGCCTTCTACCTGCTGCGACTTGTTAAGCGCAGATCGTTGAAAGCCGGAGAATACCGGTTCGACCATCCTGCGCCGGTGACCGAGGTTTATAGCAGGATCGCCCGGGGAGATGTTTTCACCATCTCCCTGACCATTCCCGAGGGCGCGAACATGTTTGATATTGCCGCGCGGGTGCAGCAGGCTGGATTTGGGACTCGCGAACAATTTCTCGACGCGGCGAGAGAGCAGACGGGGCTGGTGGCTGATATAGACCCCGCTGCAAAAACTTTGGAGGGGTACCTGTTTCCTGATACCTATAGATTCGCCCGCAAGGCTACACCGGCACACATCGCTGCGGCCATGGTGCATCGCTTTCGCGTCGTTGCCGGCGAGCTGGGTTTGGCACGGAATTTCCACCAGGTGGTCACCCTCGCCTCACTCGTAGAACGGGAGACAGCCGTTGACTCCGAGCGCCCGCTGGTCGCCAGCGTCTTTGAGAATCGTCTCAAACAGAAGATGCCTTTGATGACCGACCCTTCTGTAATCTACGGGCTCGAAGTGGAAAACCGCTGGAGAGGCGAGATCTACAAAAGCGATCTAGCCTTCAATACGCCCTACAACACCTACCTGCACGGAGGCTTACCTCCGGGGCCTGTTGCTAATCCGGGCGTGCGCTCTCTGCGTGCTGCCATGCAGCCCGCCAGCTCGCCCTATCTCTATTTTGTAGCCGCCGGAGCAGACGCCCAGGGCCACTCACTTTTCTCGAGCAGCCTCGAGGAGCAAAACCGAAATGTCGCCGGCTATCGCAAAGCGGTCAAGAAGTCGGTGGCGCGATGACGTTCATCTCCCGTATCGCCCTTCTTCCCGTCGTCGCGATTGCGCCGCTGCTGTCCGGCTGCTTCATCATCTCCACGCACAGCAAGCTGCCCGTGCCGATGGCCCCGGCCGTTACTCAAACCGCCACGCCAGAGGAACTCGTTGCCCAGGTGAATAAACGCTGGGATAATCTTCAGACACTTACCGCGACCGTCACCGTCCAGTTGAGCACGTATCAAACCTCCGCCGGAGTGGCGACCAACTACACCACGTTTCCCGGGGTCATTCTCATTCGCAAGCCTGAGATGCTGCGCGTCTTCGGCCAGTATCCGGTGGTGCACACACGCATGCTGGATATCGTGAGCGACGGCAAGAACTTCACGCTTTGGATTCCCAACAAGAACAAGGTCATCAAGGGCTCCAATACCCTCGGGAAAAAGTCGGACAGCACGATGGAAAACATCCGGCCCGCGTTCTTTTTCGATGCCATGGTCATCCGCGGTGTCGACCCCGGCGATGACTACCTTGTATCGGCCGACTCCGAGACTGTCGAAGACGTGACCAAGAAACGCCTGCTCTTCACGCCTGAATACAATCTGACCATTGCGCACCGCAAGGCCGACAGCCACGAGTTGAAGCCTGTTCGAGTGATCACCTTTCATCGCGAAGACTTGCTTCCGTATGAACAGGATCTTTACGACAACGAAGGCAACCTTGAAACTCACGTTAGCTACGCCAATTACACCGGGACCGGGGACGACAAGTACCCCCAGCTGATCACCATCAAGCGCCCCAACGACGGATTCCAAATTGTGATCACGGTCGAAAGCGTGAAGGAAAATCAGAAGCTCGAGGACGAACAGTTCCACTTCGATGTTCCCGATGGAACAACGGTCGAGAACTTGAAGTAGTTGCGGAGTTGGCCGCTCTTTCTGCGCTTGCGAAGTTGGTTGGCCGTAACGACCCTGAAATCCCTACTGGGGCGAAACGGCGCGGGGAACCTCTGGGCCCCCTGGCCCTCCCGCTGGCGGCATCCCCATCACGTTCACTGTGGTCGCTGTAAAGGCTCCATCCTTCACTGCCCCTTCTGCGCGGACCATGTCTCCCACCTGGATGTCTGCGAGCGTAATTGGATCGCGGCGCTTCCGGAACGTCGTGTTCTCATCGGCCACAAACGCATGCGGAGCATTGTCCATTACGCCCAACACCGTCACCTTGACCCCGTCGATGGCCGTTACCTTGCCCTGCAACCAGGTCTTGCCGTAGTTCGCCTGAAGTTCCATCATCTGCCTGGCGCGCTCCGGATCCATCTGCACAATCACCACCGCTCCCACAGATTTTGCGGCGGTGTCTATCTCGCCCATCGCGCCAATGGCGTCACCGACCTTGATGTCCGTCGCCTTGATTGGCTGAGGGGGATTACCGCCCCTGCCCATACCGCCGCCTTGGCCCTGTCCTCCACCCTGCCCTTCGCCACCGCCCGGACCTTGGCCGCCACCGCGTCGGCCTCCACCGCCGAACCCGCCCCCAACCTGCTTCATGATCCGCGTGTTCACGCTGAAGTGCACGATGTAGGTCTCGCCGGTTTCCGACTTCACCATGTAATGGTCGGCCGCCACTTCCGTCACCGTGCCCATAAATCCGCGGCCGCCGACCATGCCCATTCCGCCGCCAAATCCGCCCCTGCCGTTGCCGCGCTGGCCATAGCCCCCGCCGCCGTTATTCTGCTGGGCCGGTGCGGGTGAGTTGCTGTCTTGCGCAATGGCAAAGGCGCTGAATGCTAGGGAAAGGACTGCGGCTGACAAGAAACCGATCTTCATAACAACTCCCGGCGCAAGCGCCTGCCCTGATAGACGCTCAATGCCCTCCGCGAGTCTAACCTCGCCCGCAGTCCATGAAAAAACTGAAAGCCGACGGCTCGTATACAGCAGCTGCAGCTAATAGCTAGAAGCTATTAGCTGCAGCACCCGTCATCAATTCCACAAACATCTTCTGGAACCGCGGCAGATCCAGGTCCATCTGCGCGTGCACCAGCCGGACTCCCGTTTCCGGTTTGAGGCTTTCGTTCCAGGTGAGCGTGTCGCCGTAGTTGGGGCCGCGGCTCAGGTCCACATCCAGATACACCTTGTTCTCTTTGGTCACGAGCGTTGGATCCACCCACGACAAGGCTGCGAATTCATCCCACATGAAATAGCGATCCTGGCTCCATGCCGTTATGTATTTCGCTGCCTTCGTGGTCGACTTCGCAATCGTGTCCAGCATCTCTTTCGAGAACGGCGCCTTCAGCGAAACATCCGCCGTCGTCACGTCGATCCGCGGCCAGTTCGCGCGCAACACAATATGTGCCGCCTCGGGATCGAACCACAAATTGAACTCGTGCCGTGGATTGGTCGCGAACTCCGGATCTTCGGTCTGCGGATTCAGGCTTCCGCCCATCAGCGCAATCCCCTTGGTAAGCGAAGCAAACTCCGGATCGATGGCGATGGCGAGCGCAATATTGGTGAGAGGGCCAGCCGCGTAAATCGTCACTTCATGCGGATGCGCGCGCACCTGCCGGACAAGAAAGTGTGCCGCGTCCTCGTCGATTGCCTTGGTTGTCGGCTGCCCTTCCGGCATGGGTGGAATTTCATAGGGCCCATGCGGCTTCGGCCTGTCGGCTGTTCCCTGCGTTGCATCCGCGGCGGTCACTGCCGGAGCTTCTCGCCATGCGCCAAGGTACGTCTGGCGTCCGTCGAGCGATTCGCTAAGGTAGGTCTCCTTCTGCGTGCGAACCAGCGGGAACGCCGCGCCCGGCGCCACCGGCACGTCCGTGTGTCCTGTCAGTTCCAGCATGCGCAGGGTGTGCAGCACTTCTTCGTCGCGCCAGGCGTCGCCCGTGACGATCGTTATGCCCAGTACTTTCACCTGGGGAGACTCAAGCAGGCTCATCATCGCCATCTGGTCCGATCCTCCCGGACCAGACGCGTCCTGATCGATCAGCACCAGCCGCTTTTGCGCCGAACACACCAGCGCGGAGAGCGCAAGCACTCCAAAAAGTGTCGCAGTTCGCATAGGGCTTATTGTGGCATATTCCCGGGATTTTGCAGCCGCGATTACCGGCGCCGCTCAAAGCCCCTGGGCCGCACCGGAGCTGCCACCGGCAGGTTCGTCTTCCCCTGCGGAAACACCGCCAGAAAGCGATCCTGTCCCTCGCCGCTGCTCGCCGTCTCCACGCCTTCAATCGTCTTGAAAGCCAGGTGCATCATGCGCCGATCGCGGCTGTTCATAGGCGGAAAGGCGTAGGGAGTCCCGCTCCGGATCACCTTATCCGCGGCAATCTCGGCCTGCAGCTTTAGCTGCTGCGCCTGCAACGCCTTGAAGTTGGCCGCGTCAAAGCTCACCAGGTCGTTTTCGCGCTGATCCAGGCGAAGCATCTGCGCGACAATCGTCTCGAATGCCCTCAGGAGTTCGCCGTTGTGCTGGGTCACCAGCGGCACGTCCGGGCCGCCCAGTTCCACGTAGATCTGGCGGGCTTCAAACCCCTGGGGATCGCGCGCGCCATCCCCCGCGGTAATGCGATATTTCAGGCGCATTCCACCCAGTTTGTTCAGGGACGACAGAAATCCGGCAATCTTTTGAGCGGCGTCTTGCAAGTCGGCGATTGGCATAACTGAGTAGTATCGCAGAGCCGGGCCCGCCGCGGCTCAAGAAAAAGGTCCAGAAACATCCCATATCCCCGCCCAAGGTCCCAAAACCCGTACTCAGCGAAATGAATATCAATTCATGAAACTTAGCGCCGGAATTGTATCCTTCTTGGTGTGAGTCTCTGCGTCAGTCTTCGGGCCCATTTTCGAAGCGATAAAACCTGGCCGATCCCTCCAGTTTCGGCCTGCGCATGTGCCCTTCTGCTTCTGACGACAGGCCTTTCTCCTCTCGTCTTTTCCCAGGCGCCCGAAACCGCCCCGCAAGCCGCTCAGCCCGAGGTCATCACCCTCGACGAAGCAATCCGCCGCGCCGAAGCCAATGAGCCCAACTTCGCCTCCGCCAAAGCAGCGAGCAGAGCTGCCGGCCTCGATAAATCCATCGCCATCGGCAGCATGCTGCCCAGCGTCGTTTATCACAACCAGGCTCTCTACACTCAGCCCAACGGCCAAGTGAATCAGGCTGGCCAGGGCGTCACATCGCAGCCCGCGCCAAGATTCATCGCCAACAACGCCGTCCGCGAATACGCCAGCCAGGCCAACATCAACGAGACCCTTGGCCTTGCCGGTTATGCTGGCCTCCGCCGCGCCGATGCCGCTTCCGCCATGGCCGCAGCCGAGCTTGAAGTTTCCCGCCGCGGTCTGGTCGCCGCCGTCACTTCCCTCTTCTACGGCTCGCTCGCCGCCGACCACAAGCTCGCCATCGCCGACCGCGCGCATCTGGAGACTTCCGACTTCACGTCCCTCACGGGCAAGCGCGAACAAGCCCGCGAAGCAGCCCACGCGGATGTCGTCAAAGCCCAACTTGAAGACCAGCAGCGCCAGCGCGATCTCGCTGACGCCAAAGTCGCCGCTGAAAAAGCTCATCTCGAGTTGGGCGTCTTGCTCTTTCCCGATCCGCGTACAACCTGCACTCTCCAATCCGACGACAATGCTCCGCCCCTGACCTCGCGCGAAGACGTAGAACAGGCCGCCGCCAAAAATAATCCCGAGCTCAAAAGCGCGCTTGCGCAATTCGACGTCAGCAAAGCAGACGTCCTCGCCGCGCGTGCCGCTCTGCTCCCTGATCTCGGCCTCAACGTCACCTACGGTATCGACGCCCCGCAGTTCGCCGTCAACGGGCCGGACAAAGTGCAAAATCTCGGCTACTCCGCCAGCATCACTCTCGACATTCCCATCTTTGACTGGCTCTCCACCGAGCACAAAATCAAGCAGAGCGAAATCAAGCGCGACGCCGCCAAGGTGGCTCTCACCGCCGCGCAGCGCCAGATGATTGCGCGTCTCGACGAAACGTATTCTGAAGCCCAGGCTGCGCACGATCAGCTCGCGTCGCTCGATGACAGCGTAGCGACAGCCGCCGAGAGCCTTCGCCTCACCCGTCTCCGCTACACGGGCGGCGAAGCCACCGTGCTTGAAGTGGTCGACGCACAAAACGCCTACGTGACCGCGCAGAACGCGCGCGAAGATGGAAGAGTACGCTACGAGACGGCAAGAGCCGATCTGCAAACGCTCACGGGAACCTTGTAGTTACGAGGATGAACAAATTGACTCGAATCGATCAAACCAACTCCTCGACGCAATCACCGGTGGCCATGCGTCCCATTCTGCTCGCTGCCGCGCTGCTTCCATTTGCCCTGTTCGCAGGCTGCAAGAAAGACGCTGAGCCCGTCCCGCTGGTCACCGTACAGGCTGCGCATCCTGAGCAGGGCCCCATCGCAGAGCACATCACCACCGATGCCGTACTCGCGCCCCTCGCGCAGGCCGCCATCGAGCCAAAACTGAGCGCGCCCGTGCGCAAGTTCTACGTGCAGCGCGGATCCCGCGTCAAAGCCGGCCAACTACTGGCCACTCTCGAAAACAACGATCTCGCCGCCGCGGCGATGGACAACAAGGGTTCCTACATTGCAGCCCAGGCGGCATACGACACCACAACCAAGGCGCAGGTCCCGGAAGACACCCTCAAGGCTGAGTCCGATCTCGCAGAGGCCAAGGCGAATCTTGATCTCAACCTGAGTATCGTCAAGAGCCGCAAAGAACTCTTCGCGGAAGGTGCCATTCCCGGCCGCGATCTTGATACGGCCAGCGCCGCACTAGTTCAGGCCCAGGCCGTTTACGACGCTGCAGCCAAGCATCTTGATTCCGTGCGCAGCGTAAGCCGCGAGGCCGCGCTCAAATCCGCGCAGGGCCAGTTGACCTCCGCCGAAGGCAAGTACAAAGGCGCGGAAGCCGCGGTCAACTACTCTGAGATTCGCAGCCCCATCGATGGCGTCGTCACCGACCGTCCCTTGTTTGCAGGCGAAACCGCCTCGGCAGGCGCCCCTCTTGTCACCGTCATGGACACCTCGTCGCTGCTGGCCAAAACGCACATCGCGCACAGTCTGGCTCAGCAAATGAATGTCGGCGACGAAGCAGAGATCAGCGTTCCCGGACTCGTGGATCCATTCACCGCCAAGGTTTCCCTCATCAGTCCCGCGCTCGATCCAGGCAGCACCACGGTCGAGGTTTGGTTCAAGATTGACAACAAAAGCGGCACGCTCAAGGTCGGCACGCCGGTCAAGGTATCCATTACCGGGCGGGCCGTCGCCAATGCATGGAAGCTTCCCTCCACCGCAATCCTCACCGCGCAGGACGGCACCAAATCGGTATTAGTCGTCGGCGACGACGGCACCGCCCATCGCAAGCCCGTCACGCTCGGCATCTCCGATGCTGGCGATGTGCAGGTCACCTCGGGCCTCTCCCCGGCTGACATGGTGATCACCGGTGGCGCCTACGGCCTCGATGAAGGCACAAAGGTAAAAGTCGGCCCAGCGGATGACGACACCAAGTCCGGAGGCGCGGAATAATGGCAACAGAGCCATCCGCCCCTTCAGCCAACCAGAAACCTTTCTGGATGGCGCGCTCCACGCGCACCATCTTCTTCTTCGCGGCCGCGCTTACCCTTGCCGGAATCTATCTCGCTTTTCAGGTACCCATCTCGGTTTTTCCTGAAACCAATTTTCCCCGCGTCGTCATCGGTGTCGACAACGGCGTCATGCCGCTCGAGCAGATGCAGGTCACCATCACCAAGCCCATTGAAGACGCGGTCAACAGCGTCCCCGGCCTGGTGACTGTTCGCTCCACCACAAGCCGTGGCCAGGCGGAGGTCAGCCTCTTCTTCGATTGGAACGTCGACATGTTCCAGTCGCTGCAGCTTGTCGACGCCGCACTCAGCAAAGTCCGGCAAACGCTGCCTTCCACGGCCGTCATCACCACCAACCGCCTCACCTTCGCCACGTTTCCCATCCTCGGATACAGCCTCACGTCGGACACTGTTCCGCAAACTCAACTTTGGGAACTGGCCACCTACATCCTCAAGCCCCCCTTGAATCGCGTCACAGGCGTAAGCACCGTGATTGTGCAGGGCGGCAAGGTTCCGGAATACCACGTCGTACCGAATCTCGCCCAGATGCAAACCGCGAGTGTCACCATTCCTGATCTTGTTAATTCGATCCAGGCGTCGAACGTTGTGGATTCGCCGGGCCTTTATGAGGCGAATCATCAGCTGATTCTGGGGTTGGTCGGGGCGCAGGTGCACGACGCTGAGGGGCTCGGTCAGCTCGTCGTCAAAACCACCCAGGCTGGTGCACCGGTTCGCGTGGCGGATGTGGCCACGGTTCAGCCGGGAATGTTGCCGGTTTACACCACGGTCACGGCCAACGGGAAGGATGCCGTGCTCATCACCATCGCTCGCCAACCCTCCAGCAACACCGTCGCCGTTGCGGACGCAGTTGCTGCCCAGGTGGTCGAGCTCCGCAAGAAGCTACCTGCAGGCGTCAAGCTGGAGGTCTTCTACGACCAGTCGCAGCTCGTGCGGGACTCTATCTCCAGCGTGCGCGACGCCATCTTTATCGGACTCGTCCTTGCCTGCATCATCCTCTTCCTCTTCCTGCGCGACTGGACCTCTTCGCTCATCGCCGGCCTCGTCATTCCCGTAACCATCGCTATCACCATCCTGGTGCTGTGGACTATCGGCGAAAGCTTCAACCTCATGACGCTCGGCGGCCTCGCCGCTGCCATCGGCCTCGTGATCGACGATGCCATCGTCGTCGTCGAAAACATCGTGATGCATCGCGACGCCGGCGAACGCCGCGTCGATGCGGTCCGCAAGGCGCTGAAAGAAATCACCTCGCCGCTGATCGGTTCCACCATCACGCCTGTAGTCGTCTTCTTGCCGCTCATTTCCGTCAGCGGCGTCACCGGCTCCTTCTTCCGCGCTCTCGCCGTCACAATGACCGCCGCGCTGCTCACGTCGCTTCTACTCGCGCTTACCTGGACGCCTGGCCTGAGTTTTGTCCTGTTGCGCGAGCAGAGCACCACCACCGGCAACGAATCCGCCCACGGCGATCACGCCGCGGGCCGCTTTCTTTCGCGTGTCCTCGCCCTGCACCGCCGTGTGCTCGAGTGGTGCCTCGCAAAGCCCCTCTGGGTTGGCGGCATCTGCTTGCTGCTCGTCGTCGGCACGTGGGCCGGCTACCATGCGCTCGGCTCCGACCTGCTGCCCGAGATGGATGAAGGCGGATTCATTCTCGACTACGTAATGCCCGCCGGCAGCTCCCTGACGGAGACCAACCGTGTTCTCGAGCACGTCGATCGCATCCTTCACTCCACGCCTGAAGTGGAAGGCACATCGCGCCGCACCGGTTTGCAGATGGGACTGGCCGCCGTGACCGAAGCGAACACGGGAGACTTCACTGTCAAGCTCAAATCCGGGCGCAGACGGTCCATCGACGACGTGATGGCAGATGTTCGCCAGCAGATCAGGACCACCGAGCCGGAGCTCGACATTGAATTCACGCAAGTCCTGCAGGACATGATCGGCGATCTCTCGAATGCGCCCGAGCCCATTCAGCTCAAGATCTTCTCCGACGATCCTTCGCAACTCGCCCTGCTCGGCCCGCGCGTGGGCGACGCGATTACCAAGATTCCCGGCGTGGTTGACGTCGAGAACGGCATCGACAACACGATCAGCGGACCGGCGACAAACTACCAGGTCGATCCCATTGTTGCCGCGCGTCTCGGCTTCACCCCGCAGGAGGTTTCTGAAGACGCCACCGCGATTCTCGACGGCGTCGAAACGACCGACCCGCTCATCGCCAGCGGCCGTCCTTACACCATCCGCGTCCGACTCGGCGATGAGACGCGCGCTTCGCTCGACACCATCAACAACACGGTCTTCAACAGCGCCTCCGGCCACACTGCGTCTCTCGGTTCGCTGGCCGACGTGCAACAACTGCCTCCGCAGAACGAGATTCGGCGCGAGAATCTGCAGAGCCTCGTCGTCGTCACCGGCCGGCTTGAAGGTTCCGACCTCGGCACAGCCATGACGAAAGTGAAACAGACCGTCGACAGCCTGCACCTGCCCGCGTCGGTGCACGTGGAGTACGGCGGAACGTACGAAGAGCAGCAGAAATCGTTCCATGATCTGCTGCGCGTGCTGCTGCTCGCGCTCGCTTTGGTCTTCGGCGTTTTGCTCACGGAGTTCCGCAACTTCCCCGCACCGATTGCGATTCTGACTTCGTCCGTGCTGTCGATCTCCGGCGTGATCCTCGCGCTGCTCGTCACGCACACCACTTTCAACGTCGCGTCGTTCATGGGCTTGATCATGGTCATCGGCATTGTCGCCAAAAACGGAATCCTGCTGCTCGACGCTGAAGACAGATACAGAGACTCTGGCCTTACCGCACGCGACGCGATGTTCCAGGCCGCGCAGCGCCGTCTCCGCCCTATCGCCATGACCGCCATCGCCGCCGTCTGCGGCATGTTGCCTTTAGCCTTCGCATTAGGTGCGGGATCGCAGATGTTGCAACCCCTGGCCATCGCCGTCATCGGCGGCCTGTGCATCTCGATGGTTCTGAGCCTTGTGGTGACGCCTCTCGTCTACTACCTGTTAACGCGGAACCGCTTGGAAGAATTTAACCGCACGGCACACTAGGGCAGATTGGGAAATGGTGGGGAGAATTGGGCTGTCCTCAGGGGCTAGCGCCCGAATTATTTTGGGCTGCCCTGTGGCGCAGCGACCCAGAGGTTCCCCCTGCCGCGCCCTTTCAAAACCATCAAGACTTAGCCTGATAGAGCTAAACGATCCAACCGCCGCCAACCACTTCCTCTCCGTCATAGAAAACGGCTGCCTGTCCGGGCGTGACGGCGCGCTGCGGCTCGTCGAACGTGGCGATTGCTTCGTCTGCACCGCTGGGCGCAAGCGTGGCCCATGCCGGCTCGTGACGATGGCGAATCTTTACGCGGACACGCATGGGTGCGGTGAGCGAGGGAATGCTGATCCAGTTGAGCTGGCGGGCGCGCAGGGTGTGGGTTGCCAGTTCCTGATCGGCGCCGACGGTGACCTTGCGGCTTGCGGGATCAATCTGCAAGACGTAAAGGGGTGAAGGCGAGCTAACGCCCAGGCCCTTGCGCTGGCCGACGGTGAAGCTCGCGATGCCTTCGTGGCGGCCAAGCACTTCTCCGCTTGAGGCGACCAGCTCACCGGCTGTCTCGGGCAATTGTTCGCCCTTCTCCTCGAGGTAGGCCGCGATGAATTGCTTGTAGTCGCCGCCAGGGACAAAGCAGATTTCCTGCGAGTCGGGCTTCTCGGCGAGCTTCAGTCCGCGTTCGCGCGCCACTTCGCGCACCTGGGGCTTGGTCAAGCTTCCCAACGGGAAAAGCGTGTGGGCGAGCTGCTCCTGCGTGAGGCCGAAGAGGAAGTACGTCTGATCCTTGGCGGTGTCGGCAGGGCGCTTGAGAATCCAGCGGCCGCGCTTCTGGTCGAATTCATTGACTGCATAGTGGCCGGTCGCAATGCTGTCTGCGCCGATGGAGCGCGCGGTCTGCAGAAGCTGGTCGAACTTGAGATGGTTGTTGCAGAGCGAACACGGAATGGGCGTGCGGCCGGCCAGGTACTCGTCAACGAAGGGACGCACCACGTCCTTCTCGAAGCGCTCTTCCTGGTTGACGACGTAGTAGGGGATGCCGAGTTGCTCGGCCACGTGGCGCGCGTCGTAGACATCATCCAAAGAGCAGCAGCGGCCGGCCTTGGGAGCATCGGGAATGCCGTGCTTTCCGGCAAGGCGCGTCTGGTCCCAAAGCTGCAGCGTGAGGCCGACCACGGTCTCGCCGTTGTGGACGAGCATCGCCGCGGCCGTGGAGGAGTCGACTCCTCCGGACATGGCTACTGCGATTGTGGTGTGGTTGCTCATGGAAAATCAGCTCCTAGCTGCTAGCTTCTAGCTTTTTCTTTCAGGCCGCTCGCTTCTTTTATGTACCTGCTTCTGGTGCACGCCTTGCTGCTCAACCCAGAGTTCCCGCCGCTACGGGCGACAGCGCACGCAAACGCTCCACTGCCTGGGGAACAACCTGCAACGCAAAATCAACGTCCGCGTCGGTTGCGGTCTTCATCAGGCTGAAGCGCAAGCTGGCGCGGGCAGCATTCTTGTCGAGGCCCATGGCCATCAGAACATGGCTCGGCTCCGTGGATCCCGAGTGGCAGGCCGAGCCGCCGCTGACGGCAACGCCCTTCAGGTCGAGCGCGATGACGAGGGCTTCGCCTTCTACATTTTCGAAGGCGATGTTGGTGGTGTTGGCGGTGCGGGGTGCGCGTCCGCCGTTGACGCGGGTGCCGGAGAGCGCGAGGACGCCTGCTTCGAGACGGTCGCGGAGGTCGGCGAGGCGATCGATGGTTCCGTTGGCGAGCGACTCCATGGCGAGCTCGGTGGCCTTGCCGAGGCCGACGATGCCGGGCACATTCTCAGTGCCGGCGCGGCGGCGGCGCTCGTGGCTGCCTCCGACGAGAAGGGACTCGACCGGGGTTCCGCGGCGCACGTACATGGCGCCGACACCCTTGGGGCCGTGCATTTTGTGGGCGCTGATGGAAAGCAGATGGCAGCCGAAGCGCTTGACGTCGAGGGCCAGCTTGCCCGCGCCCTGGACGCCGTCGATGTGGAAGAAGGCGCCGGCATCGGCGGCGATTTTGCCGATCGCCTCGACGGGCTGCACTACGCCGGTTTCGTTGTTCGCGAGCATCACGCTGATGAGGCGGGTGCGGGGCGTGAGTGCGCTGACAATGTCCGCGGAATCGATTAGACCGCTGGCGCGCGGTGCAACAAACGTGACCTCCACCCCGAGCTTCGCAACCCGTTCCGCCGCCTGCAACACCGCCGAGTGCTCAATCGAAGTCGTAATCAGATGATCGCCCGCACGAAGCAGGCCGAAGATGGCGGTGTTGTCGCCCTCGGTGCCGCCGGAGTTGAAGACGACCTCGGACTCGCGGCAGTTGAAGAGCGTCGCCAAGGTCTCGCGGGCGTGATCGACGGCGCGATGTGCCGTCTGCCCATGCATGTGAATCGAGGACGCGTTGCCAAAGTGCTCCGTCCAGTAAGGACGCATGGCCTCGACCACCTCTGGCAGCAGGGGCGTTGTGGCGTTGGCGTCCATGTATACGCGGGGCATGGGGATACAGCAGTCCTGTATCGATTGTACGGGGGAACGGATTTTTCCGCCTGAAATGGGGCTCCTTTGCACTTCGGCTGGTGCGCATACCCTGCCGGAACTCCTTTCCTTGCTTAATTCGCATCCGATCTAGTGCGGCAGGACGCTTTCTTGACCCCGCGCCCGGTAGTTCCGTATGCTCACAGCGTTTACGCTCGGTGGATGGTTCCCACTCCAACCTGCGCAGGGAGACCACGATGAGCGAAATACCTTCGACTCCGCTGCTTGTACGGCGAGCTGCCGTGCTGGGCGCGGGCACCATGGGCTCGCGCATTGCTGCTCACCTGGCAAACGCCGGGATTCCGGTGCTGATGCTCGACGTTGCTCCGAAAGAAGGGGCGGTGGAACCGGCGCGGGCGGCACTCGAGGCTCTGGGCAAGGCCAAGCCTGCGGCGTTTTATGAGGCGGCGAATGCGCGGCTGATTACGGCGGGAACGTTCGATCGCGATCTGGCGGGCATTGCGCAGTGCGACTGGGTGATTGAGGCGGTTGCGGAGAATCTGGAGATCAAGACGGCGCTGCTGGCGCGCGTGCTACCGCAGCTGGCTGCGCATGCGCTGCTGACGACAAACACTTCCGGATTGCCGATTGCGCAGATCGGTGCGGCCACGGGCTCCGCGAAGACGCGATTTTTCGGAACGCATTTTTTCAATCCGCCGCGTTACATGAAGCTGCTCGAGGTGATTCCGACAGCGGATTCGGATCCGAAGCTGGTGGCGGCTTTTGCGGCTTTTGCCGACAAGCTGCTGGGCAAGCAGGTGGTGTTTGCGAACGACACGCCGAACTTCATCGCCAACCGCATCGGCGTTGCCGTAATGTTCACGGCTGCAAATCTGATGCTGGAGCATGGGCTGACGGTGGAAGAAGTGGACGCGCTCACCGGCCCCGCCATCGGCTGGCCGCGCACGGGAACGTTCCGGCTCGCGGACATGGTGGGCATCGACATTTTGGCGCATGTGGCCGCGAATTTTCCCGGCGGCGTGCCCGAGGGGAAGTTTGCGCCGGTGCTGGTCGAGCTGATGAAACGGAAGTGGCTCGGGGACAAGACGGGACAGGGCTTCTACAAAAAGACCCGCGGCGCCGGCGGGAAAGAAGAGCGGCTGACCCTCGATCTCGCGACGTTTGAATACCGGCCCGTTACCAGGCCAACGCTTCCCTCTCTCGACTTGGCGAAGAACGCCGCGACGCTGGCGGAACGGTTGAAGCTGCTCCTCGCAAACGATCCGAAAAAAGATAAAGCCGCCGCATTCCTCTGGCCGTTTCTCGGCGCGTTGTGGAGCTTTGCGGCCGACCGCGTGGGCGAAGTAGCCAACGATATTCCCTCCATCGACTCCGCCATGCGCGCCGGCTTCAACTGGGGGATGGGCCCGTTTGAAATGGCGGACGCAGCAGGCGTAACCGAATCTGCAAGCCGCATGAAGGCGCTGCGCATTCCGGTGAGCCCGCGCATAGATGAATTGCTGGCCGCTGGAAAAACTTCGTGGTATTCGAGCGACGGGCGTGAGAGCTTTCAGGCGGCCAACGGCTCCATGGCGGCCATTCCAACTGTCGAGGGCCATGCGCGGGTTGCGGATTTCAAGCGCTCACATGGCGTGGTTCGCAGCAACGCAGGCGCGTCGCTTGTGGACCTGGGCGATGGGATCGCCTGCATCGAGTTGCACTCGCTCAAGAATGCGATTGGCGGCGATGTGCTCTCCATGATCTCGTCCGCGCTCAAGCCTGACGCTACCCCCGTCCGCAACTTTCAGGGATTCGTCATCACCGGCGACCGCGACAATTTTTCCGTCGGCGCGAATTTGATGCAGTTGCTGATGCTGGCGCAGGAGGGCGAGTGGGACGAGGTTGCGGGGGTTATCCGCAGCTTTCAGCAGATGACGGCGGCGATCAAGTTTTGTCCGCGGCCGGTGGTGGTTGCGCCGTTCGGGATGGCGCTCGGCGGCGGAGCGGAGATCTGCCTGCACGGAGCGCGACGCCAGCCGTTCGCGGAGACGTACATCGGACTGGTGGAGGCGGGCGTGGGTTTGATCCCCGCCGGCGGCGGTACCAAGGAGATGCTGTTGCGCGCGGTGGATGCGGCGACGGCGCTGGCTCCGCCTGATCCTATAGATCCGCCGTCGCGGTTTGCGCAGGGGGCGGAGATGGGTGCGGCGCTCAGGCGCGTGTTCGAATTGATCGCCATGGCGAAGGTCTCCACGTCGGCCGTGGAGGCGCGAACCATGGGGCTGTTTGCGGCGAGTGACCGCATCACGCTGAACCGCGAACGGCTTCTGCTGGATGCGAAGGCACAGGCGGCCACGCTGGCCGAGGCCGGATACAGCTCTCCGCAACCGCGCACCGTGGCCGCGCCGGGAGCGTCGGCGCTGGCTACGCTTGAGACCGGTGTCTACCTGATGGGCGAAGCGGGTTACGCGTCGGAGCACGACCAGAAAGTGGCGCGGTGGGTTGCTTACATTCTCGCCGGAGGCCGCGTGACGGCGGGCGCTCCTCTGACAGAGCAGAATGTGCTTGAACTGGAACTGGAGGCGTTTCTCTCTCTATGCGGCGAACGGAAGACGCAGGAGCGGATAGCCTTCACGCTGAAAACCGGCAAGCCGTTGAGAAATTAGTACGGTCGAACGGAAATGAGCCCGTCTGAACCTGATGGCGGCCAGTGTCGCCCAAAAGGAGCAACCGAAATGCCAAGTGTCGTACTGGTGAGCGCTGTTCGCACCCCTGTTGGCCGCGCGCCCAAAGGGGCACTTGCAACCTCGCGGCCCGACGACCTTGCGGCCCTTGCCTTGAGCGCAGCTCTGGAAAGGGTTCCAGGGCTGGAAACGTCGGAGATCGATGACGTGATCCTGGGCTGCGCGCAGCCGGAGGGCGAGCAGGGCTGGGACGTGGCGCGCTGGGCGATCTTGCGCGCAGGCTGGCCGGTGGAAATCCCCGGCGTCACGGTGAATCGACTGTGTTCGTCGGGGCTTGAGGCGATTGCCATGGCCGATCAACGCATTCGCGCAGGATGGAGTCGCGTCGTGGTTGCCGGAGGAGTGGAATCCATGAGCCTGCTCCCGTTTGGCGGGCTCAAGCCGAGTCCGAATCCATACATGGCAGAGCACTACCCCGCCTCCCTGCTCACCATGGGACTCACCGCGGAGCGCATCGCGCGCCACTACAACGTCAGCCGCGAAGACCAGGACGCCTTTGCGCTCGAGAGCCACCAGAAAGCCCTGGCCGCGCAGGCCGCGGGACGATTCAACGATGAGCTGATTCCTGTCGCCGTGACAACGGCAGTGCCGGGCGCAAAGGCCGGAAAGCCGGTAACGACAGAGACGCTCTTTTCCGCTGACGAAGGCCCGCGCGCGGATACGTCCGCGGAGGCGCTCGCCAAACTCAAGCCCGCTTTCCACGCGAAGGGAACGGTGACGGCCGGGAACTCCTCGCAGACGTCCGATGGAGCTGCCGCCGTGGTTCTCATGGACGACGAACGAGCCAAGGAACTCGGACTGCGGCCGTTGGCGCGGCTGGTGTCGTACGCCGTGACCGGCTGCCTGCCGGAGGAGATGGGCATAGGCCCAGTGACCGCCATTCCGAAGGCCCTGGCACGAGCCGGGCTGAAGCTGGACGAGATTGAGCTGATCGAGCTGAACGAGGCATTTGCCTCGCAGGCACTGGCCGTGATCCGCGAGCTCGGGCTCGACCCGGCGCGCGTGAACGTGAATGGCGGCGCCATCGCGCTGGGTCACCCCCTGGGCTGCACCGGAGCCAAGCTGACAGCTACTCTGCTGGGCGAGATGCAGCGCCGCAAGGCGCGCTATGGCATGGTGACGATGTGCGTGGGCGGAGGGATGGGGGCTGCGGGGATTTTTGAAAGGCTAAGCTGAGGAAGCATGCAGGGAAATTGACTTCGCATTTTGCTTCCGCTACGATTGGCCCCAATTCACTCCACCCACGAAAGTCGGTCTTGTATGAGACTTCGGTTTTGGCTGATTCCAGCCATCGCTTTATCTACGTCCGTTGCCGGTTTTGGGGAACATATTGCGCTCGACCCGACAGGCGGATTGGCTTCCTGTGGTTGTTGCGGAACATTCATCTTTATTCCCATCCTCCTTACGGCGCTGAGCATTGCCCTGCTGATCTGGGTGGCGCGTGACGCCAAGGCGCGCGGGATGGACAGCGCGATTCTGTGGATGTTGCTGGTCTTTTTCCTGAATCTCATTGGCCTTGTGATCTATTTGCTTGCCAGGCCGCAAGGCAACCTGGTTCCCTGCCCCAACTGTGGCAACCAGCGCCTGCAGGCGAGCGTGAAGTGCCCCCATTGCGGAATTGGCTCCTAAGACCGGAACCCTGGCTCGCGGCAATCCTGCTCGCAGCGGGACTGTTCGCGACCGACGCCACGCGTGCGCCACAGGATCAAGTGAGCGTGCGCGTGTTTACGGCAGGAGTGGCTGAATACCATCGCTACATTCAGCCGTTCAGCGGCCGTTTTATTCGCTGCCGCTACCAGCCCACGTGCTCGCTCTATACCGTGGAAGCGGTGCGCAAGTATGGCATTGCCAAGGGCGGTTGGATGGGCATGCGGCGCATCGCTTCGTGCCAAAAGAGCGTTCCGTTGGGAACGAAGGACACGGTGCCCTGAAGCTTCTCGCGTACAAAAACAGAAACAGCCGGGATTGCTCCCGGCTGTTCGTCTTCCTCCGAAGAAACTTATGGGACCTCTGCGGCCAATGCCATCTAGGCCTTGGCGGTGGCGAGGGCCTTGACGCGCTTGTTGAGGCGGCTCTTGTAGCGCGAGACGGTGTTCTTGTGCAGAACGCCCTTCTGGACGCTCTTGTCGAGCGTGGAGACGGTGACGCGGTACTGGGTCTGGGCAACCTTGGCGTCACCGGCGGTGATGGCTTCGCGCATGGCGCGCAGGCTGGTGCGGACACGGCTGCGGTTCGCGCGGTTCACGTCGGTTCGGGTGACGGTCTGACGGGCGCGCTTCAGCGACGATACATGGTTTGCCATTGCTTTTCCTTTAGTTCTGAGCCCTGCTCGACGGGGGCGGATTTCGCTGCCCGGTCTTCAGGGAAAATGATGCGGTCAAGAATGCAAAACGGAGCCGCATCCCTCGCAGTCTTTTAGTTTACGGGAATCGGGGCTGCGGGTCAATCCGGGCGGCGTTTAGGGGGATGGGCGTCGGCTCCGAGCCGCAAGGCCTGCCGTTCTGGTAGGCTGTCGCGAGGAGCTCTCCGCTTTGCAACCAGACGCGCAAGAAAACGCCACGCCGGTCCGGCTTAACCGGGCACTGGGTTTGTGGAGCCTGATCATTATCGGGCTGGTGATTGTGCAGCCGACGGCGCCAATGGGAATTTACGGCGTGATCAGCAACAAGGCGCACGGGCACGTGGTGACCACCATTCTGCTGGCGATGGTGGCGATGCTGTTTACAGCCATCTCGTACGGACGCATGGCGCGGGTTTATCCTTCGGCCGGCTCCGCCTATACGTATGTGGGGCAGGAGATGCATCCGGCCGCCGGCTACGTGGTGGGCTGGGCCATGGTGATGGATTACCTGCTGAATCCGCTGATTTGCACGGCCTTTTGCGCCAAGGCCGCCATGAACATTGTTCCGGGACTGAACTTTTATGCCTGGGCGGTGCTGTTTGCGGCCTTCTTTACGTGGACGAACCTGAGAGGGATTCGCACCTCCGCTCAACTGAACGAGGCGCTGTGCGCGGGCATGTCGATTGTGGTGCTGATTTTTCTTGGAGCGGTGGCGAGGGCCGTGTGGAGCATGCCGCACGGGGCGGGGTTCTTTACGCATCCCTTCTACCAGCCGGGCGCGTTTCAGCCCTCGGCCATCTTTGCGGGCACATCGGTTGCGGTTCTTTCTTACATTGGCTTTGACGCGGTATCGACCCTCTCTGAAGAGGTGGAGAATCCGCGGCGCAACATCATGCTGGCGACGGTGCTGCTGTGCCTGCTGGCCGGCGCGATCTCAGCGCTTGAGGTATATGCGGCTCAGCTGATCTGGGGGTCGAAGCCCTTCCCGAGCGACCAGGTGGAGTCAGCGTTTGCGCTTGTTTCGCGGCAGGCCGGCGGTGTGCTTCTGTTTCAGACCATCAACTTCACGCTGCTGGTGGCCAACATGGGGTCGGGCATGGGCGCGCAGCTTGCCGCGTCCAGGCTGCTCTATGGCATGGGCCGGGGGAATGCGCTGCCACGGGGATTTTTTGGGGTCATCGAACCTAAGCGGCGGGTTCCGCGCAACAACATTGTGCTGGTCGGGGGAATTGCGCTGGCGGGAGCGATGCTGCTGGAGTTTTTTGCGTCGCGGCTGGGCGGGGGCGCTTATGAGATTGGCGCGCAGGCCCTCAACTTTGGAGCGCTGCTCTCGTTTATGGGCGTGAATGCCGCGAGCTTTGTGCACCAGATGCGGCACGCGGAGGATCGCACGACGGTTTCTGTCGCGATTCCGGTGCTGGGATTGGTCATCTGCACGTTCCTGTGGGTGAATTTGAGCCTTCCAGCCGTTGTGGTGGGGGCGGTGTGGATGGTGGCCGGCGTCGGATACGGAGCGATTCGGACGCGCGGGTTTCGGGCGCAGCTTGTGACGTTTGACATTCCCTCGGAGCTCGATTGAGCGCGACCGGCGGCGACGCTGGTCAATCCGCTTGGAGATCGCGACGATAGCGGAGCCCGTCGAGGGATATGCCCCAGACTGTTTCCATTTGGCGGGTTCCGTCGGAAAGCCACTTGTCCGCTTGATAAAAGCGGTCGGCGCGCGTGTTGCCCGCAAGCACCCAGAGCATCGCCTTGCGAAAGCCCGCCTCGACGAGATGAGCGCGAGCAACCTGCACCAGCGCCACCCCGATTCCCCGACCCCAGTGCTCCGGATCGACGTAGAGGGCGGCCAGCTCGCCGTACCCCTCGAGGTCTTTGTCACGAGTGGGCATGGTGGTGGCGAAGCCCAGGACCGAATCGCCTTCGACGGCGACAATTGTGTGGGGTTTCGCAGGGTCAGCGGTGGCGAAGTCGTACGTCGCTGCACGATCCTCGGGACGGAGCTGATCGAGATAATCCTGCGGCATGAGCCCGCGATAGGCCACCTGCCAGGAGCGCACATGGACGCGGGCGACGGCCATGGCATCCGCGGGTTCGGCTGGGCGCAGCAGCATTCCAGAAGTATGGCATGCGGACGGATCGCGGGCACGATGCCGACGAGCCTCGAAAAATTGAGCCGATCGCAGGAAAACCTTGGTAATCGCCCAGGCCTGAAAGGTAACCAGGTCGCATGGGGCTGGTGCCGATCGCGGAACATGTCCTAACGAAGAGGTAAGTTGGCGAGGTTTCCATGGGCAGGGGCTGAAAGCCCGACTTATCGCGGTGGCTTCGTTGGCCCCGCTAAAGCCGTGCCCTTATTACAAGGCTTTCCACGGAGGTTTTTCGGCAGCCGGGAGGGGATGGCTTTGATTTTCAATATTTTGCAGCGCCGCCAGGCATGGCGCCATGGGCCAAACCAATGCAGGCATCGACTTCTATCCGCCAAGTTAAGCCCGGAGAATCAGTTCCCTCCCGCTCCCGGCAACCGGCTGCGGTCTTTCGTTGCGTCCGCAGCCAGCTGCACGTCCGGCAAATGGGGCTTTTCGCTCCTCGTCAGAATTTTGTGGTACACGGAGGTACCTACCAAGGCACGATCGACATCTTATTTAATCGTGTTTCAACGAGGTGGTGATTGACGACTTGGCCCGCTCGCGCTACTCTCAGGCCAGATAAAGGATTTGGTCGCCTACGCCATCCCGCGGTTTGCAGAGGTAGCCGGAAGATCAAGCTCGCCCCTGCGCCGCATTCGCCTAAATTCAGGCTCGCTCTTAACCCGTATTGCCTCAACTCCCGCCGTTCACCCTGCTGCGCCTCGTGCGCTTATTGCCAACTATTTCTACTCAACTCTGCCGGGTTGGTCCCCTAAAGGACCGGCCCGGCTTCTTTCTTGCGTTCAACGCCGTATCGGAGGCTACCGACTATCTTGAAGATCGCTCTGGAGATCACGCCCAACCTCGAGCCCTTGTTCGGGACTCGCGATGAAAACCTCAGGCTCATGGAAGACAAACTCGGTGTTCGCATTGATTTGCGCTCCGACGCTGTACATGTAGAGGGACCCGACGAGGGAGTGACGAGGGTCCAGCGCATTTTTCAGGACTTCGAAGCTCTGCGGCGCCAGGGAATCAATCCGCACAACGGAGAATTGAACGGGATGCTGCGGCTGGTGGTGGCAGATCCGGCAACCACGCTGCGTTCGCTGGCCGACAGCGGCAAACAGCGCTCCGCAGGCGTGAAGCGGACGGTGCAGCCGCGCTCGATCAACCAGCGCAAATACGTTGAGGCCATCGAGCAGAACGACATGACGTTCGGCGTGGGGCCCGCGGGCACCGGCAAGACGTACCTCGCCGTGGCCATGGCCGTGGCCGCCTACAACGCAAAAAAGATCAGCCGCATTGTGCTGGTTCGTCCGGCGGTGGAAGCCGGCGAACGGCTGGGCTTTTTGCCCGGCTCGCTGCAGGAAAAAGTGGACCCGTACCTGCGGCCGCTCTATGACGCGCTCTACGACCTGCTCGATGCCGAGAAGGTCGACAAAATGCTCGAGAAGAACGTAATTGAAGTGGCGCCGCTCGCCTTCATGCGCGGCCGCACCCTCAGTGACGCCTTCATCATCATGGACGAAGCGCAGAACACGACCATTGAACAGATGAAGATGTTCCTGACGCGCATGGGCAACAACTCAAAGGCGGTGATCACGGGCGATATAACGCAGATCGACCTGCCGAATCCGCGGAAGTCGGGCCTTCTGGACGCCATCAACATTCTGGATGGGGTGGAGGGGATTCACTTCTGCCACTTTGAGGATGGAGACGTGGTTCGCCATGCGCTGGTGCAGAGAATTGTGCGCGCGTACGAGTCGGTGAAGCCACGACAGCAGGAATTGGCGCTGGGCGAGGCGATCGGCGTGGGTACGCAGTCGCGGGAAAATCAGCAGACCGCGCAGTCGGTTCATCCTGCCAAACCGCAATAGTCGCAACCCGAGGAAGATTCATTGAGAATGTCGCAGAATCCCAGGTCTCAAAATCGAGGCCTGGGGCGCCCGCCTAGGAGCAAGGAGCAAAGCTCAATCCGAATTCTCTCGGTGTCGGAGACGCTTTCTGTATCGCGACTAAGGGGTTAGCTGTTAGTGCGAGAGCAATTGCTTTTTCCTGGTTCTGCTGGCTCATTCGACATCCCAAGTAGACCGATGTTAGTTCTTCCGGATGATACTGTTGGGTGGCGAAGGCGTGGTCTGGCTTGATACAGAAGGGCACAAAGAGCCGATATTCTTGCTCGTATTCCCAATCCCTACCCTTGGTGTAAATCAACTTATCCAAAATCGACTTTCCGGATTCTTTCGTTGACATCCCGACTCCAGAGAAAATCATTTCCTGAGCCGTTGCATAGAGTACCGGACGTTCATTTGAATAAATGACTTTTCTCGAGGCCAGAAAAGCCGAGTCTTTTTCTTTGTTGGGCGTAAATTCAATTACTGCCCCTTGATGCTTATCCGCATAATGTGCCCACATTAATAGATTCTTAAAATCAACTGTTGAACAAAATATGCCGTCGAACTCAGATGATTGATAAACTCTCGAAATTACTTCCCGTTCCGCTTCTTCGAATTTCTTCAGGTCATACAGCTCCGCAATCGGTATGCGCGACATTTGTTCGCGCATTTTAGCCCTTTGTTCCGGGGATGCCTTCCTATGAGCTGTGATAATGGCTGCAATCTTCGCCTTATAAGGTGAATCAGGTAAAGAGGAAAGGTCTATCTCGCCCTCAATGAAATCTTGAAAGGCTTCCTTCATCTCCTCCAAGAAGACCTGCCTGTCTTTTCCAAAACATTCCTGAAGGTAGATATCGAGGGGATCATTAAAATCGCTTGGTTTAGACAAACGAATAGTCCCATTTCCAAGAGTCTTGCATAATCCGTCGAAGGACAAGAACTTATAGATCTTATCTGGACACTCGTACTTACTCATGGCAGTTCGCATAAAAGAATAACTGCTTATACGGTAGCTCGGCTGGATGGGATCCAACTACTTATTGGCTCTGTACCCCATGTCCGGATTTTCGGCTGGAGATCCCCGGCTTCGCCATCAGGGCCAGGGTAGGCCCCTTTTCTGGGAGTTTGGGCGCGCTAAGAACGCTTTAACCGGCAAGTGCGCTCAATCCCAGGGATTGAACAGGTCAACGTTCAAAATCGAGGTCGAGACCCTTGAACGGAGAATCGGCAAACAACTGGGCCAAGCTCTTTCTACCGGCGGGCCGCTGGTGTACCGACTGGGCATTCTGGTCTTGCGATTGGTGGGCGGCCGGGAGTGCGGCCCGTTCAAGCAACGTGGCAGCGTAGGCACGTATATCCATCTTGCGCGCAGCAGCCTCGGCAGCCAGCCGCGCTTCCGTTTCGGCGCTCAGTTCAACCTGGATAGTCACGGCAACCACCTCCTCGATCCGTTATCCGATGATGCCGCGGCAAAGTCGATGCCGTTCTTGCTCGGGAGCAGGAAACGCTGACATTCCCCGGCTTTCATTTTCACATTGAATTACTTCGGCAGCAGGCTGTGGGCGATGGAGTCGAGCATTCCGTTGAGGAAGTTGAGCGACTCAGTAGCGCAGTAGCGGCGCGCGATTTCTAATGCTTCGTTGATGACGATGGGAAACGGTGTGCCTTTGAAGCCGATCATTTCGCCAACCGCCATGCGCAGCAGATTGCGATCCACGGCCGGCATGCGCTCCAAACGCCAGTGCTTGGAGTTTGCAACGAGCAGTGCGTCGATTTCTTCCTGGTGAGCGACAGCAACCCGGTAAAGATCTTCGGCGAAGCCGCGGACTTCCACCTCGACATCGTCGCCGGCTTTCCAGAAGGTGGCGGTGACCTGTTCCGGCGACTGCTTGCCCACGTCAGCCTGGAAGAGCATCTGCATAGCGAGCTCGCGGGATTTGCGACGCCCGCCGGAGGAGTGATTGCCTGCAGCTTTCAAGCTTGGCCGCCTGACTTGATTTCAGTCTTCTGGATCTTGCGGTGCAGGCTCACCATTTCGATGGCAGCGGCGGCGGCTTCGAAGCCCTTGTTCCCGGCCTTGATGCCGGCACGGTTCAGGGCCTGCTCCAGCGTTTCGCAGGTGAGCACTCCAAAGCTGTGGGGGATTCCGGTCTCCTGTTGCGACTGGCCGATGCCGCGTGCCACTTCGTTGTAGATGGCTTCGTAATGCGCGGTCTCGCCGCGAATTAGGCACCCGAGCGGGATGATGGCATCGACCTCGCCAAGATTAGCCAGGGTGCGGGCGGCGGAGGGAATTTCCCATGCGCCGGGGACGCGGACGACCTGGATGTCAGCACGCGCCGCGCCACTGCGCACAAGCACGTCAAGGGCTCCATCGAGCAGGCGATCGGTAATGACCGCGTTCCATCTCGCGACGACGATGGCGAATCTCATGCCGGCGGCAGACAGGTCGCCTTCCAAGGCGACGGGCTTGCCCTTGATGGGGTCGGTCCATGCCCAGAAGCTGAACTTGAATCCCGGCTCCGGTTCGACGGTGAAGATCTGCGATTTCCAATGGGTGTCGGTGATCGGCGAAAGTCGGGCTGCGGCTTCCCCGCCCTGAGCGCGCAACCAGGCAGCGGCTGCCTGATGGACGGCATCGAGGGCGGTCACTTCGACGAGCACATCGGCGGTGGACGGAAATTCGCCGTCGACGAATTCGATGTTTCCGAGGGGGGCCAGAAACGACGCGCCGCGGCTCTTTTCCTCGTTCCATCCCTTGCCGGGAGCAAAACCCAGGGCCGCAAAGAAACTCGCCAGACGTTCATAGGCGGCGGCACTGCCGGCGGAACGTAGAAAAGAGATGCCCTTGATCATATGTTTGATTTTAACGTGGGAAAGGCAGGGAGCGAGGGAACAGGGAACAGCTTCTAGCCTCTAGCTCTTAGCTACTAGGTATTGGCGCTTGGCGCTTCCACAATTCGGGGGATTTCAAAAGACGAAGGCCGGCGGATCGCCGGCCTTCGTGGATGGGGTGCTTGGTGAATTCCGAAAATTATGTGGTGGAGCGTGGGACTACGACAATCACTGTTGCTGGAACAACCGAACCGGGGCCGGTAAAGGTGCAACCGGCATCCTGTCCCCCTGCCCCTACCGGTGTGCAGGCGGGCAGGTTGGGGCTGATCTGTTGCGAATCTACAGGCGGATTGGCCAACGAGGGATTGGTGG
>Ga0302320_10005438_pt1 | contig 28573 bp, 26 predicted proteins | sample Bog_T0_3_FD_202130 | JGI IMG/M metagenome (GOLD analysis project Ga0302320, IMG submission 202130) | Peat permafrost microbial communities from Stordalen Mire near Abisko, Sweden - Bog_T0_3 | ecosystem: Environmental > Terrestrial > Soil > Wetlands > Peat | place: Sweden: Abisko, Stordalen Mire...
TAACCACGTGATAGGAGTGTGAATAATGGAAACTACCTTTGCGTGTTTAGTCCGGCCGGCGCCACCGCATTGGCGACGATTTCGCCGAACGGACCCGCATTCCGCGCCGGGCCGCGATGATGTCCGGTTGTAGGCTTCAACGGCAGCAGCGGAAAAACCAGCTCTGCGAAACGGTAGCACTCTTCCAGATGGGGATAGCCGGACAGATAGACGTCGCAGTGTTCAGCCGCCACGTCCTGGTCGGCGTCGGACGATCCGCCAAAATACAGTGGCGGATAGGGCTTTTGCACCGGCGGATACAGCAGTTTGCCGCCCTCGACCCGCACATGCGCGCCGGTGAAATCGACCGTCTGGCCCTGCATGAGCAGCCGCCACACGGTCAGATATTCGGCGGTGGCCTGGTAGCGCTCGCCGTGGCCGAACCATACCCCATCCCCATGCATTTCGACCGGATCACCACCGACGACGACACTGATCAGAACCCGCCCCTCCGACAGCCGATCGAGCGTGGCTGCCATGCGCGCGGTCATGGAGGGTTCCGACAGGCCGGGACGAACCGCCACGAGGAAGCGTAGTTTCGAGGTCAGCGGCACCATCGCCGACGCGATGACCCAGGAGTCCTCACAGGACCGTCCGGTGGGCAGCAGCACGCCGAAATATCCCAGTTCGTCCGCGGCGCGGGCGATTTGGCTGAGGTAGCCAAGTGTGACATGCCGCGCACCGACCTCGGTGCCCAGGTATCGCCCATCGCCGTGGGTTGGCAGAAACCACAGTATGTCGGCGGCATAAGCAGGGGGTGGCGTAAGGGGCATGCAAAACTCCGGACGGGCATCGTTCAATATACATAATAGGGCAACGCCGTAATTGACTAACTACCAAAAATAGTGAGAACACGCGCATGATACCGGCTCCATGGTGCGCCGGATGCGACCGGGAGATTGACGACAATGTGTTGCCCCCTGGGTCAGGACAGCGAGCCGCCATGCGGCGCGAGTCGGCGATGACGACGATCGCCGTCATCGGTGCCGGATTCAGTGGCACCTTGCTGACACTGCACCTGCTGCGTCGCTGCCCGCCGCCGACGCGTCTGGTGCTGATCGAGCGTAACAGTCAGTTCGGCCGCGGCCTCGCTTATGCCACCGGCAATGCCAGCCACATCCTGAACGTGCCCGCCGCGCGGATGAGCGCATTCCATGACCGGCCGAACGACTTCCTGGATTGGTTGGCCATGCAGCCAGACTCGCAGGCCGCCGAGGTCGGTCCAGGGACGTTCGCGCCGCGGCGTCAGTTCGGGGCCTACATCCGAGCTTTGCTCAACGATGAGATCAAACGCAGCGGGCGGGAGCGGCTGGAGTTGGTGAAAGGCGACGTGATCGGCCTGGACCAAACCGCCCATCCAATGGTTTTGACGCTGGATCGCAACCGCAGCGTGCAGGCTGATCTCGCGGTCCTGGCGATGGGCAATTTTCCGCCCGAACCGATGCCGGTTGCCAATCCGGGGTTTTACGACACGACGTTCTATCGTCCGGACCCATGGGCAGGCGATGCCGTGACAGACCTGGATCCGGATGCGTCCGTCCTGCTGGTGGGGACCGGCCTGACGACGGTGGACGTGGTGGTGTCCTTGCTGGATCAGGGCCATCGCGGTCCGATCCACGCGATATCCCGACGCGGCCTGTTGCCGCGCCGGCACGCGGGGGTGCCGGTGCCCGCCCCCGACCACGAACCCTATCCGACGTCCATCAACGCGCTGACCCGGTTCCTGCGCAATGAAACCGCGCGGGCCACCGCCCAGGGCAGCGGCTGGCAACCGGTGATCGACGAACTACGGCCGTTCATGGTCGATGTCTGGCAAACCATGAAGCTGGCGGACCGCAGGCGCTTCCTGCGCCATTTGCGGCCATGGTGGGACGTGCACAGGCATCGTATGGCCGCACAGGTCGCGGACCGCATCGATGCCGCGCGTGCCACCGGCCAGTTCCGCGTCCTGGTCGGGCGCGTGCGTGATTATGCGATCAAGGATGGTATCGTCGAGGTCCATTACCGGCCGCGGGGACGGGACGCGCTCGCGACGATATCGGTCGCCCGCGTGGTCAATTGTGCCGGCCCCGGCGCCGACTACGACCGGATCCAGGAACCGCTGATCCGGAACTTGCTGCGCGACGGCGTGGTCCGGCCTGATCCGCTTCGGCTGGGCCTTGACGTCACGGGAAGCTGCGCGCTGCTCAATCGCCAGGGTGCGATCTCGCGCCGGCTGTTCGCGGTTGGGCCGGTGACGAAGGGCACATTCTGGGAGATGACCGCGGTGCCCGATATCCGGCGGCAGACCGAAAAACTGGCCGAGTATCTGGCCGGGTTGGTCAAGGCGGCGCCGCCGGAAAAGCCTGGGTGATGGCTGGCCGGTCGCGCTTCAGAGGCCTTTTAGTCGATGGATAAAATACTGATCTGCTTGGTGAGCCCGGTGGGATTCGAACCCACGACCCCAAGATTAAAAGTCTCGTGCTCTACCACCTGAGCTACGGGCTCGCCGGCGCGCTTTGAACGCCATGCAGCGCCGCGGGTCAAGCATCCCCCGCGGTGATTGGAACAGACGCAGCCACGGCGCGCCGCTGACGCGCCGCCGCCTTTCAGACCGCGTCGGCCGCGACCGAGAGTTTCTCGATCTTGTCCGGGTTGGACACGGTGCCGCCGCCGCCGCTGCCGCGCTTGATCTGGTCGACGAACTCCATCCCTTCCACCACCTGGCCCCAGATCGTGTACTGGCCGTTCAGGTGGGACGCCGGCTCGAACATAATGAAGAACTGGCTGTTCGCGCTGTGCGGGCTTTGCGACCGAGCCATGCCGCATGCGCCGCGCACGAACTTCGCCTTGTCGGTGAACTCGGCGCGAATGTTGTCGAGGTCGCTGCCGCCGGTGCCGGTGCCGGTCGGGTCGCCGCCCTGCGCCATGAAGCCCTCGATGACGCGGTGAAACACCGTGCCGTCGTAGAAACCCTTCCGCACCAGCGTCTTGATCTGCTGAACGTGCATCGGTGCAATGTCCGGCAGAAGCTGGATCACCACCCGGCCCTGTTTCAGGTCCAGATACAGCGTGTTCTCGGGGTCGAGTGCCGGCTTCGAGTCGCTCATGGTTCCTGTCTCCTTCAAAAACTACTTCACGTCCGCGGCCACACGCATATGCACGATGCGGTCGGGGTTGGACACGGCCCCGCTGCCGGGGGCGCCGCGCTTGATCTGATCGACATAATCCATGCCCTGCACGACGCGACCCCAGATCGTGTATTGCCCGTCCAATGAGGCCGCCGGCGCAAACATGATGAAAAACTGGCTGTTGCCGCTGTTCGGATCGGAGGTGCGGGCCATGCCGCAGACGCCGCGCACGAAATGGAACTGGCTGGCCTCCAGCGGCAGGTCGGGCAGCTTGCTGCCGCCGCCGCCTGTACCGGTGGGATCGCCCCCCTGCGCCATGAACCCTTCGATCACCCGGTGGAACGGCGTGCCGTCGTAGAAGCCCTGGCGCGCCAGGGTCTTGATCTGTGCCACCGTCTTCGGCGCCACCTCCGGCAGCAGCTTGATCACCACCCGGCCCTGCTTGAGGTCGAGGTAGATCGTGTTCTCCGGATCCTCCGCCTGGGCAAACGCCGACGGGCCAAAGGCAAAGGGACCAGCCGCCAGCGCGGCACTGGATGCGATCAGGGTGCGGCGGCGCATGACGCCCTCCTTTTCATACGAAATGGGAAAACGCGTCAGCCCCGGATGCGCTTCAGAATGCGTTCCAAGGTCAAGGGCGGGACGAACGAGGTAATGTCCCCGCCCAGCATGGCAACCTCCTTGACCAGGCGCGACGCAATGAACTGGTGCGTCTCGCTGGCCATCAGGAACACCGTCTCGATATCCGGCGCCATCCGGTAGTTCATCCCCGCCATCTGGAATTCATAATCGAAATCCGACACCGCCCGCAGCCCGCGCACGATCATCGATGCGCCGACCTTGCGGGCAAAATCGACCAGCAGCGTGTCGAATGGCACCACCTCGATCACCATGCCGTTGCGCGTGGCGATCGCGGATATCTCGGCGCGCACCAGTTCCACTCGCTCCTCCAGGCTGAACATCGGGCCTTTGCCGGCGCTGATCGACACCCCCACCACCAATCTGTCGAGCAACCGAGCCGCTCGGGCGATAACATCGAGGTGACCGTTGGTGATCGGATCGAAGGTCCCCGGGTAGAGACCGATCCGCCTAGGATTATGGTCGTGCGTGTCAGCCATCATTGCCTTCCTCGGGCGCCGCCGTGTCGTTGGTGTTATCGGTTGGACCCTCGGCCACAGGACCCTCTTCCGGGGCCGCCCCGTTATCGTCGCTGTCGTCTTCCAGCACGGTGAACACGCTGGTGACGTGCTCGCCCTTGTCCACGCGGAACAACGTCACACCCATCGCCTGCCGCCCCGTAATGCGCACCTGGTCTACCGGAACGCGAATCAGCCGGCCGGCGTCGGTCACCATCATGATATCGTCGCCCTGGCGCACAGGGAAGGTCGCCACCACGGTCTTGCCGTTGCGCGGCGCCAGCGTGATGTTGCCGATCCCCTGGCCGCCGCGGCCAGTGACGCGGTATTCGTAGGCCGAGGTGCGTTTGCCGAAGCCCATATCGGTGACTGTAAGAAGCATCTCCTCGGCGGTTTCCATCTCGGCAAAGCGTTCCGCCGACAGCGTCACCTCGGGGACGGCGTCCTCGACATCGACTTCCGGGGCTTCCGGGTCCGCATCGCCGTTGCCCCGCCGCTTCGCATTCGCCTGTTTGACATAAGCGATCCTGTCCTCCGGCGACGCCTCGACATGGCGCAGCACCGACAGGCTGATGACGTCGTCACCATTCAGCAGCTTGATGCCGCGCACGCCCGAACTGTCGCGCCCGGCGAACACCCGCACCTGATCGTCCGACAACTGGAAGCGGATGCAGCGGCCCTTGCGGGTTGCCAGCAGCACGTCGTCGCCTTCCCGGCAGGTGGCGACCCCGATCAGATGGTCGCCCTCGTCCAGCTTCATCGCAATCAGCCCGACCGCCCGGACATTCTTGAAGTCCGACAGCCGGTTGCGCCGCACATTCCCCGACGCGGTCGCAAACACCAGGTGCAGACTGTCCCACAGCGTTTCATCCTGCGGCAGCGGCAGCACGGTGGTGATGGTGTCGGAGCCGAGTTCCGGCAGCAAATTGACCAGCGCCCGGCCTTTCGCCGACGGGCCGGCCTCGGGCAGCTTCCACACCTTGACCCGGAACGCCTTGCCGCCGGAGGAGAAGAACAGCACCCACTGGTGCGTGTGCCCGTTGAAGCTGCGGGTGACGATATCGTCGCCGCGGGTCCCGGCCCCCGACCGGCCGCGGCCGCCGCGATTCTGCGCCCGGAACGTTTCCAGCGTGGTCCGCTTGATGAAGCCGTCGCGGGTGATCGTCACCACCATCTGACCCGGCTCGATCAGACTTTCGTCGTCCTGATCCGCCAAAGCGTCGGCGATCTCGGTCATCCGCGGGGAGGCGATTTCCTTGCGCGCCGCGGCCAGTTCCTCGGTCATCACCTCCAGGCGGCGGATGCGGGAATGCAGGATGTCCAGCAATTCGCGGATCTTGCCGGCGACTTCGGTCATCTCGGCCTGGATTTTCTCGCGTTCCAGGCCGGTGAGGCGCTGCAGGCGCAGGTCCAGGATGCCGCGCGCCTGCTCCTCGGTCAGCCGCACGGTGCCATCGGGGGCAATGACGTTGCCAGGTTCGTCGATCAGCGCCAGCAACGCGCCGATGTCCTCGGCCGGCCAGTCGCGGTCCATCAACGCCACCCGAGCCGCGGCGGCGTCGGGGGAGGCGCGGATCAGCCGAATCACTTCATCGATATTGGCGACCGCGATCGCCAGCCCGACGAGATTATGTGCCCGATCGCGCGCCTTGCCGAGTTCGAAGCGTGACCGGCGGAGAATGACCTCCTCGCGGAACCGGATGAAACACTGCAGGGCCTCGCGCAGCCCCATCTGCTTCGGCTGCCCGTCATCCAGCGCCAGGCAGTTGATGCCGAAGCTGGTCTGCAACTGGGTAAATCGAAACAGCTGGTTGAGCACGACCTCGGGCGTGGCGTCGCGCTTCAGTTCCATAACGATGCGCATGCCGGAGCGGTCGCTCTCGTCACGCATCTCGCCGATGCCCTCGATGATCTTGCCACGCACCAGTTCGGCGATCTTCTCAATCAGGGTCTTCTTGTTCACTTGATAGGGAATTTCGCTGACGATGATCGCGGTGCGGTCCTTGCGGATTTCCTCGAACTCGGTTTTCGCGCGGATTGTGATGCTGTCGCGGCCGGTTTCGAAGGCCTGGCGGATGCCGGCGCGGCCGATGATGATGCCGCCCGTGGGGAAATCCGGGCCGGGGATGATCTTCATCAGCTCATCGAGGCTGATGTCGGGGTCGGCGATCAGGGCGAGGGTGGCGTCGATGACCTCGGCCGGATTGTGCGGCGGGATGTTGGTCGCCATGCCGACGGCGATGCCGTTGGCGCCGTTGATCAGCAGATTCGGAAATTTCGCCGGCAGAACCAGCGGTTCTTTCTCCGACTCGTCGTAGTTCGGCTGGAAGTTGACCGTGTCCTTGTCGATGTCTTCCAGCAGCAGGGCGGCGGCCTTGGCGAGGCGGACTTCCGTATAACGCATCGCCGCCGGGTTATCGCCGTCCACGGAGCCGAAATTGCCCTGCCCGTCGATCAGCGGCAGCCGCATCGAGAAGCTTTGCGCCATACGGACCATGGCGTCGTAGATCGAGGCGTCGCCGTGCGGGTGGTATTTACCCATGACGTCGCCGACCACGCGGGCGGACTTGCGGTAGGCCTTGTCCGGGGTGTAGCCGGCCTCATGCATGCCGAACAGGATGCGACGGTGCACCGGCTTCAGCCCGTCGCGGGCGTCCGGCAATGCGCGCGACACGATCACGCTCATCGCGTAATCGAGGTAGGAGCGGCGCATTTCGTCTTCTAGGGTTACCGGCTCCATGTCGCCGTATGGCCCGATGGGACCCCGAGGCTGGTCAGGTGTGTCGCTCAAATCTCGCTCAATCGGTTGCGCGCGCCAGCCCCACCCGAGGTGGGGTCAGACGCGCTTTCAGCGGCGCTTGATAGGCTGATTCGACGCCGGTGGCGAGAGGGGAGTTGGGGCGGCGGGCAGGGGGGTTGGGAATCGGCTTTCCGACCTTGCGGACGCGGTCGGTTCGGGTGGCATGGCGACGGCGCTCTCCGCGATCCGCGCCGCGATGATGGTAGAAGGTGGCACGTTGTCCGAACGTGCCGCTACATCACCGCCGCCGGCGATGCGACAGCCTCATTGGTTCCGGTTCATCCGGCCTGGGGTTATGACGTCCGCAGCGCTACCGTATCGATACAGTATCTGATCAGCTGAGCGTCGCGGCAACTGCGGTGGCCAGTTGCGCGGGACGGATTGGCTTCCGCAGCAAAGTGAAGCGTCCGGTCAGTCCGCTGTCCCTCAGAGCCGCCTCCAGATCGCCGGCATGGCCGGTCAGCATGAAACTCGGCAGATCAGGGTTCGCAGCCTGCACAGTGCGAAGCAGATCGAGGCCGTTCATCCCCGGCATGGCGAAGTCGGTGACCACCGCATCGACCGGAGCGCCGCTTTGCATATGGGCAAGCGCCATCGCCCCGTTTTCCGCACCCGCAACGAGAAACCCCGCCTCCGCCAGCGTTACCCGGAGAACGTCACGCACGGCGGCATCATCATCAACCAAAAGGACATGGCGCCGCCCGCCGATCCTGATCCTGACCGCGACCTCCGGCAATCGAACGGCGGCCTGCTCGGTCTGCGGCAGCCAAAGCGTGACGACGGCGCCACGGCCCGGTTCGCTCTCGATGCTCAACCGGCCGCCTGATTGTTCGGCAAAGCCCTTGGCCATCGACAGTCCGAGGCCAGTGCCCTTTCCCTGCGGCTTGGTTGTGAAGAACGGCTCGACCGCGCGTTCGAGCGTGGCGGCATCCATCCCCACCCCGTTGTCCGACACGCTGAGGCGGATATAGCGGCCGGGTGCCAGATTGTGTTGACGCGTATCGCCGGCGACCGTCTCGCAGTCGGCTGCCAGTGTGACCGCGCCGCCGTTCGGCAGCGCGTCGCGCGCGTTGGTGGCGAGGTTCAACAACACCGTCTCAAGCTGCCGCCGGTCTACGAGAAGCGACGGCAGCATTGGTGCGACGTGGGCGTGCACGTCGATCGACCCGCCAAGGGTTCGCCGCAGCAACTCCTGTATGTCGGTCAGCAGCCCGGCTGGCTCCACCGGCTCCGCCATCAGTGCTTCCTGCCGCGCGAACGTCAGCAGCCGGCGGCTGATCGCGCCGCCCCGTTCCGCCGCATCAAGCAGCATGTTCGCCAGACGTTGCACTTCGCTTATGTCGTTCGCGCGGCGCCCGATCAATTCGGCGTTGCCGGCAACGGCTTGCAGGGTATTGTTGAAATCATGCGCGATGCCGCTGGCAAGCGCCCCCAGCGTGGTCATTCGTTCTGCATGCGCCGCCTGGGCCTGTGCCCGTTCGCGTGCCGCGACTTCTTTTTCGATCCGTGTTTCCGCCAGGAAATGCTCGATAAACAGGAAAGCATTCCAGTTTAGGTTGACGATCACGACGCCTGTATAGACAACCATCAGGGCGGTCAGGCCGAGATAGACAGGCGCCTCGGCCTGGAGCAGAGCGAAGAAGGCGCCCGCCGCGATCGCCAGCACATAGGCGACCCCAGCCGGCGGGACAGTTGCCAGCGCGAAGCCGCCGGCGCACATCATGCCGGCAACCAGGCAGCCTACCAGCAACTGCGTCAACGCCGGCGCTCCGGCGAAGGTCAGCACCGGCACAGCGCCCCAGAGCATACCGAACAGCGCGCCATGCAGCACGGAGCGGCGGATCGCCTTTGCTGTCACCCGGCCGCGCGGTTCGCGTTTTCGGCCATCCCACCACTTGCCGGTATATCGCAGCACCACGGCAAAAAGCGTTGCCGCCCAGCTCCACATCGGCCAGCCGATCGAACCCATGTTGGCCAGCGTTGTCATCAGGATGGCGGCGTTCAGACAACTGGCGCCCATCGTGAGCGGGGTCAGCCGCACGATTCCGTTTATCTGGGCCGCTCTGAGGCGCGATGCGACGTCCGCGTCGGCCGCCGCCAGGCCGAAGCCGATCGCGAGCGCGCGCGGCAGCCGGTTTGACAATGTTCGAATGGATCTGGGAACGCCGCCTGCCGCAAGGATGCGACCGTACCGGCCGTTTCGCTGTGCCGCCGGGTCGGTGCCGTCGGGCACGCTGACCTCGGCACCGGTCGCTTGCCCGATGACTGATGGCAGGCGTCTGACCGGCATGACTGCGACACCTCCCATTGTGCGAATGGCGTAACGTCTATCCACGAGTTCGATAGGAATCTCAAGGCGAACACGCGGTTGGTAACGTTTTGGTATCCGGCGCGCCATCAAAGCGATCGAAACGTCCTAATCGGTTAGATTAGACAGCGTCAATGCAACGTTATCCGGCGCCGATAGTGCTGGGCATCATGCCGCGCAGCAGAAAGGCGGGCCGGCCCACGCCCCGCCTGCATCACTCGATATGCGCCTGCACCGTGCTGTTGCGGCCGGTGATGCTGGTTGCCGTCAGCAGCGCCGTGTGATGCCGTGAGCGGCCCATCCGATCCGGCGGCAGAGTGAACAGGCCTCGGTCGTCAACCACCACGCTGAACGGCTCGCCGCCGTCCAGCCGGACCGTCACCGCCGCCACCGGCGACAGGTTGTCCAGCGCGCAGCCGACAATAGCATTCGGATCGACATTGACCATCGGCATCGAACGGTCCATCAGCGTGATGACCGGCCCGCGGTCGTCGGCGATCCGCTCGAACACGGCCATGGTCCAGGCGCCGATCGAACGCCCGGTGGCGAGGCCGTCGGCGTTGTCGAACGGGTAGTGAAGCCCGCCATAGAGGCGGCTGATGGCAGCCTCCTCCGCCGCCTGCTGGAAACTGGTGAAGTGTCGCGTCACGCCCGGTAGGCTGGCACTGGAAAAGGTGAACGGGTGGGCGCCGAACCAGGCGGTCATCACCGTTGCTGCGGCCCCGCTGAAGCCGGAGTGGCCGGATATGTAGCTGGGATGGTTCGGCGTCTCCAGCAACGGCGTCCAGTCCGGGATCGGCGGCGTCGTATCGTCACCGGCGCGGATCGCGGTGATCGGCCGCCACCACCAGTAGGTGTATTTTGCGTCGGCAATCGCGACGCTGGCGTCGGCCATCGCAACATTCAGTTCGGCGAACAATTCCGCCTCGACAGCCGCGCCGAGATGCAGCGGCGCGACGACGTTCGCCGCAATCGCATTCCAGTGGCCGGCCGGGGCATAGGTGCCGATTGCATCGCTCCAGTAGTGCGCGATCTGGGTCTGCTCCGCGGTTCGGACAGTGGATCGCGCCGCGCCCAGGGACGCGACCGTCGCTCTCGCCTGCCTGAATGAAGCCGAGTCCAGTGCCGGTGGTCCGGCCGGGCGGAACTGGTCGGGCAGGGTCAGCGCCAAGGGCTGCAGTCTGGCCCATTGCGGATGCGCCGGCGGCAGAAAATCGGGCGGCGTCGGGCGCCATTGACCCGCGGCCGAGCCGATGCGAACCGGGCCGGGGCTGGCCATCGATCCGTCCTCGTCGCGCAGCATGATAACGGCATTGGCGACCGCTTCGCCAAACGCCACCGAGCGCCCCAGCGCAGGTCCGACCGGTTCGTTCACCACCGCTGCGGCGAATGCGGCATCAAGAACGGCACGGCGGGCGGGGAACAAGCGACTAAGGACCTCGTGCGCGGCCGCCGCGACTGCGACTCTGGCCGATACGCCACGCGGTGGCAACAGTCGCACCAGGAAGGCGGGAGTGCCGTCAATCGACTTGAGCGTGTCAAGAACGGCGATGCTCTCGATCGCCAGCGCCCGCGGCGCCTCGAACGCGTCGGCCGCGGTTGCCTGAATCGCCCGGTTGGTCAGATCGTTCCAGACCAGCACCGGATCTTCGACCGGCGGCGCCGGCGGATTGGCCGGCGGCGTGAGCAGATGGGCCAGCGGCGTCGTGTCGCGCACATGCGACCCACCCAGTGCCACCGACCGCAGCGCCGTCAGCCCGGCCAGCGGCGTGACATCCGAGACCAAGGTGCCTTCCAGGTCGAGCGTGCTGAGATTCTGCATCCCGGCGAGCGCCCGCACGTCACTGATCTGCGTGCCGCCGAGATCGAGCGTATGCAGCGACACCAGGCGGGCCAGCGCGTGAATGTCATCCACTGGTGTGCCATTGAGGCTGAGGAACCGCAGCTTCGTCATTTCGCCGAGCGGGCGGACGTCGCTGACCCAGGTGCTGCCGAGGTTCAGCAGCGTCAGCTCATGCAGCGGTGCGATCGGCGTCAGGTTCCGGACCTTGGTGACCGACGCGGCCAGTTCGCGCAGTTGCGTCAGACCGGACAGCGGCGCGAGATCGCGGACATCGGTGCCGCCGATGTCGAGCGTCCTGAGGTTGGTCAGGCTGGCCAGCGGGCGCAGGTCTCCGAGTCGCAGGAACCGCAGATCGAGCGACACGAGACCGCTCAGTCCGGCAAGCGGGGCCAGATCGCGCACCTGGGTGCCGCTGATGTCCAGGACCTTCAGCCCGGTCATCCGGGCGAGCGCTCCAACGTCCACGACCGGCGCGCCGCGCAGGCTGATCGATTGCACACCGCTGGCGAGCAAATACGGCACGGCGGCCCTGAATGCCATGTCGTCCGTCCGGTCCGAGAAGGTCGCGGTCGTCAGCCCGTCCTTCGACTCGACGGACATGACCTGGCTGGCCGTCTCGAACAAGGCGCCTGAAGCCGACTCCTGCGCGATGCCCGAAACGGGACCGAACAAGAGCATCAGGCAAAGCAAGCTGCTGAGCCGACCGCCAGCAGCCCCGACGCGGCGACTGGGCAGGGCCGCCCCGCCGGCGCCGTGCCTTTTCCCAGGACCATGCATGGTTCTTTTTTAGAGACAAAGCCGGATAAATGCAACGTTTAATCAGCCGGCGTTACAAAATCCATGATACCGAAGGCACTGAAAAACCAAGGAATTAGGCCTTGGACACCGCGTGACGGAGGAACCACACGCGCAGGTCGGCAAGAAATTTGCTGCGGCGCAGCAAAAAACACTTGCGTGCTGCATGTGCGAAGGCCATTCTATGTCTCGCAGACGCGCTTCGGCGCACTGCTTTCTTGGACGTTTCCTCCCTAAACTTCGGCGGCGCCACAAGCGCCGCCGTTTTTTTGCCCGGCGGCTGAACCGCGCTTGTCTCGGTCGGCCCCATTGGGTTGCTGCCGCGATTGCCGGGTTGACGCCGTCGCGGTCTCAGCTTTGATGGCGCGGAATGCACCATACTTGGCGAGGTCTGCTCTGTTTCGCCAGGTTTGCAGCGCCAGGGGGGACTCTGTGAGACAGCCGGAGCGCGGGATCGCGATCGGGTTGCGGACCGGCACAGCATCCGTTCGATGGGGTTTTGGCCTCTCGCTCGGTTTGCATGCCGCGGCGTTGCTGAGCCTTTGCCTGGTTCAACCGAGTTTGACACCGGCCGAGTCGTCCGGATCGGTTGAACTTGTGATAGTGCCGGTGGCGGCAGCGCCGCTTCCCGACAGCCAGCCGGCTGCGGCACCGCCCAGTGCCGCGACACCGGAGCAGATGGCCGAACATGATCAGCCGCCGGCGCCGGTTGCCGATAAGATGGCAGATGCTGATCCACCGCCGCCGCCTATCCCACCGGCTCCTGCGCCCGAAGCCGTGCCTGCGGAGCCACCACCACCGATCCCGTCGCCTGAGCCAAGAATGCCGGCGCAACCAGCCTTCCCCCGCCCGGCCCCGGTCCGCCAGCATCCCCCCGTCAGCGTCGCCCAGGCGCACCCGCCGCGCGCCCGTTCGGCGGCCGCGCCGGTGGCGAACGATCAACTTCCCGCTTCCGCCACCGAGTCCGGCGCGGCGCCGTCACTGTCCGCTCAGCCGCGCCAGGCCGCAGCGACCGGGCCCGATCCCGCCTGGCTGGCCGGCGTCAGCGCGTGGCTGCTGGCACATCGATCCTATCCGGAGATGGCGCGCTCGCTTGGTCGGCAGGGCACCGTGCTGATGCAGATCACCGTTGATTCCGAAGGGCATGTGGTTGGTCTCGCCCTGCTGCAGGGCAGCGGTTCGGACTCACTCGACCACGCGGCGGAAACGCTGGTACGCAATGCGCATCTGCCGCCGTTCCCGTCGGATATGCGCGTGGCCACGCAAAGTCTGACGATCCCCATCCACTATCGGCTCGAATAGCTATACGACGATCGCCGACAGCAGCGAATCCAGTCTGATCCGCCCTTCGCCGGTTGCGACAAGGCGGTCCGGCGTCAGTATCAGATAGCCTTCCTCGATGCAGCGCTGCAGCACCCCGGTCTCCACCGATTGCGCCAGCGTGCGGCCCGTTCGTGTCTCGAAGCGGGCCAGATCGATCCCCTCCGTCAGCCGCAGTCCCATCAAAAGCGCCTCTCTGGCGCGTTCCTCGGCGGCGACCGGCGCGTCATCCGTCAGCCCGTGGCCGAACCGCTCGACCCGTTCGGCCCATGCCTCAGGCGCACGATGCCGTCGTGTGGCGTATAGTCTCCCGCCGCGGCTAACCCGCCCATGTGCGCCGGGACCGATGCCGGCGTAGTCGAGATAACGCCAGTATGCGAGGTTGTGCCGGCTCTCCTGTCCTGGCCGCGCGTAATTGGAGATTTCATAGGCCGCCAATCCGGCGCGGGCACACTCCTCACCGGTCGCATCATACAGCGCCGCCGCGGCGTCCTCGTCAGGCAGCACAATGCGGCCCTGGCGATGCAGCGCCTCGAACCGCGTCGCCGGCTCGATGGTCAGTTGATACAGCGAGAGGTGATCCGCCACGATCGCCAGCGCCTGCCGCAGTTCGGCGCGCCAGTGCGGCAGGTCCTGGCCTGGCCGCGCGTAAATCAGGTCGAACGACACGCGCGGGAACAGGCGGCGCGCCAGCGCCAGCGCTTCGATTGCCTCGGCCGCCGAATGCTGCCGGCCCAGCGTCCGCAGCGACGACTCGTCGAGGCTTTGGATGCCGATCGACACGCGATTGACGCCGGCGGCGCGGAAATCGGCCAGCCGTTCGGCTTCGATGCTGGTCGGGTTCGCCTCCAGGGTGATTTCGAGGTCATCCGCTGGATCGAAGTAGCGTGAAGCGTCGTCCAGCAAGGCCGCCACTGTCTGCGGGTCCATCAGGCTTGGCGTCCCGCCGCCGAAGAACACCGATGTCAGCCGGCGCCGGCCCAGACGTTCGGCCTCGGTCGCCAGTTCGCGCCGCAGCGCCCGAGCGAACCGCCCCTGATCGATCCGGTCCCGCACATGGGAGTTGAAGTCGCAGTACGGACACTTGGCCAGGCAGAACGGCCAGTGGATGTACAGCGCGAGGTCATCCGCCAGACCGGCCGCTGCGGTCAAAGCTTGAGACTGGCCGGAATGCGCATGTTCAGATGATTCGGCACCGCCCAGATCTCGCGCACCTGCCGCACGATATGGAACCCGGCGCGCAGGTAGTTCGGCAGCGCGCGCGGATGATCGGCGGTGCAGGTATTGACGGTCATGCCTTTGGCGCCGAACCGCCAGACCTCGTCAACCGCGGCGCGCAGGAAGGCGTATCCTGTGCCGTGCCCGATCGCACCCGGCATCAGACCGAAATAGCTCAGGTTCACATCCGGCCAGCCACGTGCGTCGAGTTCGAAGAATCCCGCCGGCTCACCTTTCGCATACAGCGTGTAGATCGCTACAGCCTGGTCACGCAGCAGCGCCGCAAGTTCTTCGTCCGGTGTCGTCCGCCGCAGCCACCACAGGTAATCCGCGCCGACGGTGTTGTAGAGGTAGCGATAGAACGGAACCGAGGGCGCCTGCGCCCGGACGATCTGAAATCCCGGCGCCAGGCCCGGTGCCGGAGACTCAGGCGCATGATCCATCCGCAGGAACGTGACGGTAACGCCGACCCGGGTGACCGGACCCATTTGCCTTCCCTTATGATCCTCGTGTGAAATCTTTATCCCCAACGGATGGGCGGCGCCACCGGGACATAGGGTCACCAAGGCATTTTTCATCGGCATGTTACGACGCTCTTGAGCCATTGCGCGCCTCGAGTCCCGCATCGCCGGGTCGTGACCGGCCGCACGACAGCATGCTGCCAGCGCCACATCGACAACGCGGCAGCCGCGGTTACACTACCGGGCCGAACCGCCGAGGCTTTGGCACCGGATCGCGAGGCGCACCGGTTCGGGTTGATGAAGGGGAAACACCCATGCCCAGCGATACACCTTTGAGGACCGGGCCGTTGTCCGGACTGCCGGACCGGGACGCGATGAACGCCACGCTCGCGCGTCACTGGTGGGCAATCATGCTGCGCGGCGCGGTGGCGGTTCTGTTCGGCATTGTGGCTCTGGCGGCGCCCGGTGCCGTGCTGCTGTCACTGGCATTCCTGTTCGGCATCTACCTGCTGATCGATGGCGTCATCGGGCTGGTGAGCACGGTACGGGCAGTCACCGCGCACGGCCATTGGGGCGCGTTGCTGGCCGAGGCCGTGCTGAACCTGCTGATCGGACTGATCGCGCTGCTGATGCCGGGTGCGGCGGTGCTGGCGTTCGTCCTGCTCATGGCAGTCTGGGCGCTGATCAGCGGCGCCCTGATGGTCGCTGCCGCATTCAAGCTGCATGCCAGCCATGGACGGTGGTGGCTTGCGTTGGGCGGCGTTGCGTCGCTGATCTGGGGTGTCCTGCTGATAGCCGCGCCGATTATGGGCGCGGTCGTCGTGACGTGGTGGCTCGGTATCTACGCCATCATATTCGGCATTGCATTGCTTGCCTGCGGCTGGCGGCTCCGCGGGCAGCATCTGGGGACGTAGCGGCGGCGTGCATCTCGCCTCTGTGACCGGAAACCGATGCAAATCCGCGCCTCAGTCGTCGCGGTGCACCCGCTCCATCTTTTCATGCCGTTCCTGTGCCTCGATCGACATGGTGGCGATCGGCCGCGCCTCCAGGCGCTTGATGCCGATGGGTTCGTCGGTCTCCTCGCAATAGCCGTAGGTGCCGACCTCGATCCGCACCAGCGCCTGATCGATCTTGGAGATCAGCTTGCGGGCGCGATCGCGGGTCCGCAACTCCAGCGCCCGGTCGGTCTCGACGCTGGCACGGTCGGTGATGTCGGCTTCGTGGATGCCGCCCTGCGACAGGCTGGCCAGGGTGCCATCCGCCTCACGCAACAGGTCAGCCCGCCAGCGCAGCAGCTTCTGGCGGAAATACTCGACCTGGATGGGATTCATGAACGCCTCATCCTCGGTGGGACGATAATCAGGGGGCAAAGTCACCATCATTCGCATTCGGTCCTGGTTATCCTTCCGCCCGAACCAGTCGGCTGACAGCCGCCTGTACAGACGACCGGCCCATTCCGGGGTGGGAACGCCCGGACGTATAGCGGCCTGTCCGGCGGACGCCAAGAGCAAGCGCGAAAACGTCAGCACATTGCAATGCAACCGATGCCCACCGGCATTTATTGCCGGCTTTTGCTGCCGGTCGGCAGGATTTGCCGTCCCCTGCACGACGCCGGACCGCCGGTTTCGCGGCTTTCCACCTCGGCATGGATGTTGCTGCACCGAGCGGTGGAAGTTTGCAGGATGAACTGTTGGGCAAAATGCGTGTGATCGCCGCCCTTTTGCTTGGACTGACCGTATGCCCGGCGGCATTCGGCTGGGTACCCGCGTGGGCGGACGTGCGCATTAAGGACATCGCCGACGTCGAAGGCATCCGGCAGAACCAGTTGATCGGCTACGGGCTGGTGGTCGGGCTGAACGGCACCGGCGACAAGCTGAACAACAACGTGTTCACCCGGGAATCGCTGATCGGCATGCTCGAACGCCTGGGCGTGAACACGCGCGACCAGGTCACCGCCCTGTCCACCAAGAACGTTGCCGCGGTGATGGTGACCGCGGATCTTCCCGCCTTCGCCCGCAGCGGCAGCCGCATCGACATCTCGGTGTCCGCGCTGGGTGACGCCACCAACCTGACCGGCGGCACGCTGCTGGTCACGCCGTTGCTGGCTGCGGATGGCGAAGTCTATGCGGTCGGCCAGGGCACTCTCTCCACCGGGGCGATCGCCGCCCGCGGTGCGGCCTCATCGGTCACCCGCGGCGTGCCGACCTCGGCGCGCATGGCCAATGGCGCGACAGTGGAAAAGGACGTTCCGTTCAACCTGGACAAAAGCAACAGCCTTTGGCTGGGCCTGCGCAACCCGGACCTGACGACTGCGCAGCGCATCGCCACCGTCATCAACAAGACGGTTGGCAAAATTGCCAAAGTGACCGATCCACGCACGGTCCGGCTGGACCTGACCGGCCGCGATCCGATCGAGACGCTGGAAGAGGTCGAAAACCTGCGGGTGGAGCCCGACAGTGCCGCGATCGTGGTGATCGACGAGGCCAGCGGCACCATCGTCATGGGCGCGAATGTGCGGATCAGCACCGTCGCGATCGCTCAGGGCAATCTGACCATCCGCGTGACCGAGACACCGGAGGTCAGCCAGCCGAATGCGTTCTCCAAGACCGGAACGACAACAACGGTGCCCCGCACCAGCATCGATATCGACGACCAGCACGACAAGAAGCTTGGCATCCTGCCGTCCGGCGTCACGCTGCGCGAACTGGTGGCCAGCCTGAATGCGCTGGGCGTCGGACCCCGCGACCTGATCAGCATCCTGCAGTCGATCAAGGCCGCCGGGGCGTTGCAGGCGGACCTCGAGGTGCGTTGATGACCCAGCTTACACCCATCCCGCCGCTCGCACGAACGGTCCAGGCGACGCCCGTCGCAGCACCGCCGGTCCCGCCCGGTTCGAAGGTGTCGCGGCCGGCGCAGCCGGTCGATCCCGCGAAGCTCGCCAAATCCGCCCACGAGTTTGAGGCGATGGCCATCGGCCAGTTGCTGGAACCGATGTTCGATACCGTGGACACGTCCAAGGACCCGTTCGGCGGCGGCGCCGGCGAGGAAGCGTGGAAGCCGATGCTGGTGCAGGAATTCGCCAAGCAGATCGAAGCCCATGGCGGACTCGGACTGGCCAGGCCGATCTACGACGCCATGCTGCGCATGCAGGAGAACAACACGAAATGAACGGCACCGTGCTCGAGGTCGCGCAACGCCTGGCCGATGTGCTGATGCAGGAGAACGCGGCGCTGAAGCGGCTGGACTTTCCCGCCGCAGTGGCCCTCGCACCTGCGAAGGAGGCGGCGCTGGCCGAACTGACGAAGCAGGCCGACGCGGTCACCGCTTCTCCGCCGCTGCTCGCCCTCGGCCAGCGTCTGGGCGCGGTGGCAGCCGAGAACCAGATCCTGCTGACCCGAGCGATCGAGGTGCAGACCCGCATCGTGCGGATCGTCGCCCGCGCCTGCGCCCCACCCCAGGCGGCCACGCGATATGGCGGTCCGGCTGGACGGCGGGCGCCGCAGCGCGCGACCGCGTTGGCGTTGTCCACCAGAGCCTGATCCAACCGGTACCCGGCGGCCCAAAATGGGGCGGCCGGCAGGCCATTAACCGAATCGTAAGCTTTAGGGTTTAGCCCTGCCATCCGAACCTTTCGGTATGACCAGGGTGCCCAGACAAAATGGCTAAGGCTGCTCGCCGCGTGCCGGACGGAGAGATGTCCGGCCTTCATAAGGCGTCCATTCTCATGCTCGCGCTCGGCGAGGAGCATGCGGGCAAGCTGTTTTCCATGATGCACGAAGATGAGATCCGCACGATCTCGGCCACCATGGCCCAGCTTGGGGTGATCAACGCCGATACTGTCGAACGCCTGTGCACCGAGGTCGTGGAGAACTTCGGCGCCACCGGCGGCATCATGGGCAGCTTCGAGAGCACCGAAAACCTGCTGATGAAGGCGCTCCCGAAGGAACGCGTCACCCAGATCATGGAAGAAATCCGTGGTCCGGCCGGGCGCACCATGTGGGACAAGCTGGGCAACGTCAGCGAGGAGATTCTCGCCAGCTACCTGAAGAACGAATACCCGCAGACCGTCGCCGTCGTGCTGTCGATGGTCAAGGCCGACCACTCCGCCCGCGTCCTGACCCTGCTGCCCGACTCCTTCGCCATGGAAGTGGTGATGCGGATGCTGCGCATGGAATCGATCCAGAAGGACGTCCTGGAGCGGGTCGAGCGCATTCTGCGCCAGGAATTCATGTCCAACCTGGCGCGCGCCTCGCGGCAGGATTCCCACCAGTTGATCGCCGAGATTTTCAACAACTTCGATCGCAAGGCGGAGACACGGTTCTTGGCGGGCCTGGAGGAACGCTCGCGCGAATCGGCCGAGAAGGTGAAATCGCAGATGTTCACCTTCGCCGACCTGGTCCGCGTCACACCGCAGGGCCTGCAGGTGCTGATGCGCCAGATCGACAAGGAAAAGCTGCCGATCGCCATGAAAGGGGCGTCCGACAACATTCGAAATCTGTTCCTGTCGCAACTCTCCGAACGCGCCGGGAAGATGCTGCGCGAAGACATCGCCGCGCTGGGGCCGGTGAAACTCAAGGACGTCGAGGAAGCGCAGGCCACCATCGCCAATCTGGCGAAGGAACTCGCGGCAACCGGCGAAATCGAAATCAGCACCGGCAGCGACGACAGAATGATCGAATAAATCCAACGAAGGGGTGGCAAAATGGCGACCGATTCACTTCTGGCTGTCTTTGAGGACTTCAACGACCCGCGCGATGAGCCCGCTGCGCCGGTGCCGGATGACGAGCCGTCACCGTTCGGCGATATCGGCGAAATTCGCGAACAGGCCTGGACCGAGGGCTATATCACCGGCCGTCAGGAGGCCGGCGCCCATGACAGCGACCAGGCGCTGACGGCGAAGCTGCTCACCTCGGTCCATGACCTCGGCTCTGCCACGAATGCGGCCGTAGACGCAGCCTCGCTGGCGGTGGCGGATATGCTGGTCAACACCGTCATTGCCGTGACCTCCGACGCCTGGTCGGCGCGGCTCCTCGACCGCGTCAAGCTGGTTGCCGAACGCATCAAGCCGGCCCTCACCGTCGCCCCTGAATTCGAACTGCGGGACGACCAGGGCGGGCTCCATCGATTCGTCAATCTCACCGATCTGTCGCACGCACTGGGCACCGGAACCGCTGGCGAAGACGTCACCATCCGGTGGCAGCGCGGTGAGGCGACCATCAGCCGCATGGCCTACCTTGACGACCTCCGCGAAGCGATCATTCCGCTGTCAGCCGGACGGGACAACGAGCAAAGCGCTAGGAACGAAACAAATGAGTGATGCACCCCTCCCGGCAGGCCAGGATGTCCCGCGTGAACTGTCGGAGAGCGGCAGCGCCAAGGAACTGGAGGCCGTCTATGACATCTCGGTGAACGTCACGGCCGTGCTTGGCAAGGCAACGATGCAGGTGTCGCAGTTGCTCAAGCTCGGCCGCGGCGCCGTCGTGGAACTCGATCGCCGCCTGGGTGAGGCGATCGACATCTACGTCAACAACCGCCTCATTGCCCGCGGTGAAGTCGTCATGGTGGACAACACGCGGCTCGGTGTGACGATGACGGAAATCGTCAAATCGGATCGTTCGCAGTGACGGTTTTCTCGGCCCCGGGGTTTCTGGTGCCCGATGACCTGGAAACCAGCTTTCAGCCGGCCGGCGAGGCGGTCCCGGCGCGCGGCGCGGCGCTGGCGTGCGCGCGGCGCGAGCCGCCGTCGCCAGCAACCCAAGGTCTGGTCTATCGCGATCCGGCCATGTTCGCGGTCGTGCAGCGCGCGGAACGCATCGCCCGGTCCGACGCGTCGGTCCTGGTGCATGGTGAATCCGGCACCGGCAAGGAAGTCATCGCCCGCTTCATCCACCGCAACTCGCCACGCGCGAACGGCCCCTTCGTCGCCGTCAACTGCGCCGCGATCCCGGAACAGTTGCTCGAATCCGAGTTGTTCGGCCACGAACGCGGGGCGTTTTCCGGCGCGCTGGGACAGCGGATCGGCAAGCTGGAGGCGGCGCAGAACGGCACCATCCTGCTGGACGAAATCAGCGAGATGGACCGCCGCCTGCAAGCCAAGCTGCTGCGCGCACTGCAGGAACGCGAGGTCGATCGCATCGGCGGCCGGGCCCCGATCCGGCTGAACGTCAGGATCATCGCCACGACCAATAAGGACCTGGAACAGGAGGTCGCCCGGCAGACCTTTCGGGAGGACCTGTATTTCCGGCTGAACGTCGTTGCGGTCCACCTGCCCAGCCTGCGCGAGCGGCCGCTGGATATCCCGGCTCTGGCAGAGCATTTCATTGAAAAGTACCGCTGCGACGGCGGCCGATCCGTCCGGCAGTTGTCGCCGGCGGCACTGGCGGCCCTCATCACGCATGACTGGCCGGGCAATGTCCGCGAACTGGAAAACACCATCCATCGCGCGCTGGTGCTGACGACGGACGGTGTGATCGGCGTCAATGCGCTGGAGGTTGGACCGCCGTCTGGCGGTTCATCGCTGGCTGAAGCGACGAGCTATGCGCGGCGACCGGATGTCGCCGACTATGCCGCGGGCTTCATCGGCCGGCCGCTGCACCTCGTCGAGCGTGATGTGATCATCGGCACGCTGCAATTGACCGGCGGGAACCGGACCCGGACCGCGTTGATGCTGGGCCTGTCCATCCGGGCGCTGCGCAACAAGATCAGCCTCTATGCCGCCCAGGGCATCGCCGTGCCACCCAGCAGCGTGTCCCGGATAGGCGAATCATGACAACCACGGGCACTGTCACCGCAAGGACGCCATGAAGGGACTTCTGGGTGGTCCTGCGATGGACGCCCTGCTCAACGTGGTGGGGCCGTTCCGACGGATGATTCCCGGTGGCGACATCGGGCTTGCCCTCTGCGTGCTGTTTCAGCTCTCGATTCTGATCCTGCCGATCCCGACAGTCCTGTTGGACATGGCACTGGCGCTGTCGTTCATCGCCTCGATCCTGGTGCTGCTGATCTCGCTGTCGCTGGAAAAGCCACTCGATTTCTCCAGCCTGCCGACCCTGCTGCTGCTGACGACAATCCTGCGGCTGTCGCTGAACGTCGCCACGGCCCGGCTCATCCTGTCGCATGGCAGCGACGGTCCGTATGCCGCCGGACGGGTGGTGGCCGCGTTCGGCGGCTTCCTGATGGGCGGCGACGTCGTGGTGGGCGCCATCATCTTCTCGATGCTGCTGATGGTGAATTTCGTCGTCATCACCAAGGGATCGAGCCGCATCGCCGAGGTCGCCGCGCGGTTCTACCTCGATGCCATGCCAGGCAAGCAGATGGCGATCGATGCCGACCTGTCCTCCGGCACCATAGACGAGCCGACCGCCCGGCGGCGCCGCGCCGAATTATCGGAGGAAGCCGGCTTCTACGGCGCCATGGATGGCGCCAGCAAATTTGTCCGCGGCGACGCGATTTCCGCGCTGGTGATCACCCTGATCAACATCTTCGGTGGCCTCGCGATGGGCCTGCTGCGCGCGCATATGTCGATCGAGAGCGCGCTTTCGACCTTCACCACCCTGACCATCGGCGACGGCCTGGTGTCGCAGATTCCGGCCCTGCTGGTTTCCACCGCGGCCGGCATCGTCGTGTCCAAGGGGGCCATCGAAGGCAAGATGCATGGCAAGCTGGCGCTGCAACTGGGGTCGAGTGTCAACCCGCTGATGATGGCCGCCGGCGCCGCGGGATTGCTGGCGCTGCTGCCGGGTCTGCCGACCATGCCGTTCCTGTTCGTCGCCGGCCTGGCGGCTGCGACCGGCTGGTACCGGTACAGCGTCCGCGCCGCCGCCGAGGCTGCCGCTGTCCCGGTCGTGCAACTGCCGGACAGCGGCGTGCCACAGGTGTCGCTGCTGGACATCGTCCGGGTCGAACTGGGCTACGGGCTGCTGGAACTGGCCAGCGGCGTGGGCCATCAGCTTCCCGAACAGATCAAGCGACTGCGCCGCGCGCTGGCAACCGAACTCGGCTTCGTTTTGCCCTCGGTGCGCATTCAGGACAATGTCGAGCTTGACCCGTATAACTATGTCTTCGCGCTGAAGGAGATCTCCGCCGGTACCGGGGAGCTGCGCCCGCTGATGATGCTGGCGATCAGTCCCGGTGACGATACGCTGGCGTTGCCAGGCGAAAAGACGGTCGAGCCGACGTTCGGGCTGCCGGCCTACTGGATCGCCCCGACACTGGCCGATCAGGCGCGTTCGGCGAACTGGACCGTGGTCGATCCGGCCACCGTGTTGACGACGCATCTGGCCGAGGTGGTCAAGGAGAACATCGCCGAATTTCTGTCCTACACCGAGACGCAGAAAATCCTCGCCGCGCTGCCGCAGGACCAGCAGAAGCTGGTCGCCGACCTGGTGCCGGGCACCATCACGATCGGCGGGCTGCAACGCGTGCTGCAGATGCTGCTGGCGGAGCGGATTTCCATTCGCGACATGCCGACGATTCTGGAGGCGGTGCAGGAAGCCTGCGCCAGCGGCCTGAAGTCGGTCAGTCCGATCGTCGCCCATGTACGCACAAGGCTGTCGCGGCAGATCAGCGACAGTCTGATCGGTCCGGCCGGCTATGTGCCGGTCGTTGTTCTTTCACCGGAATGGGAGGACACGCTGGCGGCGTCTCTGGTCGGGCCGCCTGAGGACCGTCAGCTCGCGCTGGGGCAGGAGAAGCTGCGCGAATTCCTCGATCGGCTGCGCATTGTGGTCGATTCCGCCGTCGCCCACGGCGACAAGCCGGCGCTGCTGACCAGCATGCAGGTGCGCTACCATGTTCATTCGATCATCGACCGGATCAGGATGAATGTGCCGGTCATCGCCCAGGCGGAGATTCACCGCCGCGCCCGGGTGAAGGTGGTCGGAACGATCTGAACGTCGGTGACACGCCAGCCCGCCGCAGCTCCACGCGATCCAGCAGCCGGGAATGCAGACTGCCAGCGGTCTTCAGCAACGGTGATCCCGTTGCGGGAACGGCGCGCAATGTCCGGCACGCTTCCTCAGAACTGCACGTGGGCCTTGAACCCCAGAACGACTGCGTTATGAATATTCGATTGCGCGTTTGGCCGAATCACGTATTGAAGGTCCGGCCGGAAATCCACGCCACGATACACATGGATGTTATAATCGGCCTCAAGTATCATTTCGTGCGTCTGCACGCCGGTCGCGGCGTTACTGAATGGAATGCCTGCCTCGGATTCCGCTGCCTGGACCTTGCCGAGCGCGCCGCTCATGGCGATGTAGGAGAACAGAAACCCCACGGAATCCTCTGGTCTCGTACGCCAGAATCCGCGATCCAGCAGGCCGGCAAAGTATTCCTGCGCGTAGGACGAATGTTCTGGATCGTTACGGACGAATCCACCAAGCGCGATGATCCCGTCCTGGTCGCCGTCGCCAGTTCGCACCAGCATCTGATCAGCCAGCAGCCAGAATTGCGTGTTGCCGGCGTGGTTTGCCGCAGGCAGCCCGGCCGCTGGCGGCAGGGCGCTGGAAAAACTCTTGATCCGGGAAGAATCGTAGCCAAATCCAACCACATAATGACCCGGCAACCGGTCGCTTCCTAGCGCCGGTGTGTAGCCGAACTGAACCGGAATATAGACACCGCTGTCGCGCGGTATGCCGAACTCGAAGCCGCTGCGATCCGCGTTGCTGTAGAGGTCCCGGTTCACCTCATACACGCCGGTCGTGACATAGGTATCCGCCGTCGGCCGGACCCGAACCCGGCCTGCCCATACGGCGTCGGGAAAGGCACTGTGCCCGATATCGCCGCCGGGCAAGGCTTTCGGGTCGCCGCACAGGGCGTTGTTCATGTAGTTGCAGTAGAGTGGGGAACTGGCAAAGTCATTCTCGACGTTCATCCAGCCGGCCGCGACGTCCAGCCGGCGATCGAACAGCGTCTCCTCAGCATACGCCGAAACGAGATGCGCCGCCACGTTGCCGCCGGCACCGTAAATCTCCTGCACCGGGCTGACATTGTCACCGAACAGGTGGCTGTCGTTTCCACCTGAACGATTGACCACGATAAGATGTGTGGACAGGCCGGTGACCCCTGCCAGGCGCTGCCAGTCGATGTCCACACTCAAGGCAACCTGATTCGCCGAGGTCGCTCCCTGCTTCAGGCCTCCGCTGACATTACCTGCGAATTCGGCCGTGGCATCGATCTGCACATAGATGCCGCGGTTTTCGAGCCAAGGGCGGACACCGCCGAGATCGCCCAGCAGGTGCTCGACCGGAGGGGCAACATAGGCTGCGGCCTGCGCATCGAGTGGCAGCATGACCAGTGGTGTGCCGGCGCCGCTGTCAGCCGGCCGCGGCGCTGCGGCCAGCGCTGCGGCCGGAACGAGCAGCAGCGCCAGCGGGGCAATGCGGCTCATAGCGGTATCGCCTGCGCACTCGGCCGGGTCGTGTGCCCGCTCTGCAACGCTGCTTCGATTTGCCGCAGACTGTGCGCGTTTGTCCCGGCCACCGTCTGCGCGACCGACATGCGCGCCACGCGCAGCAAGCCGGCATCAGGGAAAACGTGACGACGGCCGACGCGATCACACATACGCCCGATCAGCGCCGCGCCGTTCGCAACACCGGCCGGCGCGATCGCCGCCACGACCGCCTGCGGCCGCGGGGCAGGGGACCTCGCCTGCCGAACGTACAGCCGTGAACCGCGGATGACTCCAGCGTCAAAGCCAAACCGCGGCGCTGCCGCAGCCGAGATGATGGTGCAGTTCATGGCACATCCTCCTTCGCCAAGGTCTCGCACATGGCCGACCCTGGTCCTTTGCCGACTGATCGCGGCGGTTGATCCTGCGACGAGGACTTCGACCGGTCTTGTCTTGTTCGATTGCGTTTAGGATGCCGGGCGAACCCGAAGTGGCTGCGTGATGGGCGTATAGTGATTGCACAGACACCGGGCGGAGCCGCGTGTAACAGGTTGTCGGTTACCTTCGCGTATCAAGTAGCGATCAACGCTACACCGGCCGTTACCCCGGGTAATTCCCGGCACTCCCAATTATCATATAAACGATTGAAAAAATGGCGGACCCGACACGATTCGAACGTGCGACCTTCGCCTTCGGAGGGCGACGCTCTATCCAACTGAGCTACGGGTCCTGCATGCGCCCACCCGGGCGCTCGCACCCTATAACCACATTCTCCACAAACCTCAATCGCCCGATCAAGGCCACGTTCGCACCCGGTTCGCCTCCTGCTCCGGAGTCAGCGTGGACGGTCCGTCGGCGACGCCGCGCGGATGCCCCGGCACCGTGTCCGGGTCCGCCCAGCAGTTCACCCCGCCCAGACCCCGCGTGCAGAACACCGGCGGCTCCGGTTTCGGCTCGACCGGCCGGCAGTAAGTCTTCCCCTCGTCCAGTCGCACCACCGAACAGTCCCGCCCGGTCCACCAGGAATATACCGCATCCAGCGGGCTGCGCTGAATCGTCGTCACGCTGACCACGTTGGCTCCCACCCCGATGATGGCGCCCAGATTGTCCGATATGCCGCACCCGGCAACCACCAGAACACCCAGCAGAACGAGCTTTTTCATACCCCCATCCTGCACCGCAAAAGTAAATGAACCCTTGCCGAACCACCGGTTTGCCGCCACACCCCGACGCCGCTATGGTCCGCCGCCGCCGGCGACGGGGCCGTGGCGGAGGCAGGCAGGCGAGAGAATCGGCGTGGTTGATATTTTCGACGAGGTCGAGGAAGACCTCCGGGCAGAGCGCGCTGAAAAGCTGCTGAAAAAGTACGCTTGGCTGCTGATCGTCATCGCCGTGGCGATCGTCGGCGGCGCCGCCGGCTGGCAGCTATGGAATCGCTATCAAAATCAGCAGGATGCCGCCGCCGCCGCCCGCTACGTCGCGGTTCAGACGGCTCTTGAGCAGCCGAACGCCAACAAAGCCGGCCAGATCGCGGCACTCGACCAGATCGTCGCCACCGCGCCCGAGGGCTACAAGACCCTCGCCCGCCTCCTTGAAGCCGGGGTGAAAGCCGATACCGGCGACATTCCGGGTGCCATCGCGCTGTGGAACAGCGTGGGCGCCGACAGCAGTGCCGATAGCCTGTTGCGCGACCTCGCCAGCCTGCTGGCCACCCAGCGCGAGCTCGACCACGGCGATCCGGCCCAGCTCGAAGCCCGGCTGAAGCCGCTGGCCGAATCCGGCAATCCCTGGTCCCCCCTGGCACAGGAACAGCTTGCGGTCCTCGACCTGCGCCAAGGCCGCACCGATGAGGCGCGCAGCAAGCTGCAAGCGCTGTCGTTCGGCATCGACTCGCCCGCCGGCCTGCGCGCCCGGGCCTCCGCCCTCCTCACCGGGCTTGGGCCGCCGCCAACGAAATGATCCCCACCCGGATAAAACAACCAGACAACCGACAGGGAAGCCTTGGCGTGAGCCTCAATGCGTCCACTAAAACCGCGCTGCTGGCCCGCCGGACCGCGCTTCTCGCCCCTCTGAGCCTCGCCGGCTGCTCGTGGTTCAGTGGTTTGTTCGAGGAAAAGAAAACCATCCTGCCCGGCAAGCGGGAGAACGTCTTCGTCGATCGCCGCGGACTCATCGTCGACGAAGGGGCACCGAAAGTCGTCCTGCCATCAGCGGTGCGCAATGCCGCCTGGCCACAGGCCGGCGGCAATCCGGCGCATCTGATGGGCCATCTCGCCGCCAACGATCACCTGAACGAAGCCTGGAAGACCGGCATCGGCGAGGGCGGCGGCTACCGCAAAATCATCATGGCGCAGCCCGTCGTTCTCGGCGGCACGGTCTTTACAATGGACTCGGATGCCCAGGTCTCCGCTTTCACCCTGGCTGATGGCAAGCGCCTGTGGCGGGTCGATACCAAGCCAAAGGACAACGACAGTACCAATGTCGGCGGCGGCCTCGGCGCCGATGGCACCACACTCTACGCCGTCAACGGCCTGTCCCAGCTTGTCGCCCTCGACCTCGCCTCCGGAAAGGAGAAGTGGCGCACCGATCTGGGCGTGCCCGGCCGGTCCGCCCCGATGATCGCGGACGGACGCGTCTTCGTCACCACCATCGACGATCGCCTTTTCGCCTTCACCGCCGCCGACGGCCGCCAGCTTTGGACCCACCAGGCCGCTCAGCCAGTGACCGCCATGCTCGGTGAGCCTGCCCCCGCCTATTACCAGGGCCTCGTTGTCGCCGGCTTCGGCTCCGGCGAACTCGCCTGCCTGCGGGCCGACAGCGGCAGCATCGTCTGGACCGACGGACTCGGCGCGTCGGAAGGCCGGGCCACCGTCGCCGACTTCCTGTCGATCCGCGGCCTGCCGGTCATCGTCAACGGCCTGGTCTATGCCATCAGCATGGGCGGCCTGCTGGTCTGCAACGACGTGCCGACGGGCCGCCGCGTCTGGGACCGTCAGGTTGCCGGCGAGGATACGCCTTACATCGCCGGCGACTGGATGTTCATCATCTCGGCGCAGCAGGAACTCGCCGCCGTCAACATCAACGACGGCCGCATCACCTGGATCACCCAGCTTCCGCACTACGAGGACCCGGACAAGCGCAAGAACACCCTCA
>Ga0302320_10005440_pt1 | contig 28566 bp, 27 predicted proteins | sample Bog_T0_3_FD_202130 | JGI IMG/M metagenome (GOLD analysis project Ga0302320, IMG submission 202130) | Peat permafrost microbial communities from Stordalen Mire near Abisko, Sweden - Bog_T0_3 | ecosystem: Environmental > Terrestrial > Soil > Wetlands > Peat | place: Sweden: Abisko, Stordalen Mire...
CGTCGATGGATTAAGGTCCTTAAAGGCAGGCAGATCATTAAGGACCACATGATCTAAAGGCGTTAAAACATCTTTAAGCCGTGCTTTAACGATCTTGAAATCCGCCAAAAGTCCCACCTCATCTAACGTGTTCCCACAAACAACGATATCTACCTTCCAAGTATGTCCGTGCATATATTTGCAGGGTCCGTCATAGCCATGTAATTGATGGGCAGAAGCAATATGGTCCCTTACAGTTACTTCAAACATAAACATGTCTCCCTTAATATTACTATTCCAAATGATACCAGAGATGTGGCGATTCCTTAATTTTTATAAGAGAATCGCCCTCCTGACATTCTTAACGCCCCCGCCTAAAAACCGTATCGCCAGGCGCTGAAATTGTTTTGGCTCATCAGTGACGATAAACGTATGCTGACCTGGTCTCAAACGGGTCCGTAAAAGCCTGTCCTTTGTCAGCAATGCTTTGACTTGCAAAGCCACTTCCTGGGCTGAGTCCACCAATTGCACCTTAGGACCCATCACATTATGCAAAACACCCTTGAGCAAAGGATAATGCGTACATCCTAAGATCAAGGTGTCAATCCTGCTCTTTTTCATGCCTACTAAATATTGTTGGGCCACCTGAAAGGTCACCGCATGTTCAAACCAGCCCTCCTCGACTAATGGCACAAACAAAGGGCATGACTGGCTTGTGACCACGATATTCTTGTCTAATTGTACTATTTTCTTGGCATATTTGCCACTTTGAACCGTCGAGGAGGTGGCAATAATACCAACGCGTTTATTACGGGTGACTTCAACCGCTTTTTTAGCACCCGGCTCGATCACACCCAGGATCGGCAGATCGAATTCTTTTTTTAAAACATCTAACGCCAAAGATGAGGCGGTATTACACGCCACCACCACCATCTTGACTTTATACTTAAGTAAAGCACGCACGATCTCGCGTGAATAACGGATGATCGTCTCACCGGATTTAGTTCCATAAGGCACCCTGGCCGTATCTCCGAAATACACGATCCTTTCGTTGGGAAGGTGATGGATCAATTCTTTAACAACGGTCAGACCCCCTAACCCCGAATCAAAAACACCGATAGGCTCTTGGGAAAAGTTATTCATTGGCATAATCCAGAACACCCCGGGCAATGATCTCCGCCAATTTCTGACGGTAAAGTGACGATATTAATTTATTATGCTCCGGGCGATTAGACAAAAATCCGGTTTCGACCAATACCGCAGGTATTAAAGTATTGCGCACCACAAAGAACCGGCATAAACGAATACCATCACCGCGCACCTTGACCCCTGGCTCCTGGCGGGCTTCTCTAACGATCGACTTCGCTAATTTTTGTGATTGTGCGGTCTTAAGCGTATCCATCATATCGGCAACAATACCCTGCAAGACAACGGAATCATTGGCACTAAGAGACTTAAGAAATGTCCCCTCATTTTCTTTTCTCTGCTCTTCATAGGTATCTTTTTTGGCAAGGGACTCAAGGGAATAAACCAAGAATCCGCTGACAGCGCGGTCCTGATTGGAATTAACATGTATGCTGACAAACAAATCAGCACCACTGCGGGCAGAAATAATGGTACGCTCTGGCAATGATATAAAATCATCCGTATCACGTGTCATGATGACCTTAAGCCCTGCGCCCTCCAATAGTACCCTGAGACGTTTGGCAACATCCAAAACGATCTCTTTTTCATCCATGATCCCATAGCTGCGGTCCATGGTCCCGCGGTCCTTGCCGCCATGTCCGGCATCTATGACAATGACATGTACACGCGAGGAACTCTCAACAGGGCTTAAGCCCGCAACAGGAACTCCAAAAGGAGCTAATACCTTAGCTTCAAAATCTTCAGGCACATAGATCGTACTGTTTTCACGGCGCAGAGGCGCACTTAAAATGATTTGTTGCTGCCCGATAAGCACTGTCGAGCTTCCCACTAAAGCTTTGGATTTATTGCCTCTATACTCCATCATGACGACCTGGGTGACACCATCCCACTGCCAGGTGACATGGTAACGCTCGCAGATCTCCCCCAAAGGGATCCCCATCGGAGGGGTCGACGGCACAACAGGCCTGCCCCCGCAGCCATGCAGGGTTAAGATCATTAATAAATAGATCAGGATCCTAAATATCATGTTGAACTATCATCCCCCTGGGCATCCACCGCGTTGGTCCTCACCGTCAAAAAAATAACCGTTTCTGTTTTTTGCATCAGGCGGCCTTGATTGCGAAAAACCAGGCCGACAATGGGGATGTCTCCCAGTAAAGGGAATTTATGCATCTTGGCGATCTCTTCTTCCTTCATAAGCCCGCCGATGACGATCGTTGTATTGTTAGCGATCAAGACCTTGGTCTCTGCCTCGAGTAATATTGACGCAGGGATCTTCTGGCCGTCCCAAAGCTCTGTTGCGGGAACGGCAATATGAGGATTGACACGCAACGAAAGGTCCCCCGACTTTAGACGCGAGAGCAGAAGGTCAACATGGATATTCTGTTTATCAATATTAATGCTGGCAGGCGCTGCTGAGGTGATCTTAACAGGCGATTGGGGAAACTGGCTCATCTGACCCACCGTGTCCAACGCGTCGAGCAAGACCGTATAATCGTCCTGAGAGACCGTACCAAAACTCAAACGGTATTTCTTATTATTCCAGATAGGATCATTTTCTTTTTTCAAAGGGGCCGTGTTAAAATCAGAGACGATCGCTCCCCAATCGACACCGCCGCGATGCTCATCGTTAAGGATGATCTGCACTACATTTATTTCTAAAGTAACCTCATCCAGCGAACCAATGTGTGTGTCCTGTAGGGGGGCCGCCTTGTCAGCAAAGGCCCTTGAAGTAAAAAACAGGATAAATATGAAGATAAGTCTTATATACATATAATCATTTATAGTGAGAATTCGTGAATTTAGCAATAAAAAAACCTTCCATCCTCTCATCAGGCAAAATACGTGCCGCGTCCTTGATGCGGAGATCATACGACCTTCCATGCCATTCTTTCAAACATGGATAGGTTTTGATCCCATCTATGCATATGGGCGCAAGCTCGAATCGGCCATCGGTCTTTCGTAAAAACCAATCCACCACTTCTTCATTTTCTTCCGGAGCAAAGGTACAAGTAGCATATACCAATACCCCGTCAGGCGCTAAAAGTCTGCTGGCATTAAGCAAAAGCCCTTTTTGCTTATGCGACATTTCTTTAATTTTTCGCACGCTCCAGTAAGCAAAACTTTTAGCTTCATTGACTATAAAACGTCCCTCACAACTGCAAGGAGCATCAACCAAAATGCGGTCAAAAAGCCCATTGTGCTCCTGAAGGCGGCGACCATCTGTTGAAGATATTTGGGCTTTGGCACCGGTTAACTGTAGGACTGCCTTTAACCTATAAAGCCTTTGCAGTATCGGCTCATTGGCCTTCAAATAGCCTAGATTATTCATATGCATAGCAATCTGGGAAGTCTTACTGCCCGGCGCCGCGCACAGATCCAATACACGCTGATTAGGGCGCGGATCTAAGACAAGCACTGGTAAAATACTTTCCAAGCCCTGGGCATACAATAGCCCATTATCATTCAAATCCGATTTTAATATCTCCTGAGCTGTTACTTTCTTAACAATAATGGCATACGGACAAAAAGCAACTTTCTGAAAATCAACCTTGCGGCTTAGCAGCAACGCATGTGCTTCTTCAACACTGATTTTAAGCGTATTAATGCGAAAAGTCTGATATGGCCTGGGTTCAAAAGCACACGCCGGCCTTTGAGGCAGGATCTCCTTTATGCGCACTTCAAAATCTGGGGGCAGTTGGTTTTGGATCATAAATAAAGGGTATTAATAACAGTGTTTAGGCTAGTTGTCAACGGTAACAAAAGCAATCGGTGGTGTGGTCATTTACCATTCCCACTGCCTGCATGAAAGCATAGCAAATGGTGGAGCCTACGAAATTAAATCCCCTTTTTTTAAGGTCTTGGCTCATAGCATCCGACTGAAGCGTTTTGGCGGGAAGTTTCTTAAAATGCGGAAAATGATTTTTCTTTGATCTGCCACCTACGAACTGCCAAATATATTTATCAAAAGTGCCGAATTCATTTCTTACGGCTAAAAAGGCTTTCGCATTGGTAATTGCTGAAGCTATTTTAAGACGATTACGGATAATGCCCTCATTGTTTAACAGCTCTTTGATTTTCTTAGCATCATAGCCGGCGATCTTAGCTGCATCAAAACGGTCAAAAGCTTTGCGGTAATTCTCTCTTTTTTTTAATACAGTCAACCAGCTTAGGCCCGCCTGGGCCCCCTCAAGAATTAAGAATTCAAATAATAAACGGTCGTCATGGACAGGTCTGCCCCATTCATTGTCATGATATTCGATATAAACAGGAACTGTAGTGCACCAGCCGCAGCGCTTTTTGATCATGAAAAGATCAACTCCCGCGTCACCGGGCGGCGGCCGGCAAAGCCTTCCTCATATCCGTGGAACCATGCCACAGCAGGCTCATCTGAACGCCAACACAGAAGCGCCTGCTGGCCATGAATAATAGCTGGAAAATCCACTAAGCCAATTTCAAAATTCCAATCTTTATAATAACATCCTCTATCCTCAAGCTGGGCCATCAAAGCTTTGATCTGCCCATCCAATTCGATCAGCCGGTGTTGACGTTCACTCAAGGGATCAGGCATAGTTATGATTGACCTTGCCTCGTTCGCCTTGGATAGAATTTCCTCAACTATTTTCTTAACTTCAGGAATGATTTGATTCGCTTCTTTAGGGGTGAAGAACCTTTCATTCATAACATTTCCTTTAGGTTTGATTTCTTTTTGTTATCATGATATATCTAATACGGAGGATATATGCCCTTTAAAAAAGGATTTACTCTAATAGAGCTCATTTCTGTTTTGGTGATCATAGGTATTTTAACTGCCGTTTCTCTGGCTAGTTATGATAACATGCTTAATAAAGGATATTCCAATGCTGCCCTAAATAATTTGTTAACTATTAATAACGCCCAGAAAAATGATTATCTCAAAACAGGTAATTATTATATCAGCTCCTCTTGCCCAGATACCCTAAATAATATCAATACTAATTTGTCTTTGAATATTAATGACCCCAATTTTAATTACTGCTGTACTAATACAGGGGGTTTTCAATGTACAGCGACAAGCACATCAAGTTCCGGCATAACTCTAACTTTAACAAACGCTCCGATTTTCTTGCCAGGTTCCTCTAATCCGCTTAATCCAAGCTGTGCACCTGCTGCCAGCCCTTATTGCCCCAGTTAATCAACTTTCAGACACAACCGGCACCGGTGTATATTTATATTCTAATTCTAACTTCATTTCTGACTGGGCATTCCCTCTAAGAGTGCCATGGATCGGGGCTGCTCCTGCGGCTGATGCGCTGCTCGCCAAAGCAATATGATGACCATAACAGGCCAATCCCAAACTCGGGTCAAATCCACGCCATCCGCCGCCTGGAACATAAACTTCGACCCAAGCATGCAAACTTGGATGCTTAGGGGTTTCATCAAAGTAATAGCCGCTGACAAATCGTGCCGCTAACCCCACCGCATTCGCACACGCCATAAACAATGTCGCAAAATCCCGGCAAGAGCCGCGTCGGGTAGACAAGGTCTCTTCAGGCCTGTGAGGCGCTCCGGCGTGCCTGTATTCAAAAACAAAATCCCATTTCATCCGCAAAGAAAGCATCACCAAGAAATCCATGGTCCGGTTCTTGGCTTGTGCCAATACTTCAAAAGCAAAATTCTTCACAGAGTTTGTAATGGTTCCTGTCATTAAGTATGCCTGTAACTCCCGGGACAGCTCCGGCGGATAAACCATGGGCAAAGCCAAACATTCATCCGGATATATCAAAAAATCAAAAGGATTTTTATCCGTTATAATGCTGATACAGGCCTTGGACTCAACGACAAAAGACCTTGTTAATTCTCCCTCAAACCATACCCAATGACTGATAGATCCGTCATTCTCGACGCTCGCACTTATGCTCTTGGGCTTTGGAGTAATATTCAATGATCTCTCAATCAAAGAACCATAGCAATCTGAGCGCGGTGTTAGACGCAGGCAATGAGGTTCTAACAAAACGGGATGATCATAGGTATAAGTGGTGGTATGCCGGATATTTAATATCATGTTTTTACCTTTTCAATCTCCTGGTACTTATTAAAAACAACATTCACCCAATCATCCGGCATTTCATGAACAGATCGGGCAATGCGTTCCTGCCACCAAACTGAATAACGGTGCATATCATCACGGTCAAAACGTTTTTCGATGATATGAAAACTGTCCTTCTTGCAAACAACCACATCAATAGGATATTCGACATCGTTAGAACTTACCCTTGTCGCATTAAATGACAAAAATCCTACCTTCAGGGCAAATTCCATACTGGACTCAAAGCGCAGCACCCTGTCTAACATCGGCCTGCCGTGACCGGTGTTCCCGATAATAAAATACGGAGAGCCTTCTCCTACCTCTACCCAATTCCCTTCGGGGTAAAGCATATAAAGCATGGGCTCCTTGTCGGCTTCCAGCTGGCCGGCCACCAAAGCATAAAGATTAAATGAAAGTCCATGGGCTTCCAGGGATTCTCTGTCTTCGCGGGCCACCCTTTTGACCTGTTCTCCCAGAGCATTGACCATTTTATAAAGCTTATCGTAGGACTGCTGCTCCTCCTCGATGACTTCATGAAAATACGTAATGGCCTTATCGCGCAATGAACGCAAGCCGGACGTCATCACAAAAATAGCCTGCTGGCCGTTACCTTTGCGTACCGTTACCTTTTTAGCCGTCATGCATTCCTTACCGCTGGTCACCCGCGTGTCCGAAATCCCAACGATCCCATCCTTGACCTTCATGGCTAAACAAAATGTCATCCTGCTTTCCTTTCTTTTTAAACAACCGCATCCGTAAAGAATGTTTCAGCGACCGAAAATCCTACATTATTCAGCTTGGTCTGGAATTGATCCAAATATTCGTGCAAGCCGATTTGAAAAATATCTTTCACATCCGTGTAATCAAGCTCGGCACGCAGCCGGCCCATCTCTTTTTCAGCCTGGGTTTTAAATGCCCCTGTCTGCCCTCCGGTAATAGCACACAAGGACTGCTCTGCTTCGATCAGGCAATGCCGCACGGCCCGGGGAAAATTCCGGTCCAATATCAAGAACCGTACGATATTGGCCACATCCAATTTACCGAAGGTCTGACGGTACATTTCAAAACCGCTCGCTGATTTAAGCAGTGCTGACCATTGTAACAAGTCGAGGGGCGTCCCGACATAATCAACGGCCGGCAAAAGATAATAATATTTCATGTCCAAAATACGATCTGTTTTGTCCGCACGTTCCATGAACCGGCCCATGTTCCCAAAATGCCAGCCTTCATTGCGCGAAAATGTCGCATTCATGATCCCCGAAAATAAATGAGAGCCCTGTTTGATATCGCGAAAAAACTCCATGAGGAACTTTTCAGAATGATTTTGTCTGGTTACCATCGGACGAATGGACAAATACATTTCATTTATCTGCAGCCACATCTCACTGGAGATAACTTCCCGTACGGTCCGGGCATTTTCGCGGGCAGCGGATAAGCAAGAACAGATGGAGTTGGGATTATTCTTATCAAATGCCAAAAAACGGATAACATTGTCTTTTGTAAACTCCCCGTATTGCTCCTGAAATAAGGCTTCATCCCCCGTCGTTAAAACCAACGGCCGCCATTGTTCTTCAATGGTCCCCGGAGGAAGGTCCATGGCTAGATTAAAATCCACCTCTATAAAGCGGGCATAATTTTCTGCCCGTTCAATATAACGGTTCATCCAGCAAATTGACTCTGCAACACGGCTTAACATAAGATCTTTATTCCTCTTACCTTAAAACCCAGGTGTCTTTGCTCCCACCACCCTGGGAAGAGTTAACCACCAGCGATCCCTGACGCAATGCCACCCGGGTCAAACCTCCGGGCATCACATAAATGTCCTTGCCGTAAAGAACATAGGGCCTCAAATCCACGTGCCTACCTTTGATATGATTATCAATGATGGTAGGCACACGGGAAAGCGCCATGGTCGGCTGTGCGATATACTCACGGGGAAATTTACGGATCTTGACCTTAAAAGCAGTTTTTTCCTTTTTAGTGGCCTGTGTCCCGATCAACATGCCATAGCCTCCGCTCTGGTTCGCGGCCTTAACAACCATCTTGCCGATATTTTCAATGACATACTCACGGTCTTTCGCATCCCAACACAGATAGGTGGGAACATTAGGCAAAATGGGATCTTCCCCTAAATAATATTTGATCATTTTAGGAACAAAAGCATAGATCACCTTGTCATCAGCCACTCCAGTCCCGGGCGCATTGGCCAGGGCCACATTACCTTGACGGTAAACATCAAAGATCCCGGGGACACCTAACAACGAGTCGGGATTAAAATGTTTGGGGTCCATATAGATATCGTCCACCCGCCGGTAAATAACATCCACGCGTTTCAATCCATGGGTTGTGCGCATATGCACAAAACCATCCTGTACGATCAAATCCCTTCCTTCAACTAACTCAACGCCCATTTGTTGGGCTAAAAAAGAATGCTCAAAATAGGCGGAATTAAAAATACCCGGAGTCAAGACAACCACGGTGGGTTTTTCACGGGATGATAAGTGCTCTAACATCTCAAGCAAGCGCAAAGGATAATCAGTGACCGGCCGCACGTCCATGCGCTCAAAGATCTCCGGGAAGGTACGCTTCATGATCTCGCGGTTCCCCAAAACATAGGAAACTCCCGATGGAACACGCAAATTATCTTCCAATACATAATTAATACCATCGCTGTGCTTGATCAAATCGATCCCGCTGATATGCGCCCAAGTATTATGCGCCGGCTTCAAGCCTTCGCATTGTTTAAGATAACCGGCAGAAGAAAATATAATATCCGAAGGAATAACACCGTCCTTAAGGATTCTTTGAGCACCGTAAATATCCTGTAAAAAATGATTCAATGCCGTGATACGTTGTTTTAAGCCGCATTCAATATTCTCCCATTCTTTGACAGGAATGATCCGGGGAATAATATCAAAAGGAAATATCTTTTCAAGCCCTTCACCATCACGGTAAACGTTAAAAGTGATTCCCATGGATATAAAAGCACGGTCTGCCGCATGCTGGCGGCCTACCACTTCCTCAAATCCCAAACCGCTCATCCTGTTGGTCAAATGCTCATAACAGGGCCTCACCTGGCCATTAGACTCGACCATCTCATCATAAAAATTATCCATGGAATATTTTGCCAGGACTTCCCAAGGAACCGTCATCGTGACATTTGATTTCATATCCCCTCCTGTACAAAGAAAAAGGCCCTGCTTCCCAATATTAGGGAAACAGGGCCTCTTCGCCCAAAATTCTCTGCTTCATCTTTGAAACCTTACACCACAACAATGCGGTAAAATTCTTAAATTAAGAATACCACAACACTTCAAGACTTGTCAAGGGCCAGGATTTAAGAAAGACCTGCGATAGGAAGATCGGTAGGAACGTCAGCGTTGTAATCGACACCGTTCAAACCAAAACCAAAAAGCTTTAGAAAATCGCTGTTATACCCTTTAACATCCCCGATCTGAAGGACATTTTCATTAGCCACCTTTTCCCAAAGTACAGCGACCTCACGCTGGACATCTTCGCGCATCTCATAATCATCGACACGAACACGACCTTCAGGGTCTGTTGGGACTTGATTTAAGGGACGATCATTATAAAGACGTTGGGCTAATAAACGGTATATTTGATGGATGCAATCTTCATGCACCCCCTTGGCTTTCATCACCTTCATAAGCAGGACAAAATAAAGCGGGATAAAAGGGATCGCTGAGGAGCTTTGCGTTACCAAGGCCTTATTAACAGACACCAGCGCCCTGCCGCCGATCTTCTTCATACGCTCATCCAGACGATGGGCGGTGGCCTCTAGATCATCTTTGGCGGCACCTATAGTGCCATTGCGATAAACCGGGGTTGTCACATCAGGGCCAATATAGGAATACGCAACAGTAACCGCCGATGGAGCCAAAATATTTTCCTTCATTAGCGCTTCTATCCAAAGTTGCCAATCTTCCCCACCCATGACCTTGATGGTCTGACGTATCTCTTCCTCTTGGGCTGAATCGAGCGTGACCTCGATCACTGAATTGTTTTCAAAATCAATACTTTTATTCGTATACGGCTTGCCCTTGGGCTTAAGGACTGACTTGTAAAGTTCCCCCGTCTTGGGATCTGTCCGTCGGGGAGACGCCAGGGAATAGATGACACAATCCACTTGGCCCAGATCTTTCTTGATCGCTTCACATACTTTTAGACGCATATCATCGGAGAATGCGTCCCCATTAAAACTTTTGGCGTATAGACCAGCCTTCCTGGCAGCTGTTTCAAAAGCGGCAGAATTATACCACCCTGCGGTGGCCGTACGTTTGGTATCCGCGGATTTTTCAAAAAATACGCCCATGGTCGCAGCGCCACAGGCAAAGGCCGCAGTGATGCGCGAGGCCAAACCATATCCGGTTGAGGCACCGATCACTAAGACTTTCTTGGGACCATTACTAATGCGGCCTTGCGCTTGAACATATTCAATTTGCTCGGCGACATGACGGGCACAACCCATCGGATGTGCGGTAGTACAAATGAATCCACGTATTTTTGGCTTAATAATCATAAGAAATCACTTCACTCCTCGCAATGAGGGAGATAAATTAAAGAGTTACGATATCATAAAGATGTTTTCTTTGCAACAATGACTATGCCGGAGGTGGTCAGCACAAAGCGCTCACGATCCAAGGCTGGATAAAAGCCGATCTTTGTTCCTGCGGGAATATCCACATCTTTATCAATGATGGCCCCCTGGATCTGGGCCCCTTTGCCGATCGTTACACTATCCATGATCACAGAATTCTTGATCAGTACCCCGTCTCTGATCACCACATTAGGGGCGACAACTGAATGTTCAATGTGGCAGCTTTCCAAAACACATCCTCCGGCAACTAGAGAGTCGACAATAATGCCCGGGGTCTTACCCGTCGTATAAGCCCTCAATGGAGGATAATGATGATGATAGGTGCGCAAAGGCCACGACTTATCGTATAAATTAAATTTTGGTTTTGTCCCGCACAGGTCCATATTCGCCTGATAATATGAATCGCGTGTCCCGATATCCCTCCAATAGGAAGACGCATCGTTCTCACGGGCAAAATCATAAGCGTACACCTTGAGTTTTTTGGCCACCATTTGGGGGATGATATTCTTTCCAAAATCATGATCAGAATCAACTTTAGCCGCGTCAGCGATTAGTTCTTTTTTAAGGATATCCGCATTAAATAAATATATACCCATGGAACCAAAGATCTCATCAGGACTCGAAGGGATAGATTTGGGCTTTTCGGGCTTTTCCTGAAAACCGGTGACCATATTTTGCTTGTTCACTTCCACCACCCCAAAATGGATGGAGTCGCTCTTAGGCATGGTGATACACGCCACCGTCATGTCTGCACCCTTGCTCAGATGAAATTCCATCAACTTCCGGTAATCCATTTTATAAACGTGGTCCCCCGCTAAGATCAATACTAACTTGGGGGCATAGTCACTGACCATATTCAAATTCTGATAAATGGCATCTGCGGTGCCGCGGTACCAATCGCTGGAAATGCGCTGCTGGGCAGGGACAACGTCGATGAATTCTCCTAATTGGTTGGAATAAATGTTCCAGCCTTCCAGGATGTGCCGCTGCAGGGAAAATGATTTGTACTGGGTCAAAAGAAAAATGCGTCTCAGGCCGGAATTGACACAATTAGAAAGTGCAAAATCAACAATGCGGTAAATACCTCCGAAAGGTACTGCCGGCTTGGCCCTGTCACGGGTCAATGGATCCAAGCGCTCACCTTTGCCGCCGGCTAAAATAAAAGTTAAAACATCTCGCATCTAATTAAATCACTTTCCTTTTAATAGAGGGTGTTTGACAACAACCTGCTTATATCTTTTGTTTATAATATCATGAATTTTTTGTACAGCAACCTTATCTTCTACCCCTAGTTTTTTGGCTTTGCCCAGCATATCCAATGCCTTTTTATCTTGACCTTCTTGGGCGTAGACTCTGGTCAAACCAAAATACGCCAGAGCATTCTTGGGAGAAGAATCAACCGCCCTCTGATACTGGTTGACCGCCTCACTATAGTCTTTCAAATCCTCATACGCTTGAGCTAACCCCAAGCGGGCTTGCAGGTCGCCCGGCGCATACAGGGCCCCCAGCCGGTAATTCTCAAATGCTTTATGATAATCTTTACGTTTGTTATAAATTTTTCCAAGCATAATGTAGGCCGATGCAAAATCAGGACATATATGAAGAGCTTCTTTCGACTCGCCAAGTGCCGCTTCATCAGCCCCAAGCGCTTCTAAAATATACGCCCTGCTGGTAAAAGGAAAAGGGTCAATACGTTTGGTGCCCAATTTTAGAAGATCCATTGGCTTGACCTTCCACTTGGGAAGATCAATGGAAAACTTATCAATGATCGGTTTATTTAAAGGTGTTTGTTTTAAGAAAATAATAGCGTCATCATCCAAATACACAATGGACCAGTCTTTAAAAGCATGGAACATTTTAAGCGATCCCGGGGGGATCTGCTGATGGGCATTGTTCAAAAAAGCCCCGGTGATATTATCACGACGCTCAAAATCAGCAAAGATCTTTGTATTACCGTCATTCCAGATCTTCTGATATGTCTCAAAAAAATTGGCCCCATAAACCTCCGTGCGTCCGTCGATAAAAACTTTAATATTAGGGGACACGCGGCCCAGCAAATACGCGCCGGAATTAAAATCATTGAAAAAATTCCCCTTGATCTGATGTGCTACCAGAAAATTCACCGCTTTGTAGGGATAAACGCGTTTGGAAACACCAAAAAATTCGCTTTTACGATTATACGTATCGAAATCGAAATACCCGTCGCTCGACATTTGCACACCAAAATTTAATATCCAAAGCATAAGCCCTATCTTAAAGAAGATCCCTGTGATATGTTTAAATTTATCAGATGAAAAACGTAGCGGCACCAGGTTTTCCCAAGAAAGAGACATGACATTGACCATCAAGACCATGTAGGCGGCTGCCGCGAAATAGATCAGGTTACGGATAGCTGCTAAAGAAAACCATAGAAAAATGATCCATACCAAAAGACTGCTGATATCGATCTTGCGGCGGTTAAAAATTAGACTGAAAAAAGAAAGAAGGATCAGCAACTTATAATAGTAAAACCTGTCGGTAAGGATCGTGGCCCAGGTGATGGGTTTTTGTAATTCAACAATATGATCAAAGAAAATCTTATTGTCCCCTGCCAAACGAAAGAACACACTCACCGGATACCAAGCCCCCTGGATCGTCAAGGGGTTCACACAGGAGGCTAAAATAAGTAGCGGCAGAAATCTTTTAAGCGAAGAATATTCCCCGTCGGTAAGACGGCCCATCGTATTCCATTCATACGGCAGAGGTACACGGCGCTTAATGAACTCTGAAAGGATACCAACACCCACCAGCAATGGTCCAAAAAAGAAAAAACCGTGCATATTAGACCATAATATCTGCAATACAAGCAATGCATAGATCGCCCAGCGTTTATTGATATGCAATGAAAGGACATAAATATACATCACGAAAAATAAAAGGCTAAAAATATCCGGACGGATGGTAAAACGGGTTTGATAGACCATCAGAACCATTAAAAGGGTGAACACTGTCAGCCATTGGCGTTCGCGGCTATATCCTAATAACAAAAGGACCAAAAAGGTGAACGCCACTACCAATGACTGCATGGCGATAAGTCCGTTGAAACCATAGATTTTATCTACATGGAAAGAAATCGGCCAAAAAGTTAGATGGAATAAAATCGGTAAGCCGTTGAGGTGGATCTGGTAGACCAAAACCTGAAACAACCACTCGTGATTGACCCATGGCTTACCGGGAATGGTACAGGACAGAACATCGTAATTAGGGACAAACCCATGGTGACAAATCCAATAGCCCATGCGCAAATGCAGCCATAGGTCCAGGTCCTTGATCTCGAGACTGGAAGAAAAAATTATCAGCCCAAAGAGCATGCCGATGGACAGCAAGCCTAACGCCATACTAAGATTTTTCCAAAACCGGTCGCTCATAAATTTTTACTTAAAATTAGTGAAAAATGCCGCCTGTAACAATTGCTGTGTGTAGGGATGCTTTGGAGAATGCAGGACGGTCTTGACCTGACCTTCCTCAACTATTTTCCCCTGGTGCATGACGACTATTTTATCACTAAAATTCCCCACCAGACGCAAATTATGGGAAATAAAAATATAGGTAAGATTAAAATCCTGTTTTAATTTCTTTAAAAGATCCATGATCTGCTTTTGCACCAAGGTATCCAGCGCTGAAACAGCTTCATCCAAAACCAACACCTTAGGGGAAGCTAAAAGGGCCCGGGCAATGGCGATGCGCTGACGTTCCCCTCCGCTGAATTCATGAGGGAAGCGTTCTAAAACCTCCGCTGATAAACCCACCGAAGAGAGCATTTTCTCTAACTTTTCTTGGTGAATTGAAGTTGAAGGGGGCTGTCCCCTTGTGTTCCAGGGGACAGTCCCCTTCCAGGTTTCGCGCCATAACGCTTCTTTTAAGATCCCCCGCACATTCCATAAAGGGTCCAGCGACTGATTAGGGTCCTGAAAAACCATCTGTAGGCTATAGGCCTCAGCTTTAATATATCCTGCATCAGGCGGCGTCAAACCCATGATCATTTTGGCAAGTGTGGTCTTACCGCATCCTGACTCGCCTATAATGGCCAAATTATCCCCCTGGTCCAAGACAATACTGACATCATCGACGACGCGCAGGGTCCCAAAAGACTTGGTAACATTTTGAATGTGTAAGATGCTCATTGAAAGGCCCCCACCAATTCCTTCGTGTATTCGTGCCGGGGATCTCCGATGACTTGAGCGACCGGCCCTTTTTCTACGACATGGCCCTGATTGAGAATAATTACTTCATCTGCAATATGTGAGATCATTCCCAAATCATGGGCAATAAGGAGAATTGATACGTTTTTCTTTTTTAAACGAATGAGCAATTCCATGATCTTGACCTGCAAGGTGACATCCAAACTGCTGGTAGGTTCATCAGCAATGATCAAAGACGGGCCGCAGACGTAGGCCAGCGCCACCATGGCACGTTGACGCATGCCGCCGCTTAATTGATGCGGATAAGACCCATGCGCCCGCTCAGGATCCGGAAGTTCTACCTCAACTAAGATATCCAAAACTTTTTTATATCTCTCCTGGACCGATAATTCCGTATGCGCCGCTAAAACTTCGTCTATTTGCTGCCCGATGGTAAATAAAGGGTCAAACGCGCTTAAAGGTTCCTGAAAGACCATGCCTATATGGGCTCCCCGTTGCTGACGCATACTTTCAGAGGATAGCTGCAATAAATCCTGTCCTTCAAAAACAATACTGCCCTGCTTGATATTTAAAGCTGACGGTAATAAACGCAAAATTGACAAACCAATCGTTGTCTTACCGCTGCCCGACCCACCAGCAATTGCCACGATCTTCCCCTCAGGAACATCAAAGGACACTTGATCAACAAGCGCCTTAGAGCCTACAGCGACGGTTAAATTGTTAATTGATAATAACGAACTCATATTACACGGCCCCATCTTTACTGAACATCGGATCAAAGGCGTCTCTCAGCGAATCGCCGACGACGTTAAAGCACATCACCGCAATAAATATAAACAAACCCGGCAATAATATCCAAGGGGCAAAAATGACTGGGACTATTCCCATGGCATCTGATAGCAAATTGCCCCAACTGGGGATGGGGTCTTGAATCCCTAATCCCACGACACTCAATCCTGCTTCCGCTAAAATATACGACGAGACAGTTAACATCAGGATTGGACACGAAAAAGATATTGTTTGGGGTAATATATGCTTAGCAATGATAACGATATCCGGAACCCCCAGAGTTTTGGCAACCAACACAAAATCCCGCTCGCGTAAAGAAAGGGCCATGCCACGAATAATACGTGCTAGAGATGCCCAGCCGATCAAGGCTAAAATGACCACGACACTGACATAAACTTGCACTGAATTAAAATTCTCCGGCACGGCCGCTCTTAAGGCCAACATCAGATAAAACCCCGGGATCATCATGAACATTTCGCAAAGCCGCATCAAAACGCTATCCACCCAACCGCCGTAATACCCGGCGATGCCGCCGATCAAAAGCCCCAGGATAAATGAGATCGCCACACCTAAAAGACCAATGGACAAAGATATCCTGGCGCCGTACCAAATGCGCGAAAATAGATCACGCCCCCTAGCATCAGCACCCCATAGATAAAATCGGCCCGGGGTATCCACGGTGAAAAGCCGCCCGTTTTTAAGAAAATGCAGCGGATATTTTTGGGTTTGATCGATCACATATACCCGTCGATGCATCGTGTCAAAGGTCAGGGCCCTGCCATAGACAAAAGGATGTCCCCATTGCCCATGATCTACAAATTCAACAGACGTCGGCGGACAATAAGAAAAATTACGATCTTCATCTTTGTAAGAATACGGACTTATAAAATCAGCAAAAATAGCCAGTCCGTAAAAGATCACCAAAACCCAAAAGGCAAGCATGCCTATGCGATTGCGGCGAAAAGAGGCGAAAGCAAGTGCTGTGCGACTATTGTTTCTTTTCATAACGGATCCGCGGATCAACCCAGGTCAATAAAATATCAGCCAACACATTGCCAATGACCAAAAGAACCCCTGCTAATAGGGTGGAGCTCATCACCAAATACACATCCTTGGAGCGCACCGCGGTCAAAAGCAACGATCCCAAACCCGGCCAAGAGCAGACAATTTCAATCAAGGCAGCCCCGCTTAGAAGTGCTGCAAATTCATATCCTAAAAGCGTTACCAAGGGATTAAACGCATTACGCAGGGCATGACGGTAGATCACCACATTTTCCGGCAAGCCTTTAGCGCGAGCCGCTAAAATATACTGCTGACGCAAAACCCCCAGCATATTACCGCGCATGATCCGCTGCAAAGAAGCCATGGCAGACAAGGAAAGGACTGAGGCAGGGATCACCAAATGCAATGCTGTATCCCTAATTTTCCCGATGATGCTCATATCATCATAATTAGGACTGTGCATGCCGCCTAACGGAAGTCCTCCCCAACGGCTGGCCGCATACAAAACCAATACCGCCAAAAAGAAGCCCGGTGTCGAGAATGCGGCAAAAGAAATGACGGAAAGTATCCGGTCCACCCATTGATTACGCCTAAGCGCCGCCCATACGCCAAGCGGAATGGCGATACCCCAGGTCAAAACCAAGCTGGTAAAAGACAATATAAACGTATTGAACAAACGGCTGCCCAAGACATGAGTAACGGGAACATTATAATAAAAAGAATACCCCCACTCTCCGTGCAGGATATTGATGACCCAGTGGTAATATTGCAACAAAAGCGGGTCATTGAGATGATAGAGTTTTTCATAACGATCCACGGTCTCTTGCGAAATTTGAGGATTCAAACGCAAACTATCAAAGAAATTCCCCGGTGTTGAATGCATCAGCCAGAAGGTAAAAAAGCTGACCGCCAGCAGGAGCAAAACAGTTGAGCAAAGGCGTTGGATGATGTGTTTAAACATTATCTTTCTTTAACAGTTATTGCTTATTCTTGGAAATAAATGATCTTACTGCCCTGCTGTTCAAAGCAAAACGGCATTTCTTTTAATACGGCGAGTGCTGCGCGGACATTTTTCTTCTTTCTTGCCGGCACATATAAAAGCAGGAATCCGCCGCCGCCGGCGCCGAGGATCTTGCCGCCCAAAGCTCCGGCTTTCTTAGCAGCATTATAGAATCCATCAATCTTAGGATTGCTTATCCCGGAGGCCAGCGATTTCTTGACCTTCCAGCTTTCATCAAGCAAAAACCCAAATTGATCAGGGTTTTTATCTATTTCCAATATCTTTTTGCTTCTAAATGCCAATTCTTTTAAAACCCTTAATTCATTGAGCTTTTTGCCGGATGAATTTGCTTTCTGTTCTGAGAGGATCGTATTCGCCCGTCGTGTCATGCCCGTATAAAAAAGCATAAAATTACTCTGAAGCTCTTCCTTAATTCTTTTCCCGCAAATGATCGGATTAATAAATACGGATCCATCCTTATTAAATTGGATAAATTGCAACCCGCCAAACGCTACGATATATTGGTCCTGCTTACCGATAGGTTCGTCGAGAATATCTATTTCTATTTTACAGGACTGACGGGCCAATATTTCTGCCGAAACGTGCTTTCCCCTATAGGCATGCAGAGCATGTAAAACCCCTACCGTAAAAGCGCTGGAAGAAGCCAAGCCGGTCCCCTGTGCTGGAATATCTGCAATCGTGGTTAATTCTATGCCCTGATCAGCACCGGTCAGCTTCATCGCTTCCCTGACCAGATCATGCTTCACTTCTTCGACCTTCTGAACATTCTCCGTCTTCGAATATGAAACCCTGATATGCTCATCAAATTTCTTGTTTACTGTTACATAAATATACTTATTGATCGCCGTCGACAAAACAGCCCCGCCGTCAAGCTTATAGAATTCTTTTAGGTCTGTCCCGCCTCCAAAAAAACTGATCCTTAGTGGTGTGGCTGAAATGATCATTAAAGAACCTTTCTTATTCCTTGATATAAATTTCCTCAATATTATGAAATGCCCCACCGTTAACAGTAGGTTTTAAGTTGCCGAATTTATTACGTACGGCATACATATCTGTGTTTAAGACCGTGTAGATAACAGGTAACTGATCAGCAACGATACGTTGGAATTCATCATACAGGACTTTACGTTTATTTTCATCAAGCTCTTGGGCCCCTTGGTCGTAAATTTCATTCAAGCGTGCTTCCCAGGCGGTTGCCGGTTTATTTTGACGGGGGTTCCACAAATGCAGCCCGCCGGAAGAATGCCAGACATTTTGTCCAAAATGCGGCTCCACACCGCCAGTTAATCCTATCATCACCATGTCCCAATCAAATGAAGACATCAATTTATTGACCAGGGTATTAAATTCCACCGGCACTAAATTAACCTTCATGCCCAGTCTTTCCAGATCCGAACGGATAATGGCCGCCATTTGCTCCCGTCCCGCAGCCCCTGCATCAGCCGTGTAGAAATTAAACTCTACCGGATGACCTGATGGGTCCTTTAGATTTTCATCCCCATGCACATATTTAAATCCTGCCTGTTTTAAAATATCTTTTGCTTTCTCTAAATTGTAATCATACTCGGTCACATCCGGATCATAAAAAAATCCGCTGCTGGGGCTCATAGGACCGTTTTGAAGCTGACCAAAACCATTGTTGAGGATCTCTATGATCTTCTTCTTATCGATCGCATGCGCGATCGCCCGACGAAATTCCAGATCGGTAAACCAGGATAATTTAACCGGATCAATAAAAGACTGATGGGTCCGGGGATTGATTCCGGGATTCTGATTAAGGGTCACAAAATTGCTGTCGTAATCGGCCCCGGCCTCGTAAATATGAAAATTCTTTTGAGCCTCCATTGGCTTCAGCAAAGGATAATCCTGGCCAGCTACCGACGTGGCGTCAAGTTCTCCATCCATAAATTTCAATAACTGGGACTGAGGATCCGGAATGATCAGATAAATAACTTTGTCCAAATAAGGCAAATTCTCGCCATGCGCAGATTTTTTCCAATAATGGGGATTGCGTTTGAATACCAAGCGCTCACCCGGATGATACTCACTTAACATGAACGGACCGGTGCCTATGATCCTATCCGGCGGCGTATCAATGCCCCAGGTGAAAGAAAACTTCTTTTCTTTAACAGCCCCCATCAAACAATGCTTAGGCATGATAGTCTGCCCCATGGCCCTTAAAAACGGGGCGAATTTTACCGGCAAGGTAAAACGCACCGTATGATCATCTATTTTTTCAACCTTCAACGGTTTGCCTTCAATGGTCAAAACATCCTTTGAAGATGAAGGGATGTCCGGATTATAAATTAGATCATTAAATGTAAAGACCACATCATCCGCACTAAAGGGCACCCCATCAGACCACCGGACATCTTCCCTTAAATGAAATGTCCATTGAAGTCCGTTGGGGCTTACATCCCAAGATCTGGCTAGAGCAGGAATAACTTTTAAAGTAAAGGCATCCGCGGTGGTCAAGCCTTCAAAAAGCAAGGACGTAACTGCGGCACTGTTAACATCGGTAGAAACAATATCATTGAAGGTTTTAGGGTCAGATGCGGTCGCGATGACAAGGCTGCCGCCATAATGGCCTGGGGAAGCATGAGCTAAAAAAGCCCATGATGAAAAACATAAAATTAAGAAGACAAAAAGAAGTTTATTTTGAGGCATTCGTCACGGGGCTAACCGGAACTTCTTTACTTGGGACCGTTGCTTCTGACGGCGCCAATGGCTTAGGAGATTCAACCTTGACTTGAACGTCGTTATCGTCAGGACTCTTAGTGTTCGCCGGTGCTTCTGTCTTTGGAATAGTCGACAAAAGTTTTTTATTAGCCATCAAAGACTTGTTCCCTTTAGAAGAGTTAAACGCCAAGATCAATGATGAGCTAAGAAAAATTACTGCCAAAACCGTCGTTGTGCGCACCATGAACACATTCGTCTGTGTCCCGAACATGGACTCCGCAGATTGGAAGGTCTCAGTCAAGCCACCTCCACGGCCGGCCTGCATTAAAATAGCGATCACCAAAAGCACACAAACGATAACGTGAATAACAAGAAGAAAACCCATGAATTTAAACTCCTATTTTTTAGCACCTTTAACGATAGCGGCAAAAGAAGGCGCTTTCAAACTCGCCCCTCCCACCAATGCCCCGTCGATATCTGCCTTGGCCATCAGTGAAACGATATTATCCGGCGTTACGCTGCCGCCGTATTGGATACGCACACTGCTGGCTATTTCACTGTTAAAAATTTTCCCTAATAACTGACGTATAAACACATGCACTTCCTGGGCTTGTTCGGGGCTAGCTGTTTTTCCCGTTCCTATGGCCCAGACAGGCTCATAGGCCAAGACCACTTTTTTCATCTCATCCGCTGACAAACCGCTTAAAGAACCCTCGCAATGGTCCTTGATCACATCAAATGTTTTATTGGATTCACGCTGGGCTAAATTCTCACCGACGCAAACGATCGGGGTAAGGCCGTGTTTTAACGCTGCGCGCAGGCGTTTGTTAACCGTTTCGTTGGTCTCATGAAAATACTGGCGGCGCTCGGAGTGTCCGATGATCACATAGGTCACGCCCAAATCTTTGAGCATGGGGCCGGAAATCTCCCCGGTAAATGCGCCGGCATCTTCCCAAAATATATTCTGAGCTCCCAAAGCAATATTGGTATCTGTCAGGGTATCAGCCACATCCCCCAGCGCTGTGAAAGGCGGACAGAGGACAATATCTACGCCTTCAACATCAACAATTTCACGTTTAAGCTCACTGGCCAAAAGAATGGCCTCATGCGGTGTTTTGTTTAATTTCCAATTACCTGCTATGATCGGTTTTCGCATTTAAATCCCCTATTTTTTATCATTAAGCGCCGCAATGCCCGGTAATTCTTTGCCTTCCAAGAACTCCAATGATGCGCCGCCACCGGTAGAAATATGTGTCATTTTATCTTCCAAACCGAATTTGGAAACAGCTGCTGCGGAATCCCCGCCGCCGATGATCACCGTTACATCTTTCAAAGAAGCAAGGTAATCTGCAATAGCCCGGGTGCCCTTAGCATACGCATCCCGCTCAAAGACCCCTAAAGGACCATTCCATACAACGGTTTTGGCTTTAGAAAGAATGTCTTCATAACGCTTAATAGTCTTAGGACCGATATCCAGACTTTCCCATCCATCCGGGATCACATCTGAAATTTTACAATCATCGCTGGTAAAACTTTGAGTAATGACGAAATCTGTCGTCAAGGCAAATTCCACACCCGCTTTTTTGGCCTGCTCCATCAATTCCCGGGCCAGATCTACTTTGTCTTTTTCTAATTTAGAATTACCGATACTGATCCCCTGCGCCATTAAAAAGGTATAGGCCATCCCGCCGCCAATGATGATGCTGTTGGCCTTGGGGATCAAGTTTTTGATCAATTCAATTTTATCGGAAACCTTGGCACCGCCTAATATGACCACCAAAGGACGCTTGGGATTATTGATGGCACTGCCTAAATATTGCAATTCTTTTTCTATCAGGAACCCTGCTACCGACGGTAAATAAGCTGTTATTCCCGCGGTCGAAGCATGGGCACGATGCGCTGTGCCAAAAGCATCATTGACATAAATATCTGCCAGAGATGCTAATTCCTTGGCAAAGGCAGGATCGTTCTTCTCTTCAGCTTTATGGAAACGTAGATTCTCAAGCAAGACAACACGCTCGGAAGATTTGGCGATCGCCTCTTTGACCTCTGGACCCACAGAATCATTTAAAAATAAGACCTTTTCTTTCAACAATTCCTGTAAATGCTTGGCCACAGGTAAAAGTGAAAAATCCTTCTCAAAGCCGGTCCCCTTAGGACGGCCCAAATGGCTCATCAAAATGACCTTGGCTGCACCATTACTCAAAGCGTATTGGATCGTCGGTAGGGCCGCTGTTATACGGCGGTCATCGGTTATATTAAAAGAAGCATCCAAAGGGACGTTAAAATCCACACGGATAATTACTTTTTTACCCTTAATGTTGATATCCTTGATCGTCATTTTCTGCATAATCTATCTCCCCTGTCTGATCCCCGATCAATATCTGTCCGCAACGGGGACCAACGGCATTCGGGAATGGTAATAAATATTGATGAAGTCCACTATTATAGCGAAGAGCGCTGTTTTGTCAAAAGGTACTGTTACCAGTGATCAAACTGGATGACGCTCATACCAGGCAATGGTTTTCTTCAAGCCGGCCTCGAAGGAAACCTTGGCTTCAAATCCGAATTCTTTTTTGGCCCTTGTAGTGTCTAAACAACGACGCGGCTGGCCGTCAGGTTTGGTGGCATCCCAGACGATCTCTCCCTTGAATTTGGTCAACTTGACGATCAGCTCTATTAGCTTCTTAATTGAAATCTCAAAACCTGCCCCCAAATTCACCGGATCGGAGCTATTATATTTCTCCGCAGCCAGTATAATACCGCGAGCCGCATCATCCACATATAAAAATTCCCTGGTGGCCCGTCCTGTACCCCACACCGTAATTTGTTTATCCTCGTGCTCTTTAGCCTCAACACATTTGCGGATCAATGCCGGTATTACATGTGAGCTTTCCCAAGAAAAATTATCTCCCGGACCATAAAGATTGACGGGTAATAAATAAATGGAGTTAAATCCATATTGCTGACGATAGGCCTGTGACTGCACCAAAAGCATTTTTTTGGCCAATCCATAGGGAGCATTGGTTTCCTCAGGATAACCATCCCATATCTTGTCCTCCTTAAAAGGAACAGGACAAAATTTGGGATAAGCGCAAATTGTTCCGATAGCAACAAATTTAGGAATTTCCATTTGGCGGGCCTGTTCCATCAATTCAACACCCATCATTAAATTATCGTAAAAGAATTTCCCGGGATTCTCACGGTTAGCCCCGATACCGCCTACCACCGCGGCCAGATGAATGACCATATCAGGATGCGCCTGCGTGTACAGCTTACGGATTGCTGAAGTCTTGCGCAGGTCGAATTTTGCAGAACGGGGCACAGTGATATTTTTGCAGCCTTTTTGCTGCAATTGATCGACCACCACCCGTCCTAAAAATCCCCCGCCGCCGGTAACCATTACCCGTTTGTCTTTCCAAAAAAGATTGCTTCGCTGCGCTCGCAATGACATACTTATTTTCCTTTAAGTCCGTACATGGCCTGACGCACCACTTGCATATCGCTGTCAACCATCATGCGTACTAATTGTTTAAAATCAACCTTGGGTTTCCATTTAAGGACACGACGGGCTTTAGAGCTGTCCCCTAAAAGCAGGTCCACCTCGGTTGGGCGTAAATAACGCTTATCAATAGCCACGTATTTTTTCCAATCGAGTTTAAGATAATCAAATGATTCCTGCAAGAATTCGCGCACGGAATGAGTTTCCCCTGTCGCGATCACATAATCATCGGCTTTGGGCTGCTGCAGCATCAGCCACATCGCCTCAACATAATCACCGGCAAAACCCCAGTCGCGCTTGGCATCTAGGTTCCCTAAATACAATTTATCCTGAAGCCCCAGTTTGATCCGCGCCAGGGCCATAGTGATCTTTCGGGTGACAAAGGTCTCTCCCCGGCGGGGTGATTCATGATTGAATAAAATACCGTTACAGGCGAACAAATTATAGGCCTCTCGGTAATTGACCGTCATCCAATAGGAGTAGACCTTTGCAGCGCCATAAGGACTTCGCGGATAAAAAGGGGTTTGTTCAGTTTGAGGAGTTTCCAAAACCTTCCCATACATTTCTGACGAAGATGCCTGATAAAATTTAGTTTTAACCCCCGTGTCTCGGATGGCTTCCAATAGGCGGGTCGTCCCAAGACCGGTGACTTCTCCGGTGTATTCGGGGACCTCGAAGCTCACCTTCACATGACTCTGCGCTCCCAAATTATAGATTTCATCCGGACAAATATGCTTGATGAGCAAATTCAATGAACTGGCATCGTTAAGATCACCATAAACTAAATTCAATTTGCGGTTCTTCTCGTGAGGGTCTTGATACAAATGGTCGATGCGCTGGGTATTAAAACTGCTCGAGCGGCGGATGATCCCATAAACCACATAACCTTTTTTGATCAAAAGCTCAGCCAAATAAGAGCCGTCTTGGCCTGTAATACCTGTTATTAATGCCTTCTTGGATTGTTTCATCAATACGCCCCTTTACCTTTGACAACGACCGGAAAAGTTTGGAATAATATATACAAATCCAGCCAGAAAGACCAGTTCTTTATATACCAAATGTCCCAGCGCAATAACTTATTAAAAGACACATCACTGCGCCCCCTGATCTGCCAAAGCCCTGTAATTCCCGGACGTATCCCTAAACGCTTTAACTGACGCAAATCTTCCTTCTCCAGTTGGGCAATAGGAAACGGCCTTGGGCCCACCAGGCTCATATCCCCTTTAAGCACATTTAATATTTGCGGCAATTCATCAAGGCTATAGCGGCGTAATAAAGCCCCCATCCTGGTGATTCGAGGATCCTTTTTGATCTTAAAAATGGGGCCATCCACTTCATTCTTATCTTTAAGCTGGGTTAAAAGATCGTCGGCATTACTGACCATGCTGCGGAATTTATACATGTTGAACATATGGCCATGCTGGCCATATCGACGGGATCGATAAAAGACCGGACCGGGGCTGTCAAGTTTGACAAATATCGCCAAGATTATAAAAACAGGCAGCAAAAAGGTCACTGAGATAGCTGTTAAAATAAAATCAAATATCCGCTTAAGCCTTTGACGGTAACTGATATCTATATCGGAATATTCCAAAATAGGGATGATCCCAATATTATACTTGATAAAGTCATGGGCCATGAATTCATACCCTTGCGGAACCACCCTGACCGCCAAGCCTTCTTCTTTGGCTATTTCCAATAATTTAATAAAGGTCTGATGCTCAGGATATATGGTGATAAAGACTTTATGGATAAATTCCCGGCGAATGATCTCTTGAAACTTGTCCAACTTACCCAAGACAGGATAATTTTCACATTTATCGACTTTTTGATCGTCTAAAAACCCTTTGATCTTTAATCCTAAGCCCGGCCGTTTGTTGATTTCGCCGACTAACAGGATGCCGGTTTTTCCGGCACCAATGATCAGCGTATTAAAATTATTATAACCATTGCTGACTAAATAATTGACCAATAATTTCTTCAATACCCGCCATACGGAACAAAATGCCGATATCACCACCGCATTAAGGATCATAACACTGCGGGGAAAACCCTGGATCCTCAATAAAAAGGCCAAAACAATGATGACCAGGGTCGAAATACAGATCGATTTGATAACTTCCCAAATCTCCAGACTCTCCAATTGTTCCCGACGGGTATGATAAAGACCATGCGTGTAATGAAAAAACAAGATCAAAAGCGTCCAGATCATGAACAATATCTTGAACGGATCGTCCGCAGAAAAAAGAGATTGCAATGAAACACTGAAAGGCACTGTGTGCGGCCTGAAAAGCAATACCAGGAAAAATGCCGATACTATACAAAATACGTCAATAGCGGCATACATGCAGACAATAAAGATGGCTCGAAATTGCGGACTCATAAGTTATTATTTCTTTTGAACATATCCTGCATCACATAAATTAAGAACAAACTGTTCCCGATCAAATATCGTTTCCATAATCTCCCAGGCTCACAGCAAAGGCGAAAAAGCCACTCCAAACCCAGAGGCTGTATCCATCGGGGAGCTTGAGGTTTCACCCCAGAACAAAAATCAAAAGCAGCCCCCGCCCCAACGATAACAGGAGCATTCAGCAGTGGCCTATGCAATTGCATCCAAAAATCCTGCTTGGGTGAACCCAGTCCTACCCAAATAACATCAGCAGCAGTGCCATTGATGCGGTCAAGAACCTTACTGTCTTCCTGCCAAACTCCGGGCTTAAACGGCGGAGCATAACTGCCTACTATTAAAATCTGCGGATAAGACTCGCGAAGCTTTTGCTGTAATTTCTGTAATGTACCCTCAGTGCCCCCATAAAAGAAATGCCGTATCCCTAAATCCTGACCGCGATTACAAGTCTCCAACAATATATCAGGCCCATAGCTGCGCCCAATTTCCTTACAACCACGCATTCGTGCTAGCCAAACAACCGGCATGCCGTCAGGCGTAACCATGCCAGCAGCATTCACAACTGCCATATACTTAGGATCACGCCTGGCATCTACCAAGGTTGATACCGGAGCCACACAAACATAGGTGCGTTGTTTTTGTCTAACCCATGTGCATATCTGATCAACGGCTAAAACAAGATTGACCCGGCTGACATTAACGCCTAATAAAGAAATAATTTTGGGCATAATTTGAAAAATTATTATATCAGAAACAGATGAAGCGGGATAATTTTTATTTATGCTAAAGAGGAATACGGAGAATCATTGAGTTATCACAAAGACCGAATCACTCTTGATTACTGTGACCGGATAAGGAGCAAAAGCAACGTCCGGAAAATCCAATTTCACGTCAAGGGCACCTACAGAAGGCTGTAATTCCAGGATCTTTCTATCTTGATCCCGTAATAATTGAGAGAACGGCTTACCCCAGTCATGACGGTTAGCATCGACCAAAGAAACCACCTCCAATCCCAATGCCAAAATGATCAAAACGATCAATACCTTACTAATCTTCGGCAAAAAACTAATGGTGAGAATGATCATCATACATATGGGAACCAATAAAAACCTGCTTTGCTGAGAACCAAACCACCATGTAAGCCACCATATTAAAACAAACATTGATAAAACAGGCAATCTTTTGGACTTCAAGGACCCGATAAAATGGCTTAAAAAAGGCCCTAAAACCAAAAGATATATCAAACCCACAGGATAGTCAAAAGCATTGTTAACCCTGTGCTCAGGAACGGCAATAAGCCAAAGATGCTTGATGAACGCTACGATCGAGCGCCCATGCCCGTAAGTATCCTTCACTGATAAACTCATCCCTGCTTTTTGAAGTATGGAATGCCAGTGCTCAGGTGAAGATATGGCTAAGGGCGAAAGAAAGCCAACCCCAAAAGGATAAAGCGGGGTCCCTGTATAATAAAACGATTTGATCAAATGCGGCAAGGCGATCCCTAAAGAAGCTATCGCAAAGCCCAACATAAATATTTTACGTTCACGAGGACTAGGAACAAGTACTTCATTGATAGAAAAGTTATTCTTCAAAGCCCAAAAAAGGATCGACCCCAAGACAAGCCCAATAACCACCATTTGCAATGGAATGAATGACTTTGACCAGAAAAAGAAAGCCAATTCAATGGCTGCCAATGTCCAGCGCCCGACCAAAAGACTATGGATAAAAGCTAAAAAACAATACAGCATCACCAGATCCAGCATGGCCAGACCAACCTGAATGGCAACGGCATGACAGGCCATAACCGCCAATACCCCGAGCCAAGCACGATGCAGTACGCGACCCGATAAAATATAGACCAAATGAAAAACACATCCCAGGCTGCCGGCAAAGAAAATAAATTGTATCAATTTATTAGGCAACATCGTTGCTAATTCAAAAGGACTTAAAGCATAATCCAACGGTAATAAAAACAGATCCGCCACAGACCAGGGGATGTGTCCAAAAGAATGCCATAGAAGATGCTGGCGAGGAATGGTTATATGATACATTAAGGCATCTGTTTCCTGGATCAGATGCGGCGGCAAAAAAGAAGCGTAGAGCCCCACGACTAAGTAAATTGCCCCCAGGAAGGCGCCTAAGGCAAAAATGACCCTCAAGACTAATGACTC
>Ga0302320_10005441_pt1 | contig 28564 bp, 22 predicted proteins | sample Bog_T0_3_FD_202130 | JGI IMG/M metagenome (GOLD analysis project Ga0302320, IMG submission 202130) | Peat permafrost microbial communities from Stordalen Mire near Abisko, Sweden - Bog_T0_3 | ecosystem: Environmental > Terrestrial > Soil > Wetlands > Peat | place: Sweden: Abisko, Stordalen Mire...
GGATTGGAGCATACGTTGCAAGCTATATTTTACACCATAATGCATTATTACTTGCTACACAATTGCGGTTTTGTTGGCTTTTTGTCAAAATCCGGGGAAGTTAGGCTAACACCGAAAAGGGATTTTGGCCGGTGAAAGGTGACGGGTACCCAGTGACAAGCATCGCCCGGCGCGCCATGTCTTTCGTGCCACTCGCTTCACACTTGTCACCCCGACTCCGCTATTTCTTAACCGGGTCGATCGGGATGCGCATGTGATAAAAGGAACGGTACACAAACACCAGCGCCACCAGAAAACAAAACGCGCCGATGAGATAGGAGAGCGGCGAGTCCGGGTTCTTTTGTTTCAGCTCCACGGCGATTTCCACCGCCAGCAGGCCGAACAGGGTCGTGAATTTGATGATCGGGTTCATCGCCACGGAACTGGTGTCCTTGAACGGGTCGCCCACGGTGTCTCCGACCACCGTGGCGGCGTGAAGCGGCGTGCCTTTTTGTTTCAAGTCCACCTCGACTATTTTCTTGGCGTTGTCCCACGCGCCGCCGGCATTGGCCATGAAAATCGCCTGGAACAGGCCAAAGAATGCGATGGCGATGAGATAGCCGATGAAAAAATAAGGATTTATGAACGGCAGGCCCAGCGCGAAGCTGAACACGACGACAAAAATGTTGATCATGCCTTTTTGCGCATAGCGCGTGCAGATTTCCACCACGCGCTTGCTGTCTTCGATGGAGGCGCTGTCCTTGTCCAGCTGGATGTTTTGCTTGATGTACACCACCGCGCTGTAGGCGCCGGCGACCACCGCCTGGATGGTCGCGCCGGTAAACCAGTAGATCACCGCGCCGCCCATCAGCAGGCCGAACACAATCTGCGGCACCACCAGGCTCAACCGGCTTACGGCGTCGCCGAAGACGTGCTCCAGCAACATGATGATGCCGAAAATCATCGTGGTGGAACCGATGACCGCCGTGCCGATCAAAACCGGCTTGGCCGTGGCTTTGAAGGTGTTGCCCGCGCCGTCGCCTTTTTCCAGTTCCAGTTTGGCAGTGTGGAAGTCGGGCTTGAAACCGAAGTTTCTTTCGATGTCCGCACTGATGTCCGGCTGGGCCTCGATGCGGCTCAATTCAAAAACAGATTGCGCATTGTCGGTCACCGGGCCGAAGCTGTCCACGGCAATGGTCACCGGCGCCATGGCCAGCAGGCCGAAGGCCACCAAGCCGAAGGCAAAAATTGGCGCGCCGAAGCTGAACTTCGTCCCGATGAGATTGAGGAAGTCGTGATTCAGCGAAAACAGGTAGGCGATGAACATCAGCAGCAGGATCACCATGCCCATCCAAAACGCGGAGAAGTTTCCGGCGACCAGGCCCGAGAGCACGTTCAGCGAAGCCCCGCCCTCGGCCGAGGCGCCGACGATTTCCTGGACGTGCCGCGATTTGGTGCTGACGAAAATCTTGGTGAATTCCATGATGAGCGCGGCCGCCAGCGTGCCGCAGGCGACAATGGATGGCAGCACCCACCAGAGATTCGGCAGCGGCACGGGCTGGGGCGCGCCATTCACGGTCACCACATTGGTGAAATCGCCCAACAGTAATTTGCTCGCCACGAAGCAGGTGATGATGGAAACAATGCTGGTGGTCCAAACCAGGTCGGTCAATGGCGCTTCCCAATTAAAGTCCTTTTCCCCGCCATAGCGGGCCCGGGCCATCGCGGCATTGAAATAAAACGAGCCGAGCGAAGCCAGCACCATCAGTGACTGGATGGCAAACATCCAGATGATGAGCTTGGCGCAGAGGAGGGGCGACAGGGCCAGGGCCAGCGCCAGAAACGCGATGAGCGCCACGCCGGTCACACCGTAAGTTTCAAAACCGTCCGCCGTGGGGCCGACCGAGTCGCCGGCGTTGTCGCCCGTGCAGTCGGCGATGACGCCGGGATTTTTTGGATCGTCCTCCGGCAGATTAAAAACGATCTTCATCAGGTCGGAACCGATGTCGGCGATTTTCGTGAAAATGCCGCCGCAGATGCGCAAAGCGCTGGCGCCGAGCGATTCGCCGATGGCAAACCCGATGAAGCACGGCCCGGCGAGGTCCGCCGGAATGAACACCAGGATGCCGATCATGCACGCGAGTTCCACGCAGATGAGCAGCAGTCCGATGCTCATGCCGGCTTGCAGCGGGATGAAGAGTGTTTTCAGCGGGCTGCCCCGCAAGGCTGCGAAAGAAGCGCGGGAGTTGGCCATGGTGTTGATGCGGATGCCAAACCAGGCCACGCCGTAGCTGCCCAGAATGCCAAAAATGGAACAGACCAGGACGACGAGCACCTGGATGAACGGCTTGCCCTGCAAGCCGGAAAAATAAAAAATCATGCAGCCGGCGATGAGCACCCAAAGCGCGGCAAGGAATTTTCCCTGCTGCAGCAGGTAGGTTTTACAGGTCTCCCAGATGATATGCGAGACTTCGCTCATGCAGCGGTGGACCGGCAGCGCGCGCGTGCGGAAGTATTCCCAGAGGCCGAAGGCCGCGCCCACGGCGCAAACGAACAGGCCGAAAAACAAAATCGCCCGGCTGGTCACCGTGTGGTGGAAAAAATCCACCTGGTCGAGCAGGGGCAGTTGGATGTCCGCTTCACCGGCAGAAACCGGGGCGCCACTGGAAAATAGCGCGGCCAGCAGGGTTCCGCCGCGCAGGAGCATTCCTTTGCCTTTCATAAGGGTCGCCGCAGCTTGGCGGAAGTTCGCGCGGTTGGCTAGCGTTTTTTTCTGATTGGCTATTTCACTATTTCAGCGAACTGGTCCGGGCGGCGATCCAGGCCAGATCCGGATTGCCCCGCCCGGCATTGTCGTGGGGAATATAGGTGCTGCCACCCGGAGGCGCCGTCGTCTGGCCATCCACCCAGCGATGCGCTTCCGCGTGGCCGTCCGCAAATACCAGCACCCCTCGCAGCCGGTGCAGACCCGACGGATAATGAATCCATTTCGCCAGAGTCATATCCACCCCAAAACCTGGCGTGCATATGCTAGCCGGATTCACGTCCATAAAAACGAACCGGTCAACCGGCGAGTCCGCGATGATTTGCGAGGATTTGAAATAAGTATTATAGGCGGGATCGATGATTATCGGATTAGTGGGATAGGCGGGGGCGATGTAAGAGTTCAGGGCGTAGCTGCGCAACTCGGTCACCATTGCGGCATTGGTGGCGTTCCACACCGGCCAGGTGGAAGCATCCCCCGGGCATTTGTAGATCTGTTCAGCAGGTTGGTCTTTAGTATAGGCGAAGAGTGAATAGGCCGGGCCGGTCAGATACAGATCATTGGTCAGGCTGTCGGCCGAACCGTGGTTGCCGCCATAAACCCACAAGTGCGGCTGCGCCGAGGTCGTGGCCAGGTCGCCGCCGTTGAGAACCAACTGGTCGTTGTAGTCGCCGGAATAGATCGTCCAAGCCACCAGCATTTGTTTTTCGTTGCTGATGCACTCGATGCGCGCGGCTTGTTGTTTGGCCACCACGAGCGCTGGCAGCAGCATCGCGGCCATCGTGCCAATGATGGCAACGACCACCAGCAGTTCCATGAGCGTGAACGCCGTGTTTGGGAAAAACCCAACCCTTGGCGGCCGGGAATTCCCGGCTGTCGCATGCCACTCCGCCACTAAAAACCGCCTGAACATCTCTTTGTGTATAATTTAATCCTGTTTTAAACTTTGTAAACGACTCATTTTGTTCCTGCGCGCGAAGCGTAGCGTCACGCCTCCGTGCCTGACGTGGGCGGCATCCCTGGCGCCCGGCCTGGTGTGGGGTGCGGTACGCCGGGCGAGAATTTCAGCGCGCTTCGGTTTGCGTGCGGTTCTTTCCGCCGGGCTGGGAAGTCCGGCTCCACGGCTGGCCCCGAATGCTTTCGGGGCAGACAGGGATGCCCGCCGCTACGACGGCCCGTTGGAGTTCCCGCTTGCCGCTGCGCGGGAACTGCCGCAAGCTTTCCGCTATGCCAGATCGTCCGGATTCCACACTGAACAAACCCGACGCGGCGCTTGAAATGACGCTGCGCCCGTCGCTCTTTTCCGATTTCACCGGCCAGCCCAAGGTGAAGGAGCGGCTCGAGATCTCGGTGGCCGCCGCCCGCCAGCGCGGCGAGGCGCTGGATCATATCCTGTTAAACGGGCCGCCCGGCCTTGGCAAAACCACCCTGGCGAACATCCTGGCCAAATCCATGGGCGCCAACCTCAAGAGCACCAGCGGCCCCACCATCGAGAAAGCCTCCGATCTCGCCGGCTTGCTGACCAATCTTGAAGAAGGCGACGTGCTGTTCATTGATGAAATTCACCGACTCCAAAAGACCATCGAAGAGTATCTCTATCCGGCGATGGAGGACTTCAAGCTGGATATCATCATTGACCAGGGGCCGAATGCGCGGAGCGTGCGCCTGAACCTGCCGCGCTTCACGCTCATCGGCGCCACCACGCGCAGCGGGCTGTTGTCGGCCCCGCTGCTCACCCGCTTTGGGATGCGCGAGCGGCTCGATTATTACGTGACCGGGGATTTGGAGAAAATCGTGCTGCGCTCGGCAAATTTGCTGGCCGTGGAAATTGAGCCCGCCGGCGCCCATGAAATCGCCCGGCGCAGCCGCGGCACGCCGCGCATCGCCAACAACCTGCTCCGCCGCGTGCGCGACTACGCGCAGGTGAGGCACGACGGCAGGATCACCGCCCCCATTGCCGACCGCGCGCTGGCCATGCTGGAAATTGACCAGAACGGCTTGGATGAAATGGACAAGCGCATTTTGGAGACCATTATTGTGAAATTCGGCGGGGGCCCCGTGGGGGTGAACTCGCTCGCCGTGGCCGTGGGCGAGGAGCCGGACACCATCGAAGAGGTCTATGAGCCATATCTGATCATGGAAGGTTATCTCAACCGCACCTCCCAAGGCCGCGTCGCTACGGAATTGAGCTATCAGAAACTAGGGTTGAAACCGGCCGCCGGAAATCAGGCCAGACTGCTTTAGCCGTCGATTATGAGCGCGAGGACGACGACCATGAGGATTTCGGAGAATCCGCCCAACCGCTTTGAGATCGGAGGCTCCATTTCCTTTCGCGGCAACACGCCATGCACGGCTTCGGCCAATGCCCGCGCGGTGCAGGGCTTGCTCAATAATTCGCGGAAGCCCAGCTCGCGCACTTTCCCAGCCGTCAGCACCCCACTGTAGCCGCTCATTATGATGATGGGCACCTGGGGCTGCAATTCCAGCAACTGACTGCCGAGTTTGAGACCGTCCATGCCCGGCATGGTCAAGTCGGTGATGACCAAATCGAAGGTCTTCGGCTGGTGGCGAACGGCCTCGATGGCTCTCAGCGGATCGGTCCTCGTGGTCACGACATAGCCCAGCCGTTCGAGCGTTCTTTTCCCGACACTGGCCAGGACTTCTTCATCGTCCGTTGCCACCCACCTGGTTGAGGATTTTCCCAGCGACGGACTTGCCGTCGAGAATGGCTTTAATTTCGATGTTTGAGCTTGGTTGACTTGGTTGACCCAGCGGCAAATCCAGCGGCACGGCGGGTGCGCCCTTTCCGGCCTATTACATCATCGGCCTTTATCCGAAGGGCTGCGAGCTAATTCGGTTTTTATTTTGAAATAACCCTCTTTTGTCAATGGGGTGAACACCTGAGGGCAGCTGATTGGAAAATCTCCCGCTGGTGAACCAAACGTTTGTTTGATATTCATTTAGAGTGAAGGACAGTGTAATCGTGACCGGCAAACCGTCATTGGCGCGCGCGCGGGGCGCGGTGAGCAACCCGCCCAATCGCTTTGAGCGGATTGCGCTGGAGCGAGCCGACGACTGGGACCCGGAGAACGATCCGGCTCCCACCACCCAATTCCTTCGCGATTGCTCTCAAACCATAATTGCATACAACGACAGTCCGGACATCGCCTTTAATGCCGGGATAAACCCCTATCGCGGCTGTGAACACGGGTGTAGCTATTGTTACGCCCGCATTTCCCACGAATTTCTGGGTTTCTCCGCCGGGCTGGATTTTGAGACGAAGATCATGGTCAAGGAGGACGCGCCGGCCCTGCTGCGAAAGGAGTTGGCAGCGAAGAAGTGGAAGCCGCAACTGTTGGCGATGAGCGGGGTCACGGATTGTTACCAGCCGGTGGAGCGCAGGTTGAAACTCACGCGCCAGTGCCTGGCAGTGCTGGCGGAGTTCCGGAATCCGGTTTGCATCATCACGAAAAACCATCTGGTTACCCGCGACCTCGACCTGCTCCAAGAATTGGCCCGGCATAATGCCGTGGAGGTCAATCTGTCCATCAATTCGCTGGACGCCGATTTGGCACGGCGATTGGAGCCGCGGGCATCGTCGCCCCGGCACCGGCTGGCAGCCTTAGAAGCCTTGGCGAACGCCGGAATCCCGGTCGGGGTGCTGGTCGCACCGATAATTCCGGCGCTCAACGACCACGAGATGGCGACGGTGCTGGACGCAGCGGGAAAAGCAGGTGCAAAATGGGCCGGAATGGAAATCCTGCGTCTGCCGTTGACGGTAGCTCCAGTTTTTCAGGATTGGCTGGAACGCAACGAACCCCTGAAGCAGGAGAAGGTTCTGAACCGCATCCGGGCGATTCGGGGTGGGCGACTGAATGACCCCAGGTTTGGGGATCGAATGCGGGGCCAGGGCATCTTCGCGGATCAAATCCGGCAGTTGTTCGAAGTGGCCCGCAGGAAGGCGGGCTTGGCGGACGGAGGTCCTGTCCTTTCGACGGCGGCATTCCGGCGGCCGCCAGGGAACCAGTTGGAACTGGAGCTGCCAAAAGCTGGGGGCATTTGAACGATTTCCCGGTTTTCTGAACGAGCCCACTGTGACCGTAATTGCTGGGATCATTGGGTCCAGCATGACCCATGCGCCAGAGGGCTTGACACCTGGGGCGCTGCCTCCAGGCCGCTTCAATGTCCGCACACCAAGGATTCCCGCGCGCACCAAAACTTGCGAATACTGGATCATCGTAACGCCGCGCGCCGGCACACTCGTTGGCACGCGCGCCTTTATTCGCTTCGGAGTTCGGGTTTAACCAGCGTGCGCTGCAAAACGTCCTGCAAAGCGGTCATGGTGACTGGCTTTTCCAGCAGCTCACAAATACCGGCTGCCCGCAGTTCCTCGCGGTTTAGGTCGGGCGTGAAGCCGCTGCTCAAAATGACCGGCAAATCGGGACGGAGGTCGTGAAGCTGGCGCGCCAGTTCCAGGCCGCTCATTTCCGGCATGGTCAGGTCGGTGATGACCAGATCGAACCGCGCGGAATTTTCGCGGACGAACCCCACGGCTTCGCGAGCGCTGTTGCAGATGGTGACCTCATATCCCAGCCGTTGCAGCAGCCGTTGAAACGGCACCGTCACCGCGGGTTCGTCGTCCAGCAATAGAATTTTCTGGCCGTGGCCTTTGCCCGTCTGAACATGGCTGACTGCGGTCGCGGCGACGCCGTTCGTTTGCGCCGGAAGATAAATTTGGAAAGTTGTGCCCTGCCCAACGACGCTTTGGACATCGATGATGCCTTCATGCGATTTGATAATCCCATGCACCACGGCCAGGCCGAGGCCCGTCCCTTTGCCCACCGGCTTGGTGGTAAAAAACGGATCGAAGATGCGCTCCAAGGTGCTGGCGTCCATGCCGTGGCCGGTGTCGGCAACAGTCAGCAGCGCATACTGAACCGGACGGAATTCCAGATGCGTGCGGATGAAGTTTTCGTCGGGCTGGAACGATTCCAGGTTCACGGTGAGCCGGCCGCCCCGGCCTTCCATCGCATGCAGCGCGTTGGTAGCCAGGTTCATCGTTACTTGGTAAATCTGCGTGGGGTCCGCGAGCACCGTCGGCGCGCTGGCGGACAGATTCATCTCGATTCTGATGTCCGCCGGCAGCGAGGCGCGAAGAAACTTCGTGGCTTCCTTGACGACAGTGTCCAGCGGGATAACTTGGCGTTTTTGTTCGCGCTGGCGGCTGAAGGTCAGGATCTGTTGCACCAAATCTTTTGCGCGCGTGGCGGACTTCATGATTTGTTCGATGCTTTCCTGCGCGGCAACATTTCCCTCCGTGTCCTGCTGCAGCAGGTAGCCGTAGCCGAACATCGCCGCGAGGATGTTGTTGAAATCATGCGCGATGCCGCCGGCCAGCGTGCCGATGGCCTCCATCTTTTGCGCCTGCCGCAACTGCGACTCCATGAGCCGGCTCTTGGTGATGTCGCGGAAAGTCCAGATGCGCCCGTAATAGTTTCCCGCCTTGTCCCACACCGGCGAGGAGTAGCGGTCCAGGATGGTGCCATCAATCAGCTCGACTTCATCCCGGCTGATCTCATCCCGGCGGGAGTTCAAATAAACGATCCGCTCCGCGAATATTCCGGGATTCTTGGTGCGGCTGGTGACGAATTCAATCTGCACCGAATCCGTCGGGTTTGCGACGATCTCCGGCGGGATTTTCCACAGCTCATTCATGCGCCGGTTCTGGAGAATTCTTTGCGCGTGATGGTCCACCACCAGGATGCCATCGGGCGCGGCCTCCACCTGCGCTTCCATCAACGCCGTCTTCCAGCGCAGTTCCTCCGCCTTGGCGCGGCGCTCAATCTCCCCGGACACGCGCACCGACGCGATCTGGAGCAGCGCGGCGGCCAGCTGCGCTTCGGGTAGGGGCTTCGAATCGAGTATCGCCATCAATCCCAGCGGCTGGCCGGCGGAATCCTTCAAGGGAATGCCCAGGTAGCTTTGCGCGCCCATCTCGACCAGCAGCCGGTCCTCGGGAAACAGCTCCTGCAGCTTCTCGCGATAGTGGCAGAGGGTCTTGCCGATCACGTTGGCGCAGGGCGCGCCGCGCGTCGAATACTTTATGTCCGGCACAATCCTGCCCTTGGCGTAAAGGCCGGTGGTCTGAACGTTCTCGCCCTCCTCGCGCCGGCCAATGAACACATAATCCACCGCCAGGATTACGCCAAGGTATTGGACCAACCGCGCGAGAAAATCCTCCTGCTTTCCGTCCCAGCCTTCCTGCGCGACAAACTCCAGCAGCCGCTCCGTATGTTTCCGGCTGGTAATGTCCTGCTTGATGGCAACGAAATGCGCAATCTGGCCGTCCGCCTCGCGCACCGGCGTGATGGTCATGTCCTCGGTGTAAAGCTGGCCATCTTTGCGCCGGTTGATCAGTTCCCCCTGCCAGATGTTCCCAGTGAGAATCGTCGCCCACAGATTGGCGTACAAGGCCGGTGGATGGGCGCCGGAATTCAATAGGCGCGGATTGCACCCAATGGCTTCTGCGGCGCTGTAGCCCGTGAGCCTGGTGAACGCCGGATTGACCCATTTGATTTTTCCTATCCGGTCAGTGATCATGATGGCATTGGCGGCGGCGGTCAGGGCGCTGAACTGCAGGCTCATCTCCGCTTCGGCCCGCTTGCGTGCGGTGATATCCCGGATGGTGGCCAGCACCAATGCTTTTCCGCCTCGCTCCAGCCGGGTCAAGAGGACGTCCGCGATAAACTCTTCACCGCCGTTCCGCCGGTGGGTCCATTCGAAGAACCGCGAGGCGCCCTGCAGCATCTTTTCATTAACCTCCCGCGCGGCCTCAGCGGACAGGCGTCCGTCTGGCTGCCGCTCCGGAGAAAAATCCGCCGGACCATGGGCGATGAACTCCGCCTCATTCTTCACCCCGAACAGCCGCAATGCCGCCGGGTTGCCCGAGATAAATCTCCCGGTCGCCGGGTCGGCGGTGACGATGGCGTCCTGCGCGCCTTCAAAGAGGCCGCGGTATTTCTCCTCGCTCTCCCGCAGCGCGGCTTCCGCCCGCTTACTCGACGTGAGGTCTCGGAAGGTCACCAGCACCCCGTCATCAAAAGTGATCCCGGCAATTTCCACGGTTCGCTCCTCGCCGGCTTTGCAGGTCACCCGGTATTCCTTCGGGTCAATGTCCCGGTCTTGCTCCGTGGCCTGCCGCACCGCCGCCTCCCAAGTCGCCATCACCCACGCGCGATATTGTGGATCGGGATAGGCGCGAAGCATCCAGGACTCCACATCCGGCACCTCCTCGGGCGTATGGCCGAAGAGCCCGAGGAAACGCTCGTTTCTGAACGTGATGGCGCCGGCGTTGCTCGAGTGGCACAGGGCGAACGGCGCCTTTTCCAACAGCTTGCGGAACCGGGTTTCGCTTTCGAGCCGCGCGGCTTCGGTCTGTTTGTGCCTGGTGATGTCCATCGCCGAACACAGGAGGCACTGCTCACCACCGACAACCATGTTTATCCCCGACCATAACACATGGATGTGCCGGCCAGATTTGGAGCGGTGCTCAATTTCGGCGTTGTGCAACCCGCCCTGCTCCCGGAGCCGGGCAAACAGGACGGCCCGCTGCTCCAGGTCCGCCCAGAGGTTCAAGCCGAACAGAGTTTGGCCGACCACCTGGTCCCGCGGCCAGTCATACAGGTCCAGCCAGGCCGTGTTCACATCCAGAACCCGGCCAGCCTTGACCGAGGAAAGCGACATGGGCACCGGGTTGGAGTTGAACATGATGGAGAACTTGGCTTCGCTCTCCCGCAGCGCGGCCTCCGCCCTCTTGCGCGCGGTGATGACATCAAAGACGACCACGAAGAAGCCCGGCTCCGTGCGGTACACGGACAAGGCAAACCACATCGCCAGCGAGGTGACATATCGTTCGACTTGTTCCGGCTTTCCGGTCGCAGCCACCCGCCCGTAGATCAGCAGCAGATCCGGGTCGTTCTCGCGAATGCCGGGAATAACCTCAGTTGCACGTTTGCCGACCACGTCGTTCAACCCAGTCAGTCTGGTGAATTTCTCGTTCACCGCGACATAGATAAAATCCATTGGCCGATCGTTTTCAAAAATCATCCGGCAGTGGGCCACCCCTTCGTTCATGTGCTCGAACAGGTCGCGGTGCCGCCGCTCACTGCCGGCCATTTTCGTCAGCAGGCGGCCCACCACCAGATACAACAAAACGCCCGTGAACACGATGAAGCCTGCGTCCTTGATGATGTCCAGATAAATGCGCGCGTCCGCGCCGCTGACGAAGGCTTTCAGCAGCGCGTCGGAGGCCAAATCCCAGCCAATGCCCACGATCACGTAAGACAGTGCGACCAAGAGTGCCAGCCGGTTGGCTTTTGGATGCATAGCCACCTTTCTCCCATCGGCTATCGGCGCCCAAACTGAAGGAAAATGATCCCTTGCTTCCGTGATGTATCCGGCCGCCGGCAAGCAGTCCGCGCCGTTAAAGCTGCTTGGTCCAGCCCGGGCGGGGCGAGAAACATTGATTCAGCCCTCCGACCGTTCCGCCGATGGAAGGGTGCGGTCATTTATGCGTGTAAATTCCGTTGGCTCTCGAGGAGACGCTGGAAGGCGTCGAACGCGTCAGCAAAATTGTCCGGGCGATGAAGGACTTCTCGCACCCGGGCGGCAAGGATAAAACCCCCGCCGACTTGAACCGCGCCATCGAAAGCACGGCGACCGTCGCCCGCAACGAGTGGAAATATGTCGCCGACCTGAAGCTGGAATTGGAACCGGACCGGCCGCTCGTGCCGTGTTTTATCGGCGAGTTCAATCCGGCCATCCTCAACCTGATCGTCAACGCCGCCCACGCCATCGGCGACGTCGTCAACAAAAATCCCGGCGCCAAGGGCTGCATCACCCTCCGCACGCGCCGGGATGGCGATCGCGTTGAAGTGCGCGTTTCAGACACCGGCATGGGTATCGCCGAAGCGCACCGCCAGAGAATCTTTGCGCCGTTTTTCACCACCAAGGAGGTGGGCAAAGGCACCGGCCAGGGATTATCCATTGTCTATGGCAGCATCGTTAAGCGGCACGGCGGCACGGTGAATTTCGAAACCGAGTTCGGCTGCGGCACCACCTTCATCATCCGCCTGCCGGTGGCTCCCCAGCTGCCGCCGGAAATCAGCGCGCCGCCAGGGCCGGCAATTCAAGCAGGCGCATGAAAACGCTTCTATTTGTGGATGACGAGCCGAACCTGCTGGCTTCGTGCGAACGGAATTTCCGACGCCAATTCCGGGTCGAAACCGCCGCCGGTGGCGAAGCCGCCTTGGAAAATATTGCTGCGCGCGGCCCGTTTGCCGTCGTCGTTTCCGACCGGCAGATGCCGCACATGGACGGCATCCGGTTTCTGTCGCTCGTCAAGGAGCGCGCGCCCGACACCGTCCGCCTCATGCTCACTGGCAACGCCGATCTGGAAGGCGCGATCAAGGTGGTGAACGAGGGTAACATTTTCCGTTTTCTGACCAAGCCCTGCTCCCTCGAAATCCTCGGCAAGGCGGTCGAGGACGCGCTCGTCCAATAACGGCTCGTCACCGCTGAGGTGGCATGGCGCCCGGCCGGCATTCACGACGAGGAAACCGGGCTTTCTTCAACGGCGCTTTGTCGTGCGGGCGGCACACAACTTGGGTTATTCTCCTGAGGTGCAAACCCTGGTTGAAGATTTTTTGCAATTCCTGCGGCACGAACGCGGGCAGTCGGACAATACGGCCAAGACTTACGCCGCGTTGCTCGGCAAATTCACCGCCTGGGCGGAAACGCAAAAGCTCACGGACTGGAAACAGGTGGAGCTCAAGCATCTCATGGCGTTTCTCCAGTACGAGCGAGCGCGGCCGCTGGCCGACGAGCCGAAGGCATCCGCCAAACGCCTGAGCAGCGAGAGCGTATATCTGGAAATTGCGGCGCTGCGGGCGTTCTACAAATTCGCCGAAAACGAAAAAATCCTGCCGCTCAACCTCGCGGAAAATTTGTCCTTGCCGCGCCGGTGGAAGCGGCTGCCCAAGGCGTTGTCGAACGGGGAAATTGAAACGCTGCTGACGCCGGAAGATCCGGCCACGCCGGAGAATTTGTGCGACCAGGCCATTTTGGAGCTGGCTTACGCGTCCGGTCTGCGGCTGTCGGAATTGAAAAACCTCCGGCTCGAGCAATTGCATTTGGACGCCGGCTTCATCAACGTCATCGGCAAAGGCAACAAGGAGCGGGTCGTGCCAGTGGGACGCAAAGCCGTGGCGGCATTGAACCGCTTCATTGAGGCCGGGCGCCCCAAACTCGTCACGCCCAAATCTCCGGCCAATGTTTTCCTCACGAAGCGCGGCACGCCGTTTGCCGCGGTCACGCTTTGGTTGCGCATCAAGCACCGGGTGCATCGCGCCGGGGTGGAGCGCAACATCACGCCGCATATGTTGCGGCACAGTTTTGCGACGCATCTGCTGGAGCACGGCGCGGATTTGCGCGTGATTCAGGAATTGCTTGGCCACGTGAACATCGCCACCACGGAAATCTACACGCACGTGGCCGGCAGCCGGCTGCGTGAGATCCACCGGAAATTCCATCCACGGGCGTAACCGAACCAGAATCAATCGCGGATGACGCAGGACAATCCGAGCGCCGCAAAAGGGGGATCCGGCCAGGCGATTATTCTCTTTTGCAAATCCATCCGTGCGTTTAGGCTCGAACGATGGCTGCCAAGAAAACTCATAAACATCCTGTTGCCGCGCGACCGTCCGCCGCCGCCGGGCGTGCCGTCGTGCCGTTAAACGAGCGCCGCCTGACCTTTGGCCACAAGTGGGATTACGCGCCCGCGCCGGAGGATTCCAAGAACTACGTCATTCCGCCCAGGCATGAGCTGTTTATCAACGGCAAATTCGCGGCGCCGCATGCGGGGAGGTACTTCGACACGATCAATCCGGCCACGGAGGACAAAATCACCGAAATCGCGCATGGCGATGCCGAAGACGTGGACCGCGCGGTCAAAGCCGCGCGCCGCGCCTATGAAAAAGTCTGGGGCAAAATGCCCGGACGCGAGCGCGGCAAGTATCTCTACCGCATCGCCCGCATCATCCAGGAAAAATCGCGGGAGCTGGCGGTGCTCGAAACGATGGACGGGGGCAAGCCAATCAAGGAAACCCGGGACGTGGATTTGCCGATTGTCGCCGCGCACTTTTTTTACCACGCCGGCTGGGCGGACAAGTTGAAATACGCGTTTCCCGGCAAAACTCCTCGGCCGCTGGGCGTGGCCGGACAGATCATTCCATGGAATTTTCCGCTGCTGATGGCCGCGTGGAAAATCGCGCCCGCGCTCGCGTGCGGCAACACCGTGGTGATCAAGCCTTCCAAGACCACCAGCCTCACGCTGGTGCGGCTGGCGCGGATTTTTCAGGAGGCGGGATTGCCGGAAGGGGTGGTCAATGTCATTACCGGCACGGCCGAAACGGGCACGGCCATCGTCCGGCATCCGGACGTGAACAAGATTGCGTTCACCGGCTCGACGGAGATCGGCAAACAGCTCGCCGCCATGATTGTCGGCACCCACAAGCGCCTCACGCTCGAACTTGGCGGCAAGGCGGCGAACATCGTGTTCGAGGATGCGCCGATTGACCAGGCCATCGAGGGCATCATTGCCGGCATTTATTTCAACATGGGCCACGTCTGCTGCGCCGGCTCGCGCTTGCTGGTGCAGGAAGGAATTTATTCCGCGGTGGTGAGGAAACTGCGCGACCGCATCCAGACGCTGCGCATCGGCAATCCGCTGGATAAAAACACCGACATCGGCGCGATCAACAACCAGCCGCAGCTGGAAAAAATCCGTGAACTGGTGCAGAGCGGCGCGGACGAGGGGGCGGAAGTGGTGCAGCCCGTTTGCAAATTGCCGGAGCGCGGCTACTGGTATCCGCCAACGTTCCTCACGGGCGTCACCGCGTCGCATCGCGTGGCGCAGGAGGAAATTTTCGGGCCGGTCCTGAGCGTAATGACCTTCCGCACGCCGGAGGAAGCCGTCGAGCGCGCGAACAACACGCCCTATGGCTTGAGCGCCGGAGTCTGGACCGATAAAGGCAGCAAGATTTTCAAGATCGTCAGCCAGCTCCGCGCCGGCGTGGTGTGGGCCAATACCTACAACAAGTTCGACCCCACGAGCCCGTTTGGCGGCTACAAGGAAAGCGGCTTTGGCCGCGAAGGCGGATTGCAGGGGCTGGCGTCGTATTGCCGGCTGGATTAAGAAAGATGGTGGATTTCCGCGGCCGTTTCTGGTTAAATCTCCAAACTATGGGACGCCAATGGCTGCATGCCAAACGATTGGTCGCCGGCCTGAAGAAGGGCCGGACGACTGGAAAACTGGTCCGCGAAATTTCAGTCGCCGCCAAAATGGGCGGCCATGATCCCGCGATGAACGCGCGCCTTTTTACCGCTGTGGAAAAAGCGAAAAAGGAAAGCGTGACCAAGGACGCCATCCAGCGCGCCATCAACAAGGGCGCCGGCATCGGCGGCGAGAAGATGGTCATGGAGCACGTCGCGTATGAAGGCCGCGCGCCGCATAACGTGCCTGTGATCGTGGAGGTTTATACCGATAACGTGAACCGCACCGCGCCGGAAATCCGCGTGCTGTTCAAACAGGGCCAGCTGGCCACCAGCGGCAGCAACAAGTTTTTGTTTGACCACGTGGGCCTGGTCGAAGCGCATCATCCGGACGTCAACATTGATCGCGAGGCCGCCGCGATCGAGGCCGGCGCCAACGAGGTGGAAACGCTCACGCAGGAGGAAAACGACGACATTCCCGAAGGCGCCGCCGGCGCGAAGTTCATCTGCGAACGCACCGCCGTGGCCGCGGTTTCCAAATGGCTGGCTGCCAACGGCTGGACCGTGGTGACCAGCGAAATCGGTTACATTGCCAAACAGTTCCCCGAACTCACCGAGGCGCAGCGCAATGAAGTCGGTGAGTTTCTGCACCAACTGGACGAGCACGACGACGTGCATCGCGTCTGGGCTGCAGTGAAATAAACCCGGACTACTTCGCGCCCTGATCAATCCAGGCACGGATTAATCCCACCTGTTCGGCGGTCAGCGGCTTGGGCGGCGGGCCCAGGGGGCGCAGTCGTGGTTCGAAATGTCCCGGCCCATTCGTGCCTTGCGGTCCGCCGGGGGGATGATCGCCTTCGCCGCCGGGCCCGCCTGGAGGCGGACCGCCCGGCCCGTGGTCGCCTTCACCGCCCGGCGGTGGGCCAGCGGGCCCGGGGCCATCTGGCGCGCCGCCGTCGCGCGGCGGCATGGCGGGGCCGTTGGTGCCCATCGGCCCGCGGGGGCCGCGCGGTTTGGGCGGCATGGCGGTCTCAGGCTCGAGTTGTGAGACCGCTTTCACCAGCAGGCTGTTGGCGCTGTCACCGGCGGTGAGCACCGGCCCTTGCTTGGCGCCCTTCAAAACGCCTGCCAGGGAGTCCAACCGAAGCCGGGCCCTGGGGCGATCTCCGCTGTGGCAGCGCACGCAGGAGGGCTTGAGAATGGGAGCGATGTCCTTGTCGAACGTGACGCCGGTGACGGTGGCTGCTGGAGGGAGTTTACTCCAATCCACCGTGGCGGCGCTAAGTTGCGCGGCCGTCATAACCGTGGTGGCCAGGATAAGCACAGTTTTCATTTTGTAGTGATCCGGTTAATTCCTGGGAAAAATTTGCAACAACCCGCCGGCGAAGGCGAGTCTTTTATTTCGCCCTTTTATTCGTCCCCGTTGGCACTGCCGCTGGCAGCACCATTTTTCTTTTCCCAGGAACGCCGCTGTTTTTCAGGCAGCGCCCGGTCCACCACGGCATGATAAGCCTTGTCCCCAAACAGAAGGTTGACCGCGTGTTCCAATTCGAGCGACGGGCTGACGCCGAAGCGGCTGTCGGTTTCGATGATTATCGCGCCGCCTTCCGGCTTTAGAAAGCACAGGAAAAGCGGGCACTTCCCCGCATGAGCGGCCACCAGGGCTTGCGCCTTCAGCATGTCCTCCGGCTGGAGGTGCGCCATGGGCAGATGCCAGTGGACCTGCTTGGTGTATTTTTTTGCGACCTCCCCCAGCGGCATGATTTCCTGTGGAAAAATCTTCGGCTTGTCCTCGCCGGTGCTGACCTCGCCCACGACCAGAATGGCCTGGTTGACTTCCAGCAGCGGCCGGAACTTGTCGTAATCATTCATCACCAGCAATTGCACCGAGCCTTCCAAATCCTCGAGCGTGACCATCGAGTAAGGTTTGCCGGATTTTTTGGAAACGCCGTGGTTCACCGCGGCAATCATGCCGCCGAGGCGGGTCATGCTGCGATTGGGAAGCTCGGCCAGCCGGGCGGTGGTGTGCAGCGAATACCTTTGCAACAGCGGCGCCAGCGGGGTGAGCGGATGGCCGGTGACGTAAAAACCGAGCAGTTCCTTCTCATGGGCCAGCAGTTCGTGCTGCGGCCACTCCGGCAGGTGGCTGACGGCTTCGGGCATCGGCGCCGCCTTTTCTTCCAGCGCGCCGAAGAGCGAACTCTGCCCTTTCTGCCGGTCCGACAAAACGCTGGCGGCGCGCGCCAGGGTCCGTTCGATCTGGGCAAACAAGGTGGCGCGCGTCTGGCCAAAGGCGTCGCATGCGCCGGTCTTAATGAGGGCTTCGAGCGTCTTGCGGGTCACCGTGCGGCCATCCACCCGCTCGCAGAGTTCGGACAGCGACTTGAATTTGCCCTGCTCGCTCCGGGCCTTGAGGATGGATTCCACCGCGACTTCGCCCACGCCTTTGATGGCGGCCATCCCGAAGCGAATGCAGCGCTGTTCCGTGATCGCGTCTCGCGAGAGTGCGGCTGGCTGCGCCTTGTGATTTGCCGCGTTCTCCGGAGCGCGGCCGCGTGCCACCGCCGGCTCGAAATGCACGCCGCTTTCGTTCACGTCCGGGCCGAGCACCTCGATGCCCACCTCCCGCGATTCAGCGATGTATTCGCTCAATTTTTCCGTGGCCGCCATGTCGTTCGTCATCATGGCGCAGTAGAATTCCACCGGGAAATTCGCCTTCAGATACGCAGTCTGATACGCCACGATGGCGTAGGCGGCGGCGTGCGACTTATTGAAGCCGTAGCCGGCAAATTTTTCCAGCAAATCAAAAATCTGGTTGGCTTTCGTCTTGGAAATCTGGTTTTTCTCGTGGCAGCCCTTGACGAAGTTCTCGCGCTGCTTCTGCATTTCCTCGACTTTTTTCTTGCCCATCGCGCGCCGCAGCAGATCCGCGCTGCCCAGCGAATAGCCCGCCAGCAGCTGCGTGGCCTGCATCACTTGCTCCTGATAGATCAAAATGCCGTAGGTTTCCTTGGAAATGGATTCCAACAGCGGATGCTCGTACTCGACCTTGATTTCGCCGTGGCGCCGCTTGATGAATTCGGGAATCAAATCCATCGGCCCGGGGCGATACAAAGCAACCAGCGCCGTGATGTGCTCCACGGAAGTGATCTGGAATTTCTTGCACAGGTCGCGCATGCCCCCGGATTCCAACTGGAACACTCCGAGCGTTTCCGCTCGATTCAGCAGGTCGTAAGTTTTTTTGTCGTCGAGCGGCAGATGATCAATGTCAATCGTGACGCCTTGCGTGCGCAACACCATTTCGCAGGTGTTGCGGATGACGGTGAGAGTTTTCAGCCCGAGAAAATCCATCTTGAGCAGGCCGAGGTCGCCCACCGGGCCCATGGCGTATTGCGTGACCAGCGTGCCGCTCTCGTCCAGCTTGAGCGGGAGCAGATTCACCAGCGGCTCCGGCCCGATGACCACGCCCGCCGCGTGAACGCTCGAGTTGCGCGCCAGATCTTCCAGCACAAACGCCGTGTCAATCAGCTCGCGCGTGACTTCCTCGGTCTCGTAGGCCTCCTTGAATTCGGGCACCTGCTTCAGCGCCTTGTGCAAATCCATTTTCAGCTCGGCGGGAACCAGTTTCGCCAGCCGGTCGCAATCGCCGTAGCTCAAGCCCATCACGCGGCCCACGTCGCGCACCACGGATTTCGCCCCCATCGTGCCGAAAGTGATTATTTGCGCCACGGCGTCGCGCCCGTATTTTTCGCGAACATATTCGATGACGTCCGCGCGGCGGTCGTCGGCGAAATCAATGTCTATGTCGGGCGGATTGACGCGTTCGGGATTCAGGAAGCGCTCGAACAGTAAGCCATAGCGGATGGGGTCCACGTTGGCGATTTCCAGGAGGTAGGTCACGAGCGAACCGGCGGCGCTGCCGCGCGCCACGCAGGAGATGCCGTGTTCGCGCCCGTGCCGGATGAAGTCGGCGACGATGAGAAAGTAGGAAATGAACCCGGTTTTTTCGATGACCGCCAGCTCGAGTTGCAAACGGTCAATGACCACTTTGATCGCGGCGGCCACGGCGGGGTCCTCCGTTAGTGGCACGCGCGTTTCGCCCGTGGGTTTCTGGTTTTCATCGAATGGGCGGGACGCCCGTGTCGCGGCGTTATACGTCGGCAGCCGGCCCGGATCATCAATTCCCGTGACCATGAATTCCTTGTCTGCCGCCTTGGCGTGAATGGTGTAACGGCGGAACAAGCCTTCCGCCAGTTGCTGCCGCAGATAGCCCTCGCGCGTGAAATGTTCCGGCGGGTCGAAAACCGGATATTTGTTCCCGCCAAACTTGATTTCCAAATTGCACTTCTCCGCCACTTCCAGCGTGTTCTTCACGGCTTCCGGCACCTCGGTGAAACGCGCCTTCATCTCCTCGGCGCTGCGCAGGTAAAACTGCTCCGGCACATAGCCCGCGCTCATGCGCTTGGGATTGCTCAGCATATCCTGCGTGCCGATGCAGACCAGGCAGTCGTGCGCGTGGGAATGGCTTTTTTCGATGTAATGAACGTCGTTCGTGGCCACGAGCTTCAATCCAAAGTCCTTGGCGAACTGGAGGAGTTGCCGGTTGACCTTGGCCTGTTCGGGGATGCCGTGGTTTTGCAGCTCGAGGAAATAGTTTTCCGCGCCGAGCGTCTGTTTGAACCAATCCACCGCGTCGCGCGCCTTGGCGATTTGATCTTTCATGAGCAAATCGGGAACTTCGCTGGCCAGGCAGCCGGACAGCGCAATCAGGCCCTCGTGATGTTGCGTCAGGATTTCCTTGTCAATACGCGGCTTGTAATAAAAGCCGTCCACGTGCGCGGCGGTGACGAGCCGGACCAGATTTTTGTAGCCGGTCTCGTCCTTCGCGAGCAGACCGAGATGATGATAAACATCGCGTGTGCCGGTGCCTGGTTTTTTTTCGAGCCGCGAGCCGGGAGCCACGTACACCTCGCAGCCGATGATGGGCTTGATGCCCTTGGCCCGTGCCGCCTGGTAGAACTCGATCACGCCATGCATTGCGCCGTGGTCGGTGATGGCCAGCGCTGGAAATTTGAGTTCGTGGGCCTTTTCAACGAGCTTGTCCAAACGGCAGGCGCCATCGAGGAGGGAATACTCGGTGTGCAAATGCAAATGAACAAAATCGGCGTGCGACATGGAGACAATCTAACGCGGCGCAAGGACGAGACCAAGCTGCAAAGTTTTCGGTCGGCTGGTTTCAAGATGCTCTCTATCGCACCCGGTCCGAAACCCGCGCTCCCGAGCCATGCGCGGCAAACGTCTTCCGCTGCGCCAGAATCCGCGCTTTCCAGCAACCCTTCCGCCAGTCTTCCACCAAAATCGCCCAGCGCTCATGGTCCCGCCATTGGCCGGCGATTTTGACCAAACGGCGCGAATAACCTTCGCGCGCAAATCCCGCGCGTTTCACCAAGGCGATGGACGCCGCGTTGTGCGGCTGAATGCTGGCCTCAACCCGATGGAGTTTCAGCCTCCTGAAGGCAAAACGCAGCACCAATTGCAAGGCTTCCGTGGCATAGCCGCGCCGCACATGCGGCGCACCGACGAAGTATCCGGTGATGGCATTCTGCACGCCCAGTCGGACGAGGTTAAACAGGTTGATGTTCCCGACCACCGCGCCATCGCCATGCCGGCAAATCAAAAAGCCATGAAAATCATCCCGCTCGCAGCGTTGGAGATAAGCGTTGAACTGCTTCCGGCCTTTGAACTGGTTGACCAATGCGCGAAAGACCGGCTTGCTGATTTTCATCAAAGCGGCGTATTCATGAAAATCCGCCGGCGTCGGCGGGCGCAGAAATATTTTTTCTCCCCGAAGTTTGAATGCCGGAGTCGCTTTCATGGCTTGGAAATCCGCAGCTTTCATTGCCGCATTCTGGCAACTCGTAATCCACGCGGCGATCTCCCCCGCGGAATGAGATGGTTGAGCTTCAAGCTCATGTGGCTAATTTATTTTACCCGGCGCGGATTGTGATTACAGCTTCTTCCCCGTCAGCCGCTCATATGCCTCCAGATACTTCGCGGTAGTTTTGGCCACCACGTCATCCGGCAGCTTGGGGCCGGGCGGGGTTTTGTTCCAGTCGAGCGTTTCGAGGTAATCGCGCACGAATTGCTTATCGAAGCTTGGCTGGCCTTTGCCGGGCGCGTATTGGTCGGCGGGCCAGAACCTCGAGGAATCGGGCGTGAGCACCTCATCAATCAGGATCAATTTGCCCTCGCTCAAGCCAAATTCAAATTTTGTGTCGGCAATGATGATGCCGCGCTGCCGGGCGTAATCGCGGCCGGCCCGATAAATTCTCAAGCTCAAGTCACGCGCCTGCGTGGCTAGTTCCTTGCCGGTGATCTGGCACGCCTCCTCGAACGAAATGTTCTCGTCGTGGCCGGCCTCAGCCTTGGTGGACGGCGTAAAAATTGGCTCCGGCAACTCGGCGGATTCGGTGAGGCCGGCGGGCAGCTTGAGGCCGCAAACGGTCTGCGCTTTCTGGTATTCCTTCCAGCCGCTGCCGGAAAGATAGCCGCGCACGATGCATTCAATGGCCAGCGGTTTGGCCTTTTTCACGATCATCGAGCGGCGGGCAAGCTGCGCGGCGAACGGCTGGAGATTTTTCGGCAGCGGGTCATCCGCCTTGGCGAGCAAGTGGTTGGGCACCAGGGCCGAAAATTTCTCGAACCAGAAATGAGAAATTTGCGTGAGCACCTCGCCTTTGCGCGGAATGCCGTTGGGCATGATCACGTCGAAGGCGGAAATGCGGTCGCTGGCGACCAGCAGGAACCGGTCGCCGAGGTCGAATACTTCGCGGACCTTGCCGGAGCGGACTTTTGGGACGCCCGGGAGGTCGAGTTTCAAAATTGGTTCATTCATGGTAGGCAAAAAATAAGGGGCCGGGCCAAAAGTTCAAAGTACAAAGTCGCCGTAGCCGACGACGTGAGGAAGCGGATTTTTGTGAGCGAATCGCCGCTGCTAGTCCGCCTCCCTGCGTCGGCGGCTACTCTACGGCCTCGCAATCCAGCCTCGACAGTTCCGCCGCGGTTTGGCACTGATAAAACCATGCGTCCTACGTCCGGCCCTGCATGAAACGCGAATTCTCCATTTTGCTCGGTGGCTGGCTGGTGCTGGCGGCATGGATCTTCGGCGTGGGCTGGCAAAATCTTTCAGCGCCGGGACTTTTTTACGACGAGGCGATTTATGGGGGGCTGGCCAAGGATTTTCTGGCTGGCCACGCCGTCGGCAGTCACATGCCGGGCACTTGGACGCGGGAAGTCTTCGGCGGACCGTTTCCCATTTTTGTGCAGCCGTATTTAGGCGCGCTGAAATGCTGGCTGCTGATTCCCCTCTTCAAGATGTTTGGCTCCACGTTTTCCGTGCTGCGCGCTGCCAACCTTTTTTTTAGCGCGTCGGCCCTCCTGGTCTTCATGCTGTGGACGTGGCGGCTGCTGGGGCTGGCGGAGGCATTGCTGGCGGGCCTGCTGCTGGCGCTGGACCCGGCGTTCTTTTTTTTGGGCGTCCTGGACTGGGGGTCGCTGCTGCCGAGTTTGCTCTGCCGGTTCGGCGGATTTTATCTGGCCCTGCAGGCATGGCGGCGGCAGCAAGCACGCTGGGCGCTGGCGGCGGGCTTCGTGTTTGGACTCGGCGTGTTCAATAAAATTGACTTTGGCGTCATCCTGGCCGGCACCGCGCTGGCGGCCATCTGCGCCGGCGGGAAAGCCGTCGGCGTCGCTTTCCGCTTGCGGCCCAAGATCCTATTGTCGGCGCTGCTGGGGTTTCTCGCCGGCGCCGGACCGGTGCTGGCGCTGTTCCGCGTCATTCTGCGCGCCGTTTTCTCCCAAAACGCGCCGCGCAATCCGGGTGAGTTCGCCGAAAAATTGCAGACGCTCCGCGCCATGTACGACGGCTCCTATTTTTACCGGCTGATGGAGGCGGGCGGGCAGTTCGATAATATGTACCTGGCGCCGTCGCCGGTCTGGACGCCGTTCGGAACCGCGGTGGTGATTGCCGCGGCGATTTTGATCGTGGACGTGGCGCTTTCCCCCCCGGAAAGCCCGGTGCGCCGCACCAAGGTTTTCATCTTGCTGTCGGCCGGGTTCGTGACCTTGGGGGCGTTGCTCCTGCCGGGAGCGGTGCGGATCCATCATACCACCATGGTCTATCCCTTTCCGCACCTGCTCATCGCCGGCGCCTGCGTGGCGGTGTGGAACCGCCGCTGGAAACCGTTTTTATTTCCTTGGACGGCGCGTTTGCTGGTCATCCTCCCGGCCGCGCTATTGCTCGTGTGCAGTTTTGGCGCCGTGCGGCACACGGAGCGGCTCATCCGCGAAACGGGCGGACGCGGTTGGTGGAGCGCCGCGCTGGTAAAATTTGCCGGTGAAGTCAGGACCCGCTCCGATCTCACCATCAGCAGCCTCGACTGGGGTTTTAATGAACAACTCGAGTTTTTGACGGATGGGCCGGTCTTGAACGAACCGTTCTGGGAGGCGGCACGAGGCGGCCGGCCGCAGTTGCCCCGCGACTCGCATCACCTTTATCTTATGCATCCGCCTGAGTACAGCCTCTCGCCGTTCGGCGCACAGTTCCTGGAAACGGCTGCGCATGAAAACACCAATGCCTTGGTCCAGCCCTGGCGCGATGGACAAGGGAAGGTGGTTTTTTACAGCCTTACCTTCGCCGCGCCTTAACGGTTACGGGCTTCACGGAGGGGGCGGCGGGCTGCCGGCCATCTGTCGAACCAGCAGCGGCACGCTGGCCACTGTCTCATTGTCCAGCCGCACGTCCACGGAATACAGCCCCGGCTCGTCGAATTTCAACTGCTGGATGTTCACAATGAAATTGCGCGTCAGAAAATGCGCGTCATCGGGCAGCGTGACCGGCACGGGCAGCTCGATGCCTTGCAGGATGGAGCGGCCGTCGGCATTGATGAAGTTTAGCGACAGCTTGCGCGTGCCCTCGTCGCCGGGCTGGAACGTGGCGCGCAACGCCACGGCGCACTGCGGATGGATGGCCGGCATCTGCGGGGCGTAAATGGTGTCAAACGCACCGAGGAGATTCAATTTGCCATTGTCATCCGTCGCCGCGTCGCACAGGACCGCCACTTGAACGTTCATGCCTGAATTAAGCCATGAAAGGCCGCGCTTGGCACGCACCTTTTTTGGAGCGCGGATGGTCCTCAATCCGCAGCGCGTGAACCGTCAGAAGGACCTCGGCCTCAGGCCGCGCGCAAATCCTGGCGCTGCCGCCGCGAGTGAGGATAACTCGCGCTCCATTGCAGGTCACTCCGCGCGCTCGCCCTGCTCACCCTCGCCGTGCTTCCGAGCCGCCCGCTGCTCGGCGAAAAAACTCTGCAGCAAGGCGCGGCACTCCTCCAGCCGCAGGCCGGAGGTGATTTCGCAGCGATGATTCAGCGTGGAAAACTGCAGCAAATTCAGCGCCCCGCCCGCCGCGCCGCCCTTGGGGTCGCTTGCCCCAAACACCACCCGCGCCACCCGCGTGTGGACCGCCGCGCCGGCGCACATCGGACACGGCTCCTTGGTCACGTACAGCGTGCAATCCGTCAGCCGCCAGTCGCCCACGGCATTCTCCGCCTGCGTGAGCGCGAGCATTTCCGCATGGGCGGTGGCGTCCTTCAAGGTTTCCACCTGGTTGCCAGACCGCGCAATAATGCGACCGGCGCGCACGACGACGGCGCCAACGGGCACTTCACCCTGTTCATAAGCTTTGACCGCCTGCCGCAGGGCCTCGCCCATGAAATAATCGTCGCTGTGCAAATCAATGATGGGATCGTCCATAATTTGTGTCACGCCGCCGCCTGGGTGTGGCTGGCGGCGATCTGCTCCGCAAAATCCACCGCTTTGCGGCAGAGCGGACCCCAGTCCAGTTCCGCCCGCACGCGCGCCGAGGATGCTTCCGCGTGCGGCTGCCAAGCCGACACCGGCGCGGCGAGCCAGTCCAAAATTTTGTTTCCGAAATCCGCGCCATCGAAGCCGGCGAACTTCACCAGCGGATCGCGGCAAAAATAACCCTGGACGCTTTTCAACGGAGTGCAGACCGTTGGCAGACCGGTCGCGACATATTCGACGATCTTCGCCACAAATGCGCAGTGCGTGCCCGCTGATTCCTCGTAGGGCACAATGCCCACGGTCGCGCCGGCAAGCTGTTTTGAGACCTCGGCGTAAGGAATGAACCCGGAGGCTTCACACTTGAACTGGGGAATGGCGCGGGCGCGCCGCAAGAATTTCTCCAAGCCGGCGGTGCAGCGCCCCACAAAGCGAAAAACAGTTTCCGGCCGTTGGGCGGCCACCGTTCTCACCGCCTCGAAAGCGATGTCGCCGAGATGATGCGCGTCAAATGAGCCGTGCATGACCACAACCGGCGGCCGGCCGGCGGGCGGCGGTTGCGCGCGCAGGGGGAATGCCTGCGCATCGTAGCCGTAGTAGATCGGGCGGATTTTTTCGCGCGGAAAGCCGCTGGCCGCCAAGCGGTCGGCGAATTCATCCGAGATGGCGCAAACGCCATCCACTTGGTAGCGCACCGGCAAGGAAATCTCGTAGCGCATGAGCGCATGCACCAGCGGTTTGGGGGCGACATAAGCGGGCCAGGTTTCCATGAAACCAGTCAGCAGGTCGGGAAAATTCATCACCACCGGGAGGCCCAGCCGCTGCTTCAACTTGCCGGCGGCGACGGCGGAAATGGCGTGCTGGGAAAAAATCAAATCGAATTGCCCCCGGCCCGCGGCCGCCACCATGCGCTCGAGGAAAAACGGATAGGCGAGGTATTTGAAATTGCGGAACTTGGCGTACCGGCCCATTTCCCATTTTTGGAACGGGTGAAGCTGGACGCCAAATTTTTTGGCCACGACTTCGGCGTCCGGGATTTTGGGGCCAAAGACATGGACCGCATGGCCGCGCCGGGTCATTTCCTGAACGAGATAAATCGCCTCCGCCGATCCGCCGCCGGAGGGCGGATAAAACGGTTCGTGTGTGAGAAAAGCAATTCGGAGCGGCGCAGGCACGCCCAGACGCTAGGAATTTTATCGCACCGGTTCAATTCATTTCACTGTTGAAAATGGATTGACTTGGGGCGCGGAAAATCTAAATTAAGCCACCGTTTCGTGGATGGGGTCATAGCTCAGTTGGTAGAGCGCCTGAATGGCATTCAGGAGGTCAGGAGTTCGAGCCTCCTTGGCTCCACCATTTTAAACGGCCAAAAAGCCCTTGGTTCCCTTTTGAGCCAAGGGCTTTTCCGTTTTCCGCTCCCGCCATCATCCCTTCAGCGGCGCGGCAATGCCCAACTCCTGCAGCACCGCTGGGATGGCCGTGAGCAGTGACTGGATGTCCGCAAGGTATAGTTGGCCGATGTTGCCGATGCGGAAGCAGTCGAGCCGGGTCAGTTTGCCGGGATAAATCACAAACCCTTTCCCAAACAGGCGCTGATGGAATTGTTCAACGGAGGCGCCTTTTCCGACCAGGTCAATCTGCTAGCATCAGATTTTAGCTTGAAACCCAGTTGGCTTCGCTTGTATTTTTGAGTTGGCGGCGGTGATGTTCGCTTTTCGATACCCAATGGACAATGGCTGATGATCTGAATCAAATTCTTACCCCAGCAATGAGTTCAGCGGTCGGGAAAACCCAATGGCGGGTTAAGTTGGCCGCCATTTTGCCGCATGAATGGGTATTCGGCGGTTTTCTTTTGCTGACCGGGTTGCGGCTGTTCGTGCGTGACGGCGCCGCCCGGGATTGGTCGCTGGTTTTCCTGGGGTGTTGGCTCGCCGGTTTGGGCGTTTTTGCCTGGTCGGAACGAAACCTGACGCCCTTGCGCTGGCGGGTACGGCTTTTGTTTTACCCGGTGGCCATGGGCATCTGTTTTTACGCCCTCGGCATGGCGGTGCCGCTGTTGGGACATTCCAAGGTGGACGGGCTGCTGCTGGGGTGGGACCGAGCTTTGGTCGGGGAAACACCATCCGTGGCTTGGGAACCGTGGTTGCAACCGTGGTTGGAAGATCTGGCCATGGCGGGCTACCTGTTTTTCTTTTACTACCTGATCGCCGGACCCGGGCATTATTGCCTGCGGGATGTCCCCCTCTTCCGCAAGTGCGTGGTCGGCCTGTTCACGATGTATGGGCTGGCATTCTTGGGCTATACCGTGATGCCGGCGGGCGGCCCGCATCGCTACCTGACCTTTACCACGCCGCTGCACGGTCCGTGGCTGCTGGACTGGGCGCTCAGGCCGGTGAACCGCGGGAGCAACAGCGTGGATGTTTTCCCCAGCGTGCACCTGGCGGCGTCACTGTATCTGCTTATGTTTGACTGGAAGCACTGGCGGCGGCGATTTTGGCTAGTCCTGTTGCCCTGTTTGCTGTTGTGTTTTTCCACCTTGTATTTGCGCTTCCATTACTTCGTGGACTTGTTAGCGGGCGTGGTGGTGGCCCTGGCCGGTTGGTGGGTGGCCGAAAAATACGAAAACGCCTCCAAACGGACCAACCAAAAGGATTATTCGTAAGTTCTGAGTTGGCGTTGAACAGTGAAAACGCCATTTTCAAAGGAGTATCCGGGTTGGATACCGCCGCCCTTGGCAAACGCTTCGTCTCCAACATGAAAGACTCCATTGCCTATTTCGGACTCAAAGCAGGCCGGGAAAACGTGAAGCGCGCCCAGGCAATCGCCGCCGCCGGCACGCATTGCCTGTGGCTGGTAACGTAAATCCGCCGGTATCCGTCAAGCACAATTTTCACTAAATGCTCGGCGGGAAGTCGGAAGACGCATTATTCCACGTAGCCGCGGTTCGCTTTCTGGGTAAATTTGTGGTGCCCCCGCTTCGCTTGGCAGAGCGCAATAAATGGTGGATAAAGCAATCGAGTTGACCGATCAAATGACCTCATAGAGGCTCAGCAATCGCATAAAACAACGCACGGAAGAGGTGTCTTCGCATCCGCGTGAAATGGGCGCTGGCAGCCAAAAGCGGCAGCGAAACAGACCTTTGCCAGAAAATAACCGGAATGGACTGGGAAAAGTTCTTGCAAACCGGAGGAGCCGGATGAGAATCACGAAAAACGCCTGCTCTGGTCGTGGGCTGGAAACCATAAGGGAATTCCCGAATGAAATGGAAAGTGACAATGTCTGAGATGGCCGTAATGCTGCTGTTGACGACGGCAGCGCCGGCACAGACGTTCACGGTGTTGCACACCTTTGGCGCCGGAAGGCGGCGCAATTTTTTTTCTGTAAAATGTTTGAGCATTTAAACTGAGGGCTGGGTTTGGTTTTCCAGGTTGAGGTAGATTTTTCCGGTTTCCCATTCGTCGCTGGTTTCGGCGAGGATGGCCGTGACGAGGCGCAGGAGGGAAGCTTCGTTTGGAAAGAGGCCGGCGACGCGGGTGCGGCGTTTGAGTTCTTTATTGACGCGTTCGAGCGGGTTGCTGGTGCGCAAGCGGCGCTGGTGCTCGCGAGGGAAGGCGAAAGCGGCAAAGCCTT
>Ga0302320_10005442_pt1 | contig 28554 bp, 25 predicted proteins | sample Bog_T0_3_FD_202130 | JGI IMG/M metagenome (GOLD analysis project Ga0302320, IMG submission 202130) | Peat permafrost microbial communities from Stordalen Mire near Abisko, Sweden - Bog_T0_3 | ecosystem: Environmental > Terrestrial > Soil > Wetlands > Peat | place: Sweden: Abisko, Stordalen Mire...
CGTAGCGGATGTAGTGCTCATTTTTGGAAGTGTGGATATTGTGCTGGGTGAAGTGGATCGGTAGAGCAGGGACTAGGGACTAAGGGACTAGGTTGATTTGCGGGAGGGTTGAGTGTTAGGCGAAGGGATACTGAAGGGACTGGGAGAGACGGCGAGAAACTTTGCGGGCAGCTTTGTGTCTGCGGAGCGGCTGACGACGGTTCAGTATCCGGAGGAGCGCGTTGCTCCCATCGAAGCCACCCGCGATTTTCCTTTCCTTGTTTACGACGGGACGGATTGGGAAGCTGGGCTGCGCTGCGTGGCCTGCCAGATATGCGAGAAGGAATGCCCGCCCAAGTGTATTTACATCGTCAAGAGCACGGACAAAAAGCCGGATGCTCTGGGTAAGCCGCAGATTTATCCCGCACGTTTCGACATCGATATTTCGGTCTGCATGAGCTGCCAGATATGCGTGGAAGTCTGCCCGTTTGAAGCGATCAAGATGGACACCGAATTTGAGTTGAGCACGACCGACCGATTTGGCGGGCTGCTCTACGACAAGAAAGAACTTGCCAAGTCGAACGAGCACTACCACAAGATTCATCCCACCGAGGCCGCGGAAGTCGATGCGCGCCTGGCGGAGGAAAAGGCGAAGTCGGAAGCGAAGGCAAAGGCCGCGGCCGCTGCTGCTGCGGCCAAAGCAGCGGCCGCACCGGTTGCCGCAAAGCCCGCGGCATCCGCTGTTCCCGCGGTGAAACCGGCGGAAGGGGAGAAGCAGGGATGATCGAGAAAGCAGATCAGATCTTCGTAATCCTCGCCCACTGGCTTGTGAGTTTTCTCCCCGCATGGTTGCAGCAGCCTGCCATGGTGCTGTTGGGCGTAGTTGCCATCATCGTGACCTTCCCGGCGCTGTTTGCGATTACGGTTCTGCTGGAGCGCAAGGGCCTGGGTCGTATGCAGAATCGCTACGGCCCCAACCGCGTCGGTCCCTATGGCATCTTTCAGCCGGTTGCCGATGGCTTGAAGTCCCTGACCAAGGAAGACATTGTGCCGCTCAGCGCCGATGCGGTGGTGCATTTTCTTGCGCCTGTGCTCCTCGTGGTGGTCGTGTTCATGGGCTATGCGGTGCTGCCCATCGGCCGCAACATGACCCTGGTCAATATGGACGCGGGCTTGCTGTTCTTCTTTGCGATTGGCGCGTCGTCGGAGCTGTCCGTATTCATGGCCGGCTGGTCGAGCCGCAACAAGTACTCGCTGCTGGGCGCCATGCGAGCCGTAGCGCAGATGATCAGCTACGAGGTGCCGCTGCTCATGTCGAGCGTGGCCGTGGTCATGATCACCGGCTCGCTTTCGCTGGGCAAGATTGTCGACGCGCAGAATCAATACACATACGGATTACCGCACTGGTACATCTTTACTCCATGGGGATTCGCGGGCTTCATCCTCTTCGCGGTTGCCGCCACGGCCGAAACAAATCGCTCGCCCTTCGATTTGCCGGAAGGCGAGTCGGAACTGGTTGCCGGCTATTTCACCGAGTATTCAGGATTCAAATTCGCTCTGTTCTTTCTCGGTGAATATGTCGGTATGCTGGGCATTTCCGGACTGGGGACGACCCTGTTTCTGGGCGGATATTCGGCGCCGTTGCAGGTCCTCGGATTCGTTCCGTCGTGGATCTGGTTCTTCTCGAAGATCATGCTGTCGATGTGCGTCTTTATCTGGGTTCGCGGGACTCTGCCGCGCCTCAGGCAGGACCAGCTGATGAACTTCGCCTGGAAGTTTGTGTTGCCGCTGTCGCTCTTGAATCTGATCGTTGCCGGGATCTGGCGCTTCATGGGCGACGGATGGCTGCGCTGGGTGGCTTGCTCAACAATTCTGTTGTTGGCATACACAGTGATGGCCCGCGTGGGCATGAAGCGCGAGCACTTCGGACCGAGGAGTTACCGGTATGCGGAGTAAGTGTTTGGGGTACGGCCGATGAGCATTGTGTTTTACGTAATTGCGGCTTTGTCGGTGGCCGGGGCGCTGGCGGCGGTGTTGTTGAAAAACACCGTGCATTGCGCGCTCGCACTTACGGTGGCCTTTGCGGGCCTGGCCTTGATGTTCCTGGAGTTGGACGCGCAGTTCGCCGGTTTCGCGCAGATTCTCATTTATATAGGCGCAGTCGCAATCCTGGTCGTGTTCGCCATTCTCTTGACGCGCGGGTCGGAGACACCCAAGGATACGGTCTACAGCCGCAACTGGATTGTCGGCCTGGTGACCGCTGCTGCAATCTTCGCCATGCTCGGCTGGGCGGTTCTGCGCAGCGCGCCGGCTTTGCCTCACGAGTCCGCCGCCCCATCCGTAACCGTGATGGATATTGGCAACGCGCTTATGGGGCGCTATGTGCTTCCTCTTGAAATTGTGGCGCTGCTGCTGACGGCGGCCTTGATTGGCGCGGTGATTGTGGCCATGCACGAGAAAGAGAGTGCCAAGTGAATCCGCTGACCGGTTATCTTCTGGTGGCCGCGCTGTTGTTTGCCATTGGCCTCGCGGGCGCGCTCACGAGGCGCAACGCAATCCTGGTGCTGATCGGCATTGAGCTAATGCTAAATGCGGCGAATCTAAATCTGATTGCGTTCTGGCGTTACGGCCCCCATCCCCAGGCGCTGACGGGGCAGCCCGACCCTCTGACGGGAATGATGTTTGCCATTTTTTCGATTGCTGTTGCGGCGGCTGAGGCCGCAGTTGGACTGGGCCTGGTGATTCAGATTCATCGCCACGCGCATACAACAGACCTGGATGCGATGAACAGGATGAAGGGGTGAGAAGTTGATGCAAGAGACAATTTCGTTCACTCCGCAACTGGGAGCTTCGGCGATTACGGGAATGCTATGGCTGATTCCCGCAGTACCGATCGTGGCATCGGGCGTAATTGCGGTTCTGAAGCAGCCGAAGCGCAAGTCGGCGTCAACATTGGCGATTGGGGCGCTTGCATTTTCGTTGCTGCTATCCTTGATAGCGTTTGGACATGTACTGTCCGGATGGTCGCATGGTCAGGCAGTGCGCGAGACAGCCAATTTCACGTGGCTCCAATTCGGCACCACCAACGTAGACCTCGGCTGGGTGCTCGATCCGCTCTCCGCCGTGATGTTGGTGATGGTCACCTTCGTCGGCCTGCTCATCTTCATTTACTCCACCGGCTACATGGCGCAGGACGAAAACTACACTCGCTTTTTCTGTTTTCTTTCGTTGTTCGCAGGTGGAATGCTGGGCGTAGTCATCGCCAATAGCATCCTGCTGCTCTTCATGAGCTGGGAGATCGTCGGACTTACTTCTTACTTACTCATCGGCTTCTGGTATCTGAAACCTTCGGCCGTTGCTGCAGCAAAGAAAGCCTTCCTCACCACGCGCGTGGGCGATGTCTTCTTCCTGCTCGGGATCGTATGGCTCTTCAGCCAGACCGGCACGCTGCTCTTCTATAACGGCGGCGCCGGTTCCATCGAGGCCAACGCGTTAATGGCGCTCCTGCATCAGCACGCGGCGCTTGGACTTTCGGCTGCAGGTGCAATTGGCTTGTTGATTTTTGCCGGAGCAGCAGGGAAGAGCGGACAGTTTCCACTGCATGTCTGGCTGCCGGATGCGATGGAAGGTCCCACACCGGTGTCGGCGCTGATTCACGCGGCGACCATGGTTGCCGCTGGCGTCTATCTCATCGCGCGCGTATACCCGCTGATGCAGGCCGGCGCGTTGACCGGTGGCACAACGACAGCACTAACAGTTGTCACCTGGGTCGGCGCATTCACCGCCGTTTTCGCGGCACTCATCGCCGTTGCGCAAAACGACATCAAGCGCATCCTGGCTTACTCCACCGTCTCGCAACTCGGCTACATGATGGCCGGCCTCGGCATGGGCGGCGTCGCCGTCGGCATGTTCCACCTGATTACGCACGCGTTCTTTAAAGCGTTGCTGTTCATGGGCGCGGGCTCCGTAATCCACGGCTGCCACGAAGAACAGGACATCCGGCGCATGGGCGGGCTCAAATCCGACATGCCGGCGACTTTCGTGACTTATTCAATCGGCATGCTGGCGCTGTGCGGGTTTCCGCTGTTGTTTTCAGGGTTCTGGAGCAAAGATGGAATTCTGGAGGCAGCGCAGCATTTCAGCGTGAGCAAAGTTCCGTTCTACATGCTGGTTTTCGGTGCGCTGCTGACTGCGTTTTATATGACGCGGCAGGTGAGTTATGTATTCTTCGGCGTAAATCGGGGCGCGAAAAACGCACATGAAAGTCCACGTGCGATGACAGTGCCTCTGGCGATTCTTGCCTTCTTCGCAATGGCTCTGGGTTTGATTGGAACGCCGGCTTGGCCCTGGTTCCGCGGATTCCTCGAGGGCCACTCAGTGAACTTTGAATGGAGCGGATTCAACGAGCCAGGACTGCTGGCGCTGATGGCCACATCGACAGTGGTTGTGCTTCTTGGCCTTGTTCTGGGTTGGCGGTTGTATGGGGACAACACGCCGCGGCCCGATGAGTCCGATGTGCTCGAGCGGGCTATGCCGTTGCCCTGGAAGTGGCTGCATGATCGCCTCTATATGGATGAGCTCTATGGGATGACAGTGATTGCGTTTTACGGTTGGTGGGCAAAGGTTGCGGACTGGCTCGACCGCCGCGTGTGGGGCGGGGCAGTGGGCGCGGTGGCGTGGGCCTTTGGCCTGTGGGCGCAGTTGAATCGCTTTCTGGATACCAACGTTGTGGATGGCAGCTTCGACAAGGGCTGCGAAGAGCTGTCAACGGGCGGCGGGCTGCTGTCGCGCATGCAATCGGGCCGAGTGCAGACTTATTTGCGCTTGCTCGCTCTAGCCGTGGTGGCGCTGGCAGCGATTCTGATTTGGAGCAGCCGGGCATGAGCGGATTTCCTGTACTAACGCTGTTGACCGTGCTGCCGCTAATCGGAGCGGCTATCGCTCTCATGTCGGGAAAACATGCGCGGGGCGTGGCCATTTTGACCACGGGTGCTTGCGTTGTTCTAGCGTTGTTTGTGTGGACGCAGCTGCCGGCAAATGGCTCGATCGGGCTCGTGGAAGTGCACAAATGGGCGCCGTCGCTGGGGATTGAGTATCACCTGGGCGTCGATGGACTGGGCGCGTTGATGCTAGTGTTGTCTGCGATAGTCACGCTAATGAGCGTTGACGCAGCGCACAGGGTGCATCATCAGCCGGGGCTCTATTTCGGATTAGTTTTGGTGCTGGAGTCGGGGCTTTTCGGATCCTTCACGGCGCTGAATTTCTTTCATTGGTTTTTGTTCTGGGAGCTAAGCCTCATTCCCGCATTCTTTCTGATCAAGCTTTGGGGCGGCACGAAGCGCGGGCCTGCGGCAACGCAGTTTTTCGTGTATACCATGGCAGGAAGCGTCGCGCTTCTAGTAGCGTTTCTAGCCGTGTTTGTCGCGACCCGGAGCATGGATTTCCAGCACCTGACGCTACTGGCATCGACAGGCGAATTGGAACAGATGGTCACGTCTCACCTTGGCCCAGTGACGATGTGGCTGGCCGTTGGAGTGCTCGCCGGGTTTGCAGTTAAGGTGCCGATGTTTCCATTCCACACATGGCTGCCGGCGGCTTACGCTGAGGCTCCTTCGCCTGTGACCATGTTGCTGACAGGCGCGATGTCGAAGATGGGCGTGTACGGATTGCTGCGGATTGCGGTGCCGCTTTTCGGCCACCAGATCGCGCAGATGCGCACACCGTTGCTGGTGCTAGCGGTTGCGACCGTGGTGATGGGCGCATGGGCAGCGGCGGCGCAAAAAGACCTGAAGCGCGTGTTCGCTTACTCATCGGTCAATCACCTGGGCTACTGTCTGCTGGGAATATTCGCGCTTGCTGTTCCATATTCGCTCGGAGACGCAGGCCAACTCGCCAGCCAGGCCGCCGCGCTGAATGGCGTTATTCTGCAGATGTTCAATCACGGCGTAACAGCGGCTGCATTGTTCTGGTTTGTAGCTCTCTTGCAGCAGCGCACCGGAGGACATCGCGGCATCGACGACTTCGGCGGCCTTCGCAAACCTGCGCCGGTCTTCGCGGGCCTGATGGGCATTGCGCTTTTCTCCTCGCTCGGTCTTCCGGGGCTCAACGGATTTGTAGGTGAGTTTCTCATCTTCCGCGGCGCGTTTTCGCTGGCTTGGGTGGCTTCAACGGTTTCAATTCTCGGCTTACTCGTAACAGCAGCAGTGATTCTCACCGTGATTCAGAAAGTTTTTTCGGGCTCGGTCCCGGAGCATTGCAAGGGCTTTCCCGATCTGCATACGGGCGAGCGAATGGCGCTGGCTCCAGTAATTGGCCTTATGCTGCTGATTGGTCTTTTGCCGCAACTGATTGTGGACAGCGTGAACCCCACGGTTCAAAACCTGCTGGCGCACTGGAGATTTTAAGTGTTGGCCTGGACGATCTATCTCTCGTTTGCCGGTGCACTGATTGAGGCGCTCTTGCCCAAGGGCAAAGCCATGCATGCTCGCTGTCTTGCGCTCGCTGTGTCTGTGGCTGGGCTCGCAATCGCAGTGAGCGGTTTCATCTACGGCATGGGCCGCGGTCGCGTTGTCCTTATCGATGTGCCGTGGGTCCCGACCATGGGCATTCACTATTTGCTCGCCGCGGACGGAATCAGCCGCGTGCTGGTGCTGCTCACCGGCCTGGCCGCGGTCGCAGGCGTGCTGTTCAGCTGGAATATCGAGTTCCGCACCAATGAGTTTTTCGCATTCTTCCTCGCGCTCATCGGTGGCGTATACGGGGTCTTTCTCAGCTTCGATTTATTTCTGCTGTTTGTTTTTTACGAAATTGCGATCGTGCCCAAGTACTTCCTGATCGCCATCTGGGGTTCGACGCGGCGCGAGTATGCAGCGATGAAACTGGCGCTCTACTCATTTGTTGGCTCGGCGATGGTGCTCATCGGCCTGCTAGCGGCGTATGCGGCATCGGGCAGCCACTCTACCGGACTTGTTGCGCTCGGCCACGCAAACCTGCCGGTTAGCTCCCAGATGTGGCTTTTTCCCCTGGTGTTTGTCGGCTTCGGAATTCTCGCCGGCATGTGGCCCTTTCACACCTGGGCGCCCACCGGTCACGTGGCCGCGCCAACTGCTGCTTCCATGCTGCTGGCGGGCGTCGTCATGAAGCTGGGCGCTTACGGTTGCCTTCGTGTGGCGATTGGGCTATTCCCGCACGGCCTCGATCCGTGGGGTTTCTCGTTCATCGGCGTTGGATCGTGGCGCGATGTGTTTGCTGTGCTGGCGGTGGTGGGCATTGTTTACGGTGCACTGGTCGCGTTGGCGCAGACCGATTTCAAATTTGTCATCGGCTACTCCAGCGTGAGCCACATGGGGTTTGTGCTGCTGGGTCTTGTCACGCTGAATCAAATCGGCGTAACGGGTGCGGTGCTGCAGATGTTCTCGCACGGCATCATCGCGGGCCTGCTCTTCGCCATTGTCGGCCGCATCGTTTATGACCGAACCCACACCAGGCAACTGGCAGAGCTTGAGACCATGCACCTTTCCAAGAGACTTCCGTTTGCGGCATGGGCATTTGTCGTCGCCGGAATCGCATCGATGGGGCTGCCCGGCTTCTCGGGTTTTGTGGCGGAGTTCCAGGTGTTAGTCGGCGCATGGATCGCCAAGCCGTGGTGGACATTGGCGGCGGGCGTGGGCATTGTGGTGGGCGTTGCGTATACGTGGCGCGCGACGCAGAAGGCGTTCTTCAGCGATAAGCTGCCGACTCCGGAAGAACACCCGAAGACCGGCTGGCCGTCGTTCGCTGCAATCACCTGGCCTGAGGCTACGGGCGTGGCGTTGCTTGCCGGAGTGAGCTTGTTCGTTGGCTTATACCCGAGGATACTGCTCGATGCAATTGAACCGGCGGTAGCCGCGCTGCTAGCGGGAGGGGGACGATGAATTACTCCGATCTCTTCCGTATAACATTGCCGGAAGCAATCCTCGAAATTGCCGCGCTGCTCGTGCTGATCGTGGACCTGGGTTTGTTGCGCAAGGCCGCGGTCAAAGTGCGGCTGGCGGTGGCAGTTTTCCTGGGAGCGTGTGGCTGTGCGGCTGCGCTCATCCCCGTCGAAATGCAAGGCGCTTCCTGGCTCACGTTTGGCAAGGGCATCGATTCTACTTTGCTTGGCACAGGCGGATTCATTGCCGTAGCGCAGACCGGGATTCTGGTCCTCACGATTCTGACGTTGTTGCTGCTTTTCGATTCCGGATTCACGAAGCATATCGGCGAGTTTGTGGCCGTGGTGCTGATGGCCGCTGCGGGCGGTTTGCTGGTGGCCTCGGCGCAGGATCTGCTGGTGATTTTCATCGGCCTCGAACTGCTGAGCCTGGGCCTCTACATACTGACCGCCTTCGCCAAGAACTCCGGCAAGAGCGCTGAAGCGGCGATGAAGTATTACTTGTTCGGGGGCATGTCGGCAGCGTTTCTACTTTTCGGATTCAGCTACTTTTATGGGTTGACCGGAACAACGAATCTGGCCTTGATTCAATACCGGATCACGCTGACGGGCCCGAGCCCGCTGTTTTACGTGGCGTGGATCCTGGTGGTTGCCGGGCTTGGCTTCAAGATCGCCGTGGTTCCATTCCATCTTTGGGCGCCGGACACCTATGAAGGCGCACCCGCTCCTGCCGCGGCGTTTATCGCATCCGTGTCGAAGGTGGCGAGCTTTGCACTGCTCATTACGCTGGCCATGAACTGGTGGTTGCAGCCCGGCGGCGATCTGGCTGCCGACGGCCATTCGATGGAGCAGATTCTGCGCGCCTACTACCAGGCGTGGCCGCAACTCGCGACGGTCCTGCTGATTGCCGCGGCCGGTTCCATGCTGTTAGGCAACCTCGCGGCGCTGGCGCAATCAAGCGTGCGACGGCTGCTGGCTTACTCTGCCATTGCTCATGCGGGATACATTCTACTTGGGCTTGCGGCGCATCCGACTTTTACCGGCGTTGGAAACGCGGTGGACTTTAACCTCGCGAATCTGTTTGCCACGCAGCGCACCATCCAGAGTGTGCTTTTTTACGTGCTGACGTACGGGCTCACCACGGTTGGCGCCTTCGGCGTGGTATCCGTTGTGGAGCGCGCAACGGGAAGCGACAAGTTCGATTCCTTCCTGGGCCTGCATAAACGCAACCCGGTGTTGGCCGCCGTGCTGCTGGTGCTGTTTCTATCGCTTGCGGGCATTCCGCCGCTGGTCGGATTCTGGGCCAAATTCAACCTGTTTGCGGCTGTCCTCAGCGAGCGTGCGGGAGCGGTTCCCTTTGCGCTGGTCTGCCTGGCAATTGCAATGAGCGCCGTTTCGCTCTACTACTATTTGCAGGTGCTCAAGCGGGCCTACGTGATGCCGGCTGTCGATGAGAGCCGGATCAAGGTCCATCCCGTAGTGATGCTGGTGCTGGTGGGGATTGCTGCCGCTGTTGTTCTGCTTGGCGTCTTCCCAACGGTGCTGGGTGGCTGGATCGCGCGCTTCTGATAAGAAACAATGTTGTATTTTGGCGCGACGTGTATAGAGGTTTGTGGTCTCCCAGGTCTCAAAATCGAGACCTGGGAGACCCAGAGTTTCATCGAAACCGTGGGTCGGCTACGCCGGTGGGGGACTAGAGCGAACTGCAAGAGGGTCCATCCCGTACTGCATTCTGGTCAAATCCGCCTTGAGTTCACGGAATTGCTTCCCTTTTTCCACAAGACCTTTGCCGCAACATTACGGCACTACACCGAAATACAGTGGAAAAAACGCGCGTATCTTCATAGATTATTTATCGCCAAACCCTTATTCTTGAATACACTTTAGTGCAATAGTGTCTAACCCCAGATCTTTAGGACGGGAACAGACTTGGATCCCGCCACCATAAATTCAATCACGGGATACCAAAGAATCTGTGAGGAGATTATGAAGAAAAGTTTTCGGAGCAGTGTCGCCCTGTGCGGTCTGATGTTATTGGCCGTGCTTTGGTGTACCATCCCCGGCCTGGCGCAGCAGACGTTGGGTTCAATCAACGGCACGGTGGTCGATCCATCCGGCGCCGCGGTCCCAGGGGCGACGGTCACGGCCACCAACGCAGCCATCAACGTAACCTCGACCACAACCACCTCCGGTTCCGGCTACTTCCAGATCTTCAACTTGCCCATCGGAACTTACACTGTGAAAGTGAGCCGCGACGGGTTTGAACTGAACGTACTGGACAACATCCCTGTTCAGGAAGCCCGCGCCACCACGGTGAATACAGCTTTGAAGGTGGGCAAGGCGACGGAATCGGTAACGGTGAATGCGATCCCGCTGCTGAACGCCACCGACACCACCAACGGTTACACGCTCGATTCTTCGCAAATCGAAATTACTCCCCTGGCCACAGGCAGCTTCACCCAGATGGCAGTCCTTTCGCCTGGCGTCAATGCCGAGCTTCTTTCCAACCTGGACTCCAACTCAGGACTCGGCAACCAGCCCATCTGGGCCAACGGCCAGCGCGACACGTCAAACACATTCCAGGTGAACGGCGTTGACTCGACAAACCTCTTCAACGGAAAGAGTTCGAGCGGTTCCACCTCGCAGCGTTACAACTTCAACATCGGCAGCGCGCCCACGGCCGGCGGTTCCTTCTCCGTGGGCACTTCCGTCTACGGATCGAACGGCAACAGTCTGCCCTCTCCGCCCCCCGAGTTCACACAGGAATTGCGCGTGAATGCTTCCATGTACGACGCGCAGCAGGGCGCCACGAGCGGTGCGCAGATTGACGTCAATACGATTACCGGAACCAATAATTGGCACGGCTCGCTGTACGGCAGCTATGCCAACAACCTGGCAAATGCCTCGCCTTTTTTCTTCAACCAGGACTATCAACTCGGCCTGCAGGGAATCGGAGTTTTCCCGCAGTCGATGGTCAACCCCTGGCTTCGCCGCTGGAGCGCGGGCGTTACAGCGGGTGGCCCACTCAAAAAAGACAAGCTCTTCTTTTTCGTTGCTTATCAGCGTCGCGACAATGAAGACAACGCGACTGGCCTTTCGGAAATGAACGTGCCTAGCGGCTTGACCAACGATCGATCGCTGAGTGGGCTCCTGAATGCCGACGCCAGCTGGGGTGGCTCGCTCACGAGCACCAGTCAGATCGACGGCGTCGCAGCTACGCTGTTGCAGGCTCAACTCCCGAACGGTCAGTTCCTGATTCCTTCGGCACAATCCAGTGCACCCTACGAGTTCGGTGTTCCAAATGTGTACTTGATTGGAACCTCGCGCCTGATCTCCGATCAGGGCACCATTTCTCTTGACTACGATCTGACCCCGAAGGATCGCATCGCAGCAAAGTACTTTTACCAGAACGCCCCGGTTACCCGCCCATACGGCTTCTCGAATACGGGGGGCTTCCCGGTTACGCAGCACAACGGCGCGCAGGTCGCTTCAATTGGCAACACTATTGCCATCGGTTCGCGGTTTAACTGGGAGCAGCGCCTCGGATTTGTCCGCATGGGTTCCTTCAGCAACTATCAGCAGACGGTCGCCGGCGGCAACCTGGGTGTCTCCGCGGCGCAGACGACGGGCCTGGTCTCAAATCTTTTGCCCGGATTGGAGATCAAGAATTTCGGCTATTTTGACCAGTATTCGCCGAGTCTCGACATCGGTCCGGCTGGAACGCCCGGCGCATTTGTCGACATGGGCTATTATCAGAACCGTCTCAATCCTTCAACGAACGTGATCTTTACGTTGGGCAAGCACACGATTGTTGCCGGCGGTGGTTACGACTACACACAACTGAACATCACCAATAACCGCACCGGTCATGCCCAGATGGAAGTCTACGGCTTTGACAGCTTTCTACAGGGCCAGGTGCACAGCTCAAGCGTTGTTGAAAGCATCGATCCCACCACGGGCCGCAACAATGCCGATCGATACTATCGCACCAATGAGATCAGCGGTTATGTGCAGGACAAATGGCAGGCTCTCCCCAACCTCAGCATCACGGCCGGTGTCCGTTATGACTACCACGGCGGCATGACGGAAAAATATGGCGATATGTTCAACTTCGATCCGGCGCTGTACAGCGTGACCGGCACGTCGACGACTGGATTTAACGTGACCAACTCCGGATTCGTCATCGCCGGGAACAACAAGCAGCACCCCAGCCCCGGCGTTTCCGCGTCAACCCTGGATGGACGCCAATGGGGCATCTCTCCCCGCCTTGGATTTGCCTGGTCTCCTTCGGCCAATCAGGGCAGGGTGGTCATCAATGGCGGCGTCGGTTTGTACTATGACCGCGGTGAACTCTTTACCTATCTCTCCCAGCCCGCGGGTTCTTCCACCGGCGGCCCCTTTGGTGTCACTGAATCCTCCCCGCTGGTCAGTCTCGCGACCGGAAATTCGAGCACCGGCCTGACGCTTGAGAACCCGATGGGCGATCTGGCTTTTTCTACACCGGCACAGGGGGGCATTTACACGCCGCCGAGTTCCGATCCGGGCGTTGTGGGCCAGGCTTTGCAGGCTCAGTTGAATGAGATGACTGGGACACCGCCTACCAGCAGCTACTACAACCAGTTTGGCCCGAATTGCGGCGGCGTACAGAGCCAGGAAGGATACTTCCTCTGCACCTCACCGCTGAATTTCGGTACGTACGACAAGAACAACGTTCTGCCCTACACCATCAATTACACGTTGAATTTTCAGTGGCAGCCGACGGGCACCGTGGCATTCACACTTGGCTACGCGGGCAATCGTGGCCGCCACGCGGTGATTCCGATTCCGTTCAACGAGCCGGGCATTGCAACAGCGAGTAATCCGATCTGGGGCGAGACTTCATCCTATGGCATGGAAGTCATGAACCAGAACAACCAGGTTGATCCCAACTACGACTATGCCCCGATTGCCGGAGAGCCCTGGAACACGTTTGACGCCGGCAATACGGACTTCCGCGCACCCTACGTCGGCTACAGCCCCAACGCGGCAGCCTTCAAAACCGTCGGTGTATCGGCCTACGATGCGCTCGAAACGCACGTCGAAAAACTTCTCTCGCATAACTTCCAGCTTGGCGCCAGCTATACATGGAGCCATTCCCTCGACGAGCAAAGCGACATCGGCCTGTTCTTCACGGGCGACAACCCGAACCATCTACGCGACTCCTGGGCCTCCTCGGACTTTGACCGTACCCATGTATTTACGGGCAACTTCCAGGTAAATATTCCCAATGCGGTCAAGCAAAGCAACGTCGCCTCCTACATCACCAACGACTGGCACATCACCGGAATCGGAACCTTGCAGAGCGGCGAACCCTACTCGCTCTATGAGTTCTACGGCGCCGTGGGCAGCATCAACTTCGGCAACTTCCCGACGCTGATGAACCCGGTTCTTGGCATCAAGAACCCCAGGAATCCGAAATCGGCGATGACCGGAAACAAGGGATCGTTCCGAGGCGGCGGTGGCAGCTACATTCCAACTCTCGACCCTTCCCAGATCGCCATCAATTACCTGCAACCGGGCACCAACGGCATTCCCATTTCAACGGGGAACGATCCAAGCGATATTTACCAAACGGCCTTCAACGTGGGGCAGCGCAATATCTTCCGCCAGTCGGCACAAAAGCGTCTCGATGTCTCCGTCCGCAAGGAGTTCAGGATTACTGGCAGGGTCAAGGCCCAGTATGAACTGAACGTCTTCAACGTAACCAACACAACCAGCCTTGACGTACCGCAGAATCAGGCACAGATACGCCAGAACAACGGGTGCTCCGCCACTGCAATCAGTGCTTATGGCGGTGACCAGAATTGCAACAAGTATCGCTCCTACCTTGGTTATGGCCAGATCGTGACCGCAAACAATCCAGTCGATCAACAGACAGCTCTGGCCAATCTGGATCAGGTCCCCTTCACGACCGGGTCAGGGAAGTCAACGCAGCTTCCTCTGACACTTTCGCTCAGCCCGCCGCAGGGAACTTGCACTCTTGCAGCGCTGACCATTGCGAACACCTCTTCCTGCCCGAACAATGCGGCTAACTTTGGCTCCGTCACTGGAACCATCGGCGGTTCCCGAGCTTTCACGATGGGGTTCCACGTCACTTTCTAACGTCTCGTTTGAGAAGCAGCAAGCCGATCGGGGTCTCTCTCTCGAGACCCCGATTGTTTTTGGGCAAGGGAAGCGAGCCAGTTCCTAGGTGAGGAAGGACACAAAGCGCCAATGAGCAGGGTGCTGGAAAAGGAACAAATCGGGAATAGTGTTCCTTATCGGGCCAGTTTCTTGTTGAAATCCTGTGGACAATCGGATTAGAGTTGGTTTTCTAAACCATCTGTAATACTTGTTGTCCTTGAAGGGTCTGTGTTCCTGAGGTGTATCCATGGCTTGCCCGAAGTGCCAATCGGAGTCAGTGTCCGTAATCCCTGCAGAAGTCCGTCTTTACCGCAACAAAATGCGCACAACGAGCCACCCGCCAGTGTCCCCGAATCCGGACGTGCTTGTATGCCTGGATTGTGGGTGGAGTGAGTTTTCGATTCCGGGAGCTTGGCTTTCAGCGGGGTGGCTGCGGTCGCTGCGGCGGGAGCCGATGGCCACTGTTAACGGGATCTCCTCCTAAAGCAACGGCGCCGAATTGTGCTTCTTTTGGTCGACGCAGAGCCGCGTTCCGGAACCTCCTGAACCGCAGGCTTTGCGATTTTGCTCGGGGCGGGATTTCATCCCTGTTCGCTGAAAAGGAGCACGGGAGTCAAGGCAAGCACCCATGATGAAAAAGAGCAGTTCCCATGAAGCCGAATCCGGATCGCAACTGCCCGCGTCTCAACTGGCCGCGTCCCAATTGATCGACGCGAGAATTCAGGAGTTGGGTGACTGGCGCGGAGAAATGCTTTCCCACCTCCGCGCTTTGATCAAGCAAGCCGGCCCTCAAATCGTCGAAGAGTGTAAGTGGAAGAAGCCTTCCAACCCCTGGGGAGTGCCCGTCTGGTCGCACGACGGGATCATCTGCACCGGCGAGGTCTATAAGAGTGCTGTGAAGTTGACGTTCGCCAAGGGCGCCGCGCTGGAAGACCCCGCGGCGCTCTTCAATTCCAGTCTCGATGGAAATGTAAGGCGCGCCATCGACTTTCACGAAGGCGACAAGGTTGACGAGAAGGCTCTGAAAGCTCTGATTCGCGCCGCCGCGGCCCTGAACGCTTCCAAGGCCTGAGAAGACTGATGAAATGCAGCCACCTGGCAAAAACAGGCCTTGGCGGGCAAACTTCAGCATTCACTTCTGAAACAGCAGCGGAGCAAAGTGGATGAGGTTATCGCGCCACACCAGGGAGTCATGCAGCCCCGGCGTCTCCACCTGCGTCACCGGCATCCCTTTCGCCTTCAGAAATGCGACCATCTTGCGGTTGGCATCGATCAAACCATCCTCGGTGCCGCAGGCGATCCAGAGCAGCTTCAGGTCGGCCGTCTTTGGGTCAAGCGCGGCAAGCTGGCGCTCGTAATCGAGTGTGTGAACCGCCGAAGAGAAGCCGCCGATCCAAGCGAATTTATCGGTATTGTGCAGGCCGGTGTCGAGCGATTCGAGTCCGCCCATCGAGAGTCCGGTAATGGCGCGGCCCTCGCGATCGTGCGAGATGTTGTAGGCGGATTCGGCGAAGGGCATGATCTCACCGGTCAACAGGCTCATGAAGAGTTGCGTGTTGTGCTCGACCGCGGCGGGGTCTTTCCAGACATCGAAGCCGTGCTCGACGAAGCTCATGTCGCCATAGCCAAGCGGCATCACAACCACCATCGGCTTGACCTTCCCCTCGGCGAGCAGGTTGTCGAGAATGAAGTTCGCCTGCTGGTCCTTGACCCAGCCTTCCGCAACCCCGCTCCAGCCGTGCAGGAGGTAGAGGACGGGATAGGGCTTCGCTGCGTGGGCATCGTAACCTGGCGGCGTGTAGACGACGATCTCCTCCTGATTTGCCTGGAGTCCGAGAGCAATCTTCGAAGTGAAACGATGTGTGTGCACCGTCCCGTGCGGAACGCCGGTCTCGTCCCATGGCTGCGGTGTGGGGCCCGGAACGGCCACGGCGTTGCTGGCCGGGAAGTCGAGATTCGCGGTGACGCGGTGGTTCTCGGGGTCGATTCTTGGCGCGCCGCCAACGAGAAAACTGTAGAAGTAGATTTCAGGCGAGAGCGGCTGCGTTTGGTAGGTCCATATGCCGCCGTTTCCCCTGGTCATGGGGATGGGTTTGGCGACGCCTTCGAGGTTCAGCGCGACCTTGGTTGCTGCGGCATCCTTGAAGCGGAAGGTGATGCTACGGTCGGCGTGCACTTCGTGCGAGCGCAACGGCGGAGGGGGTGCGGCGGGTTTCTGGGCGGTCAGGGCGAGCGACTGCAGAAGGAGGGTAGCGGCTAGTACGTGCTTGAGTGCCATGCGAGGAGTGTACCGGATGCCCCGAAGTGTGGTCAGCTCTCAGCTCTCAGCAGTCCGACTCGCTGGAGATAAAAACATTCGTTGTTTTTGTCACGAACTATCTGTTCCCGCCACTACAGATACGGATGCATGCGAAGCAGATTTCCCAGCAGCCTGGATGCGGCCCTGTTCGCCCTATCGCCGGTTGCATTTCCCCTTTGTTCGTAGAGCGTGTTTCATCAATGACCAGCACGCCTGCAAATCCATCCCGCAGGGGTTAAAACCCCTTGTTTGTCGAGCTACTTTCGGCACGCGACCCAGATGGTACCCCGGTCGTGCCCTGACACAAAGCAGGTTTATGAAACAAGTTCCAGACAGAATCAGACGACCAACAGAACCCAAACGCTCCAAAGGAGTCAATCGATGATCTCGAAGACAATCTTCATCTCTCGTTACGGACGCATCGTCACAGCTGCCCTGCTGGCGTTTGCCGGCGCACTCACGCCAGCGCAAGCCGCCGGCCGCGGGTTTACCGCAGACTTCACCAACTGCTCTGAGTTTGCCGGCTGGGGGCCCGTTGCCAACACCCCACTTGCTACATCGCTGGTGCCCGCCAACTTCACCACTCTGCTTGAGAGCGGCCAGGCGACCATCGTCATCCGCGCCTCCAACTGCGAAGGCGTCTCGGTCAACGGTTCCAAGGCCGTGCCCACGACCCTGAGCCACATCGGTATCGGCGTCGTCTCGCCTGACGGTTCCGGCACCATCAACAACTACACGCTGGTCTACCTGACCAACAACCCTCTCCTGGCCGAGAGCTTCCAGCATGCCGGCATGCCGGCCATCTTTGACCCCACGCTGGACTATGAGTATTCGGGCACCGCGGACACTGCGGGCTCGCTTTATGTAGGCGCGTCGGCTCCCTGGCTGGCGCCGTACTTCCTGGCCGGCACCGAACAGGCGGCCACCGGTCCCCAGTTATTCATCGCCAACTGGTGGTACCTCGGCCCAGAAGGTGTCATGAAGCAGCAGACCACGTTTCCGGCGATTGCCTTCGGAGCGGCAGACGTCACCTTCCACACCAGCGCGAGCTCACTCGTGGGCAAGCTGATTGGCGGCAACTCCGACGCAAACTTCCCCTACTTCGATGCCCGCGGGGTCTACTCAACGGCCCACATGGTCGTGACGGTGGAATAAATCCAAGCGGAAGGGTGTCCAAGGCTTCCGCTTCGAAGAATCAACCCTCTTAAATAAATTAAACTGGCTAAATAAACTACGGTTTCCCCATCCTTGCGCCCTGGTCCTAGCGCAAGGGTGGGAAGCCGGGATGCTTTGGTGAGAACTGACACATGAGCAATGCCGCCCGCTTACCTCGGGCTGCGCGGAGCGGGAGCAGGCCGCGGTGCCGGCGCCCTGGTTTGCAATTGCTGTTGCTGCTGCGTGTGTTTCTGTTCCAGCTGCTGCGTCTGCTGCGTATGCTTCTGCTCCACCTGCTGCTGCTTTTTCTGGTTGGCCTGCTTGGTTACCTGCTGATCCTCTTTATCCTGTTGCGCCTGCAGTTTTTGGTGCTCCTGGTTCTGCTTATCGACCAGTTTTTGCTGTTGGTGCTGATATTTCTTGTCGGCGCTGTCATTGCCCGAGCTGGGAGCTGGCTGCACCGTGTGCGGCTGCAGATCGCGCGCGTGGGTGGGATTGGCGCTCGGGGACGCGGTTCCTTCCGGCCTGTTTCCCCCTGCGGCCGGCGCACCGGAGCGGCTCGGCGCGGGGTGATATGGAGCGCCTTCCGCTTTTGCAGCGACAACACCTTTTCCGCTGAAATCTCCCGGCCGGCTAGTTGCAGCCACCGGAGGCTTGCCATGGTTAGCCTCAGCCCGCATCTGCGGATTGGAGCGCGCCGCCTGCACATGCTGGGTCTGCGCCGCTACCGGGGGGATATGCCGCTGCTGGTCCGCAGCTTGCTCCTGGGGCGTCGGCCGCCGGTCGATGCCGCCCTCGCCGCCGTTATAGCTAACGCGATTCACCGTTGTTTCGTGGATGACGGTGGTGTTGTACACGTTGTGAATGTTGGTCACGTCGATGTTCAATACGGCGCGGTTGTAGAAGAAGTGGCCGTGATCCCAATGCCCTCCCTGGAAGCCCTCGCCGAAGTAGCCAAAGCCGTAGGAGATGCCTCCATAGAAGCCCACTTCGGTTCCCCAGTATCCTTCATGGAAGCGAAAGCCGCTAGTCTCCCATCCCCACCAGTCGGGAGTCCAGAGGTATCCGACCTCAGGTGCTTCCACCCAGGTCCCCGGCACCCAGTAGTAGCCGTCGTCCGGATCGTAGGCCCAGTACCCTGGAGTCCACAGAAAGCCGTCGCCGGGGCAAATCGGTTGGTCATAAATCGGGAGCGCCGGCGGCCCGAAGGCCACAGTCACGGCAATCTGGGCGAAGACGGGTGTAATGAACGCGAGCGCAAGCAGCGCCAGAAACATGGTGCGGAATGTGTGTCTCATGCGTGTCGTACCTTTCTCTGTGATTGAAACAAGCCGGGTGAATGAAGAACTTCTCAGCAGCAACAGGCGGCGAAGGGGTGCGCGCCTTTGGCACCGCCCCATACGGGTACGATGTGAAGGCAGAGGCCTTGGTTGTCCCGGTGTCCCAGGTTAAGTCGGCGGAAGCAGGATGTTTACGACTCGGCGGATAGCCTGCCCATCCACAATTGAATGGGTGCCCCACTCTCATGTTTAAACCGCCCTGCCGTGTTTCGCCTGAAACAAAACGCCGATCTTACGGCTCTCCGGCCGCAGCGCCCACGATGCCGCCATAAAACCAGTAATGATCAGCGGAGCGATCACGTGAAAACCGTAAGCGCCGTAGCCGCCGACAAAAGCGCACGATGCGGCCGCGCCTGTCAGGTCAAAGAAGATCCCGGCATACGCCCATTCCTTCAGCCGGGGAAAACGCGGCGCCAATATGGCAATGGCCCCAAGCACCTTCCAAATTCCCAGGATGCCGAAGAAGTACATTGGATAACCAAGCAGAGGCACGACGCCATGCGGATTGGCCTGATATTGCCAGATCTGCGCCAGACCACCGCCTCCGATGAAAAAGGCGACCAGTATGGTCATTGTCCAATAAAAAATGGATTTTGCTTTCATGGTCAGTCCAACCCTCCAACAACGCGTTCCAGGTTGCCGATAAACTTCTGCCAGCCATACTTCGCACCCTTGTAGTTCGCCTCTTGATCTGGCCCAAAGCCGGTCTGCTCCATGCGCAGATGCGTGCCGCTCTCCGTAGGCGTCAACGTCCAGGTGACCACACTCGCCAGTCCCAAAGTTCCCCAGCTGTACGCGAGCCGTGCATGCGGTTCCACCACCAGCACTTCACTTTCGATGACTCCGTTCCAATTGCCGACAGGCGTCCTGCGGAAGCTGAACCGATGTCCCACGACCGGCTCGAAATCATTCGTCAGCAGCCACTCTTCGATCAAGCGGCCCTCGGTAAGCGCGCGCCAGATTTTTTCAGGGGGATGCGCCATCTCCCGTTCAATGACGAGAGTTCGTGTCTCGGTCATGGCTCCATCCTATCCAACAGGGATTCAAGCCGGTCAAACCGTTCGCGCCAGAACGCACTATAGACGTTCATCCAGTCGACCAGTGGCGCCAGGGCCTGCGGTGGCACGCTGTAATGCGTCTCCCGTCCGTCGTGCCGATGGCGAACCAGCCTTGCGTGCTTCAGAACACGCAAGTGCTTGGAAACTGCCGGCTGCGATACGCCGGCGCGACCCGTCAATGCGTGCACCGTCTGTTCCCCGTCCCGTGCCAGGCGCTCGAAGATCGCCCGACGTGTAGGGTCGGCGAGGGCCCTGAATACATTGTTGGTTGCAACTTGCATCGAGAGCCCCCTCAGTCCTCAATTGTGTTACCAATCCAGATGGGTGATCTGAATGAGATTTCCGCATGTGTCGTCGAGCACCGCGATGGTCGATCCCGCAGTCTTGGTCGGCTCCTTGGTGAACTTCACGTCATGGCCCTTGAGCCTTTCGTACTCTTTTTGGACATCCGCGACAAAGAAATTGGCGGCAGGTATCCCGCTGCCATGAATCCCTTCCTGATAAGCCTTCGCTGCCGGGTTGAAGCCCTCGCTGGCTTCAAGGACCAGTTGCACGCCTTCCGGCTCTTCGGGGGAGACCACAGTTAGCCATCTGTAATTCCCACCCCCCGCGAAATCGTGTTTCTTTTGGAAGCCAAGCACCTCGGTATAGAACTTCAATGCCTTCTCCTGGTCGTCCACAAAGATGCTCGTGAGTTTGATTCGCATGGTTTGTCCTCTCTATGCTCTGCGCTGTGATTCTTTTCCTTGGCGAGTCTCAACTCGCACACAGAAAACATAACCAAACAGTTATTGATTGTCAACACTCTTTTCGCACAAAAAATCCCCCAGCCGAAGCTGGAGGCCTTCTTGGATTCCTTTTCCGAACCTTAAAGAGGTACCTTTTCCAGCGGCGCGATGAACCCGATGCCGGGAACGTCTAGCTTATGCAACTGCTTGTCGTTGGTGATGAATAGATCGACTCCAAAATGAGCCGCGCATGCCAACTGAATTGCGTCGGGATTGCGGATGGTGTGTGTAGCGCGCAGAGTGGCGTAACGCCACGCAACCTGCGGATCGAAGCTGATGACCTGTGCTCTTGCCCGGATCGCGCGGTCGTATTGCTCTATCAAAGATGCTTGTCCCAGCTTCGAGGGCTTGACCAACAGTTCGCCGAGGGTCATTGCCGAGGTAACCAACTTGTCGCCGCGCTGTATCATCCGCCGCCAAACGGAATCCACCATGCTGCTAAACGGTTCGTAGTCTTCAAAAAGATAGATGAATACATTGGTGTCGAAGAAAATCTTGCTCACTCGGATTCCCTCCGCAGATTCTCGACATATTCGTCTGCATGCTCATCTGCCCAGATGTGGCGCCCCGAACCGCGCAGCCGCAACAACGGATCGTCCTCCCAGTTGATCGGCGTGGGGTGGTTGTCCGTTTCCTTGCTCCAGGTCTCGTACCAATCGAGAAGCGGCCTGTAGTCGGCCGGAATCTCATCCCGTACAGGAACGTGCTTCGGAATATGGCTCGACGGCCGCTTCGGCTGTCTACCTGGGTCGATGAAATCGCCAGTGCGGAATAACCGGAGGGCCCCCGGCTCCGTTTCGTACAGCATCCGATACTTGCTCGACGAGGGTGGGAGATTGGCAACCAAGTGCTCTTTTAAATGGGCACTTACCGATTTGGGCTTTAGAGCCACAGGTTCATCCATCAAGCCAGTTTCGTGCAGCTTGCTTCGAATCTCGGCCCGAGAGAAATCTTTGCGGGCGGGCATTTCACGATGGAGCAGAGCAACGGCGATCCAGATTCGATCGGCGAGTTTGATGCTAGTTCCGTTGGTGGTCATGGCGAGTTCTCCTCGGTAGGTATAGTAGGAGAGTTTCCTAGGAGTGTCAAGCTCATACGTATAAGCCGCAAAAAAGGCCCCCAGCCGAAGCTGAGGGCCTTTCGTTCTTGCTTTTGCCGACCAACGGGAGGCGTCTGCCCCACCGCAGGTGGCTAGTACATGCCGTCCATGCCGCCGCCGTGGCCGCCGCCTGCCGGGGCAGCCTTCTGCTCCGGAATTTCGACAACCAGTGCTTCGGTGGTGAGTAACAGACCGGCAATCGAAGCTGCGTTCTGCAGCGCGGTGCGGGTCACCTTGGTGGGATCGATGACGCCGGCCTTGACCAGGTCTTCGTACGCACCGGTTTGCGCGTTGTAGCCGAAGTGCGGGTCGGTCGACTCCAGAACCTTGGCAACCACAACCGCGCCTTCTTCGCCGGCATTGGCGACGATCTGGCGGAGTGGCTCTTCGAGCGAGCGGCGAACGATCTGTGCGCCGATCTTCTCATCGCCTTCCAGGGTTTTGATCAGCTCGTCGACAGCGGGGATAGCGCGAACGAGAGCCACGCCGCCTCCGGGGACAATGCCTTCTTCGACGGCCGCACGAGTTGCGTGCAGTGCATCTTCAACGCGAGCCTTCTTCTCCTTCAACTCGGTCTCAGTGGCCGCGCCGACCTTGATGATGGCAACGCCGCCGACCAGCTTGGCCAGCCGCTCCTGCAGCTTTTCCTTGTCGTAATCGGAGGTGCTCTTTTCAATCTGCGAACGGATTTCCTTCACGCGTCCCTCGATGTCGCTGGACTTGCCGGAACCGTCCACGATGGTGGTATTGTCCTTGTCGATCGTGATGCGCTTGGCCTTGCCCAGATCCTCGAGCTTCACGCCTTCCAGCTTGATGCCGAGGTCTTCCGTAATGGCCTTGCCGCCGGTCAGGATGGCAATGTCGCCCAGGATGGCCTTGCGGCGATCGCCGAAGCCAGGAGCCTTGACGGCAGCAACATTCAGGGTACCGCGCAGCTTGTTGACGACCAGAGTCGCCAGTGCTTCGCCTTCCACGTCCTCAGCAATGATCAGGAGCGGCTTGCCGCCACGGGCAACCTGCTCGAGCAAGGGAAGCAGATCCTTCATCGCGCTGATCTTCTTCTCGTAGATCAGGATGTACGGATCTTCGAGAACCACTTCGAGGCGCTCTGCGTCCGTCACAAAATACGGGCTCAGGTAGCCTCGATCGAACTGCATGCCGTCCACAGTCTCGAGGCCGGTGTGCATGGTCTTCGACTCTTCGATGGTGATCACGCCGTCCTTGCCGACAACCTTCACGGCATGGGCGATGATGTCACCGATCTCCTGGTCGCCGTTGGCGGAGATGGCGCCAACCTGGGCAACCGAACCCTCGTCGACGGGCTTCGAAAGCTTGCCGAGAGCGCCGCCCTCGGTCCACTTGCCGTCCTTGTCGCGCGTGCCGATGATGACCGTAACGGCCTTGTCGATGCCACGCTTCAGAGCGGTCGGGTTGGCTCCGGCGGCAACAGTCTTGACGCCTTCCTTGAAGATGGACTGAGCTAGAACGGTAGCAGTCGTGGTGCCGTCGCCGGCTACGTCGGAGGTCTTGGAGGCGACTTCACGAACCAACTGGGCGCCGACATTCTCAAGCGGATCCTTGAGATCGATTTCCTTGGCGACAGTGACGCCGTCCTTGGTGATGGTCGGGGAACCGAACTTCTTTTCGATTACAACGTTGCGGCCCTTGGGGCCGAGGGTTGCCTTGACGGCGTCCGCGAGAATGTTAACTCCGCGCAGGATCGCCTGACGGGATTCTTCACCGTGCAGAATTTGTTTTGCCATTTTTGAATTCTCCGAATTCAGCTTCTAGCTGCTAGCTTCTAGCCTTCAGCCCAAAGCCTGGGTTTTGAAATGTCAATTTCGTTTGTCAGCAGTCCGTAAAGCTAGAAGCTAAGAGCTAGTAGCTAGAAGCTGCTCGCAACTACTTCTTAACGATTCCGAGGACTTCTTCCTCGCGCATGATCAGGAACTCTTCGCCGTCGAGCTTGATTTCGGTACCGGAATACTTGCCGAAGAGCACATTGTCGCCAGCCTTGACGTCGAGAGGGAAGACCTTGCCTTCGTCGTTCGACTTGCCCTTACCGACGGCGATCACTTCGCCTTCCTGGGGCTTTTCCTTGGCGCTGTCGGGGATGATGATCCCCCCACGGACGGTTTCGCCCTCTTCCAGACGGCGGACGAGGATGCGGTCATGGAGCGGTGTGAAAGTGGTTTTTACATGTGTTGATGCCATTGCTTCGCTTCTCCTTCAGGCCCCGGCAGGGTTGAGCCCCGGCCGCGGGATGTGAGTGGTTTTCCTGCAATAAAGACCTCGGAAGCTGCCGAAGCGTACCCACATATTGGAAGAGTGGGCGGGCCTAAGCAGTTCTACCAGCGATGCGCTAGCAGTCGAGCCTTCCAATTGCTAACGATAGGGAAGCGGTGCAGTAAATGTCAAGCGCTTACTTGTTTAAATATGAGTGAATTTCGCTCATATAACTATGATTGCCTTGGCGGAACTGCACCCCGGCTCAGCGCGGAATGGCGGACCGAAAGGAATAATCCCGACAATCCCCCAAAAGTTGTAAAGGAAGCTGACCGTTCGGTAACCGAAGATGTATGTACTTTGGTTCGTGTTGGAGGTTACCTTCCAGATAAGGCGTCAAGGCGGGAATTCACAAAGCGGCAGATGGGGCAGCGCTAGTTCTTCCCTTTCAATGTAAACATTTTCTGTTTCGCAGCCGACAAGCGATTGAGAGAGGTTCATGGAGATCTCGAGGGAAACGCCGTGCGCGTTTGGGGGTGCTCGATGAAAATCCTCAAGGAAGAACGGGGACAGGCCACGGTGCTGATGGCCGTGTTCATGGGACTGCTCGCATTGGGCTTCATGGCTCTGGCCATCGACACAGGTTACTTTTTCCACGAGAAACGCATGGCTCAGGCGGCAGCGGATGCGGCTGCAGTTGCGGCTGCGGAAGAGAATATATCGGGCAATCAGGGGAACGAACAGGCCGTGGCCTACGCAATGGCCAAGATGAATGGGTTCGACAATTCGCTGGCTGTCAATCCGGCGGTTGTGACGGTCAATCCCGTGCCCACGTCGGGCAATTACGCAGGCGCTTCCGGTTACGTTGAAGTCATCGTATCGAGGCAGATTCCTACGCTGCTGATGGCGGCATTCAACCCCTCGCGCACCGGCATGACGGTGGCGGCGCGTGCGGTTGCCGGCGGTGGCCAGGCGGCTCCGACCTGCATTTGCCTCGAACAGCCGACCGGCATGGGGCTGAATATGAGCAACAACGCGCAAATCACAGCCACACACTGCGGAATTACAGTTGACTCCAGCAGCAATAATGCGGTGGGGGTCACAGGCAGCGCGGGGATTAATGCTCTGTCTTTGGGCACGGTTTCGACGAATTGGGACAACTCCAGCAACATCAACAACAGCGGAACCATCTCGTCGACGACTAAGGTGGTCACCGGAGTTTCGGCGTGCAGCCCGACGATCACACCGCCCGCACTTCCCCCAGGCATCACTTGCTACAACAATCCAATCAACGGCTACATTCTTTCCCCTGGCTACAACGGGAATTACACATTGCCTTTGGAGGGCGCTTCGCAGATGGTGAATGGCAGTCCGCAGCCATTGCCAAATGAAGTGGCGACAAATAATGTGATCTGCTACAACAGCCTGGACACCAGCGCGTCCAGCTCGGTCACGTTCTCGCCCGGCTACACCTACTACATCAAGGGAGACTTCACGACGGGCGGTGGCGCGCCCATCTCCGGCACCGGTGTGAATTTTTACGTTGGCGGCAACGTGAACTTTGCCAACGGAGTCACGGCCACACTGGCGGCGCCGACGGTCAGCGGTGTGCCGCAGACCCTGTTCTACGCAATGGGCAGCACGGTGACAATTCAGGGCGGAGATGTATCGAACTTCTCCGGGTTGCTCGATGCTCCGAATGCGGCGGTGACGCTGAACAACGGCACCGGCACCTCGTTGAACATGGACGTTGTCGCGCAGTCGCTCACCATGGCGGGCGGCGCCACGCTGGACAGTTATGCAACAACCAACCTGGGAACAATGAATACCTCGGTTGCAAAGGTCGCGGAGTGAAATGATGAAAAGAATGTTTGAGGCTCGGATAGGTTTTCTTCGGGCAGGGGTCTCGATGCTGGATGCATGCCGCAGGCTGTTGAGGGACGAGCATGGCAACGCGATTGTCGAGGGGGCGCTCTGCATCTCCCTCATGGGCATGCCTCTGCTGGCAGGGACCGTCGAGATGGGGATCATGACATACAACTCGATCGAGGTGTCGAATGCGGCGCACGCCGGGGCCATGTACGGGATGATCAGCTCGACATTTGCCGGCGACACCGCGGGAATTACCTCGGCAGCGCAGGCGGAGGCGACGGACGTGGGCGCGAGCCTGGTGGTGACGCCAAACATCTATTTCGCCTGCTCGGGCTCAGTGGCGGGCACGCAGTATGCAACGCAGTCGGCGGCCAACGCGGCATGCACGGGGTCCGTGAATCATACTCTGGAGTTCGTACAGGTCTCAACCAGCACGACCGTGACCCCACCCATTCACGCCCCCGGTCTGCCCGCCTCATACACCCTGACAGGCAATTCGGTCATGGAAGTTCAGGAGTAACCATGAGGAGGAAAAATTCGCGCGCCGAAAGACTTCCGGATCGGATGTCTCGGGCTGGGCGCAGGCGGCCGCGCTGGAAAAGGGCATGTGGCGAAGAGGGCAGCGCGCTGGTCGAGTTTGCGTTGATGCTGTCGGTGCTGATGACCTTCATTTTTGGCTTGATCGAAGTATCCATGGCGTTGTTCATGCATCAAGTGATCGCCGAGGAGGCGCGGGAAGGCACGCGCTACGCAATTGTGCGCGGGGCAACCTGCCAGACTCCTGCCGGAGCGTCCTGCACGACGACCGTGGCAGCCGTGGAGAGCTATGTTGCATCGACAGGTTGGCCCACCATAGGGGGCGGGCACCTGGCCGTGAACGCCAGTTTCCCAGGCGGCCTGGCATCGAACTGCGCGGCCGGAAGCCAGAATCAGGGCTGCCCGGTGCAGGTAACGGTGACTTACGGATTCCCGCTTTCAATTCCGATGATTCCCAAGAGCACGCTCACCATGTCGAGCAATTCGGTGATGTACATCGTCCAATAGCGATCTTAGTTTTTCCGCAGCCTGGGTAGCGGATGCAGGCGATAGAATTCTATTGACCTTATCCACTTTGACTTCGTTCATATCTGAACCGGAAGGCGCGCGTATTGACTACTGAACAGGAACTGCGCCAAAAATTGCGCAAAATTTCAGCGCTCTTTGAAGGCGCGACTACGCCGGGAGAGCGGGATGCCGCAGCAGCCGCAATCGAGAGGGTTCGTTCGGCGCTCATCGCAGCAGAGCGAACCGAAAAAGCGATTGAAATGAATTTTCGACTTCCGGATCGCTGGAATCGACAGCTTTTCACCGCTCTTTGCCGTCGGTACGGGCTGAAGCCATATCGATACCCTCGGCAACGGTACTCTACGGTGGTTTTGCGAGCACCGGCCTCGTTCATCAACGGCACGCTATGGCCGGAATTTCTCCAAATCAAGAGGGCCTTGGATGAGTATCTTCACGAGGCCACCGAACGCATCATCAGAGAAGAAGTCTTCGGGAATTCAGAGGAGGCGGAAGAGCGGGAAGGAACGCCCACAGACGCCTCGTCAACAATGGACCCACCGCTCTCGATCTGAGCTTTATGCGAACAACGCAAGGCCTGTCTTTGTGAGCGCGCATTCTGCGCAATCGGACTGCTCAGACGCCGTCCCTACGTCAGCATCCGGTTCTTCCGTTTCCATGGCAGCATATGCAACAGCCCTACAATCCCGGACGGAATCGTCAGAAGCCCCGGCAGGCTTGTCGGAATGGCCGTAAGCAGGCCCACGATGAGGCCCTTGAGCATGGCGGACTCGCGATCGTCTCCGTACCAGTGCCGCTGTGCTCTGTAAGTAATCAGGCCAAGCACAATGCCGGCCGGCACTGAGACAACTGTGCTCGCACCGAGGGTCGCTACTGTTCCGCCGAAGAGCATCGTATCGACGACGACCGTCAGCAGGGCAATACGCGGGTCAAGGCCGAAGACCTGGGCAAAGCCCGAATGCTGGTGAGCGGGGTTCGCAGGAATGGCCTGTGCGGGCGCCGCGTAGGCGGAAACCTGCCGTCCCGTAACCCCGGTCATCTGCGGAAGCGAGCCAACCGGCACGCCGCATTCTGAACAGAACTTGCTTGATTGGTGAATAACGCTGTGACAATGAGCGCACGCAGCCATCGACCCCTCCGATTCGTCCCGACCTGTTGCCATAGTATCCCTCTTCCAGAAAACGTCAAAGAGCATTATTGACCTCACTGCACGTCCACGGTATGGAATCCAAGTCCATACAGCAGGGCACTAACGCTGGTCCGGGCGTTCTGCTTAGCCTTGTCGAGGATGCCGTCAGAGAGCGCTGCCTGGGTAATCTGCTGCTCGGCAGTCAATCGAACCTGGGACTCAAGGTTCGGATCGGCATTGGCGAAAAGGCCCGTGGTCCGCGAATAGATACGCGTGCGGTCGTTGTCGATCCGGGTGGTAAGCAACTCCGGCGGGGGCAAAATAACTTTCACGGCATCGCCCTTGACGTATACGTCGCTGGGTTTGAGCTGGCCCAGGTCGACGCCGGCAATCACTTCGCCGTGAGCCACGAGAAGCAGCTTGTCGCCCACTAGAAAGTCTGGCAGGTAGGCGCTCTGGCGTTCGCCCCCGAC
>Ga0302320_10005443_pt1 | contig 28553 bp, 23 predicted proteins | sample Bog_T0_3_FD_202130 | JGI IMG/M metagenome (GOLD analysis project Ga0302320, IMG submission 202130) | Peat permafrost microbial communities from Stordalen Mire near Abisko, Sweden - Bog_T0_3 | ecosystem: Environmental > Terrestrial > Soil > Wetlands > Peat | place: Sweden: Abisko, Stordalen Mire...
AGCATCGTAGCCGGCAATCCTGCGCGGCTTCTACGATATCTTGCCTCGGCGGAAATGAGAGTCGGCGAATGATAGTAACTGAAAATAAGAACGGTGTACCCTTTCTAGATCTGGTTACGCCCCATGTTGAGTTGGAGGACCGGTTGGTTGCGGTGCTCAAGGGAGCACTAGCAACGGCCGCGTTCGTTGGCAGCCCGTCGGTAGACGACTTCGAACGAGCGTATGCGGCGTACTGCGGCAGCAGTTACTGCATCGGCGTGGGTAGTGGAACGGACGCATTGAGGTTCGCGTTGTTGGCTGTTGGAGTCAAAGAAGGCGACGCCGTTGTCACCGTAAGCAACACTTTTATTGCTACCTGTGAAGCCATCTCCCAGGCCGGCGCGGTACCTGTCTTTGTAGACGTCGACGAGGGCACGTGTAACATGGACCCGCAGAAGTTACAAGAGTTCCTCGAATCAAAATGCGTCATCGACGCCCAGGACAGACTTGTTACTCGAAGTCGAGGTCTCCATGTGACGGCTATCGTGCCGGTGCATCTCTTCGGGCAACCGGCGGATATGGACCCAATCCTTGAGCTAGCCGAACGCTACCAATTGAAAGTGATTGAGGATGCCTGCCAGGCACACGGAGCGACGTACTTCTCCAAGAGGCTAGGGGGTTGGCGCAAAACCGGCAGCATGGGACACGCGGCGGCGTTTAGTTTTTATCCCGGCAAGAACCTCGGAGCTTGTGGCGAAGCCGGCGCCGTCACCACGAATGACGAGGAATTGGCCTGCCATATCCGCATGTTGCGCGACCACGGACAGGAACAAAAGTACTTTCACCGGGTGGAGGGTTACAACGGACGGCTCGATGCTCTTCAAGCGGGATTTCTTGGCGTCAAGTTAGCGTATTTGAACCAATGGAACCAACAACGGCGTGCGGCTGCACAGTCGTACTCCAACTACTTTGCTTCGGCAGTTGACCGCGTTCGCGTGATCCGCGAACTACCCAATGCCAGCAGCGTCTATCATCTTTACGTGATTTGTGTTTCCGAGCGTGACCGGCTCAGAAAGCATCTTGCATCCCTTGACATCGGCACAGGCATCCACTATCCCATGCCACTACACTTGCAAGAAGCGTATAAGCGGCTCGGTTACCAGTGCGGAGACTTTCCCGTAACGGAGCGCCTTGCCTCGACCATCGTTTCGCTACCCATGTTCCCACAGTTGCAGGCGGAACAGCAGCAACGCGTCTCGCGCGCGGTTTTGGACTCGTTAGGCTAATGGGTGGTCCAGGTGGCAATAACGCGAGCTGAATACAAGTAGGAGACAGTATCCATGAATAACAAGAAAAACGTGTTGGTAGTCGGACTCGGAGAGGTTGGGAAACCTCTCCGGGCCATCCTTTCGCAGCATCATCACGTCGTTGGAGTGGACATTTCCCTTCCGTCTGAGCAGGCTGAGCACGTCGATGTGATGCACATTTGCTACCCCTTCGAGATTCGGGACTTCGTCGGCGAGACCGTTCGGTACATCGAGCACTTCAATCCCGCACTGACAATCATCAACAGCACGGTAGGGGTCGGCACAACACGCAAGGTCGCTGAGCGAACGAACGTTGACGTGGTGCATAGTCCAGTGCGCGGCAAACACGCGCGCATGCAGGATGAAATGCATGAGTACACAAAATTCATCGGAGCGCTTGATGCTTTGGCAGCCCACAAAGCTGCCACGCATTTTGAGTCTTGTGGATTCAAGACGAGAATACTTTCGTCTCCTGAAACAACCGAGCTTGGTAAGCTCACCGAGACGACGTATTTCGGGGTGCTGATTGCTTGGGCACAGGAAATCGAAAGATATTGCGCACGGGTGGGGACGGACTACGACGAGGTCGCCTCATTGTATGACGAAGTCAAGTTTTTCCCTCCCGTCAGGTATTTTCCTGGCATTATTGGCGGACATTGCGTGATGCCGAATATCGAAATTCTCCGCCAGACTGACGGCTCCCCGATGCTGGATGCGATTCAGGCCTCGAACCAGGATAAGATCGAGCGCGATACCCTCAAACAAGAAGATATCAACGAGCTCCATCACCTCGGTGCCGCAGCAGGGCCCTTCGCAAGTTCAGCGGTCGAAGAGTCATAACATCATTTCTATGAGCAGCCTCCAAAACACACCCTCCCCCGTTTTCGTCGGCCCCACGGCTCTGCCGAGCGTATCTCAATTGGACGCTGGGCTATCTGGAGCGGAGTATAGGCATCTTCAGGGCAAACGGGTAGGACTTGTTGTGATGTCCGCCTATCCCGCCGATTCACGGCCGCGTCGCGCCGCTGAGGCGCTCGCCGGTCAGGGCATGAGCGTTGATTACATATGTTTGACAGACGGCAGGACTCCCTGGCATGAGCAAACCAACGGAATAAACGTCATTCGCATCCCCATCGCTCGCCGACGCGCCGGCAAGGCAGCGTACATCTATGAGTATTCTTCGTTTATCTTGGCTTCCGCGCTCATACTTGCGGCGCGCGAGATGCGGCACCGGTATGACCTGATTTACATCAACAACATGCCAGATGTTCTCGTTGCAAGCGCATTGCTGCCGAAGATGCTGGGCGCGAAAGTTATTCTCGATCTGCACGACCCCATGCCTGAACTCATGGCAACGATCTTCGGAAAGGATCCGGACAGCAGGAGCTTGCGGCTTATCAAGTGGCTCGAAAAGTGGAGCATGGCGCGTGCGCACCAGGTATTGACCCCAAACATAGCCTGCCAGCGCATTCTCGCTGCGCGCAGTTGCGCGCCGGAAAAGATCGGCGTCGTCATGAATTCACCTGACGAATCAATCTTCCCTTTTCGCCCCGCGCGCTCGCGCCCGGTGCGGAGCCGTACTGCCGACCGGCCACTGGTTGTGATGTACCACGGCTCGCTGGTCGAGCGAAATGGCGTGGACCTTGCAGTAAAGGCATTCGCGCGGGTTCGCGCCAACGTGCCCACGGCGCAATTGCACATCTACGGCCAAACAACTCCGTTTCTAGAAAAGGTCATGCAATCGGCACGAGACAGCGGATTGGAACAAAGCGTGCGCTATTTCGGCGAGAGGCCGCTGGAGGGGATTGTTAAGGCGATCAAGACATGCGACGTGGGCGTCATTCCGAACCATCGCAGCGCATTCGCAGACATCAACACGCCTACTCGCATTTTCGAGTATCTTGCGATTGGTAAACCGGTCATTGCTCCACGCACGCCAGGTATCCAAGATTATTTTAGCGAAGATTCGCTTCTGTTCTTCGAAGCCGGTAACGCGGATCAACTTGCAGAGCAGATCGAATTTGTCGCCCTCCGTCCCAGCGATGCTTTGAGTATCACGGAGCGAGGCCAGCAAGTCTATAACACGCATTTGTGGAATCGGGAAAGACATACTCTTGTGAGCCTGGTTGGCAAACTCCTTCAACCTGACACCAGCGTTGACAAGCAACTCGATTTCTAGCGATGCGGCCCACGGTCGCAAACGTCATTCCGAGGCAGTACCCACTGATGATCGGCGTAATTGCGAATTCGTCCCAACACAATGCGGTAAGGGAATTTTTCGAGTTGTTCAAGACCCCTTGGGAATTTTGCTGTGGCGACAGGGATTATGAAGTCCTGATCTGCGCCGATGATGGTGCGGTACCGAACAGTCTGGCTAAGTTGATTGTGATTTATAGCAGCCACAAAGTGCCAATCGACTCTCTCGATATGATTCAGATTAATACCAAGCTCCGCGGCAACCGCATACTGCTCGGCCAGGGAATGCGAATTCCTCTTTACGGAGACAGCGCGACGTTTGCATATGATGGCGCCTGCATTCTCCAGGACGAGGAATCACGGCAAGCAGCGGCCTACGTTGCGAGCGCCGCGCATGGAAGGACCGTGGTACGCATTGGTTATGACCTCTTTGACGAGGTTGCCGTTCTTCTCACGGAGGGGCAACCTTGCGCTAACGCGAGCATTCCATCGCTCGATTTCCATATCTCCGTATTGAGAAACCTGATTGTTAGGAGTGGGCTCCCGTTTGTGGAGATTCCGCCTGTTCCTAATGGTTACCGATTCATCGCGTGCCTGACACACGACGTCGATCATCCCTCGATTCGACTCCACATGCTTGACCGTACAATGTTCGGGTTCCTGTACCGTGCAGTCATCGCCTCGTTCCTTGCTGTCTTGCGTGGCCGAGCAAGCCTGCGGACGCTTTTGACCAACTGGGCGGCAGCGCTGAAATTGCCATTCATTTATCTAGGGCTGGCGGAGGATTTCTGGAACCAGCTAGACGCGTACACCCGGTTGGAAGGCCGAGCGCGATCATCGTTCTTTGTGATTCCATTCAAAGGCCGTCCCGGAACGAACGGAGAGAAATCAGCCCCAGCCCAACGGGCATCTGGATACTCTGCCAACAACATCGCATCGGAGGTCCGGCAGTTGCAGTCAGAAGGCCACGAGATTGGGTTGCATGGAATCGACGCCTGGCATGACAGTTCCAAGGCTCGCGCGGAAGTGGAAGAAATTCGACAAATCACCGGAACACGCGAAGTCGGTGTTCGAATGCACTGGCTGTATTTCGACAAGCAGTCACCGGCGGTGCTGGAGGCCGCCGGAGTCGATTACGATTCCACTGTCGGATATAACGAGGCGGTTGGGTATCGTGCAGGAACGGCGCAAGTCTATAAGCCGTTGGAGGCCACTAAACTTCTCGAACTGCCACTTCATATCATGGATACCGCACTTTTCTTTCCCGGCCGTCAAAATCTATCACGCGCGGAAGCAGGCAAACTTGTCAATGCGATCATTGAGCACGCAGTTCTATTGGGCGGCGTGGTAACCGTCAACTGGCATGACCGAAGCATTGCACCAGAACGATTGTGGGGTGATTTTTACTCCACTCTCTTAGAGGAATGCGATAAGAAAGGTGCCTGGCTCGCCAACGCCGGAGAGACGGTGCGATGGTTCCGCGAGCGCAGGGCGGCCAGGTTTGATGAAGTCGATTCGGGAGCGAGCGCGCAACCGTTCAATGCATCTGACGATGCAGGCAAGCGTCTGCCCGGCTTGTTCCTGCGCGTCCACTCTGCGGGAGACCAATCGCTTCGCACCGATGACATGAGCTACAGCAGCAATGCGGCTTGCACCCAATCTGAAGCGGCCGACACGATGGTACAGCGAGGGTAGGAAGGACAATATGCCGGACTGCAATGTGACTGTAATTGGAGCCGGACCCTATGGACTCGCCTCGGCGGCATACTTGCAAGCGGCGAGAATAGAAACACGGGTTTTTGGTGACCCGATGTCATTCTGGGAAAACCAGATGCCCACCGGAATGTGTCTGCGATCAAGCTGGAGCGCCTCGCACATTGCAGACCCAAAACAAGAGCTGACGCTTGACGCGTATTGCCGCCAAAGTGGCAACCACATAACAAAGCCCATTCCACTCGAGCGTTTTGTCGCTTACGGCCATTGGTACCGTAGCCAAGCGGTCCGCAACTTGGAGAACCGCCACGTCCGGTGCGTCACCCAAGATCCCCTCGGGTTTAAGGTGGCTTTATCGGATGGTGAAGAGTTTACGTCGCGTCGAGTTGTGGTGGCGGCGGGAATTGGCTCTTTCGCGGTTCGACCCATTGAATTTGAAGGAATCTCATCCGAATTGGCTTCTCATGCGAGCGAGTCAAAGGATCTCAGCAAGTTCAAAGGGCGGCGCGTAGTTGTCATCGGCGCGGGACAAAGCGCGCTGGAATCAGCGGCCCTCTTGAAGGAAGCGGGTATTGAGGTCGAAGTGATTGCACGGCAGAAAAGCATTAACTGGGTCGGATTGCATCCGAGGCTGCACCATTTGGGAGCACTTTCGCGGCTGCTCTACTCGTCACGGGATGTCGGTCCGGCTGGTATCAGCCGTCTTGTGTCGATGCCACATCTCTTTCGCACATTGCCTCGTCCCCTCCAAGATCGCATGGCGTACCGCTCAATCCGACCGGCGGGAGCAAGCTGGCTGCAACCGCGACTGCCGGGAATATCCATCACGCTTGGCCGCACGATAGTCTCCGCCACAAGCACCGATAGCCAGCTCCGATTGCAATTGGATGACGGGACGGAACGAATCGTGGATCACGCGCTTCTGGCAACCGGCTTTCGCGTCGATGTCTCCCGGTATCGATTTTTATCGTCCTCCCTATTGCAACAGCTGCAGACTATGGATGGGTATCCCGTGCTTCGACGCGGACTTGAGTCGTCGATTGCGGGATTGCATTTTGTAGGCAAACCGGCGGCGTGGAGCTTTGGGCCACTCCTGGGCTTCGTTTCCGGAACTGAGTTTGCCGCGAATGCTTTGCTTATCCGTGTCACTAGCCGCAACGGTACCCACTGACTTTCATGGACAACAGACTGACAATACCCGACATAGAGGCGCGCAGCGTGCGCCTTACCGAGCATGTAGGAGCGGTCGTAGTTGGTGGAGATTATCAGGGTCTCGGCATTGTCCGAAGCTTAGGACGTCACGGCATCCCCGTATTCGTGGTAGATGATGAACCGTCTCTTTCCCGCTTCTCGAAGTACACCACTAAGTTTCTCCGCGAACCTGATTTGCGAGATGAACGCAAGACGGTCGATAGTCTTCTCGAAATCGGCACACGGTTTGGCTTGCAAGACTGGGTTCTTTATCCAACTAGAGATGAAACCGTGGCTGCTTTTTCCCGCTACCGGGCAGATCTCGAAAAGGTGTTTAGAGTGCCCACTCCCGATTGGAGCAGTGTGCAGTGGGCATGGGACAAGCGCAACACATACAGGCTTGCGCAGGAACTTGGCATTCCGACGCCAATAACCCACTACCCAGAGCACATCGGCCAGCTTGAAGAGCTAAGTCTCGCGCCGCCATTCGCGATTAAGCCAGCCATAAAAGAGCACTTCATCTATGCCACCAAGGCCAAAGCCTGGCGTGCCGATACGCATGCAGAATTGAAGACTCTATTCAGGAAAGCATCGGAACTGCTTCCTCGCGGGGAAATCATGGTGCAGGAGGTAATTCCTGGCGGAGGCTCCCAGCAGTTCTCGTATTGCGCGTTTTTTCGCGACGGCCGGGCTGTGGGGAAAATGACAGTGCGTAGAAGGCGCCAGCACCCGATCCAGTTCGGGCGGGCGAGCACTTATGTCGAGACCGTGGACCTTCCGATTCTCGAAGAATTTTCAGAGAAGTTCTTGCGAAAAATCGGATACTACGGCCTGGTTGAAGTAGAGTACAAGCTTGATCCCAGGGATTCTCAGTATAAACTCCTGGACGTCAACGCAAGAACCTGGGGCTATCACACCCTCGGGGCTAATGCGGGCTTGGATTTCAGCTACATGCTCTTCTCCGATCAGCTAGGATGGCCAGTTTCAACTTGCCAAGTCGGTGCTGGGTTGGCATGGATGCGTATGATGACGGATCTCCCCGCGGCGTGCATGGCACTCCGTGCCGGGGATGTGGATCTCAAGAGTTATATGCGTACCCTGAGAACGTACACCACTGAAGCGGTATTTAGCGTCAAGGATCCTCTCCCTGGTTTCGCCGAGATGCTTCTGCTGCCCTACCTTGCATGTAAGCGAGGCCTTTAGGTAGTACACACCGGGTTTGCACTCCATTGGCCCGGGTCAGCCGCAATCAAAGGATCAAGTCACAGAGACTACAAAACCAATGCGTGCCTTCCAGATCCCAGATTCCACTTATGACTCGAACCCTCGTCGATTATTATCGCTGTCCCGAAGAGCTCTGCCGCTGTGTTCAATACGGTGAAGCTTCGCCTCATTTGGGACACTTCGGGTTTGGACCCGAAGCAATCTGCTATGGATCTATCAGCACAGGGGAGGTTCGCCCTGTTGCCACTGGAGAACTCCACGATGCGTTCAACGACGCGGTGGTGCAACTGGGAACCGTGGGTCTGTCTTTCGATCCTGACCAAGTCATTGAGAATCTCCGCTTCGAGCGCTATTGCCGCAGCGAGCCTAAGCACCAGCTGCTTGCCGGAGCACTCTCCACCAAGTTGTACTACGCTGTGCGCCCATTCTTGGGCGTAGGCGTGCGCCGGCACCTCCAGAGACTGAGACTTAGAGGATGGCGCTCGACTCCATTTCCCAACTGGCCGGTCGATCAGACTGTCGAACTGATCCACAAGACGTTACTCCGGCTCTGCGTGCAGGCGAACAATGGAAAGGAAATCCCCTTCATCTGGTTCTGGCCCAAGGGGTATTCAAGCTGCATCGCGCTTACTCACGATGTAGAGACCACCAAAGGGCGTGACTCCTGCGCGGCACTCATGGACCTCGATGAGAGCTTTGGGATCAAGAGTTCTTTTCAATTGATTCCAGAGGATAGATACTCGCTGACCGAGCCGTTCCTCGATAACATCAGATCTCGGGGTTTCGAATTGAACGTCCACGATCTCAACCATGACGGACAACTCTTTGCCAGCGAAGCGCAGTTCCTCAGCCGGGCGCTTCGCATTAACCACTATGCCCGCGCGTTTGGAGCCCAGGGGTTCCGCTCAGGGGCGCTTTACAGAAACCTCGACTGGTGTGGAGCACTTGAATTTTCCTACGAGATGTCGGCGCCCAATACCGCGCATCTCGATCCTCAAGGCGGTGGCTGTTGTACTGTGATGCCGTATTTCGCCGGAGAAATGGTAGAGATTCCGTTGACCACTACCCAGGACTATTCGCTCTTTCACATACTGGGTGACTACTCGATCGCGTTGTGGCGGCAACAGCTCGACCTTATTGGACGAAGTCATGGTATAGCGACTTTCAACATCCACCCGGACTATATTATTGAGCCAAAAGCCCGAGCTACCTATGTGAAGTTGCTGCAGCATATTGCAGACTTACGCTCTGACAATAAGATATGGCTGGCCTTGCCCGGCGAAGTAAATAGGTGGTGGAGAAACCGCGCACAAATGCACATTGTCCGGCGGCCCGATGGGTGGGCAATCGAGGGTTCCGACAGCGAACGGGCACAATTGGCGTACGCCCGCCTGCGAGGGCAGGAACTCGAATACTCCTTCGTCGCTGTCCCATGTGGTAGCGCCGCCCATATCGGCACGGCTGCAGCAAACTCTGCCGGAGACCCTGCACCGGTAAGCCTGTCTTGACCTTTGCGGAGCGACGGTCCTTCAAGCTATTGACCGAGGCCTCTCAGTCTAACCGGAATTCCAAATACAAGTTTCCAGTTGCAGATAATCGAGGCTGACAGGAAAACAAATGTCTAACTCACTCCGTATCCTGGCGTGGCCTGCTTTCAAAGCCAAGGGAAGTCCGTACAACGCGCTCCTCTACAATAATATGCAGACATTGGGCGCCACAGTGGAAGAGTTCACCGCCTGGCGAGTATTGTCGACGCGGTATGACGTTGTGCATTTGCACTGGCCGGAATATTGTCTCAACGGACGTGGGCCGCTGGCGTCGTTCTTCTGGACTTGCGCCTTATTCGGAGCGATGAGCTGGGTTCGTCTCAGAGGCGGAAAAGTGTTCTGGACCGTTCACAATTTGGAGAGTCATGGGCAGCAATATCCCGCGGCCGAGCGCCGCTTTTGGAGAGCCTTCACGGCACTCCTGGACGGTTATATCTGCCTGACAAAGGACGGCGGCGTACAGGCGCTAAATCGCTATCCTGCACTCTGCAAGATGCCGGGCTTTGTGATTCCCCACGGAAATATCCGGGATGCGTACTCTGGAGTTGAGATTTCACGCGAAGAGGCGCGGTCGCGCTTGGGGATTGCGCCGTCTGCCAAGGTAGCCGCGTTCTTTGGTTACGTCGCGCCCTACAAAGGAGTCCCAGAGTTGGTGCAGAAGTTCTCGGCTTTGCGCGACAGCCAAGCGGTCCTTGTTGTGGCTGGCAAGTGCTCTCTCGCGCCTGCGGAGCGCAAGCTGATAGAGGAGATCGCGGCACACGACCGGCGTGTGCTCCTGCATCTCGAATACGTTCCCCTCTCTGAAGTTGCGGTTTACATCCGGGCCGCCGATCTTATGGTCTTGCCTTTCCGGGAAGTTCTGAACTCTGGATCCGCAGTGCTTGCGCTCTCCCTCGACCGCCCCGTGCTTGTATCGGCAAGAGGCGCCATGACGGAGTTGCAAGAGTTTGCAGGCCCCGAGTGGGTCAGGATGTTTACGGGCGAACTAACTTCGGACACCCTCGAACGGCAACTGGACTGGGCGGTAACGGGTGCTGATGCGCGCGGCCGCTGCCGGGTACTGGAACAGGGCTGGAAGGGGCTAGATTGGAAGAGTATTGCCGAACTCACTCTGGATGCCTATCGTAGCGTACGCGAAAGCGCGGCAGGAGCCGCATCCCTTCATCTTCTGGAATCGGAATCGGAACAGTGCGAAAACAGAACAGGCACCTCGTGGCAGCGCTAATGATTGCTGCGGTCGCGACGCTTTCGGGTTGGGTTGCGGCTCGCAACAAAGTCATCACTGCAGCACCGGAGGCTTATTTCGGCACACTCCCGCCCGGTTCGACCCTGCCGAGTGATGACGATTGCGCATCCCGCGTCCGGCGCTCCACGCGTGAGCCAAGGCCGGCCAACACCAATGCCAACCACACGGCTGGCGTGACTTGTTCTGCTATAGGCGCATGTTCGGTTTGGTCCAAGGATCTTTATGACTATGCGACAAGAGTCGATGGACGCTTCACCGGAACAACCGACGAGATTCTGCAATGGGGTGCATGTAAATGGGGCTTGGACGAGAACATCCAGCGTGCAAGAGCCGTAAAGGAAAGTACTTGGTATCAGTCCCAAGTGAGCGATTACACCGTCGATGCGACGCTTTGCAACAGCTTCGGGCTAACCGCGCCCTGTTACCAAAGCTACGGAATTCTGCAAATAAAGGCTTCAACCGGCCCTGGGTACCCTGCCACTTATCCCTACTCGAAGAATTCGACTGCCTTCAACGTTGATTACTCCCTGGCGTGGCTGCGAGGTTGCTTTGATGGCTACGATACGTGGCTAAGCAATCAGCCTCATAGTACCCGGCCATACACGGCTGGGGACATCTGGGGCTGCGTCGGAGCCTGGTACTCAGGTAACTGGTATGACAGCGGTGCTCAAAAATATATTGATCAAGTCAGGCAAGATTTAGCGGACCAGACATGGTTGCGGAGACGTTTCTAACATAGTCGGGACCGGCTTCGATACCCACGACGAAAGTACTTTTAACTGCGACCTGTTCGGCAAAACCTTTTGTAATGGCTAAACCTCAATATGAAGGCAACTCTCGTTTCAAGAATGGACTCAAAGTTATGGCGTGGTACTCAGAACCGAGGAGAGATAGACTGTGCCTCAGGCTCCAAGAGTTTCCTAACGCTTCGCCGCATCCAGCCGGTTCCGAGAATAAACGCCCGGCAGACAGCATGTAGCTGAGAGGGCGAAGCTGTGCCTTACCGCGCCGCTCTCGTATTTGGGCTTAAAGCTCCCTGCACTACTTCCCTGCAATAACCAGCTTCTTCGGGCACACCGCGGAGATCTATGGGTGGACTAAGTGGAGGCCATTTGAAAACTGTCTTTCCAGTACGCGATCCGCAATTTGGCGATTCTCCACCAATCGTTTCCGCGCGTGTCACCGATGCCGGTCGGTCTGAAGCCGCGCGAACAGGGCCCTCGACGACAATGAAACCAACCGTATTAGTTATTACCACAACCCGGTGGTTCGCCACTGCCAGACTAGCCATGGCATTGGCAAGAGCTGGGTACAAGGTCGAAGCGTTGTGCTCTTCGCGTCATCCACTCAGTAAGACGAGTGCCGTGCAACGAACATATACTTACCACGGCCTGATGCCGCTGGTGTCTCTTACAAATGCGATCTCAGCATCCAAGCCAGACCTCATCGTTCCAGGCGACGATCTCGCCACCCAACACCTCCACAACCTGTATGAGCGCAAACGTCTCGAAGGCAATGACGGAGAGTCCGTTTGCGCGTTGATCAGCCGTTCGCTCGGGGCACCGGATGGTTTCCCGGTTGTGTGCGCAAGGGCCTCATTCATTGAATCCGCCCTGCAGGAGGGCATTCGCGTCCCTGATACCGAGGCTATCCTGAATGCTAAAGACCTCAGTCGCTGGCTTGCCCGGTCAGGTTTCCCAACCGTGCTGAAAGCGGACGGCACCACGGGCGGCTTTGGCGTAAGGATTGTCAACACGGTTGAGGAGGCCGAACATGCGTTTCGGTTGCTGCAATCCCCTCCGCCCTTGGCGCGGGCCGTCAAGCGGGCGCTGATGGACTCAGACAGAACCTTGCTTTGGCCATCGCTGCTATGCCGTAAGAGTGTTGTAAATGGGCAGAGGTTTATTCAAGGCCAGGAAGCCACCAGTATGGTCGCTTGTTGGGAAGGCAAGGTATTGGCCAGTCTCCAATTTGAGGTGCTCAAGAAAAGAGGTCCATCCGCACCAGCCACTGTCATTCGGTTAATCGAGAATACTGGAATGTCGCACGCGGCTGAACGGTTGGTTGACAGGCTCAAGCTTTCGGGACTTCACGGATTTGATTTCATGCTGGAGGCACATACTCAAAAGGCTTACCTCATAGAAATTAATCCTCGAGCCACCCAAGTCGGTCACTTGACGCTTGGGTCCGGCCACGATCTCCCTGCGGCATTGTATGCGGCAATTTCCGGGGAGCCCGTTCGGCCAGCTCCGAAGCTCACGGAACACGACACGATAACGCTCTTCCCGTATGAGTGGATCACCGATCCGGCGAGTCCATATCTGAGGTCGAGTTATCACGACGTTCCGTGGGAGGAGCCCGCACTCGTCCGAGCCTGTATTCGCAGTAGCTTGAAAAAAGGTTTTGGGCATTTTCAACGCAACTGGCTGAATGAGCCTTCGAAGGCTAGCGCCTCCCGGCCAGAACTGCTTCGGCCACCCTTATGAGCAAGCCTCTGCGAGTTATCAAGTTCGGTGGAACATCCGTCGGTAGCGCGTCCTGCATAGCGAACGTAATCGAGATCATTCGCGCAGCCTCGCGCGATAGCTATGTCGTGGTCGTCGTCTCTGCCATGTGTGGCGTGACGAACAGCCTTATAGAGGCAGCCACGCAGTCCGAGGCAGGTAATTCCCAGGCGGTTGCCGCCATCTTCGAAGAATTGCGTAAACGGCACAATGCGGTAGCCGGAACCTTGATCCCATCGGCTGTCGAGCGGGCCACTCTTATCCGCAGATTACAATCGGTGTTTGACCAGGGGGAACGGCTGAGCCACCACGCTGCCGTGTCGCGAGAGGTGAGTTCGGCGGCGCGCGATTCCATTTCGGCTCTTGGCGAAAGGCTATGCGCCCCTCTTCTCGCCGCCGCACTCAGGCGGTCCAGTATGGCCAGTGAGGCGATTGAGGCCACGGAGCTCATCGTGACCGACGCACACCACGGCAATGCCGATCCAATCATGAGCAAGACACGTTGGCGTTGTCAGGCCCGCTTAATTCCGCTCTTGCAGCAGGGCATCATCCCCGTGGTGACCGGGTTCATCGGCGCCACGGAGCAAGGCGTACCCACCACGCTTGGCCGCGGCGGTTCGGATTACTCTGCGACTATTCTGGGCGCAGCGTTAAACGCGAACGAAGTTGTGATCTGGACGGACGTGGACGGGATGTTGACGGCCGATCCGCGCCTAGTGGCGGAGGCGCGCACAATAGCCGAGATTTCCTACCAGGAGGCAACCGTGCTCGCCTGCTTTGGGGCCAAGGTTCTTCATCCAAAGACACTTCGTCCCGTGATGCAATCCGGTATTCCACTTTGGATCCGTAACTCATTTGCGCCCGAGCAACCTGGAACGAAAATCACTCTGACGGGTTCCGCGGATTGCGGAGAAGCAAAAGCCCTTAGCGCGATTGGCGAGGCCGCCGTAATCACTCTGCACGGTCCTGCCTTTATATATGCGCATGATGTAATTGGCCGCGCCCTGGCCGCGGCTACTTCCGTTCGCGTCGATGTGCTGTTCACATTCAAGTCAAGCGCGCAAGGCGATATCAACTTGGCGGTTATGTCCCCGCTTGCGAAACGAACGGTCGATGCATTGCAGCGGGAATTCGCTCACGAACTCGCAATGGACGGCGCGGGGCTTATCGAAGTTGACCAGAACGTCGCGATTGTCACGGCAGTTGGCCGCAGCATGATCGCGCTTTCCGGAACGGTTGAGCGCGTGTTCGCAGCCTTGGTCAGGGAACACATAAACCTGATTGCAATCGCAAAAGGCCCTTCGGAGTGCAACGTCTCTTTTGTGATTGCGCAGAAAGACTTAAGTGCCGTGCTGCGGACAGCACACCAGGAACTCCGATTGGGGCGCACGGATTTCGCGACGAGTTCAACCCCACAGTGCCTTATAGAAGACGCGGCGTAGGCCACAAGAGAAGCCATGCATGGAGCAAGTGAGTGAAGGACTCCCGGCAATTCTATATCAACGGTGCTTGGGTCGACCCAACCGGAGTCAACGACTTCACGGTCATTAACCCTGCCACGGAAGCCCCCATCGCCACGATCTCTCTCGGCTGTGCCGCCGACCTGAACAAGGCTGTAGCAGCGGCTAGAAGCGCTTTCGAATCTTACTCGGAGACAACTGTTGATGCGCGCTTGGCGCTTTTGCGACGCATCATCGATGTTTATCGGTCAAAGATTGACGAGATGGCTCAAACCATTTCTCTGGAAATGGGCGCACCCATAAGTTTGTCACGAGGGGCGCAGGCCCCGGTCGGGCTATTTCATTTGGCGGAGATCGTAAGAGTGCTCGAGCACTTTAAGTTCGACGAACTTAAGGGTTCGACTCTCATGCGAAAGGAACCGATCGGAGTCGCCGGCTTCATCACGCCATGGAATTGGCCCATAAACCAGATTGTGTGTAAGATCGCCCCTGCCCTTGCAGCAGGCTGTGCAATCGTTCTTAAGCCAAGCGAAATGGCACCCCTGTCCGCGTATCTGTTCGCACAAATTCTGGACGAAGCGGGAGTTCCGCCCGGGGTTTTCAATCTGGTGAACGGTGATGGAGCGGTGGGTGCCGCGATCGCTTCGCACCCTGACGTGGACATGGTTTCCTTTACGGGATCTACGCGTGCGGGTACAGCCGTGGCCATAGCCGCCGCCCCCGCCGTCAAGCGGGTCACGCAGGAACTCGGCGGAAAATCGGCATATATCATTCTGGATGACGCCGACCTTGAGAGTTCCGTAAGAGAGGGCGTATCGGCATGTTTCCGGAACACCGGCCAGTCCTGCAATGCGCCCACGCGCATGCTCGTACCGCGAAATCTCATCGACACCGCAGCGGCTGTGGCCAAGCAAGTTGCCGAATCTGTCAAGGTTGGAGACCCTTTTGCGGAAAGTACCAACATCGGCCCGCTCGCAACCAGGGCCGGATTCGAAAAAGTGCAGCGCTTGATGAACAAGGGCATTGACGAGGGCGCGACGCTGGCCGCCGGTGGCCCAGGACGTCCAGATGGTTTCACTCGCGGGTACTTCGTTAAACCGACTGTCTTCACCAACGTTCGTAACGATATGACGGTCGCACGCGAGGAGATATTTGGCCCCGTTCTCTGCATGATTGCTTACGATGGCGAAGAGGACGCGATCCGAATCGCGAACGACACGCCCTATGGGCTCTCCGGCTATGTAAGTTCAAAAAACATCGAACGAGCCCGTCGTGTTGCAAAACGAATCCGATCCGGGAACGTGCATATCAACGGCGCGCGCCCCGATTTTGCCGGGTGCTTTGGTGGATACAAGCAATCGGGTAATGGACGCGAATGGGGAGAGGCTGGCCTTCAGGAGTTTCTCGAACTCAAGGCTATCTTCGGCTACGCCGACAATCGGAAATGTGGTTGACGCTTAGTGGCTCAGGAAAAGTACTCGGAATGCTCTTGCTCACAAATTAAGCGTGGAGGAATGCATATGTCCGTTCGATCCGCAGTAATGAATGAATTCGATCAGGTCGCCAAGGAGCAAAGCGTGCAACTTGCTCAGCTGACTGATGATCTGGCGATTCTGGACTCCGGTCTCGATTCGCTATGTCTCGCGGTTGTTGTTGCCCGGCTTGAGGACGAGTTGGGTGTTGATCCGTTCAGTGCTGCCGTCGCAGGAGAGCAGCTCCCAGTTACCGTGGGCGACTTTATCCAGCTTTACGAAGATGCGATTGAACGGCAGAAGGTGTGACCGAATCCCGATTGAGAGAAGATGGCCATGCAACCAATTGAACGGATCTCGGTTTGGAACACGATTTGTGCCGCCGGAAATTTCTCCGGGCGATTTCTCTGCGGAGCGGAAGCGGTCATCAATTTTTCCAACCTCGTTCAGGGTTCGAGCCTACAGGGCCGGGCCGAAGAACTTCGCGGGCGCTCGGTATTGATACGAACCCGGGATCAGCTCGCTTCGGCGCTAGCAATCATTGAGTTGGATGGCCTCGCGCGCCGCATGGTGATTTGTCCTCCCGATTTGCAAACTGAAGATCTTCGTTTCATCGCTGCATCTACGGAGGCAGATGCCATCGTCTCCGATTTGACTGACTCAAAAGACCTTTCCGGGTTCCGAACCGTGATCCCATGCGGCGCGCAGGTCGTACCGGCCAACTACGACCGGAGTACAGTGCAAGCAACGGAGTGGATTCTCTTGACCTCGGGCACCACGGGAACGCCAAAGATGGTGGTGCACACCTTGAAGACCCTGGGCGGGACAATTGAATCTGATGTTTCACTTGTGCGCCGTCCCGTGTGGTGTACTTTCTATGACATACGCCGTTACGGCGGGCTTTCGATTTTCTTGCGCGCCATGCTAGGCGGCGATTCCATGGTGTTATCGAGTATCGGGGAACCGATCGCGAGTTTTCTTGCGCGTGCGGGCGCTCACGGAGTGACCCACATGACCGGCACGCCTTCCCACTGGCGCCGCGTAATCATGAGTCCGGCGGCTCGCATGGTTTCTCCTCCCTATGTCCGCATGTCTGGGGAGGTCGCCGACCAGTCGATCCTGGACCGTGTTCGCTCGTTCTATCAGGCCAACGTCTCCCATGCTTTTGCCTCGACCGAGGCGGGTGTCGGCTTCGTGGTGAACGATAGCCTTGCGGGTTTCCCGTCAGCATGGGCTGGCACGCGGCATATTGAGGTCGATCTGAAAGTTGAAGATGGCACCTTGCGGCTCCGTTCAAGACGAAATGCAATCCGCTATATCGGAGGACAATCCGAAAGCATCCGAGGCACCGATGGTTACGTCGATACGGGCGACATGGTGGAGTTGCGCGGTGAACGCTACTATTTTGTCGGGCGGCGGGATGGAACGATCAACATCGGAGGCTTTAAGGTTCATCCGGAAGAAGTGGAAGATGTGATCCATCAGCACCCCCAAGTTCGGATGGCGCTGGTTCGCGCAAGGAAAAGCGCCTTAACCGGTGCGCTAGTCACTGCCGACGTGGTGCTTGAGAGAGAGCCTGGCTCCGCAGACGACAGGTCGGCAGTTCAGCACGAGATTCTGCGGCTCTGCCGCGATCTGCTTCCCCCGCATAAAGTTCCGGTCGCAATCAACATCGTTCCGGAATTGCCGGTTGCTGCAACCGGTAAGATCGCGAGGCGCTGTGCATAATGTCATAGTGACCGGCGGAAGCCGGGGACTGGGACTGAGCATCGCCCAAAAGCTCACCGCAGCCGGATATCGTGCCATCGCGATTGCCAGGAAAGAGACGAAGCAACTGCTGTCGGCAATGCAAGACGGTGAACGCAACCATGCGGGATCATTCCATTTCATCCCCTTCGACTTGGCCGAGATTGAAGAAATTCCCAAGCTAGTCCGCGCTTTGCGCAAGCAGTTTGGCACCATCTACGGTCTGGTCAACAATGCCGCCATTTCCTCCGAGAGCGTTCTTGCCCTCATGCCCAACGCGCAGATCGAGCAGTTGATACGCTTGAATACGCTGTCTCCGATCGTACTCACCAAGTATGTCGCGCGCTCCATGATTGCCGATGGCGGCGGTCGGATTGTCAACGTAGGTTCGATCATCGGATTCACCGGATACAGTGGCCTATCCGTTTACGGCGCAACCAAGGCGTCGATGATGGGCTTTACTCGATCATTGGCGCGGGAAGTTGGGCGAATGGGAGTAACTGTCAATTCCGTCGCGCCCGGCTTCGTTGACACGGATATGACCCAGGGAATCAACGACCAGCAACGGCAGCAGATCATGCGGCGGAGCGCGCTGCGGCGTATGGCTTCTCCCGAGGATGTGGCAGATGCGGTCGAGTTCCTGCTCAGCAACAAAGCGAAGAACATCACCGGTACCGTGCTAACGGTGGATGCAGGCAGCACAGCATGAGTGAGTCTCACGCAGGACTTTCAGACAGGAGCCGCGGCGCTGTCACTGCGGCGTGGGTTCGTGCGCTCGAGTTGACCGCGCCAATCGCCCGTCATCAAACCCGGACTCTCCCTGACGTGATCGAAGAACGCGCGGCGGAACTCGGTGACGCACCAGCTCTGCTCTCAGACCGGGAGTGCTTTTCATACCGGGATCTTGACCGGCGATCGAATCAATATGCCCGATGGGCTCTGGAGCAGAACCTCGCCCAAGGCGACACCGTATGCCTGTTGATGCCGAACCGGCCTGAATACATGGCAGTGTGGCTTGGCGTAACCAAAGCTGGCGGCGTGGTCGCGCTGCTCAATACCAATCTGGCTGGTTCCTCGCTAGCGCATTGCATCAGAATCGTTACGCCTAAACACATCATCGTCGCTGCAGAGTTGATGGACCGGTGTGCCGCGGTGCTGCCGGAAATCCCTTCTCCGCCGACCGTCTTGGTTCACGGTGCCGGTAACTCTCGCTGGCGGCGCATCGACATGGAAATCGAGCGGCATACCGGCGAATCACTGGACGAAAAAGAGCGCCGGCAGATAACCATTGAGGATCGAGCGCTTTGCATTTACACGTCCGGCACCACCGGTTTGCCTAACGCCGTCAATATCAGCCATGGACGGCTCATGCAGTGGAGCCATTGGTTTGCCGGTATGATGGACACGCGCTCGACGGATCGGATGTATGTCTGCCTGCCGATGTACCACAGCGGCGGCGGCCTGGTTGCGCCTGGCGCTGCTCTGGTTGGTAAAGGCTCGGTAGTGCTTCGTGAGAGGTTCTCGCCAAGTTGCTTTTGGGACGATATTATCCAGTGGGACTGCACGCGGTTTCAATATATCGGCGAGTTCTGCCGCTACCTGCTCCAAGCCGCACCCTCTCCTCATGAGACCACGCACAAGATCCAAATGGCCTGTGGCAATGGGCTGAGGCCAGATGTCTGGGAGCCCTTCCAGAAACGCTTTCGCATTCCCAGGATCTTCGAATTCTATGCCGCAACCGAAGGCAGCGTCTCGTTGTTCAATGTGGAGGGTGAGAAGGGGTCCATCGGGCGCGTACCGTCATATCTCGCGCAGAGGTTTCCCACTACCTTGGTCAAGTACGATATCGAAAGAGACGAGCCGATCAGGAACGAGCATGGCTTCTGCATCCCGTGTGCCGCGAATGAGGCTGGCGAGGCGATTGCCCCTTTTCTGAACGGCCCATCCCATGTCGGCAGCCGGTTCGAGGGCTACGTCGACAGCGAGTCCTCTGAAAGAAAAATTATCCGAAACGTTCTAAAACCCGGTGACGAGTGGTTTCGTACTGGCGATCTGATGCGCAAGGACGATAGGGGTTTCTTCTATTTTGTCGATCGTATTGGCGACACCTTTCGTTGGAAGGGCGAGAATGTTTCCACCTCCGAGGTTGCCGAAACAATCAGCGCATTTAATGGAGTCAGACAGGTTAACGTGTATGGGGTGACCGTTCCATTTACCGAGGGCCGGGCAGGTATGGCGGCGCTCGTACTCGACGATGAGTTGGATCTGCCGGCATTCCGCGCGTACTTGATCGCGCGTCTACCGAAGTACGCCTGCCCTTTGTTTTTACGCATCCAGGATGAGATGGAAGCAACCGCTACTTTCAAGTACACCAAGACTAATCTAGTGCGCCAAGGGTTCGATCCCCTTGCAACCACCGACCTCATCCATTTCAACCACCCAGCCCGCCAGGCGTACGTTCAGCTCGATAAAGAGCTGTACGACGAAATCCAAAACGGCCGGGTTCGCCTATAGTTGGACTGCAACCCTGTCACTCACTCAGAAAATTGATAACGAAACAGGAGATGACGGCATATGAGTATGAACATTCGCAGTCATAACCGTTTCGAGACTCCGGAGCCAGTCCTACGGGGCATCAAGAACCGTGTACTGCAGCACCTGGCGCGAATCGTACCGGGAGCAACTACCCTTCGAGTTTGGTTGAACCGTGCGCGCGGCGTGCATATTGGGAACGGCGTAATGATCGGCTACGATACCATCCTCGACACCTCTCGCCCGGAACTCGTTTTCATCGAGGACGGCTGCTTTATTGGCATGAGGGTCACGGTCATTGCCCATTTCAAGGAATTGGAGGGCGTCAAGATAGAACAAGACGCCTTCATTGGGCCCGGTGTCATCATTCTCCCCAAAGTTGTAATTGGCCGCGGAGCCGTGGTGACCGCGGGAAGCGTGGTAACGCACTCCGTTGCCCCAATGACCGTTGTGCAAGGCAATCCCGCAACCCCAGTCGCGCTGTGTGGAGTGGCGCTCGCGAAAGAGCATGTCTCCGTGAGAGAGTTCTCTCTGCGCATGAAGCCGCTAGCTCCTGCTGCCGCGGTTTCACGAGGTGCGCGGAAAACTGGAACCGTAGATTTATTACGCCGCAGTTGAATGAACTCGGCATGCAATCGGTTTCGGCCACCGGCCTTGAAACAGATTAGCCGGTTACAACCATGCAGGAATCCTCAAACTTTCCGCAACGGGCGAATCGAGCACGTCTTCTATCCTGTATTTCCGCCTGACGAGAGCGCCGGCGAAGTTATGCGGTGGCTCCTCGATCATCCAATTCGAAACTGACTTCCACAAGAACAAAGAACATCCGGGAGAGATTCTATGCTAGATACCGCGATCATTGGTGCTGGCCCATATGGACTGTCCATCGCGGCGCATTTCCGGCGCCGGGGTATCCCTTTCCGCATTTTTGGCCGTCCCATGGACAGTTGGCGAGCGCACATGCCAAAGGGTATGTGCCTTAAGTCGGATGGATTCGCGTCCAACATCTACGATCCCGAAGGCGCTTTTACCTTGAAGCATTTTTGCGCTGAGAAGGGTATCGAGTACTCCGATGCGGGCATTCCGGTAAAGCTTGACACGTTCGTCGAGTACGGACTTGCCTTCAGGGCGCGTATGATTCCCGAACTCGAGGACACGACCGTGCTCAGCGTCAATCGCGTGCCGGAGGGATTTCTTCTCCGCATCGCGAATGGGGAAACAGTCACCGCCAAGCGGCTCGTCCTTGCAGTCGGAATCACTCATTTCGAATACATACCCGACAATCTGGCGCACTTGCCGCCAGAGGTGCTGTCGCATAGCTTTCGCCATCACGACCTTCAGCCGTTCAAGGGTCGAAAGGTGGTTGTCATTGGTGGTGGCTCCTCGGCAATTGACATTGCAGGGCTGCTGAATGAAGCCGATGCAGACGTGAATCTCGTTGCCCGGCGAACGTCATTGAGCTTCCACACCAAAACCATGGGAAAGAAGCGCTCCCGGTGGCAGCAAATTCGGCACCCACAATCGGGGCTGGGGCCTGGGTTGAAGACCCGCTTCTTCTCCGATGCGCCGATGCTATTTCACTTCCTACCCGAGAACCTGCGCCTCGAGACCGTTCGAAGAACCCTTGGACCATCCGGTGGATGGTTCTCGAAAGACATGGTGGTTGGGCGCGTGCCTCTTGTGCTCGGATGCACGCCCGAGCGCGCCGAAGTTACCGGCGGCGGCGTGCGTCTCTTTCTCCGCGCAGCCGACGGCAGTCAGCGCGAAGAGTTTGCCGAACACATTATTGCGGCAACGGGCTACAAAGTAGATATGGAGCGGTTGAGTTTCCTCAGTCCGGAAATTCGCTCCGGGCTCAAGACTGTTAACGGCACGCCTGTGCTCTCATCGGGTTTTGAGTCTTCCATACCTGGACTTTACTTCGCGGGGCTGGCAACGGCCAACAGCTTTGGACCAGTGATGCGGTTCGCATTTGGCGCTGGCTTTGCAGCCCGCAAACTGACGCAAGTCATGGCAAGGTCGCTCGTGAAAGGTTCTGTTTCCGTTCCCGCGAACGTCGCGGAGAAGAAGACATGGGAGCCAATGGATAGACCGGTACTCGATACCGACAAACGTTGATCTACTGTGGGTAAAGCTCTTGCCAAACAACCGCAGATACACACCGGGGCTAAGACAGTAGACGCCGGTCATGTTCCAAAACTCTAGGTCGAGGCTGGTGAACGAATGAGGGCAGAGACGCTTGCAATTCATGCAGGCTACGACGGGGATCCCACAACCAAGGCTGTTGCCGTGCCGATCTATCAGACAGTCGGATTTGAATTCGACAGCGCAGACCATGGCGCCGCCCTATTCAATCTTGAGATCCAGGGGAACATCTATACCCGGATCGGCAATCCAACAAATACCACGCTGGAGAAACGTATTGCAGCACTCGAAGGCGGAGTGGATGCGCTCAGCGTCAGCTCCGGAATGGCGGCGATTCACTATTCCATCGCCGCCATCACGGAGATGGGAAACAACGTCGTTTCCCTTCCCCAACTATACGGAGCCACCTACACGTTGTTCGCGCATATCCTGCCGAAGCAGGGAATCGATGTGCGATTTGCCAAGTGCGATCATCCGTCGTCCGTGGAAGAGTTGATCGACGACAACACTCGGGCAGTCTACTGCGAAAGTGTTGGCAACCCTGCGGGAAACGTCGCAGACATCGAGGGACTGGCACAGGTTGCGCACAAACATGGCGTGCCCTTGATCGTCGACAATACCGTGGCTACGCCGATTTTGCTGAAGCCAATCGACTACGGCGCCGATGTCGTGCTGCATTCAGCGACAAAGTTCATTGGAGGCCACGGCACCACGATCGGTGGATTGATTGTGGACAGCGGTAAGTTTCCATGGCGTGACTATCCCGAACGCTATTACATGCTGAACCGCCCTGAGCCCGCTTATCACGGCGTGGTTTACGTTGATCATTATGGCGCTGCCGCCTATGTCGCGAGATGTCGGACCGTCTGCCAGCGAAATACCGGTTCTACATTGTCGCCCTTCAACGGGTTTCTTTTGCTCCAGGGGATCGAGACGCTTGCTCTCCGTATGGAGCAGCACGTAAAGAATGCGCGGATGGTTGCGGAGTATCTGCGCGACCATAGCATGGTGGAATGGGTGAATTACGCGGGCTTCCCTGACAACCCACTGTACCCTCTAGCGCAAAAGTACATGGGATCACGGCGTTGCTCTCTTCTGACCTTTGGCGTGAAGGGTGGATTCGAAGCCGGTAGAAAGTGTTTTGACGCTCTGAACTTGTTTACCCGCATGGTCAACATGGGTGATGCCAAATCACTTGTGTGCCATCCCGCTTCCACCACGCACCGCCAATTAACGACTGAGGAACAAAACAAGGCCGGCGTCACACCAGAAATGATTCGGCTTAGCGTGGGCATCGAACACATCGATGACATCGTTGATGACCTCGAACAGGCGCTGGACAAAGCTCGTACCTAACCTTAAACGAAGCAACGATCACCGGGCGCGGAGGGGTTTATGCCAGTGATGATGCAAAGAGGCCACATAGAGACTGCGTGTATGCAGCAGCAAGGTCCATGTCAGATACCCTGGAATGTCACCTACGATGCAAGTGCTCCTGGCCTCACAATCGGGCTGATAAACAACATGCCCGACGCAGCTCTGGAATCCACGGAGATACAATTTTCAAGACTCATCGGCAGTGCAGCCGGAGACATTCCGGTTCGGCTCCAGCTCTATTCCCTGCCCAACCTTCCGCGCAGTGAGTCGGCACAGCAGCATCTGAATCAGTTCTACTTCAAGATTGATGAGCTTTGGATGAGCCCGTGCGATGCTCTCATCATTACCGGAACGGAGCCACGCCAAGCTGACCTGCGCGAAGAAGCATATTGGACCGTGCTGACTGAGGTTTTCGACTGGGCCCAAAGCAACGCACTTTCGACCGTGGTGTCGTGCCTGGCGGCGCATGCAGCCGTCCTCCACAACGACGGAATTGAAAGGCACCGGCTGAGCGACAAGCAGTTCGGCGTATTCGAATTCAGGAAAGCCCACGACCACGCACTCATGCGCAGAAGCTCGGAGATCGTGCGAACTCCCCATTCGCGGTGGAACGAACTGCGGGAGGAAGATCTCGCTTCCTGTGGTTACACTGTCCTCGCTAAATCGGCGGAGGCGGGCGTAGATATGTTTGTGAAGGAATGCAAGCAGAGCCTGTTTGTACACTTCCAAGGTCACCCAGAGTACAGCGCGCGGACTCTGTTGAAGGAATACCGAAGAGATATAGGGAGGTTTCTCCGAGGTGAAAGAGAGACCTACCCGTCAATGCCGCAAGGGTATTTCGACACGGACATCTGCAGGCTCGCGGAAGAATTTCAACGAGTTGCTCTTTCACGCCGGGACGAGGAATTCTTGGCATCTTTTCCCGATGACATTCTCGCGAACAGCGTCCAGAACGTCTGGCAGCCATCGGCAACCCGCGTCTATCGCAACTGGCTGCACTACGTTCTTTCGAGAAAGGCCGCGGCGGCGTCATTGGTAGCCATGCCCGACCGCAGTCGAGTTCGGCAAAAGCGTTCTGCGGCATAATCCATGGGCAAACATCACTGCTCCGTGGATTCTTCCGCTACTTAATCCCTTTCGTGAGAATCAAATTAGCTGGCGGCAAAGACGGTGCGAGCTGGAGGAACTCAATGGCAATAGGAAACAACTGCTCGAAGACATGGACGTTTTTCGATGGCGCATGGCATGAAGGCAACGTGCCTATCATGGGATCTCGCACCCATGCTGCTTGGCTGTGTTCGCTTGTATTTGACGGCGCCCGAGCGTTCGAAGGAGTTACGCCCGATATAGAACTCCATTGCGCTCGTGTCAACGAGTCTGCGAAAAAGTTGTTTCTGAAGCCGCTCGTTCCCGTCGAGCAATGGGTCGAGCTTGCCCGCGAAGGGATACGCCGCTTCGACCAGAAAACCGCGCTCTACATTCGGCCAATGTATTGGGCCGAAAATGAAGGACCGTCGGTGCAGGGTCACGATCCCGAATCGACCCGCTGGTGTTTGGTTATTTACGAAGCTCCCATGCGTGAGCCCAAGGGTATCTCCATTACGCTCTCTCCCTATCGCAGGCCGAGCCTGGAAACCATGCCAGTCGATGCCAAGGCTGGGTGTCTTTATCCGAACAACGCGCGCGCCATCTTCGAAGCCAACGCTCGTGGCTTCGACAATGCAATTGTCCGTGACATGCTCGGCAATGTCGCCGAGTTGACCACCTCGAACGTCTTTATGGCGAAAGACGGAGTTGTATTTACTCCCGCTGCCAATGGGACGTTTCTGGCTGGCATTACTCGCCGCCGTGTGATTGGACTGCTGCGCGAAGCTGGGGTAAAGGTAGTTGAACAAACTCTCGTTTACCGGGACTTCGAGACTGCTGATGAAATCTTCTCTACGGGAAACTATTCCAAAGTCACTCCGATAACGCGCATTGGCGAGCGAGCACTTGAATTTGGGGCGATTTACGCAAAGGCCCGTAAACTCTATTGGGAGTTCGCGCACGCAGAGGCCACCGGCCTGAACTCAAATCGGCAATCGAAGGCTGCATGAAGAATTCGGTCTCCGCCTCGACGGTCGAGGCGCTCACCCCGATATGGCAGCGCCTGCTGCGAAAACCGTGCATTGGAGCACAAGAAAACTTCTTTGAACTTGGCGGCAATCCTGATGTAGCAATTGAACTATTCGACGAAATTGCGCGGGTTTGCGGTCGGGAGTTATCGCCGCTGATGATCTATCAATCGCCCACGATTGCAGCGTTGGCTTCCCTGCTCGAGCAAGAGGCGCCGCCACGGCTGCCTCCAGTAATACCGCTGAAGTCTGGCACCGCCTGGCCGCTAATCTTCCTCATTCACGGAATGGGTGGCAGCGTGATGGAGTTTTTTGACCTCGTCAAACACATCCGGCTTCCCTACCCGATCTATGGACTTCAGGCGAAGGGCACCGAAGGGATTGACGCTCCGCTCGAGACGATCGAAGCCATGGCTCAATTTCATCTTGAGGCCGTCAAGGAGTTGCAACCGCACGGACCATACGTTTTTGTCGGCCATTCGCTTGGCGGTCTCGTCGCCTTGGAAATGGCCCGCCGCGTGAAGGCAGAAGGCGAAGAGGTCGCTTTGTTAGCGATGCTGGATAGTTACCCGCACATTCTTCGTCTTTCTCCTGGTCAGTGCGCTCGATTATTTGTGCGCAGGGCGAAGCACTCTGCCGCGTTCCGGCTAAGCAAGTTACTGCGTGTGGGCCGAAAAGCGCCTGACGGGCGACAATCGGATTTTTCGTTGGCTCCAGCGACACAGCGCGTGCGGGCCAGCGCCCAGTTGGCTTTGCATCGCTACCGGCCGCATTTCTACAGAGGTGAAATCAAGTTTGTAAGAGCCGCAATCGGATCCGTCTTCCCGCACGATCCCGTAGCCGTGTGGGGACATATGGCCAGTCGCTTCCATGTCGAAACTGTACCCGGCGATCATAATGGGATGATTAGGACTCATTTTGAGAACCTCGCCGCTGTGCTTTCCCGTTACCTCAGAGAGGCTCTGTGTCAACGATAAATCCGCTGCTGGAATGCGATAACCCGGATCGCCAACTGCCTGTGAAAGATGACGGGGGCAAGAGTATGAATGGGGCAGAAGCCCTGGTGCATTCGCTGGTTGCCTGCGGGGTTGACACCTGCTTCACCAATCCCGGAACCTCGGAAATCCACATCGTCGCCGCCCTCGACGGGGTGCCGGAAATGCGTTGCGCGCTCGGCCTTTTTGAGGGTGTCGTGACCGGAGCCGCGGACGGCTACGCGCGGATGGCCGAAAAGCCATCCTGTACGCTGCTGCATCTGGGGCCAGGTTTTGCGAACGGTCTCGCAAATCTGCACAATGCTTCACGAGCGCAAGTACCAATGGTCAACATCATCGGCCAGCACGCAACGTATCATCTCCGCCACGACACCCCTCTCACCTCGGACATCGAGGCTATCGCGCGTCCCTACTCCAAGTGGCTGCGGACTTCTTGCGCTGCGTCTGAAATTGGGGCCGACGTTGCAGATGCGATCGTCGCAGCGCGCACTTCACCCGGACAGATCGCTACGCTTATCGTGCCCGCCGACGTCGCCTGGAGCGCAGGCGGCAGCGTTGTCGGAAGCCCCGCATTGTCCCGTGCCCCGGTTCCGGCTAACGAGACCATTGAGCGCGCCGCCGTTATGCTCCGGTCCGGTTTGCGAACTGGGATCATTCTCTCCGGGGCAGCACTCTACGGAGAAGGCTTGGCCGCTGCTGGGCGCGTTGCTGCAGCCGCGAATGCAAAACTCCTCTCTCCCTATCCTTTCGCGCGCCTCGAACGCGGCGCTGGGATAGTTCCGGTTGAGCGCATTAACTACATCCTCGAGATGGCGGTCGCGCAGCTGAAAGAATTTCAGCAGCTCATCCTCGTGGACTCAGCCGCTCCGGTTGCGTATTTCGCATATCCCGGCAAGAGCTGCGTAATGACTCCGCCCAAGTGTGAGATTCACACCCTCTCCCGTTCCGGTGAAGACTCTATTGCCGCGCTCGAGGCGCTGTCGGAAGCGCTGACATTCCGTGAAACGCGCGCCTTTGCGGCGAATGCACAACGTCCGCCACTGCCAAGCGGCGGGATTACACTGCCCGGTCTTGCGTCTGTAGTTGGAGCGTTGTTGCCGGAACACGCGATTGTCGTTGACGAGTCGATGACATCGGGCCGCGGCCTGATGGAGGCAACAAAAGGAGCCCCACCGCACGATTGGCTAGGCAATACGGGCGGTTCGATCGGTATCGCCCTGCCGCTGGCAGTGGGCGCGGCAGTCGCCTGTCCCGAGCGCCGAGTCCTCTGCCTAACCGCCGATGGTAGCGCCATGTACACGGTACAGGCTCTGTGGACGATGGCGCGCGAGTCACTCAACGTCACGACCGTGGTCTTCGCGAATCGCGGCTACAACGTCCTGAAGCGTGAGTTTTCCGGACTCGGTATCGGTATCCCCAGCCCCCGAGTCCTCGACTTGTTCGAAATTGGCAGGCCAGATATAAACTGGGTGGCCCTAGCGAAGAGTATGGGGGTTCCGGGTATGCGCGTTGATTCACTGGACGCATTCGCCAAAGAGCTGCGACGCGGCCTCGAAACCGACGGGCCCAAACTCATCCAGGTAGATGTATAACCTACTTCTGGAACAACTTTGGGAAACACTATCACGCCAGTCAAGGCTAACTTGACTGGCGTTTTGTTTACAGAGCCAAGAGAATACAAACTCATTGCGGCGGATTTTTTCAGAATCCGCCGCAATGTTTAGCCGTCTATCGTGTTCGTTGCAAGTTGCCAGAACAAGCCGGCGACCGGTTACTTAGCGCCCACGCATGTGTTGGAGGTTACA